>Ga0315298_1010404_pt1 | contig 11220 bp, 14 predicted proteins | sample WHS_1_MG_FD_203077 | JGI IMG/M metagenome (GOLD analysis project Ga0315298, IMG submission 203077) | Extremophilic microbial mat communities from Washburn Hot Springs, YNP, Wyoming, USA - WHS_1_MG | ecosystem: Environmental > Aquatic > Thermal springs > Hot (42-90C) | place: USA: Wyoming... | reverse complement strand
GGGATGGCGATTGCCTCTCCGTCCACTTCCACCAGTGTGACAGGCCAGATGTCCGGGAATGTGGCTCTTCAGGACAGCGAGCAATCCCTGGCGCAGACCTTTGGGGAAGCCGAATCCCAGCTGCTGGAAAAGTACATCGACATAGCGCCCACGATCACCATTCCTTCCGGCTATCTGTTCTCGGTGGTGGTGGCTCACGACATGGTGTTCCCCGGCCCCTACGACCCGGCCATGCAGACGGGATCGGCAGGCAATGAGCCTGCGCTTGGGCCGAATCTCAATCCCTACGGGTTACACCCTGCGAAGGGGTTGCACCCTGCGAATGGGTTGCACCCCGCAAAGGGGTAAGGAGCGAAAAATGCGCGGAAGCATCATCATCCGGACGGAGCACGATTGCGCCGGGCTTTCGCCTGAAAAGCGAACGACGATCGTGACGCAGAAGGTGCGCTCCTTGTCCGATGAGGGCCTGCAGGAGCTGGCCCTGCGCCGGGAGAAACAGCACCCGGGGCGCCATCTTCGCCCCATGTCGATCACCCTGCCCGCCGACGTGCTGGAACGTCTGCAACGCTTCCAGGGGACCAGATGGAGCGTCTCCGCCCTGATCGATCGGCTTCTGGAATCGGAAGATACCCGCCCTGAATCATCACGGAGTTCGCAATGATCCCACTATCCCAGATCAGTGCGGAATGCGCCTCCATGGTCGCGCCCTCGACGATGGCCGCCATTGTGCAGGTGGAGTCCGGGGGCCGCCCGTTGGCGATGTGGAACAACAGCACGCGGAGCATGGTCATTCCCGGCAGCCGGGCTCAGGCCATCCAGTATCTTCGGCACGCCATGGCCGCTGGCCAGCGGGTCGACGTGGGGCTGGCCCAGGTGGATACCGGGAACTTTGCCGCCTTCAGGCTCACGCCCCGGAACGCCTTCAATGCCTGCACCAACCTTCGGGCTGGTGGTGAGATTATGCGTATGGATTGGCAACAGGCGCTGGCCGGCGGCTATCGGGGCCAACAAGCGCTCTACCACGCCTTTGAAGCGTACAACTCCGGGCGACTCCGGGGCGACGCCCAATATGCCAACCGGATACTGGGTGCCGCTGGAGCACCCACGCCTGCCGGCTGCAAGTCTGTCGGCGGCAAGCCCGCCGGCTGCAAGCCCGCCGACTACGACGGATTGCGCACCGTCTCCCAGGGCAACAAGGCACTGCCGACCAATCCCTTTCCTCAATTTCTCTGGCAGGCAAAGCCTGCTCAGGCGGTAAAGCCTGCACCCTCAGGCGACTCCCGCTCCTGGACGGTTCTCCCATAAGGACGCTGATATGGCAGACAAGATCCATGCCCCTGACTCCGCCGTCTCCGACTACAAGATCCAGCGCCTCGCCCGGGGCGGCAGGCTCAAGACGACGCTCGCCGGTGTCGCGGCGGGCGTCGTCGGTTACACATTAGGCATATCCTATGTGGCTCGGGACGTGTTTCCCGGCTATCAGTGGACCGATGATTTCATCCAGAAGGCGCATGCCTACATCGCATTGCCTTACGGCTGGCGTCTGTATAATCCCCTGCCTTTCCTGCGCCCCATGATCCTGAACATCCATTACCCGGTGATTCATCAGGCATTCTATGATGCCGGTCTGCCTGCCGTGGTGCTGGGAATGCTCACGGCGGGGATGCTCGGGAAAAAGCACAAGGACGCGCAAAAAGCTGTCCTGGACAATCCTGTGCATGGCTCCGCTCATTGGGCGGGCAAGAGCGACGTGATCCGCGCGGCGCTCCTGCCCGCCCCACCGCCAAGAACGTTGATGGACTCCCTGCGCCCCTGGCTTGGCTTGCACCCTGCGAAGGGGCTCAAGGGAGCTTCCGACTGGGCCCGCTGGCAAGACCGGCAGGAAAAACGGAAAAAGGAGGCCGCCGAGTGGCGGAAGAAGAGGGCGGAGAGCGAGAAGAAACGCCTGTCAGAGATCCCGGAGCCGTCAATTTTTGACAGGTTTGACTCTCCGCATGTCTGTTATGTGGGGGCTTTTGTTGAGAACGGGGTGGCCACTCCACTCCAGCACACCGGGGCGGAACACATCCTGGTCTTCGCCCCGACCCGATCCGGTAAAGGCGTTGGCCTGGTGCTGCCCACGCTACTGGATGGCTGGATGGACTCGGTTGTCGTGCATGACATCAAGGGGGAAAACTTCAACCTGACGGCGGGATACCGCAAGGCCATGGGCCACCACATCCTGAAGTTTTCACCAGGCTCGGTATCCGAAGAAGGTTGCCACTTCAATCCACTGGATGCGGTGCGTGTCGGAACCCAGTACGAAGTCAAGGACGTGATGAACATTGCCACGATGATTGTGGACCCGGATGGCAAGGGCCTGAACGATCACTGGCAGAAAACCGGTTTTGCCCTGCTCACGTCCATCATCCTGCATGTGCTCTACGCCATGCCGGACAAGACCCTGCGGGGCGTTGCCGCCTATCTCAACGATCCTACCCTGGAAAGCGTGGACGTAGCCTTTGAGCGCATGATGCAGACGGAGCATGACCCGGATGAGCAATATGGTTGGCGGGACGGCAACGGCCAGTTCACCAAGGTGCATCCGGTCATCGCGCAATCCGCGCGGGAGATGCTGAACAAGGCCGAGAATGAAAAATCGGGCGTCATTTCGACCATGATGAGCTTCCTGTCCCTTTACCGGGATCCCATCGTCGCGAAGTGGACCGAGTATTCGGACTTTCGCATTGCCGACCTTCAGGACGCCGAACAACCCGTCTCTCTGTACCTGGTCACCAGTCCGGAAGACAAGAACCGGCTCAAGCCCCTCATTCGCCTCGTGCTCAACCAGATTGCCTCCCAGTTCACCGCGGAAGAACGCCTGGAAGCGAAAGACGGGCGAATCGTCGCCAAGGGAAAGCATCGGCTGCTCTTGCTGCTCGACGAGTTCCCGAGCCTGGGCAAACTCGATGTATTCCTGGACAGCATCGCCTTCCTCGCAGGCTACAACGTCAAGTTGTACCTCATCACCCAGGACATTGCCCAGCTGGAAGACGAAGGCCACGGGTACGGCAAGGCCGGGGCCAAGACCATCATCGGCAACTGCCACATCCGGGCGGCCTACGCGCCCAACCAGGTGGAGACGGCCAAGTGGATCTCTGACATGCTGGGCACCCGTACCGTGACCATGGAAAACGACAACCAGAGTTTCGACGGCTCCATGTTCGGTCAGAACAAGGGCTATTCGACGAGCCTCAGCTACCAGTCCCGCCCCCTGCTGACGGCGGATGAGGTCATGACCTTGCGGGGACCGGAAAAGGAAGGCTCCAATATCAAGACCCCGGGCGATATGCTGGTATTCGCGGCGGGCTTTCACCCCATCTATGGACAGCAGCTGCTCTATTTCAAGAACCCGGAATGGCTCGATCGGGCAGCCATTCGGTGGCCGGAGAAGAGCGATTCCATCCCCGGAGCCAGGAAAGACTACAAGGCCATTCTGGGCGAGTCGGGTGGAACGCTACCCATCCCCCATATCGAGAAAAAACCGGAAGAACAGGCGCCCAATGGGCAGGGGCCTGTTGAGGAAGTGTCAGACGCAGAAAAGGAAGCCTTGGCAGCCACTCAGTCCGAACTCAATGCCATCGCCGGGGAAAAACCTGCTGGCGAGGGGAAATATGACACCAGCGAGCGAGACGCGGATAGGGAGTCTTTTGCGGGATTGGCGGGGAAAAATGACGCTCATTGAAGTTGCGCATCACCGGGAATGATCTATGTCCTGTGTGGAGAGGCGGGGTTCTCTTTGGTTTAAAAGCTTGGTAGGATATAGGCGCTTTTAAACCCAACCCAAGGAGGCGTCATGATTGCAGATCGCATTCGTCAAGCACGATTGGCGGCAGGTCTGACCCTGGGTGCGTTGGGTGAGCAGGTGGGTGTTTCTCACACCGCCATCCAGAAGTACGAGAAGGGTCTTCTGACCCCCTCGTCGTCCCAGCTGCTCAAACTGGCCCGCGCCTGCGGCGTCCGGACCGAGTACTTCTTCCGCACACATACGGTCGAACTGCTGCAGCCCGAATTCCGCAAGCTCTCGACATTTGGCAAGACGGCGCAGGATGCGCTGAAGATCAAGGTCGTCGAGTTGGTGGAAAAACGCGTGGAGTTGCTCGGCGCCTTTCCTGAACTACCGTTCCCGGCGTTTGCACCTCCCGTGAACCTGCCTGAACACATCGCCTCGCTGGATGAGATCGATGCGTTCTCGGATACGGTCCGCAACACTTGGCAGTTGGGCATGAACCCGATAGCCGACCTCACCGACACCCTCGAAGGACTCGGCTTGCTGGTCATCGTGGCCGATGAAGAGAATCCTGGGTTCTCTGGCTTGACGGCCAAGGCGCGAACCGAAGATGGCCGGGAATATCCGGTCGTGGCTGTGTCCAAGCGCTGGCCCGGTGATCGCCAACGGTTCACCCTGGCGCATGAGCTGGGGCATCTGCTGCTCGAAGGACGACTGGCTGACGGCATCGACGAAGAAAAAGCCTGCGACCGCTTCGCCGGTGCATTATTGGCTCCGCGTGTCGCGGTACTTCAGTTGCTCGGACAGCAACGCCATGCGCTGGAATGGCAAGAGCTATATGTGCTCAAACACGAGTTCGGCCTATCGATGGCCGGGTGGCTGCAGCGCGCCAAACAGTGTGGCGTGATCACCGAGACCGCCCACCTTTCGATGGTCAAGCGGTTTTCGGCAAGGGGCTGGCGCAAGAACGAGCCGGGCGACCCGCTGCTGCAAGAGCATCCACGACTGTTTGACCAGTTGGTGTACCGCGCCTTGGCCGAGCAATACATTTCCGAGGGCAAGGCGGCGGAACTGCTGGGCATCCCGATGATGCTCTTCCACAAAGAACGCCAGTTGGAGTCATCGGATGCGGTTGCTTATCAGTGATGCCAACATCTTGATCGACATGGAAGCAGGAGCGTTGATGGATACGCTCTTTCGGCTTCCGATGCAGTTTGGCATCCCTGATCTGCTGTACTACGAAGAAATTGAGCCAGGCAGTCCGGGCCTTGAAGACCTAGGCTTGCAGATCATGGAGGTCAGCGGCGACTTCGTGGCGTATGCCCAGCAGTTGCCAGGCCAGCACAACCATCTGCTTCCCGCGAACAACGGTCCCAAGCCCAGTCACAACGACTACTTGGCACTGGCGCTTGCGAAGCAGGAGGCCTGTACCCTGCTGACGGGCGACACCAATTTGCGGGTTGTTGCCAACAAGGAGCAGGTCAACGTCATGGGCACCATCGGACTGCTGTGCGCCATGATCGAAAACCAGTTGCTGACGGTCGACGACGCCTTCAAGGCGCTCGACAGAATGAAGTCGGGCAAGCGACGGCTGCCCTGGCCGGAAGCCGAAAAAATGCTGAACGCGCTGCGCTGATCACTCTGTGAGACTTGGACTACGAAATGCAGCAGCTGCGATGCTGCGGCGACGATAGAAACAACGCAAGACTTCCAATAACAGACTTCCAATAACATCCATTCAGAAATAGTGTCAATTGGCCCGATTCCAATCCCGGTCGAATTGGGCCTGCAAATCCTCAATATCCCGGCCGTCCAACAACAACCCCATTTCCCGGTTGTCCTCCAGGCTGGTCTGGGTGAAATTCTCGGAACCGATGAAGGCCAGCGCCTTGCCCGCGATCATCTTGGCGTGCATGTACAAGGGCTTTTTCATTAGCAAACGTACCCGACATCCATGCTCCCGCAAAAAGGCCACATCGCGCTGATCTTCGCTGTTGATGCTCGCCGGCAGGATCATCCGGAGATCCCGGCCCTTCGCCGCCAGGGCATCCAGAATGGGCGCATATGGCCCCAATTCCTCGCTCTCCACGTCGATGGGGCCGGGCTGGTCGATCACTTGCAGGAGTTGCGCGGCGGACGTGCCGGGAGAGAGGACTAAAACCTGGTGCGCGAAAGCGGGTGCCCGCTGGTGATTCCAGTCGGCATTAAAAACCGCGTTGGCCGCATTCACCACTTGGGCATTGCGGGTCACATAGAGGTATTCCCTGTTTTTATGAAAGGCCGACCAGTCAAAATTGGCGGTGCCGATTTCGCATTCATGGCCATTGCAGATGTATTTGCTGTGCTGAAAAGCGTATTGGTTGCCGTGCGACTCGAAACGATAAGGCGCCAGATGCAGCGTCGCTCCCGTAGCCGCTATGGCCTTCTCCTCTCGGCGCACCTGCCACGGCTTCATGCCGTAGGGCTTCCCCTCGATAATGACGCGCACGTCCACCCCACGACGGTGAGCCGCAGCAATGGCTCGAAGGATTTTGCGATCGGACAGGTAATAGACGCCCACATCCAATTCACGGCGGGACGAATTAATGACCCGGATAATGGGCGCTGGACCTGCCTGTGGTTCGATGGAAAGCATATTTTCTTCCTTCTCAGGCCAGGCTTGGTATCTGGATTGGTATTTTCCGGGACTTCCGGACTTCTATCTTGACCTGCGGCTTACTGGGCACCTTGCATTCCGGAACAGGATCTTCTGGTAATGCCAGGTCGCGCGGATAATGGAACCCACTTCCGCCTGTGCCGGCTACCATGGACGTTTTGGCACCACCACAGGATTTTACGATGTTCTTTTCAATTTCCTGTGTGTGCCTGCCGGGTTGCGTGGCATCCTGAATCGGTGCTTGAACTTTCTTCGGCGACCGCCGCACCCCATACTGGGGTGCATAAAAAATTTTGCTGATACCCAATTTACAGCCCTTTGCGGTATTTCAACCGCACGTCCTGGCACTGGGGGCAGACGTAAATATCGACTTCCAGCTTTTTCTCAAAGGCTTCTTCGCCGTCGGTAGCCATCTGCCCGCCCAGGAAAGCAGCGCCCGCCCCCAACATGCCGGTCAGCCCACCCATACGCAGGCCGTGTGCGCCCTGGTAGGCCATATTGGTTCCACAGGTACAAGTGACCTGCTGGACGTTTGCGTGATCGTTGTGTTCGCCAAATCCAAACATGACTACCCTCCTTTAGCCCACATGGGACCGCAAAACAACCACAAGAGTTCACTCCTTCAGGCCGCGGTCACCAGTTTAACGCCAACTCCAACACCTCAATGATCTCCGCCGTTCCCATCGTCCCGGGCAATTCGCGCCCCGCCTTTGCAAAGGCCCGCTCCAGCAGAGGGCGAGGGAGCGTCACCGTCACTTGGTTCGGCAGGGATGCTCCCGGCTGGAATGCTCCCGGCAGGGTGCCATCCTCCTGCGCCTCATCCGCCGGATATCCGACCACCACCCCATTCTCATCCACGGCGCCCCCATCCTCGATGTCCTCATCGCTATCGACGTTGTCCATATCGATTGTGGACACATCCACTTCTTCCCCATTGGTATCAAAAGCCCTTGCAGGGTGCGAACCCATCACGGCCCCATTTTGCTGACGCGAAGCTTCGCTTTCCTGCTGCATGTCTACCTCCTGCGGTTTTCCGCTCAAACCTCGTTCGTACCGATCTTCCTCTCTATCCACCAGCACGCGGGAGAGGGTTTCCCCGGCCTGCAGGCTGGCACGGATGGCGTCCAGCACGATGCGCTTGTCCTCGTCCTTCATCCATCCTTTCATGCGACTGATATCCGTTTGCCCGATGGACTCCAGTGGCACACCTAGATACTCGGCCACCGCCTGCGCATCTTCGCTCCCCAGAGAGAGCATCTGATGTACCCATGCCTTGGATCGACCCAGCCGCTTACCCAGATCCGCCAGGCTCGGCTTGGGGTCCAGACTATCCATCAGCTGCTTTACGGCCTTCGCCGTATCCACGGGCGTCATATCCGCTCGCGCCAGGTTTTCGACCAACTGCATTTCCAGCCGGTCAGCGTCTGTGTCGGGCTCCAGGATCACGGCTGGAATCCGGGATAGGTCATAGCCCTTGCGACGACATGGCTGGCCGCTGTCTCGGGCCGCCATCGATGCCCTCCAGCGCCGCTCGCCCGCTATGATCCGATACCTTCCCGACGCGACATGACGTACTGCAATGGGCTGCAATACCCCATGCTGCAAGATGCTTTCCTTCAGCAATTCCAGATCATTGTCGATGGCATCCTGCGCCCCGGATGCCACAAACGTCTTGCGCGGCTGTTCCGGGTCCGGCTCGATCTCCGACAACTCCAGAAAGAGCGCCGAAGCGGCTCCGCCGTAGACCGTCCCACCCGCGACGGTATTCTGTTCATCCGCCGGGGCCGCTTCCTGCCCCGAATTTCGTCTACCCGGTAGACGATTGGCTTTGGCATCGGTCTCGCCGGAATCTCCCGCCATCTCGGCCAGCGTGCGCTTCATCTCATCAAAGAGATTCTCTGAAAGATCTACCTTGGCCATCTTATCCCTCCTTCACTGTTTCTTCTGTTGGCACCCGGTCCGTTTCCAAAATCATCTTGCAGGCCATGGCCCATTTCGCCGCCGCCGCGTCTTTCGGGTCCAGCTTCCAGACGGGCATCCCCTGTTTCATGGCGTTGGAAACAATCTGCCGATTCGTCAGATGAACCGGAAGCACATGCTGACCAAAACCCGACTCGGTGATCGCATCCACAACCATCTGCTGATTCGTGGAGTTCAAAACCCGCTTGTTGATGACCAGGGACAATCCCAGATCGACTTGCGAGGCGATCTCCCGCCATACCTTGAGCAGCGAAGTAAGCCCCTGCAACGCCAACAGGTCGGGCTCCACGGGCGCCACCAACAACCCGCCCAGATAGAGCGGGGCCAGCTGCTGCACGCCGGCGGCTGGTGGGGTGTCGATGACCACCACATCAAAATCGATGTTCAGCAAACGGCTCATCGCCTCCTGTCCGGCCTTCAACCCCTGCTTTTCCACCAGATGTACATGCTGGTGGCCTGGCAGGATTTTGAGATCCCCAAACCGGGTATCCTGGAACTCCAGACTGGTGTCCCCGTCCCACAGTTCCAATACCGATTTGCCACGGCCATTCGGCTCCCCCGTAGTGATAAAAGTGGCGTTGCGTTGGCCGTCCATGTCCACGAGCAATGTCTTTTTCTTCGCCGCCATGCTGGCGTAAGCCGCAATGTGAACGGCAAGAGCAGTCTTTCCTACCCCGCCCTTCTGATTGGTCACGGTAATGATCTGTGGCATCTCTACCTCTCTTCTCGCGCTTTGCTAGCGCGAAACTTCGTTTTCCGCCGCTCCTGCTCATGCAGTGGCGGGTACAGAACCCAGGAATACCAATACAACATCGTATAGAGCACATCGGGCAGGCCAACTCCGTTCCGGCGGCTGACCTCTGCCAGGTTGTCCGCCAGATACGCCGGAATCCGCACGTTCACTTCCACCCATTCCGGGTCGGCCAAGGCCGGACGGTGCCCATCCCGCCATCGAAGTCCTTTCTCCCACGCTTTTTCGGCCAGAAACCGGGACGCGCAGTCCTCATGGACGGCCCGCAGCGTCATGCCCTGAACGAAGGCCAGAGCCTGGATGTACAGGTGCATCTTTAGCGGGATAACCGTCGATTCCCCCGCATAGGACATACCGTTAAAGAGAGATGGTGTCAGCATGCTTTTCCCGGCTTGACCCTTTCACGAATGGGTATAGATCAGCGCCGGGCCAGATCGTCTACCGGGTAGACGATTTACGAGGACGACCCTGGGTCAGTCTCCCTTCCGAAGCCAGAACTGACTTCCGGGAATCGTCCACCAGGGAACTGCCCGTTGCAGGATGTGGGATTCAGGGACTGGACCATAATAGCTGGAATCGAAGGCATAGTTCCCTGGAGCGTAGAGCCAGACCTGCCCATGCTTCAGGTGATAGGTGCCGAAAGAGTAATGGACAATCCGGTGATGGTGGCCGGGCGTCCAGCGATCAACCCGGGAGTTCGGCAGAGTGTGCCCCTCCACCCGGACCCCGGATCTAGCCAGCGTCACCGTCTGCCCGGGAACGGCGGCGATCTCTTTGATCCACGGCTGTCCAGGAGGAAACCAATGGTATTTTAGGCCCTCCGCGACGGCGGCGTGATGAGCGGGGCCAGGAATCTCGACCTCGACGAGTTCTCCGTTGTGCAATGGATAAGGAGATCCGCGCAGCTGGTAGAGGCCCACCGGCTCGCAGGTCGAGTCGTTGAAGACCAGATGCTGGTACTGCATCCAAAGACCAACACCCGCGACCAGGGTGATCAGCCCGGTCCAGATCCAGAACATCCACCAGAATCCGCATTTAGCGATGGTGATGAGTCGTGCGTTCAACCCAATGTCCCTCCGGAAGATTTGCGTTGGTGTATTTGCCAACAACCAGGCAGGCGACTATGCTTCGTCCATGAAGGCGGAAAAACTGTTTCAACGGCGGGTAATCCTCTCGGAGACGGCTTTTGCGGAGATCGTGGTTTGGCGTGTTCCTGCACCGATATCCGGCAGCATGCACTCGTACAAATACCGGCTTGCCTACGTGGTTCGTGGGGAATGTGTGCTGCGATACGACAATGAGGCCGGAAAAGGCGATCATCGCCATATAAATGATCGGGAGGAGACGTATCGCTTCTCCAGCCCCCGTCAACTGATGACCGACTTCTTTGAAGAGATAAGGAGGTGGAGTGATGAGCACGCTGACGATTGATATCCGATCCCTGCGGGACACCCTGGACGATGCCGTGCAGGTGATGGAAAGGTTGGAATATTCACAGCCGCATATCAGCTTTGAATCGCCGGAACTCCTATGGAAAATCCTGACTGGCAAGCGATGGGAGATTCTGAGGGTCATGACGGCTGCGGGCCCCTTGGCGCTACGCGAGATCGCTCGGCGGGTCGGGCGCGACGTAAAGTCCGTGCATCTGGATGTCCATGCGTTGCTGGACGCAGGACTCATCGAACGGCAGGACAATGGCTTTGTGTTTCCATACGACGCCGTGCATGTGAATTTTCTGCTCAAGGCAGGTTGAGTTATATTCATCGGCTTTTTCCGCCATGCGCTTTGGCGCGCCGGTCCAGAAAGAAACGCGCGGGCGCCGTGAATAGCCGAAAGGGGAAGAAGAATAGCCACTCGAACTGGGTGGCACCCCATAGCAAGGCTTTAGCGGCCTTGTACGGCACGGGCCGCTCGAAGAAGGCGATTAACCTCTGGTCAAGCCGAGCGATGACTTGCCGAAGAGGATTGCTCATGCACCCGCTCCTTCAGGACAGTGATCGCCTCTTCCAGCGAGTCTTCCAGGATGCCTATGCGCTGTTCAGCCGGAATCCGCGAATAATCCGC
>Ga0315298_1010402_pt1 | contig 11221 bp, 9 predicted proteins | sample WHS_1_MG_FD_203077 | JGI IMG/M metagenome (GOLD analysis project Ga0315298, IMG submission 203077) | Extremophilic microbial mat communities from Washburn Hot Springs, YNP, Wyoming, USA - WHS_1_MG | ecosystem: Environmental > Aquatic > Thermal springs > Hot (42-90C) | place: USA: Wyoming... | reverse complement strand
TGCAGCAGAATTCCTGATTCATGGCTTGATGCAATGCTCTGGATAAGAGAAAATGTAAATGGATCTGATGACAGAATAATGTCATGGTGGGATTATGGACACTGGACAAATACAATAGGACAGAGCAAATCTGTAACTGGAAACACACATTCCTATACTATCATGCATCAAGAAGTGGCTGATAAGATTGTAGGAAACAGCACTGAAAAACTTATTTCCTACATGAAAGATCATAAAGCAAAATACCTTATGCTAGATCAAGACCTTATCGGCAAATGGGGCGCATTAGTATACCACTATTGCAATTATAATAACGAAACAACTGTTGATAAGCAGCCAGGAGAAAGCTTATGCGATCTAGTCAGCGCTCCAGAATATCTATATATACCAACTAATCCAACTTCTTCAGATTATTGCAAGCTGAAGAATTTAGCAGGGCAAAGAGGATTAAAAGTATATTCTTCGTTTGGCAGTGTCTATGGATTTGATCACTACTGCTTGCTAAGCAATGACCTGCCATTATACTATGAGAATGGATCAGCCGCTGGAATAAAAGATATAATATATCAAGGCACCGGCAGCCAAGCAATGGTATTCATTGCAATGTATGATTCAACAAATCCTGACAGAAAAGGAAGATTCTACAACTCAATCTTCTATCAGGGATTCTTTGAAGGCAACATTCCTGGTCTAACGCAAGTCTATCCAAGCACCTATTCGAACAAGCCGACAATTCCTGTAAGAATTTATAAAATAAATGAATAATAGATATAGTAAAAACGAACGTTAAATAAAACAAAACGAAAAATGAGACTAGAGTGCTGGCATTATCCATTCTTTTACTCATTTTTTTTCGCTTGTTTTTCTATGGTTCAATATTAAAATCAATCTAAATTGAAAGGAACATATCTAATTAAATTATCGGGCACGACTGCTTTCATTATTTTCTTTCCGAATCCGATTACGTCAAAACCAATTAGCTGTTCGGTTACTAAATAAACTACGATTCCACTTCCTATAAAAACTAAAAGATGAATAATTGATTCTGTTGGATCAATAAAAGACTTTAGCAATAATAGAAATGCTGTCATCACTATCGACCCAATCAGAGGTAAAGTTATTGGAAAATCGTATGCCTTTCCTAATCTCTGCTCGCTCCATTTTAATATCATCCCTAAATTGACAAGTCTTGAAAATATCGAAGTTAAAGCTGCTCCAACCATTCCGAAAATTGGAATGAGAAAGAGATTCAAAATAACATTGAGAACAGCAGCAATAAGCGAAGAATGACCTATTATCTTCGTCTCTTTCTTTGCTGCTAGATAAGATGAAATTAAACCAACTATTACTCCATCTAAAACAAGATAGCTTAAGATAATTAGAGGTAAAGTTGAATCCATGTATTGAGGACCGAATGTTGCTTTTACTACTCCTTCTGCTGAAAGAATAATCCCAAACATTGCTGGAACTGAAATAAATAATCCATATTTCAAAGCCTTATTTAACTCTTTTATTGAATCTTTTCCTTCAGCCTCTGCTGAAGTAAAATAAGGAAATACGACTTTGCTTATTCCATTAAGAAGAGAAGCGGCTGCTGTTGAAAGAGAAACTGCGATTCTGTATATTCCAACTGCCGTTGTCCCCACAAATATTCCAATCATTACTGAATCTGTCCATAAAGTAAATGAACCTGCAATGGAAACCAATCCAAAATAAAATCCAAAAGAAAGCATTTCTGATAAAGATTCTGTTGCTTTTCCTGAAATACTGATCACTTGTCTAAGTAGATAGTATTCAATAACTGTTCCTATTGCAACTGCTATAATATAACCAGCTACTGCACCGTCCAATCCAAATCCGAATATTACTAATAATACAGAAAAAATCAATCTCAAGATATAATGACTTGCAGAAATCAATGAATCTTCTTTAAACTTCTTTAAGCCATCTAAAATACCTAAAAAAACTCCAAAAAGATTTAAAAAGAAGAAATATAGTGCGCTAGCTACAAAATAAATTCCTCCATTAGGAATGTGAAATATATCTGCCAATTGATTAGAAAATATAACCATTAAAACTGAAATAGATAGCAGCAATATAAGTTTATATCTTAATGGAGCAGAAAGGTGCTTTCTGACTTCTTCCTTTCCTTTTACAGCATATTTAGAAGTACTATATGTTATATAATAATTAAGTCCCAATTCAGAGATTGCAGACAAGAAAGAAACAACCGCAATAAGTGTAGAAAATACTCCCCAATTATCCTTATCCAAAAGACGAGCAAGAACAATGTTCGTAATTAGACCTACAAATAAAAAAATGAAAACTCCAAGATATGACCAAAATGAAGACTTGAGAATTGAAAGCGATTTAGATTGCATACTATATTATTTAAAGGAAAGAATTTAAATGTTTAAAACAAAGGTAAAAAAAGTACTCTTGCACCAACCGAATAAATTACTGCTTTTTAAGTGAATAATAAAAATAAAGAAATTCATCGGAAATTGATTGATGAAAAATGTAATTATATACTTAAATGAATGCATGAAAATAACCAACATGACTTTCCTTCTTTGATTTTTATTGATTTTCAAGAGTTAATGCTATCTTGTAAGAGAGAATATTGATTTTTTCTTTAAGTTTGAGTTTGAATACACTTTCGAGAATTAATTTTAGTTAATCAATCTTCATCAATACCTTAAAATCGCCATTATCAATATTTTTTATTTGAAAAAAAAATGATTTATCGTCACCCGAAATTATAGAGAATACAGCCGAGAACGAAAAAGAATATCTTAAAACTCCATTTCTTGTTGTTGTATAAATATTGAATTTATCTTCCACTTTGAACAACGTCTCTATTCCACATCTTTTTCTATAACGTTTTGAAATGATTGAAATGTCACCTCTATATCTTTCTTTAGAAATGTTTGTAATGAATCCATAAATATGTTCGCTTTTTTCATTCTCTTCTTTAATTATTGCAGTGTTGTTTCTACGATTTCTTTTGTTTTTGAAGTTTCTATCTTTTCCATGCAAAGTATGCAAATAGAAAGGTATTTAATCTGTCTTACAATAACTACTATATGTATCACCTCAAGCCTTTGCTTGAGGCTTAATTCCAATAAATTTTCGTTTAGGAAGAAAAAGTTCAAATTTCATGCAGGGTACTGAAAATTGAAAAATAGCGGTAATTTTTAAAACTTTTACCATCATTCTTTTATATAAGGTGAGCTTCTGAAGATTTCAATAATAACTAGATACTTCTTCCATCAGCTATCGGGCACCCAGAAGATAGGCTACGGTGCAGAGATCCGCATCTATGAACTTTACCGACGCATCGCCGCGAAAGGAGCAGAGGTGCATATCTTCGCTCCTGCCTCCAATCCAAACGTATCTGTCCAATTGACAAAGCTACTTGGAGGATATGAGTTCGCTGAAGGACTCCATGTACATCGGTCGCCCTCCTGCCCTTATTTCCCATTGACGCGATTTCCTTCATTGTTGAAGATCCTTAGCGCGGCGGGAAGCGAGGCAGATGTGCTGATTTCAGAATTTCATCCGTTCCATTGTGCAGGTTTCGAAGGTATAATAACAAAAGCACTAACTAAGAAGCCGTTGATCTTGGATGTGCACGATATTGCAGCAAGCCAAGCCACCCTATTCCAACTTTATAAGAAGAACGAGAACTTTTGTTATAATGCATGCGACGGTTTAGTTGTATGTAGTGATGAGGCAAAGGAATATGCGAATGAAATCACCAAAAAAGAGATACACGTTGTACCGAATGGAGTGAATTTCAAATCTTATGCTAATGTCAAAAAGGAAGAAACTCAGAAGTTGAGGAAAGACCTCGGCTTGGAAGATTCTCTTGTCATAGGTTTCTCTGGCTCCTTGACGAAGCAGAACGGCCTTGAGTATTTAATCCGTGCCATGCCATACGTACTAAAAGAAGTAAATGACGTCAAACTATTGATAGTGGGCGGAGGAGCAGAGGAGCAAAGACTCAGATCGATGGTAAAGGAACTTGGTATCGAGAGCAAGGTTGTTTTTACTGGGGGGGTGTCCTATGAAAAGGTGCCGACATATCTTTCTGTCATGGATATTTGTACTGCCCCATTTCCAAGAGGGAATGAGTTCAAGACCAACTTTCCATTAAAATTGGTCGAGTACATGGCTTGTGGCAAGCCAATAGTAGTGACAGAGGGACCAGTACTTAGGAGAATAGTTACTTCCTCAAAATCCGGCATCGTTGTGGATTCAGAAGACGAAGTCTCATTAGCAAATGGAATAACGCGACTGTTATCTAGTGATTCATTACGAAAACAGCTAGGTGAGAAAGGACGGCATTATGCCGCTGGATTTGACTGGGATATACTGGCAGATAAAATGTACAGCTTCATCAAGAGATTTGGGTGATTATTTGCTTGAGAAACTCGTTGGTCGAATTTTTCCGACATATATATTCAATTCAGTTTCTGAGAAGACCTCACGATATCTGAAATTGGAACAAGCAACTCTATGCATATCGTTCGATTGTGAATATCGGAAAGACATTCAAGCCATACCTAAATTACTGTCCCTTTTAGACGAATACAAATTGAAAGCAAGCTTTGCCTGCATCGGAAGATGGATAGAGGAGTACCCTAAAGAGCATAAATTGATACTCAAAAACGGGCATGAGATATTGAACCATACTTATTCACATCCAAACCATGAAGAACTGAACAAGCGCAGATTCGATGAACTTACTTCTACTGAAAAGCGAGATGAGATAATCAGATGCCATAGAGTATGTCAAGAAACGCTTGGTTATGAAATGATAGGGTTCAGAGCCCCGCATTTTGGCAACGTGTCAATGTCTGAGGTTTATAGGATCCTTCACGAGCTTAAATATACTTACTCTTCCTCCACAATCGCATCGAATTCAAAGTTCGGGGGCGCGCCATATAATGCAGCAAGAGTAATAGAATTACCACTCTCAGTTTGTCCAGCACACCCCTGGACAGTGCTCGACTCCTACCATTCATTCGTACGCGGAGAGCACAACGACTTTAAAGAGGTCTTTCAGCAGCTCTTACAGACGGCTGCATCATCAAAAAGTCTGATCAACATATACTTCGATCCTTCTGTAGTAGAGGAGAAGGCTTTCGAGGAAGCGTTAAAAATGATCAAAGCAGAGCGGGATCACATAGATGTGCTGAGACTCTGTGATTTTGTGAAGTCGATGAACACTTCAGAATTGCCGGTGTTATGATATGCGAAAGTTAAGAATATTAGTACTTCCGAACGACCCTTTAAGTATCTACATCAAACAGGGCAATCTTGAGCAATTTATCGAGAGATACAAGTATTACGCTGACAATCTAGGTGAAATTTATATAATAAATTTTGATGATGTTCAAATAGATTACGATTATCCAAATATCAAAATCATAACTAAGCAAATACATAGAAATAAGATTATGAGATTTATTCATCAAATCTACTCACTTTTCAAACTAGTTCGCGAATTGAAACCAGACTTGATCCGTACGATGGACGGTGGCAATTTCATAAGGGGAACCATCGCAGGAGTAGTAGGCAAACTAACTAACACCCCGACAGTAGTTTCAATTCATGGGTATCACTCCGAGTTTGCAACTTCATTCAATTATAAGTGGTATCATAATCTAGCCGCAAGCATATTAGAAAAGATTTCTGGCACAATGAACGATATGTTTTTTGTTGTGGACCCAACATACATCTCTAAACTTAAATGGAAAAATATGCACTATATCCCGAATTATATCGACACAAACATATTTCACCCTATCAAAATGAAGAAAAGATGGGTCGGTATATATGTTGGAGCGCTTAAACCTGTAAAAGGGATAAAATATCTTCTAGAGTCGATACGGCTCGTCAGGAAAAAGATCCCTTCAGCTAGATTTGCAATTGCTGGGCACGGCCCATTGATAAACGAAGTAAAGAATGCGGAAGGGGTCGACTATCTAGGCGCTATCCCTTACAAAGAGCTCCCTAAGTACTATAATCAATCACACATGTTTGTGACTGCTACGTTATGGGAGAGTTTCTGTATGCCAGTTGTCGAGGCTCAAGCATGCGGCATCCCAATTGTCGCATCAGATCTCTTTCCATTCTATAATAATACTATCCCAGGAACAACATCTTTTCTTGTTGAAGCGAAGAATACCAAAAAACTTAGCGAAATGATTATAAAAGTATACAAAAAGAAAATTGACAAGACGCAGGTCCGATCATTTATATTACACAATTTCGATAAGAAAAATGTATTAATGAAAGAAGTAAATTTAATCTTAAAGATGTTAAAGGTGATTTGAGGTAATATCTCTAAAATTCTCTCTAGATATTTATAATTTAGGCTGGGGTTACAAATTTTGTTTTAATCAAAAAATGCAAGATTGGAACTTCTCGTGGCGAAGCCCGAAAAATAATACTGAAATATTTTGACATCATCGAGAAACGGATGCGCCTCGACTCAAATTGTATTTTTTACATTCTTAAGAAGAAAGGGGATTGAATGAAAATCAGAGAGCTTAATGAAGACGAAGTCTCAAAATGGGACGAGCTAGTTGAGAATTCGGACGATTCATGGCTTTTCCATCTACATGCTTGGGGCGAGTTGATAGACGAGGTATTTGGATCCACTACCTACTATTTAGTTGCAGAAGACGGGAATGAACTTATCGGAGTATTTCCAATCACACTAAGGAAGAAGAGTTGTTTGAAATGGTTCGATTCTGGGAGTTATGGGTATGGTGGTTTCGCATTTTCTCCGAATCTTAATGAACAACAAAAAAAAGAAGCTAGTACACTGCTACTTGCATACACCAGGGAATTAGCGAAAAGAAATGATGCGGCATGGTTAAGGATAAGGTTGCCTCCATTAGCAGCATCGCAGCTTCCGCCAAAAAGACCCGATTCAAACCCATTAATTGAATACGGATTTCAAGATATCCCATCCTATGGTTTCATGGTCTCGCTGGAGAATCCGATCGACTCCCTCTGGGACAACCTCGGCAATAAGACGAGGAACATCATAAGAAAGGCGGAGAAGAACGGCGTGGAAGTCTTAGAGGCCGACAGCAGATTCAGTGTCGATGATTATTACGCACTGCACCTGGAGACCTGCAAGCGCACCGGCGCGGCGCCATTCCCGAAAGCGTATTACGAGTCTATAGCCGAGCGATTCGGCAAGAAAGGAAAGCAGCACTTCTTCGTCGCACGGAAAGGGAGCAACGTTCTTGCCGCGCTGAGTGTTGGGTCGTACAAGACCGGCATTCACTACTGGTCGGGCGCTTCGAAATCCGAAGCACTCAAACTGGGCTGCAATGATATGCTCCAATGGAGCGCCATCAAGTGGGCGAAGGAGAATGGATATAGGTGGTATGACAATGGTGATGTCCATCCCTTTAGTAAGAATAAAAAACTACAAGGGATTTATAGATTCAAAGGCAGTTTTGGTGGCGCCCTTACTAAGTATTATAAGGGAATTTTAGTATATTCTCACCTCAAGAAGCTAATAGCGGACATTGGAAAAAAAGTGCTCGGTAATGGCACCGAGCTTTAAGTGATGAACATGGTCGAATACAAGAAAGAACTCACCAAATATTATGACAATATGGCAAAGACGATGAAGCCGCGGGAGGCCGAGCTTCCTAAGCGTAAGCTCTCTTTCATATCGGAGTTTGCCACAGCGGAGAGCACAATCCTTGATATTGGGTGCGGGAACGGTGAGTATTCGATTCCTCTCGCTAAACGCACCATGAAAGTGTACGCAATAGACATTTCTGATAAGATGCTGAAGGAGATTCAAGCACGTGCCGAATCTGAAAATATAAGAAACATAGAAACGATGAATGCTGATGCGAAAAATCCCCATTTCAAGGATGGCAGCTTTGATGTGGTGTTTTCATATTCCACACTGTATCACATCGATGATCTTGATCAAACATTCAAAGAGATCCGAAGGGTACTGAAGAAAGATGGGATGTTTATCTTCGATATGATAAACAAAAACAGCCTCGGTGGTGTGTATTACAAGAAGAAATATCAAATACCGCAGTTTTTCAGAAGCGAGAATGAGATCGAATTATTCACTAAACGCAACCGTCTGAAAGTCATTCGACGCCATTATTTTGAGCTCATTCCCCGTTTCAAGATTTTCATATGGGTGCTGAATCTGAAACTGGGAGGTAGGACGCTCGACGAGATCATCTCGTCGTTGCCATTCCTGAGACGCTTTGCTTCCAGGTTCGTGTTCATTTGCAAAAAGGTAGAATAGATGTTGGAATTCCTAGGACGATTGAGATCATACAGGTTCCCTTTCCTCAAGCCGTACTGGACAAACGGCGAGTGGCGTGCGCTGTTCGACTGCCTTGCGGGCGGGCGAGTTATTGACGGGGATGACACACTCCGTTTCGAGGAGCTCGTGAAGGCTCGATTCGGAACGAAGTTCGCGATGGGTACCAATTCGGGCCGAAGCGGACTGCAACTCATACTTGAGTCAGCCGGATACAAGGTGGGCGAAGTGATAGTGCCATCGTTCGGATGCACAGGCACCATCCAGCCGATACTACAGGCTGGTCTGACTCCGGTGTTTGTCGACATCGAAGAGGACTTCAACATGGATCCCTCCGCACTGAGCGATTCAATAACGAAGAACTCTCGCGCGGTGATCGTCCCGAGCTTGTATGGCAAGCCCGCGCGGCTCGCGGAGATAAGAAAAATCGCTAAGGAGAACGGAATGCTAATGATAGACGACGCGGCCCAGGCGATGGGCGCAGTCTTTTCTGGCAAGCCTGTCGGAACGCTCGGTGACGCAGGCATATTTAGCTTCAGCCTCGGCAAGGTGCTTAGCGCGACCGCGGGAGGAATGGTCTTGACCAACTCGAAACACATAGATGAGTCAGTACGCGCAGGATTGACCGTGAAGGAGAGCGGCATTGTGGTTTCATCCAGAGCAATCGAAACCCTTATGAGGGGTAAGTACCGCAGGTGCTTCCTCCCGCTGCTATCTATCAAGAACCTACTGACCCGACGCCTCTTCAAGAAGGATTTATCATTCAAGGTAGCTAAGCTGTCCAACATCGATGCTGCGATCTGCGCCGAGCAGCTGAAAAGTCTCGATGCCATCATCTCCCTGCGCAGGAGGAACGCTAAAATACTTAACGACGAGCTCTCATCGATGCCGGCGATCGATCTACCAGAATACACAAGAGAGAATATCTTTTCGAAATATACCATCAAGCTCAATTCGGCCGAGAAGCCCGCTTCAGTCGCACGCTCCCTGGAGCTCGCAAGATTCGCAAGGTTCATGGCTGGGCGGGGCATAGAGATCGAGTGGACCTACGTTCCCCTGCACCTGCGCCCAGTGTTCAACCAGTATCGCAAAGGAAATCTCAGTGTGACGGAAGCAGTCTGGTGGAAGAGCATTACTCTGCCTGTGAATCCCAATTTCAACGAGGAGGACATGAAATATATAGCCTCCTCAATTAAAGCATACTTCAACGAGCGGAAGAAGTGATCAGATGAAACAACACTACTACGATGGAAGGTATTGGAACGAGACTCAGATGAACGCCCTAATTAAACGGATATCGACTAATCCGACAGTTCGGACGCGGAAGATAGTGGAAATGGTCGAGGGCACATCGATACTCGACATAGGCTGCGGCATCGGGAACATAACTGCGCTGGTCGCAGACAAGGTTTCCCCGAACGGAAGAGTAATCGGGATCGATTTCCTACAGGACAACATCGACCTGGCGAACGAGTGGTTCAAGCGCCAGAACGTGGAATTCAGGGTCGGCACCGTGGAGAACCTGAAATTCAATCCGGCCTCATTCGATTGCGTATTGTTCCTAGAAGTGATAGAACACGTGGAAAATCCGGCGGTTGTCCTCAAGAGCATACACCGGCTGTTGAAGCCGAATGGTTGCCTGATCGTTTCCACTCCGAATGGAGCGAGTTTCGATACTTTCTTCCAGAACCTAAAATCATTCAAGAAGACTATAAGGAGCATAGAGACTGAAACGCACGGGACCGGGACCGAGCGGGATCACATATATATGTGGGCTCTTCCTCAGCTGTACCGGCTGCTGAACCGATGTGGATTCACATACGTGAAGCATGAATTCGCGGGGGCAGGACTCCCGTTCACTAACATAGACAGGTTGCTCGGCACGAATTTCAGCGATTTTTCAGCCCTCTATATGGCCGTTTCGGGATGGGAATAATAATAAAGGTTAGAAAAATTGAGCCGAAACCGCACAATTCCACTCAATAGTCTATTCCTTGACCTTGAATATCTGCACATGGATCTTTGGTCCTTATACATAGATCTCAAGATATACCTGCATGAATACAGGATCGATCCTTCGAAAAATCCTTTGTAGAGGATAGAGTCATAATAATGGCCTTCTCTGTCTGATGACCTGAAAGATAGATTGTATTCAAAACATAATATCCGTCGGGAGTTTCGTTTGCATTGATACAATAGATATTCCACTACGGAACCGTTCTCATATACAAACGACAGTCTTCTTCCAGGAGCGCAGTAAAACTTGAATTCATAGTACTTTGACATCGACGAATAGACCTTCAACGCCGAGCCTTCTTCAGTCTTGATGCTGCATAAATCCTTCGAAGTCGGCTAATTTGCCATGAAGAGTATTTCAGAACTGTAGAGGCAGTTGCAGTCTGATCCCCCAAGACCCATCTCCATCGTCGTTTTGTTGTTGTAGTAGCAGGAATAATACACCGCGCTTCAGCAACAACAATTGCATTCAGGATGACAAATTCAGCGTAAACTTATTTTTGAAGAAATAATACAGAGAAAGGACAGCGATTATTGCGGCAAGCAGTGCATTCAGGATTATGCTTGCCGGAGCTCCAAGTAGTGAGATCAGCAGAGCGAAGGAAGCAAACGGTGCAAATCTCTTGAGCTGTACTTAGAGTTAGGTAATACGCTGCATAGAAGAATACAATCGTAAAGAATCCAAACGGGCGCTAGAAAGAGCCGGCAAGCATCTTGTCAATGATTGTTTGAGAGAAAGTGAGAAGCGCAGTCGCGGGAGGCCGAGCTTCCAAAGCGTAAGCTCTCTTTCATATCGGAGTTTGCCACAGCGGAGAGCACAATCCTTGATATTGGGTGCGGGAACGGTGAGTATTCGATTCCTCTCGCTAAACGCACCAT
>Ga0315298_1010401_pt1 | contig 11221 bp, 9 predicted proteins | sample WHS_1_MG_FD_203077 | JGI IMG/M metagenome (GOLD analysis project Ga0315298, IMG submission 203077) | Extremophilic microbial mat communities from Washburn Hot Springs, YNP, Wyoming, USA - WHS_1_MG | ecosystem: Environmental > Aquatic > Thermal springs > Hot (42-90C) | place: USA: Wyoming... | reverse complement strand
ACCAGTTAGCGCCACCAAGATACCAAAGTCTCTGATATGATGGAGCATTGACAACCGGGATCCTAACCTTTCAAATGGGCCTCAAAATGGGGGCAGGCCAATCCGTTTAATTGCCTGCCTATTCCAAAAGCTGATGGGGTAGACAGGTTACAGGCTGCATGTCCGCATGAGGCAGACGACCTCGAAAAGGAGATTGGTCAGACCTGTAGCCGGGTCAAGGTTTCCGACTGTGGATGGAAGACCATGAGGGATAATTGGGCCCCGGCATTTAGGGGGGTGACGGCGTAGAAAACACAAACCTCCGATTAGAAAGGATTGCGACCGCTTGCCCGGAAACTGGGGATTATACAAAAAAGTATATGTCGGAAACCTTGACTTGATTAGAGGGGATTGCGACGCATCGGTCGGTGACGCCTCATTGCATTTTGCCAGAAATATGGGGAAGTCAAGCACTTTGCCATCACCAGTCCTCAGAGCCAAGAACAGATTAGGCTTACGGCATATCGGGCATGTTTCGCGGAGGAGGAAAGCTGAATCCCCCCGCCCAACCCCGCTGCCTTTGCGTGGGATAGACTGCCTGAATGATAATCGAAGCATTTTTGTACGGCCCGAGCGGGCGTAACTGGTTATTAATATTCATGATTATTTGGCAGTGAGCCGGGCGGTGTGTGCCTGCAAAGGACAGGTTGAGTGCAAAATCCGCAGAAAGTGTGCCAAAGCAGCGTCCAAGCTACAGAGGAGCAAAGCAAGAGATAAATGATGCGCGCGGCAAAAAGTGGGTCAGGCATTCGGATAACTGGCTTTTGCCCAGGGAAGAGGAGACCTTTCTGAAGCAAGGAAATTGTCAGGGCAGCCGCCAGGGAGCCGGGCCTTTGGAGGGCGAACGGCGGCCTTGCCCGCGGTTAAAAATCTTTTCCCAACCGAAGCCGCAATGTTCAGGCTCTTGAACAAAAAGTGTGCAGTTTGGGCAGGTTCGCCCCATTTGCCATGGAATTTCCAGTATTTGGCTTTTGGCAGGGTTCTTGCAAAATTAAATGATTGGCTACTCAAAAACCATATTACGTAGCCCGAGCCCTTGCTTTGTTTGTTAATTTGGACAAAAGGGGCCATTGTTCAATTTGGTGAACATCCATTCGTGTCCCAAGCCGCTTATCGCAGTTCGCTTCCAGAAGCGCCACCGAGAAAGGGAGGAGCAGCTAAGGAGCTGAACCGCCATAACCGCAGATGGTTCACGGATAGACCCGGATTTCTCACCCACCCGACCAAAGGGTGGCCAAACCCCGGTGGTTAAAGGCGCGGGAGATGGGAAAGGAGGCCCCCCACCGCCGGACGCCCCGCGGTGGTGTGCGGGGGAGGCCGGGAACAGGAGGGAATAAACCTTGGAAGCTCAAAACCAATTAATTGCGAAAGGAGAAAGAAGGATGAAACGACTATTTCTGGCAGTGGCAGTCATGCTTCTCTGGTTGCCGGTGCTGGTGTTCGCCGACCCCTACACGCCGTGCGAGGGCAACCTTATCGTCAACGGCGATTTCGAGTCGGGGAATACAGATTTTACCAGTGATTACAGTTTTAGCCCGGCAAACATGTATCCTCCTAAAACTTACGTAATCGGCCAAAACCCTAATAAATACCACACAGCCTGGGCTTCATTCGGTGACCACACCACAGGCAGCGGCCAGATGATGATCGTCAACGCCACCTGCTGTTCCAGTGAACGTTCCGGTTGCGATGAAAATTGCAGCAACCCTTCGCAAAGGGTGTGGGAACAGACGGTGACGGTGCAGCCTTACACCCTATATGTATTCAAATATTTCATCGCCCTCTCGTATCGCGATAACCCTCCGACTTTGCGGGTTTCCATCAATGGAACCCCAATCGGCGACCATACTCCTACCGGAGGCCAAACAGGGGTGTGGGAGGGGGTTAGATACCCCTGGTTTTCCGGTCCGGCCACTTCGGCCACTATCACCCTGGTGGACACCAATCCAAAGTATGGGGGGGACGATTACTGCCTGGACGACATTCAACTCTGTCCGCAGCCGCCCTGCGCCGAGGCCGACCTTATAGCCGGGCAGGATACAGTGGTCGGCAGGGTTTACGCCTATTATCACGATGGGATGCTTTACGTCACCTTTGATGTCGAGGAGCCCTGGTGCTTCACCGAGCTGCACCTGGCCGTGGCCGAAAGCCTAGATAAAATTCCGCAGAAGAACGGCAACCCCATCCCGGGCAAGTTCCCTGACAAATACAAACCCGCGGCGCCCGGGGCCTGCGAACACACTCACACCTTTGAGGTTCCGTTTAGCTTAGTTTGTAATGACGGGAATCCGGTCATCGCCGCCCATGCCAAGGTGAAGGATACCACCGGGTACCCGTGCCTTGACCCGGTTACGAAGGAACCAACCGGGGAGACTTGCTACCGCACGGAGACCGCCTGGGGCAAGGGGGACGACTTCTCGGGCGCCAACTGGGCCATGTACTTCTCCGCCTCGAATTGTTGTCCCCAAACAAATGGTGAGTAAACTTCCCTTATAACTTGAACCTGAGCGGGGGTGCTGACTCCCAGGGCCGCGGCCAGGCCGCGGCCCTTTTATTGTCCGGGCTCCGCCGGAAAACAAGCCGTCCCGGCAAGCCCGGGGCCGTCCGCCGGGGGCGCCCGCGCAATGGCAGGGCTGAAGCCGGCCAGGGAAGGTTCCGGCTCCGGGGCTATTCATCGGAAAGCCCGGCGGGCCTTAGGAAGAGCAGACCTTGCAGCTCCGGGAAACGGGGCAGTTCCCCGAAAGGTGCCTGTCCCTTGGGGCCGTCAGGAAGCCGGGGCGCGATGTCTTACTTGCAATCCACCGCTACGTCGGAAAAGGTAACCACCATCTCCCCGTTGGCGTTGATAGTCAAATGCTCCCGGATGGTGAAGACCATGTCGGAAACCCCGCCGTGGGCAATGAGGGGCGAGGTGTTGACCCGCGTCCATTCGTAGGGGAAGGAGAATTCCGACAGGTTCCCCTCCTCGGTGAAGCTGCTGATGACTTGGTAGACGGTTCCCGTGCTCTCCCCGATGCCCCGAAGGTTATGGGTGCCGTGCCAGACATAGTGCAATCCCCCTTGGGCATCGGTCACCAGTTTGTAGACGTAGCGGGCGGTGCCGTCGGCCAGCAGCGACTCGCTGTTGCACTGGTTTAAAACCGGGAAGTCGGTCAACTCCACCGTGTAAGTGTATTGGTCCACCTTGGCTTTGGAAAAGACCGCGGCAGGCCAGGCCCACGCCAAAAGGCAGGCCATCGCCAGAACGGCAATGATTTTCTGCATGGCTTTCTCCTTGTCTCTGCCCAGACCTTTTGGAAAAAAATATTTTCCAAATATTAAGTCCCAAAAGCCTAAAATCAATTTGAAAGAAATTATTTACAAGAGAGTCAGTTGAAACTCGCCGACTTGCCCAAAGAAACGGGGGGTTGGAGAAGGCTTCTTTCTTGGCGCAAAGGCTGGGTTGGGGAGTCGGTGACAAAAAATCCGACCCCCTTCCCCATTCCCCGGTCAGAGAGCTTAATGGCCGGCGATCCAGTACTTGGCCGCAACCAGAGACTCCTGGTAGGACTCCCTGAAATCCTCCGAAGGCAGTATCCCCTTAGCCGCCAGATCCTTCAGGAAGGCCAGGCTCAGAGAGGCGTCCTTTTTGAGCTTGATGTAGTCATACTCCGCGGTGATGGCGGTCTTGAGGCTTTGCAGGGCCTGGGTCGCCACCCAGGGCCACACCAGGGGCACCCGCCGCACCTTGTGGTAATAATGCAGGGAAGCCCGGAAAAGAAGGTCGGCGTCAAAGCTGACATTGACCTGGTCCCAGGACGTAAGGTCAAACGGCGGCGGTAAGCCCGCATAATCATAAAAGATCACCGTGTCTACCGCCACCTCCACCAACTGGTGCAAGGGCTGGGCCTCAGGAATGTAGCCCTCGGGGTTCGTCTCGGAGCGATGTGCCACCGCGTCGGCCGCCACGTGGGCCCCCCAGGCATAGGCCATGGCCCGCTCGGCGTCATTCTGGGCTACTGCCAGGAGGGACTCGGCAAATTCCAAGGTGTGGACATAAGTGCGGCCAGTGGTTAGAAAGAGGGCCGTACTGGCGATGTCCGGAGCGGCGGCAGCCTGCACGAACACTTGGGGGTGGGCGGCAATGGCTTCGGGCAGACTGCCAGCCTCATTGACCAGCTCTGCTGAGAGGCTGAAGTGAGTCGGGGCATCACCCCAGGCCAGGGCCGGGATCGGGGCCGCCAAGGTAAGGGCCAAAACCGTCGCTGAGATCAGTCTCTTCATGTTCCTGTGCCTCCTTTTGGGAAAAGTTGGCCCGAGGCCAGGGCTTCCGAACCGAAAGAGCTTTGGGGAGGGTAGCTGCGGGAGTTGGTAACGGCAAAAGATCATTACCGCCGCGTGAACCAGCTCATGGCGCCCCTGCTCCCCGGCCCAGGCCGCGGCCTGAGCAGGCCCAGTATTTTCGCAATCCTTTCAAGTTCAGGTTTCCTGCCAACCCGATAGCCACCCCTCCTAACCTGTAACTTGGACTGGAACCGGTATCGCCTGGAGATGGTAACATGGCAGCCATTCCGGTGGGAAGCCAAATTATGCCGCATCTTCTCATAATGATGAAAATCCTTGCCGGATGATTTCCGCCATCAACCTCCGCCTTTGCCGCAGAAATTCATCGTAAGGAAGGTGTTCCCATCCTTCGGGCAAGGCATGGAGGCGGCACATCCGTTCCCACTCATCGCTGGTAAAGCGGGCCCGTATTTCGGGCAGGTAGTCATGCGGCGGTCGCTTGCCGATCTGGATATTCTCGGGCCATTCCAACAAAGCAAAATTAGCTACCTGATTAATCTGCTTCAGATCTGTTATCCCCTGCTCTTCCAGCCAACCTCGGGGAAAGAGATGGTGTTTATCAAGGGGTTTCTTCTTTGGGGCAAGAATGGGGTCCAGAAGATCGGCAATGCTCTTTTTGGAAAACAGGACGGGAGCCTTAAGAAGATTTTGGGAGGCATAGTAGGCATAAAGAGCTGGACTTCGAGGCGATGAACTTTCTAACAGGTTAGGTAACGTTATGGTCCAAAAGTCAGGGGTCAAAATGTCCTGGATGACTCGATTAATGGTGGTCACAAAGGCCTCAGCGTCAGGCAACTCTTTAATAAGACTCAGGTCGCTCTCCATGGTGGACTCCGGCATAGCCGTATAACGGCCCGAAAGAGTCACGGCAAAAAACCAGCGGCCAATAAGTCGGTCCAGGTCATGGGAAGGCAACTTAAAACGGGTTTTGCCTATCAGGTAAAAGGCATATGAATAAAGAAGCGCATTCTGGGAAGAGACCATCTGGGAGCCACGAAATCCAGCTCCTACCAATGCTGTGAAGAAATGATGCCAATGGCTAAGATTAAGGACCTTACTTTGGGCTTCCCGGAGGGTGTTAAATAGTTCAGTCTGTTGCTCGGGCAGAAACTTACCAGTAATCGGATCCTTACTACGCAGGATTTGATATACACTATGCAGACGGGCCCGATAAAACCCCACTGCCACCGCGACCCGTAGAAGCTGATCCGGCTGCACCTTGATAAAATGGTTGAAAGGGGAGGGACCGTCCCCAGGCTGGGGAACTTTGTGTGAGGCTCGGCTGAATTTCTCCAGGTCTACTCGCAAATCCTCAGCAAATACGGAAAGCAATGTGAGAATGAAGTCACCTTGATTAAGGTTCACTCCCTGACTATTAATACGCACAAAAATGTCTGCTACCTGCTCTTCGCTCACCGTGGGGGCAATCTCCAAGGTCGTAAAGGGGTATTTTTCCAGGTCAAACAGGCGATCCAGATTATGAGCGATTTTGTTTCGGTCTTCTTCTGTCAAAGGGGTTTTGGCCTCCAACTTCTTTAAAAAGTCATTTACCAGACCCCAATGCGCTTTGCCCGAAGTCCAGAGGACAGAGATGTCAGGGATAAACTCCGGGTCTTTTTCAATGGCCGCGTCACTGACCTCAAATCTGCCATCCCTGGGGCGAAAGGCGATCTTCAACCGTCGTGGCTGGTAGTTCTCGTCCAGAACGGGCTTGCCTCGGAATACGGAGTACAAAGAGGTTAATCGCTGCTGGCCATCAACAATCAGAAGAGAGGGAAAACTATGTCCTTTCTCCTCCAAACCGATATGCCGTGCTTTGTTTATCTGGCCATTGGACCAAAAGACCAGATATCCCACTGGAAACCCTCGGTACATAGAATCAAATAAGTCTCTGACCTTGGTTGTCGGCCAAACAAACGGGCGCTGGATGTCCGGAAGACCGATATCGCCGAGATCAATATAGTGCAAAAGTCCCGCCAAGTTATAATCGGGATATCTGGAGGAAGTGGCGGAGACCGAGGCCCCACCGGAAGAACCAGACCCGGACGAGGCGGTTGAGGCCATCCGAGTCGAATGCGAAAAACAGGGTTTGTCCCTGCCGGCCCAGATCGCCTATGTCCTCGCCACGGTGGAGCGGGAAACGGGCGGGACTTTTCAGCCCATCACGGAGCGGGGCTCCAGGCAATACTTTGAGCGCTATGAGGGCAGGCGGGACTTAGGCAACCACCGAGCCGGGCGATGGCTACCGTTTCCGGGGCCGGGGCTATGTCCAGATCACCGGGCGGGCCAATTATGAGAAATATGCCAAGATAACCGGCCTGGATCTGGTGGGCAACCCGGACCTGGCCTTGGAGCCAGAGGTGGCAAGGTTTATCTTAGTCCATGGTTTCAAATATGGGGTATTCACGGGGCGCAAGCTCACGGACTATATCAACGAGTCAGCAACTGACTTCATCAATGCTCGGCGCTGCATCAACGCTTTGGACCGAGCGGAGGAGATTGCGGCGCGGGCGGAGAAGTGGCTGGAGAAATTGCAGACATGAGCACCAACGAAATGGAAGTTTTAAGGCCCATGTTTGAGCGCATCATCCGGGAAGAGGTGCGGGAGGCGCTCAGAAAGGAAGAAAGGCACCGGTTCACCGAAATCTTCATCGACCCAGCCTCGGGCCAGCTTTCCTGCTCCCGGGTGGGGATGTTCCTGGTGACGGCGGTGCTGTTCCCGGCCAGCCTTATCCTCCAGGCCCTGGGTTTCAACCTGAGCCAGGCATGGACCAGTTTCGTTGCCTTGGCGGGGACCTTGGCGGGGATTTACGGCCTCAACTCGGCGGCCAGGGTGTGGCGGAACGGCCAAAAGTGAGATCATGGCAATAGTGAGTGAGAAATTCCATACCGAATCACTACCCCTGCAACTGTTCCTGTTCCCCTGGAGGCTGTCGTCTAACCTATGCAAAACCCTTACCGGACAGTAGTGACCCGTTTAGAAAAATTCAAAGTAACACCCCTTAATTTTGGTTTTAATCGAGATGATAAATTAAATCGAGATTAATTGGCAGCCCTGGCCCATCGCAGTTTAAAAATGGTTTTGGGGACCTCTTTGCCCAGGAAAATCCCCGAACCAATAAGCTTTTTGAGATATTTGCTTTATTTTTTATTCACCCATGCCGATTTTATTATTGTTTTTAGTTAGGAAATCATTTAAACATCAGGCTCATGATCAGGTTGCAGTTCAAATACCACAAACCGATTATCCTCACCTAAATATACAGGCTTCAGCCAGCCGGGATATTTCCGTTGGACCTGGTCAACGAACTCATCCATAGGTTTTTCCTCGCTAAATAGCGGCATGGGGGTGTGAACAAGGTAGCGGGCTTTATAAATCTTGATGAACCTTATCATCTCCTCCACTGAGCCAAGGGGGGGTCCTTTATCCCCATAGAACAGGGAGGCCGGACGACCCACAAAAGGTCGAAAGGTACAGCGGTTAGTATAAAGATATATCATGGTATCAAGCCCGGAGGCGATGACATCTTGCGGCCGGGTGTGCGCGGTTATCCACTTAAATATTCCTTCGTAGGAAGACCAGGATAACGGTTCCTTCATACGTTCGACGTAAGGGTAGTGCATGCTCTGGGATACGGCAACCGCTCGATGAACCAAGGTTATATTGAATCCTAATAGAATAACGAGTCCGATGATCCCCAATATCATAGGCCGGGCGATAAAGGCGAGCCTTGGCGCCTGATTCCAGAACCAATTGAGAAGGTAGGCCAGCAAAAACGGCAGAATTGGTATTAAAAAGCGGGCTGGGGGCCAGGGCCAGATTAGGAAGAGAAGCGAATATCCGGTCAAAAAACAGGGCAATACCCTGCCTTGGCAAAGTTGCTTAATTATACCCAGGTATGCGATGGCTCCAGCTACTACGACTAGGAGCCAAGCAGAGGTGGGAAAGAACAGCTGACTATTAAAAATCCCCAGGCCAATGGAGGCGCTGCCATATAAGGCATAGATAACATTCGTCAAGACTACGCGGAGTAATGAGGGAATCCCAAAGATAGACCACCAGCTCAAATAATTCGTGTAGTAGGATGTTACTTGGAGGTCGTTCCACCTTGGTCCGACGAGCATCCAGAAAATCCATGGGAGCATAAGGGAGGCAGCCCCTAAAAAGACCCAGCGGACAGACCGGCCGGAGAGATATAAGATGGCCAGGCCAATGGGGGCAAAGACTACCCCGATGGATCGGGTGAGAAATGGCAGGGCCAGGAGGAATCCCAGGGAGAATTCTGACCATCGGCTCCCATAGGGCTCGGCGATATGTCGGTCCAGAGCCCATGCAGCCAGGACGACTATGAAAGCAAAAGGAATTTCAGAAAGCGTGAGGCTGCAGAAGTAAAGAAAAGATGGAGAGGTTATACTGAGCAAAGCCGCGGCGGCCGCCACGCCTCGCGAAAAGTAATTGCAGCGCACCATATAGAGATAAGCGAGCCCAACCGTTGCGGCCCCTAAAAGGAGATTCAGCCACTGCATGGCCAGCAAATTGTCCGGAAAAGACGGCCAAAATCTCCAGATAAGTGCCAGGGACGCCGGGTAAAGGATGGGATATTTAGTTTGCAGGGGTGAGTGGGGCAGGTTGATCAGGCGGTATCCCTGACCCTGGGACAAGGCCTTGGCTGTGATGACATAGACAGCGTCATCATGATAAACGCCGCAAACCCCCGAAACCATCTGAAAAGAGCCTAATAATACCAGGAGACCAGCGAGCCCAAGGGCCACAAGCCGATCCCCCTCCAACCGAGTGCCTTTCAAAATTGATTCTCCAAAAAACCTGGGTACTCATAAGGATTAAGACAATTATCGTCCCAATCCCCGGTGCGTCGGAATCCTATCTAAAAGTTGAAAGTTTGTAGGCGCTGCGGCAATGGTTTCTCCCAGCTGGATGATACGGTTCTCCCAAAGCGGCCCCAAGCGCCCTTGGTCACGGTAAAGATAGCGCATGAAGAATGACCGTTTTAGCTGTCTGCATTTTTATGTTTTGCTCCGGAGCGGTTGAAATCCATCCGGACCACTAATGTCCTGGAGCGGGCTTTCCAGGAGTTGCGCTAGCCTACCAGGCCTATGAACAACTGTCTAAGCAACGAGGCCAGTTCCGACCTTAACTTGTAAGTATCATCCATATGCTCAATAAAAACTGGAGGGGTCAACCCTGAAACAAAATTTTCACAATTTAATTGGATATCACCTCTGTCGAGATCTTCTCATCTGTCATATATCTCGCATCCTGGGAAATTTGTAAAGGGATTTTACCAAAACAGTATTTCCCGGAATGGGTGCGCTCGTCTCCCTGAACCTCACCTGTCACAGTCTTAAGCCATGACTTTTCCTTAACGCCTCACCACCCTGAGTCTTAACCAGCGCAGCTTAAGGTGGTTTGGAGCTTGCAAACCGGCTCCGGAGGGCCCGCCCCCATCTCTCGCGCAGTTGCGCACGCCTTCCCTATGACACCAAGCGCGCCCGTGGCGCACTACTGCCCTTTATCAGCACCTCAACTAAAAAAATTATCCGAGATTATGCGGCAGGCTTGGCCGCCGCAGCTGAAAAATGGTTTTACGATTATTGCCTTTGCTCTGAGTAATGGTGATTTAGTCGAGATAAGCTCGAAACTGGGGTCCTGGATCGCAAAATTGGGCCAGGCTGAAATAGAAGTTATTTAATGACCCGAAGCACCTTTTTCAGCCGCTGCCGGTGAGAATTGCAGTCAGGATGGAACCATAGCATGTTTCTCGACTTGGCCTCTTCCAGGTCGCGGCACTCGTACCAGCCGCGACGGTGCAGATGGGCCCCCACAAATCCCATTTCTTGCAGCATCCCCCCTATCGCCGCCTTATCATTCATTTCGATGAGCAACAGAGGCGGGTGGTCAGCGGAAAGGATATTCTTGGCTCCGGCCAAAACCTGGGGCTCCGCGCCTTCCACGTCAATTTTCATAAAAGTTGGGGCCGCCAACCCCATTTCCCCTTGAAAACGGTCCAGGTTGACGGCCTGCACCTGGTAGGGCTGGAGACACTGGTCGCCAGAGGGCAGGATACTGGCGCCGCCATCGGCGATGTCCGGCCGGGAATACAGGGTTACCCAGCCATAGGCGTCAGTTACGGCCAACTTGAAAGGCCGAATATTGCCTTTGTGATTGAGTTTAATATTGGTGACCAAGGCATCCCAGGACCTGGGCCCAGGTTCAAATGCCACCACCAAACCCGCGCTGCCTACCAAAGTAGAGGCAGCCAGGGTATAAAAGCCGATGTTGGCGCCAATATCCCAAAAAATATCACCCCTCCGCAGTAATCTGTTAATTAAAGAGATTTCATGCCGTTCATCATAATTGCCGAAAAAATATATCATTCTCTGGGAAGGTTCTTTTAAGTCTAAAAGTAATTTGAAACCCAGTTTGATTTTGACTTCGACTTCCTCGCAGGCCGGGGCCAGTCGGCGATTAAATAAATGGTAAAGAAGAATTTTGCCGTCCCTGAGGGGAAATTCTCTTAGGTACCACCGTAACAACTCCCTGAAAAAGACTTCAAGCATACTTTAGCCGAGATTATGCGGCAGCCTTGGCCGCCGCGGCCAAAAAAGGGTTTTGGGGGTCGGTTTGCCAGGGGAAAATTCCCGAAGAACGTCATTTGAGGACCCGAATCCCCATATGACCACCTGATAGCATAACTCACCCTGAAAATCAAAAAAATTTCCCCGGATTTTTGGCAGACCACCCCCTGGGCTCGCAGATTTTGGCCAACCTGTTGGCCTAGAAGCCCCAGGCCAGCACCGCCCGGTAATGGTGCGCCAGGGGAAAGGCTGAAGCTACATG
>Ga0315298_1010400_pt1 | contig 11221 bp, 12 predicted proteins | sample WHS_1_MG_FD_203077 | JGI IMG/M metagenome (GOLD analysis project Ga0315298, IMG submission 203077) | Extremophilic microbial mat communities from Washburn Hot Springs, YNP, Wyoming, USA - WHS_1_MG | ecosystem: Environmental > Aquatic > Thermal springs > Hot (42-90C) | place: USA: Wyoming... | reverse complement strand
AGAAGACGACATCAAAGAAGCCAGCGCTGTGATTTTTGCCGTGGGCATCCCAGTTCAGAAAGCCGAGCGTTTTGAAGGCAAAAAGATTTTTGAATTTTCGGTCCAGGAAGCCATCAAGAATGCCGAAGGAATTTTAAAGAAGGTGAAGGAAGAAATTGGCGGTTGAATTTACTTTTGAATTTCCCTTGCCTCTGGGGCTTCATGCCCGGCCGGCCAGCTTTATCCAGGAAAAGTGTCAGAATTTTGCCGGCGAGATAATCTGGGAAAACCTCCGCAACGGGCGAAAAGCCGACGCCAAGAGCGTCCTCTCGCTGGTGACTTCTGACACTCAGCACCGCGATGCCTGCCGCCTGATTGTGGCCGGAAACGGTGAAAGTGAAAAAGAATTTGCCGCTGAGTTGAGGCAGTTTTTGCTTCAGGAGCTGCCGCTCAGAGAAGAAGCCGCCCTGAAAGAAGTTCCGGCGGCCGGAGCCATTATCCCCCGAATCGTTCTCGATGAGAAGGAAGTTTATTTAACCGGTCAGCCGGCTTCATCTGGCGTAGCGCGGGGAAAAGTTTTTGTGCTGAAGAGCGGCCCTGACTGGGAAAGCCTTCTTGCTGGAGAAAGAAAAGAAAAAGAGAAAAGGAGCAGCGCCTTATCCGCCGAAGCAGAAAAAGCTTCCTTTCTTAAAGCTATCTCCGAGCTTCAGGCTGAAATTAAGCAGGCTCTCTCAGAAAAAAGCGGTGTGGAAAAAAACATTCTTCAGGCTCATCTTTCCATTGCTTCAGACCGCGCTTTTATCAGCCGGGTTGAGGAATTGATACAAAAGGAAAAGTGTGCGGCCACAGTTGCGGTGGCGAAGGCGGCGGAGGAATTCGGCCAGCTTCTGGGTGGTGCCCGAAGTCAGTATCTCCGGGAAAGGATGGCTGATGTCGGAGACGTGGCGCTGCGGCTTTTAGAAAAGCTTGGCTGGGAAAAGGTGAGCGAGCTAAAGGCTGAGCTCAAAGAGCCGGCCGTGGTGGTGGCTGAAGACCTTTTTCCTTCCGATTTTTTAAGCTTTAAGCCGGAACATATTCTCGGGCTGGTTCTGGAAAAAGCCGGGCAAACCTCTCATACCCTGATTATGGCCAGAGGGCGGGGAATTCCGGCCGTGACGGGCGTGGCTGAAGCCAGCCGGCTGATTCGCCCGGGCGAGGAAGTGATTGTGGATGGCAACCGGGGAGTGGTGGTGGTTTCGCCGGGCGAGGCCGTTAGAAGATATTATGAAGCGGAGATGGAAGCCGAGCGGTTGCTGGCTGAAGGTAGAAGGAAGAAGGCGCAGCTTCCGGGAATGACGGCCGACGGCCGGAAAGTGGAAATTGCCGCCAACATCGGCCATCCAGAAGAACTCAAAAAAGCCTGGCAGGATGGAGCAGAAGCAGTCGGGGTTTTTCGGACAGAGCTTCTGATCTACGGAAAGCAGGCTCTGCCCACTGAAGAGGAGCAATATCGGCTTTACCGGCGCGTGGCAGAGGAGGCGGAGAGCCGGCCCATCATCCTCAGGACGTTTGACATCGGCGGGGATAAGCCTATTCCCTCGGTCAGCCTGCCTCATGAACCCAACCCGTTTCTCGGCTACCGCGGGGTTAGAATCTACCAGGAACATTATGAGCTTTTTCGCAGTCAGGTGAGGGCCATCCTCAGGGCGGCGGTGCATGGCCCGCTCAGGATAATGTTTCCGATGGTGGCCCTGGTGGAAGAGGTACGCTGGCTGCGGGAGCAGGTGCGGAAGTTCTGCGAAGAGCTTAAAGCGGAAGGAGTGCCGTTTAATTCTGAGGTGGAAGTTGGCATTATGCTGGAAATTCCCTCGGTGGCTCTGCTGGCGGATAAGTTTGCGGCAGAAGTTGATTTCTTCAGCGTTGGGTCCAATGATTTAATTCAGTACTTTTTTGCGGCCGACCGGGGCAATCCGCGGGTTAAGTATTTGAACCAGCCCCTCAACCCGGCATTGCTGCGGCTTTTGAAGCAGGCCATTGACCTGGCGCACCAGAAAGGGAAGTGGGTTGGGCTCTGCGGAGAAATCGCCGGTGAGGCGCGGCTGACGCCGGTGTTTGTGGGGCTCGGCTTTGATGAGCTGAGCATGAGCTCTGGGTTTATACCGGAGGTCAAGGCAGTCCTTTCCGGGCTCCGGACGGATGAGTGTGAACAGCTGGTGGCTGAAGCTATGGAGGCGGCCACGGCTGAGGAGAGCGCTCGCCTGCTGGAGCAATTTTACCAGGCGCGTTTTTCAGAGGAAGTAACGGCACCGGAGCTTATTGACCTTGAAGCTGACTGCCGGAATAAGGCTGAAGTGATTCAGCGGGTAGCGGTCATGCTTCAGCTGTCGGGGCGGGTTTCCAACCGGGCGCTTTTTGAGCAGGCTCTCTGGAAAAGAGAGGATGATGTGGCCACGGAAATTGGCTTTGGTCTGGCCATTCCGCACTGTCAATCGCTTGAGGTCAGGACGCCGAGCATTGCTCTGTTGAGGTTGAAGCAGCCGGTTGATTGGCAGTCAAAAGAGGGCGGACTGGTTGACCTGGTGGTGGCTCTGTCCTTCCCATCGGGCGAGAAGGAGCGCCAGAAACTCCAGCTTCTGCCGAAGCTTTCCCGCAAGCTCATTCATGAAGAATTCCGTGACGCCTTGCGCCAGGCAAAGAGCCGGGAAGAGGTAGTTGCCCTTATTAAATCCGCCACCTCCTGATGGGGCTCCTGATGGGGTGATAGGGGTGATGGGGTCGGACCACGCCAAATTATTTAAAACAAATAAATTAATATGATTTTATATGACCAAATAAAGACTTAAAGAATTTTGCTACTGTTTGCCCCCAAATTCCGTGGTCCGAGCCTGATTTTCAGACTCTTAAAAAAGATCAATCAGATACATTTTTATAAATTTTTCTATAGCTTTTACTGTTTCATCTTTAAGCCGGGGAGGACTTTGTGCCACCCAGATTGTAAAGTTATATAATTCCTGGGTGTCAACTTTGATCCATTTTTTATTTTTATACAGGAAGACCAGCAACGTGGTCATAGCAATTCTTTTGTTGCCATTTTGGAAAGGATGGTTCTTAATCATAAGATAAAAGAGGATGCTTGCTTTTTCCACGAGACCTTTATAGAGCTGCTTTTTTGAGAAACTTTGAAATGGTGCAGCCAGACAGCTCTCCAGAATATTTGGAAATCTGGTTGAAAAATCGGGTATCGGTTCATTAAAAGTTAGAAGCTCCCGAGCCAGTTTGAAGGCAATGTACTCTATTTCTCTTACTGTAAGTATTTTAATCATTCTCTACCCAAAAGTTTCAGGACTTCTCCATATTCAGCTACAGTCTTTGTTACTGCCCTATCAATTTCTTCTTTATCTTTTTTTGAAAGCTCCTGGCCGATGATGTCAACAATGTCTTTAACGTTGATAGCATAGTTTCTGCCGATTCTTATAGCCTTTATTTCGCCAGTTTTTACCTTGTTGTAGACAGCGATTCTGCTTATTCCCAGAATCTTGGCCAGCTGGGGAATTGTCATAAATTCGTTTTTTCCCATAGCCTAAGCTCCTTTATGAGTTTATAATCTTAACATATGTTATATTATAGCTATTACTTAACTTATGTTAAGTTGTTAAATATAAATTAACATAAGTTAAGCACAAAATCAATAACTATAACTAAAATCTGATATCGATGATTATACCAGTGAGTTTGACAATATTCATCAAGATTAGCCTGAGCTATTTTTTAGGTGAGAATTGGCTGAGATGCTCATTTATGAGCCAGAAATAGGGTCGCCTTATGGTCATTTTCCTCCCTGCAAGGAATGGTTCAAAAAGTATGGCATGGATGGTATCTTGAATAAACCTCATAAATAAATAAAATAATAATAGTACTGAAGGTCAGTTACGATGATTAAATAGTCGGCATAGAGCGTGGAGAGTTGCCAACACTTAAATGCAAAAGGAAAGAGTAAGGGCAAAAAAATATTGATAATCTACACGCACTGATGTGCTCCCCATTCTTTGGACAATAAAGAGGCTTGTTTAAAGGTGCATTTTTGACCTGCCTCTTTTGCTATTTTAACCATTTTAATTGCCCAGCTCGACAAGTTTTCTGCTGGCTGTATGTCCAAAATACACCTCGTAGAGCGCGCGGTATCCCGGGCCCTGATGTAGCCTCTCATCGTTGTAGAAAAAAATATCATTTCTTATTAAACCCGGGTAAGGAGAAACTCCTCCTCTTATGGGGAAAAATAGCCTGAAGTCCCATCCGCCACATCAGCACTCTGACCCGCTTCGGGTTCACTAAGAGCCCTTAACCAGGCCGTCATCCTGCTTACCCCATAAAATGATACATTCTTATAGTGTTCGTCTAAAAGCCGCATCAGCTCAAGGTTATACTCATCATCACGGCTTGAACCGTAATAATAAGAGGACCTGGATATCCCTCTCAGCTCGCACTTCCGCGCCACTGCTATTGTCTTATTATCTTTCTCCACCAACTGCTTCTTCTACACAACTCAAGCTGCTGAAATTTTTGTTTAAGCCACTCATTATCTACTTGCAATTGACCAATCTGACGAAATAACTCTGCCTCCAGCTCATCCCGATCCTCTTCCCGTTTCTTCCTTCTCTCGGAAAATAACTCTGGTAATATGCTCAACAACTGATCTTTCCACTTACGGATCTGGTTGAGACGTACTCCAAGTTTACTGGCAATCCGGGCCACGGTCTTCTCGCCTTTGACCGCCTCCAGTGTCACCTTAGCCTTAAACGCTGCCTCATACTGTTGTTGGCCATTTTACTATACCTCCTTTGAACTTATGGCAGGCAATTTGCACCTTATTGCCCTGCCCAGTTTTTGGGGAGTATTTCGCTGTCTCTAGTGCTTTAGAAAAGGCGACGCCGAACAAAGTGTCTACAAGCTAAAAGGTCGCGACCGTATCTTTCTTGATCATGTAGGCGACTTTTTGCTTATAGCACCTGCGCAAAAAACACAAAGGAAAAACATTTGACAGCTTTTTCATTGCATAAAAGGATTCCTTCGCAACTCCTTTTCTCGCATTATGGAAACTTGAAAATCAAACGGGTCAAGAAAATATAAAGAAGGGGGCGCCCGCGGAAAGACTAATTTTTGCTGTCGATGCTTTTCAGCGTCTCATAGATCTTGAAGATGATGATAAGAATCTCCATATAGACACGGACCAAGATCGCAGCAATTAGAGTGAAAAGCGGGGCTCCGATGATGAGCGCCAGGAGTCCGGTTGCAGTGCTTGCCTTAAAACCGGCGATGATGATGAACAGGGCCACCAGGACGATCCCGATAAAACTCAGGATGTAGAGAAACTTGATGATTTTTCCGGTGATGAACTCGCTAAAATTAAAATCTAACAGCGATTCAAAAAAACCTTTCCCTTCCATAATCAGCCTCCTTTTTTTAATTTTTTAAATTCTAATCTATGGAAGAAGACCATGTCAAGGTTTTATTTTCTTTTAGGTTAGGACATAATCTTCAGTGAAAAAGGAAAACAGGAATTAAGGGAAAGACACATATTGGGACCGCTTTAGTCACATAAATTAAGGGCGACAGGAACTTTTGAGTTTGATAAATAAAAACACCGATTTGGCAATCTGAGCACCAGTCTTTTCGCCTTGGATCGCCTCCAGTGTCACCTTAGCCTTAAATGCTGCTTCATACTGTTGTCTTTTCATAATGGCAATTTTTTGAACTAAACATGAAACGGCCGAGACGACAATACACGCAAATCAAAATTGAAACTTAGCACGGTGTCTTTCCATTTCAAAGAATTAAGGAAAACTAAATTCGAATATTTTTTTTCTAAGGCTAAAAACTTATTTCATAAAGTCTATCGGCAATCCCTAGAGGCATGCTGACATATAACAAAAGGTAGCCTGGATCTCGTTTATTTTTTAGTTCATTGCAAACAATCTTATAAACACCATTTTTCATCTTCTCAATATTAATAGAAAGCGGTTCAGATGAATTCGGATAAAATTCGACTTTGTAAGCATCTAAAAAATAAAGTTTCGTATTGCTAATATTTGCTTCTGGGATATTTATGTAAATAGCTTTAATGGCGCTAGGAGAAACTGTACTTCCAGGGGTTACAATAAAATACATATCCCAACCAACGTGTTCTTCTAAATAACGAGTTATTTGTACAAGGCCTTTTTCAGTTTTTATTGATATGCCTATACCCATATTCTTAATTTCTTCTGAGCCAGTACAAGCAGCAAAAAAGATAATTAACATAACAGAAATGAATGCCCTTATATCTAATTTAATCATGACTTTACCTCCCTTTTTTTTATTTTATTTAAGTGTTCCGACCACGTCAAGCTTCGTTCGCAATTTGGCCATCGTAATTTCTCCATTTTCAGGCCTCAGTTAGCTCCTTGAGTCAGGGCCTCACTCCACACCGGCCTCAGCTTCTCAGGCTTGATGTAAGCATACTCATTGGCCCAGTCCTCCGTGTACTCCATGAGATACGAGGTAATAAGCCTGAGATACGAGCTTACAGATGGGAACACTCCTACCACCCGGCTCCTCCGCCTTATCTCCCGGTTGGTCCTCTCCAGCACGTTGGTTGAGGAGATGCGCCGTTTATCCACCTCCGGGAAGTTATAGAACTGAAGTGAGTCCTCTAAGCCCTCTTCCAAACAGCTCATGGCCTCAGGATATTTACTCTCATACTCCTCAATAATGAGCCTGGCCAACTTCTCTGCACTCCTCCTATCCGGTTGTTGCCAGATCTGCTTCAACTTCTCTGCCAATCGCCTCTTATCTCTGTGAGGCACTCTGGCCAGGATGTTCCTCATAAAGTGGACCTTGCATCTCTGCCACACCGTCCCCAACCACTCCTTCTTCACCGCTGCCTGGATGCCTCTATGAGCATCTGAGGTGAATGGGGTCGGAGGTGAATGGGGTGGTGAATGGTTGGTGAATGGGGTCGGACCACGCCAATTTATTTAAAAAAAATAAATTAACATGATTATTTAGCGCTGAATAAAAGCTTATAATACATTTCATTATGGGCAAAATATCCTTTAAGACTATCTAAAAGAAATCTATAAAAGCGATTAAAAGCAATAATTAGATACCCTGTTGAGATTTTCCGTCAGGCCGTTGTTGATTATCTAAAAAGCGGCTTTCAAAGCGCAAAAAAACATTGTAAATTACGCTATTTTATTGAAAACAAAAGAATTATTGTGGTCCCACCCCATTTGAGATTGAGAGTTTCCTTCCACCCCCGCACCACCTTCCGCACCGTCTTGCGAGTAGTCCGGAATAACCTCGCTACCTCAGAGATATTCCCCCTCTCCTCGTAAGCCCTGATGATAGCCTTCCTGGCTGATGTAGGTGCACTCTTGCAAAGTTCATAGTAAGTAGGGTATATATTTTCTGTCACTGGGACTTCCACCTCCTTTCGTTTAAGAGTTTCAACAAAACATTTAAGGGGGGAAGCCCTGCTTTTTCAAGCACTAACCTAATAAATCTTCCCGCTTCTTCTAACCCAATTCCAAGCGCCGGACTGCCACCCCGCCACTTCCAGATACTGCCCTTAGACTGGATACTATGTCTTAACCTGAAAGAAAAATTTACTTGACAAGATAGGTTCTTTTTTCTTATCCTTTTTCTGAAAGGAGTAAATTATGATGAAGGGCAATAACTACGTTTTTAGGTCACAGTTATTTGTTATTTTTCTATTGGTTATAAGTATCATTTTCATCCTCACGGGCTGTAAAAATATAAAATTGCCGGTATATCTTAATCCTGGCCCTAATCCTGTTCCTACATATAAGTTTGATTATAAGCCATCAGAAAATTTACAAAAAGTCAAAGAGCCTTATACTTTCTTATTGTTGAGCACAAGGAACGACTTCCAACAACCTTACAGTAAGGGCGAGTTGACAATCAAAATGGGTAACATTTTCCTTCCACGTCTAAGTACTGAAAGCGCTAATGAAATGAATCAAATAATTAATAGTTTTAAATATGCGCTTAAAGAAGACTTCAAAGAATTATTGACTGCACGGGGATTTAGATTAATAGGAGAAGGAGAAAACCAAGATATCATTACTTTTAATCAACGAGAAACAAGTAATTTCAGTATGCAACCGGTGTTAAGAATTGAACTTGACGATACAGTTGATAGCACGACTTCTCCTAATCAACCGAAGTTTTTTGGGGATTGGGAACCAGGTGAAGTAAAAGGTAAACTTATTGTAAAAGCCAGGGTATCTTTAGAGGTCAAAGAGCCCTTGACCTGGCAGCTGCTATGGACCAAATCTGTAGAATCTCAAGCCTATTCTGAAGATTATTCTTTTAAATGGAATTATGCTCAGAATGGTCTTGGGTGCGTTGTTGGACAAGATACTCGGCCGCAGGTTTTAGCAAATATTATGGGTAAATTATATTTGGATGTAATGAATAAATTTGAGACATATATTGACCCGAATGAATTTTCTTTAATAAATAAGCAAGCTCAGGAAATTAGAAAGAAAGCTCAGCAAGTTATAAAATAAGAAATATTAGACTGCTCAAGAGAGCTGGAGTATAAGAAAGTTCACAATTTTATTTTGGATCGTATTCTCGTATATTATCTCATTTAAAAACAAATTAATTTATTAATAAATCCACCAGAAGATCAGTGGTGTCAAGTTTTGTTTGCATGTATGAAAGCGCTGTGTCAACTACCTCCTTCTTTAATACAATTTATTTTCGGCCATGGCTCTTTTTCCTGTTTGCTAGTGTATAAAAAAGTTCGCGATTTGATCTAAGAGGGGGAGCCATCTGAATATCTCCTTTTAAAAACTCCAACTTTAAGAAAAGAACTTTTGCTTCCGATGTCTCAAAGGGATTAGAAATCATTTCCGTCAGGGGGTTGTTCACAGGATTTTAATCGGAGGATAGCCCAGTAAAATCGATCATTCTCTGGTTATTAAGGCAGCTCCCTATGCGAGAAAAGGATGGGGTGGTTCGTTGGAGCGTTTCCTTTTGGTGATGGGTGCGAACCCTGGCAAGTTGCTTAAGATAAATAAATCAAATGATTTTTTAGGCCTATCTAAAAACTTAGAATTAATTTGGTTAGAGGCGAAAGGGCCTGAGGTGCTCCCCATTCTTTGGACAATAAAGAGGCTTGTATAAGGTGCATTTTTGACCTGCCTGTCTTACTATTTTAACCATTTAAATTCCCTAGCTCAACAGATTTTTTACTGGCTGTATGTCCAAAATATACCTCGTAGGGCGTGCGGTATCCCAGGCCCTGGTGTAGCCTCTCCGCGTTGTAGAACCGAAAATACGCTTCCAGACTTTGCCTGGCTTCACTTACGGTCTGATACTCATGAAGATATACCTCCTCGTATTTAACCGTCCGCCACAACCTCTCCACTAAGATGTTGTCATAGACCCGGCCTCGGCCGTCCATGCTTATCTTTACTTCATTCCTGCTGAGCAGCTCCGTAAACTCCTGGGCTGTAAACTGCACCCCCTGGTCTGTGTTGAAAATCTCAGGCCTTGAGCTCCACAGGGCTTTACTCAAAGACTCAATACAGAACCTTGAATCAAGCGTATTGGATAGTTCCCAGGAAAGAACATAACGGCTATACCAGTCCATCACCACCACCAAATACACAAAACCATGGGCCAGGCGAATGTAAGTTATATCTGCTACCCAGACCTGGTCAGGACGCTCTATCTCCAGCCCTTCCAGAAGATATGGATACCTCTTATGCCCGGGTGAGGAAAAACTCCTCCTCTTATGGGGAAAAATAGCCTGAAGTCCCATCCGCCGCATCAGCACCCTGACCCGCTTCGGGTTCACTATATAGCCCTGAGCCCTCAACCAGGCCGTCAGCCTCCTTACCCCATAAAACGGTACCTTCGTATACTGCTCGTCTAAAAGCCGCATCAGCTCAAGGTTATACTCATCATCACGGCTTGAACCGTAATAATAAGATGACCTGGATAGCCCTAGCAGCTCGCACTGCCGTGCCACCGATATCGCCTCGTTATCTCTCTCCACCAACTGCTTCTTCTCCTCTACTGTAGCTGCTGAAATTTTTTTTTAAGCCACTCGTTCTCTACCCGCAGTTGACCAATCTGACGAAATAGCTCTGCCTCCAGCTCATCCCGATCCTCTTCCCGCTTCTTCCTCCTGTCGGAAAATAGCTCAGGTAACATGCTCAGCAACTGCTCTTTCCACTTCCGAACCTGGTTGGGATGAACCCCAAATTCACTGGCTATCTGGGCCACGGTCTTCTCGCCTTTGACCGCCTCCAGTGCCACCTTAGCCTTAAATGCTGCCTCATACTGTTGTCTTTTCATAATGGCCATTTTACCACACCTCCTTTGAAGTTATGGCAGGCCATTTTGCACCTTATTGCCCTGTACAGTTTTTGGGGAGCATTTCAAACTGTCATTAAAGTAGTAAAAATAGTTTTTCGGTTTTTCTAAATTGAATAATATTCAATAATTTTGTCTTATTGCAACTTCTTGGGTTTAAATATCTAGACGCATGGGGTTAGCTAAAAAATGAGTTTGTTTTAGAGTAGCTTATTGAAGACAAGGATAAATGTGGTTTTCTAATTTAGTTTGGAAAATATGGGCCTCTTTATGAAAAAAATCCATCCTTTCCTGGCGATAAATGAGCTTCAAAGCCGAATAAATCGGCCCGCTAATTTTTTTCAATGCTATTTTTTCTGCGCGGGTTTGTCTTTGGGTTCCTCTTTTTCGGCTTTATTAACAAATTTCTGGGAAGTTTTTTGATTACCGAAAAATTAGTTTTTAGAGCAGAAAAAGACGCTTGAAAATTCTACTATGTTATTGAAAATAAAAGAATTATTGTGGTCCGACCCCATTTGAGAGTTTCTTCAGCTCGAAGACGCCGCCGGGCTGGATGGACTCCAGGCCCGTGACTTCACCCTTAGCATCAAAAATGAAACGAACGCGAATTACCGGCACCTGCTTTAGGTAAAACTCATCGCCCAGGTCGGGCACCAGGTCATAAACCGGCTCAAGCTCATCCACGAAGAATTCCGTGACGCCTTGCGCCAGGCAAAGAGCCGGGAAGAGGTAGTTGCCCTGATTAACTACGCCACCTCCGTTTGAATTTGCTACAGATTCATAGGCTCAAAAAATAGCTATCTTAATATTCTTCAAGTAGTAAATCTTTTTAGCAGGGCATATTGTTTTCTTGACCCAAGAATAGTATTTATTT
>Ga0315298_1010398_pt1 | contig 11223 bp, 5 predicted proteins | sample WHS_1_MG_FD_203077 | JGI IMG/M metagenome (GOLD analysis project Ga0315298, IMG submission 203077) | Extremophilic microbial mat communities from Washburn Hot Springs, YNP, Wyoming, USA - WHS_1_MG | ecosystem: Environmental > Aquatic > Thermal springs > Hot (42-90C) | place: USA: Wyoming... | reverse complement strand
CAGCGCCAGAGCCGCGCCAATGCCATGCCGGCCGTCAGCCCCGCCAGCGGATACAGGAAGAACCCGAACATGCCCAGGTAATAATTGGCCTCGGTGGGGTACGTGACCTGTCCCAGGCCGTGCACAAAGGCCTGGAAATAGGTGAAGAAGGGCGCGTACAGAGCCAGCCCCGCCGCCCCCAACAGGCCGGCGCCCAACCCGGCGGCCAGGACGGCTGCGGGAAGGCGCCGGCCGGCGAAGCGCGCATCGGCGGCCCAATGCGCCAGGAGCAGGGCGCCGGCGGTCAGCATCAGGTAGACCGGGAAATCCCACATATTGTTGACCGCCATAGTGCCCAGCACCCAGGCCGTGACCGGCAGGGCCAGGACCAGCGGCAGGTCACCTGTCCCCTCCCCCTTCTTGACCGAGCGCACCAGGCTCACCAGCAGGGCGATCAGCAGGATGGCAAAGGGCAGGCTGATGACATGCGGATGCAGGTCCGCGAACAAGAAGCTGAAGAAGGGGAACTCGGTGATGGTGTTCTCATAGGCGCCGTGGGCGCGCGAGGCATCCCAGAACCAGTCGGTGCGCAGGGGCAAGGGAGCGCCGGCGATCCAGCGCGCTAACCCCTGCAGGATGCCGGCCGGGCTTCCCTGCAAATGCCCATCCGCCAGGCTCCGCAGGGCCTGCGCGACCTCCGGCAGTCCGCCGTAGCCGCGGATGGGGAAGGCGCCGGCCAGGTTGCCGATGAGCGCGACAAAACCGGCCGCGGCCGCCCCGAAGCGCCGCCGGCCCGTCAGTGTCCATCCCAGCACGAAGGCCCCGCTCGTCGTCAGGCCGGCCAGGGTGGGGATGAGCAGGTTGAAACCGATGGAGGGGCGCACGCCGGCCAGTTTGATCAGCGTCGAGACGGCGAACAGGCCGTAATAGTAATAGTTGATATAGCCGTCGGAGAAGAAGGGGTCGTACGGCGGCATCCAGGCACTGCGCAGGATAGCATTCAGGAAGCCGAACTCCATCGGCTTTTCGCCGCCGCGCAGGGGATGCCACAGGTCAGGATTAAGCAGGCGCAGGAGCAGGAACACGCCGAAGCCGGCCAGGAAGGCCACCTCGCTGAACAGGACCTCCCGCCGGTGCCGGTGCCACAGTTCCCGCACCTCCAGCCGGCGCCAGCGGAACAACAGCCAGCCGATGGCGAACAGCAGGGCGAGCGAGAGCCAGGCCGCGCCGGCCGTGTACTTCCACAGCCGCAGGCTGGCGGCCAGCCAGCAGAAGTAGGCCACTGCCAGCAGGCCCAGGCCCCGCGCCAGGCCGTACCCGCGCCCGGGCATATCCGGGAAGAGCAGGGCCGCCAGCGGCCAGCCGGCCAGCCCCACCAGCATCAGCACCACCAGCCAGACCAGCACCGCCGGCAGGGTGCCGGCATTGGCCAGCGGGTTCCACGCCCAATCGTGCACCGCCGGCAGTTCATCCACCGGCCGGTCCAGCATCAGGGATTTGCGGTAGGCCGGCACCGGCAGTTCGGCCGGCGGCTCCTTCACGTCCCGCCGCACCAACGGGGTGGATTGGAGCGCGTCGGCGAAGAGGGAGCGGAACTCCTCCTCGCTCAGGTCGCGCACCTTGCGAAAGATGAGCACCTTGGGATGGTCGTACACGCTGAAGCTCTCGTCGGCGGCGTCATCGGGGAACTCTTTCCCCCACAGCCGCGGGTAGGAGGTCGCGGAATAGGCCAGCTCGAACCCCAGCCGGCCCTGGAACAGCAGTTCGTAATAGCGGATCTCCACCGGATAGCGCCAGGGGAGCCGGCGGATGGAGCCGTACAGCCGCGGCGTCGTCAGCACCACATAGTCCACCTGGTGGAGCACGCCGGCGATGTGCTGGAGCTTCTCCTCCGGCGGCATGTCGTGGTACATGTCCATCGCCACGTGGCGGTAGCCGTGCTGGCCGGGGCTTTCCCCCTCCGCCGGCAGGCTCACCGGCAGGGAATCATCCCAGATTTCCTCGCTGAGCGCCGCGCCGTCCGGGACATTGGCGTATATCCAGCGGGAGGCCTGGTACCAGGTATGGGGACGGGCATACACCTGCATAAAGGCCAGCGCCCAGAGCAGGGTGGGCACCAGCACCAGGGCGATGACCAGTCCGCCGGCGACGGCATGCCAGCGCCGGCCCTCCAGCGCCCATTCGGCCCCCAGGCGGGGCAAATGGGCGCGGCCCCAGGCCGTCGCCGGCAGGCGTTCAGCGAGGCGGCCGGCCGCGTCCGCCAGCCTCACCATCAGCCAGGCCGCCAGCAGGCAGAGGAACGGCACCAGCGGCACCATGTAGCGCACGAACTTGACCTCATAGCCGCCCACCTGGAAGAAATAGGGCAGTGCCCAGGCCAGCACCAGGAACAGCCCCCAGCGCGCCGGCTCCCTCGTCACCGCCTGCACCCTCTCCCAGGTGCCGCCCCTCTCGCCTGCCGGCCGGCGGGTCACCGCCCACACCAGATAGATCAGCGCGGCCAGCACGCCGGCCAGGCCGGCGATGCCCAATGCCCATCCCAGCCCCCAGCGCAGGAGGTTGCTCAGGTGATAGACATAGGGAGTGGTGTTGACGTACTGGCGGGTGTAGGGCCAATCCACCTCGCCGCGCACCATCTCGGCCTGCCGGCCGATGGCTTCCAGGTAGGTGCCTGGGTCCAGCAGGGCATAGAACTCAAAGGTGCCGAAGGCCAGCACCACGCCCAGGCCGGCCAGCGCCATATAGCCGGCCGCCCTGGCCAGGCGCCGGCCGAGCCGCTCTTCGCCCGGCCGCAGGAGGACCAGCAGGCCAGCGGCAAGGATGACCGCCCCATAGGTGAAGCCGCTGACCTTGCAGGCGGCGGCGCCCCCGACCATCAGCCCCATGAGCAGGGCGCGCCACCATCCGCCGCGCGCCACAAGCCGCGCGCCGGCATAGACTGCCGCCGTCCCGAAGGCCGTCAGGGCGATGTCCACCGTCATAAAATGCGAGAGCTGGATATGGGTCACGCTGAGCGCCAGCAGGGCCGCACCGAGCAGACCCTCACGCCGGCCCCAGAAGGTGCGCCCCAGCAGGTAGACCAGCAGGACCGTGAGCAGGGAGAGCAGGGCGGTGGTGGTCCTGCCCACCACGAAGAACTGGCGGTACTCCCCCTGCCGGCCGGGGAATATCACGGTCAGGAAGCGGTAGAGGTAGACGGGCAGGGTGCCGTAGGCCAGGTCGTAATGGCCGCCGGCGGGGTCCTCGGGGTTGATGCGCCGCGGGTTCAGGGAGCTGTGATCCGGGTCCAGCAGGTTGCGCCAGTCCGGCGGCCAGGAGAGGGACACATGGGACATGGTATTGGCGAGATGACGCTCGTCGGGGTGGGGGAAGGCGTCCATCTCGCGGTCCCACTGCAGTTCGTAGAAGCGAAAGCCGGCGGCGGTCAGCAGTACCAGCACCAGAAGCAGGATGTGACCATAGCGGTGCATGTATCGCGTCATGCCAGGGTTCTCCGTGCAGACAGCGTTTCGCCGGCGGGCCGTATCCGGGCCGGCCGTCCTGCGTATTGTAGATGATGGAGGGGAGCGGGTCAAATCCGCCGGCGGAGGACGGCCCGGCACGGCGCAATTTGCCCCACTGCCCCTGCCGTGCGATAATGCAGGGCGGGTACACCGCAGAACAGGCAGGGGATGGTATGGAAGAGCGCGGTTCGCCATCGCCGCTGAGCGAACGGGAGCTGGAACTGCTGACGCTGGTGGCCAAAGGGGCCAGCAATCAGCAGATCGCCCGGGAGCTGTTCATCAGCGTCAACACGGTCAAAGTGCATCTGCGCAACATTTTCGACAAGCTGGGCGTGGAATCGCGCACGGAAGCGGCCATGCTGGCGGTGCGCGAGGGCTGGATCCAGTTAGAGGGGATGCCCGGCTCCGCGCCGGCCGCGCCCGAAGCGCCGGCCGTCCCTCCCCCGGCCCCCATTTCCCTGCCCCAGCGCATCTTTCTGCTGGCGAGCCTGCTGGTCACGCTGGGAATCGCCTTCCTGCTCCCGGCCCGCGCTACCCCCAGCGCCGGCCGGCCTGCCAGCCCCTTTGCCGAGCGCTCCGTCAGCACCTCTCTGCTCCCCACCAACACTTCCGCCAGCCGCTGGTCCCAACAGCCGGCCATGCCGCTGGCGCGCGGCCGGCAGGCCGCGGTCTGGCATGCCGGCCGGATGTACGTTATCGCCGGCGACACGAACGACGGCATCACCGGCGCATCCGACATCTATGACACCACCAGCCGGCAGTGGAGCGCCCTGCCCTATAAGCCCACGCCGGTCAGCAACGTAGCCGCGGCGGTCGCCGCCGGCCGCATCTGGGTGCCGGGCGGCTTCCTCCCCGACGGCCGCGTCACCGCCGAGGTCGAGGCCTACAACCTGGAGACGGGGCAGTGGGAACGGGGGCCGGCGCTCCCCGAGCCGCTGTGCGGGTACGCGCTGGCGGCATGGGGCGGCAAAGTGTACCTGTTCGGCGGGGCCAACGAACAGGGGTACACCCGCACGGCCCTGCGGCTGGACCCCGAGAAAGGCGCGTGGGAGCCTCTGCCTCCCCTTTCCTCGCCGCGGGCGTTTGCCGGCGCGGCGGTGCTGGACGACCGCATCTATGTGGTGGGGGGATTTGACGGTCAGCGGGAGCTGAACATCTGTCAGGTCTTTTCGCCGGCCGCCTTCGAGGCCGGCCAGGACCCCTGGGGGGATTGTGCTCCCCTCTCCCTGGCGCGCGGCGGGTTGGGTCTGGCCGCCGCCGGCAAGACGCTCTATGCCATCGGCGGGGGATGGCAGAGCTATATGGCCTACAACGAGCAGTATGATGTGGAAAAGGGGGAGTGGACCCGCTTCGATACCCCCATCGAGGGGGAGTGGCGCAACCTGGCCGCCGTCAGCGACGGCAAGACGGTCTATGCCCTGGGGGGATGGAACGGGCAGTACCTGGATGCGTTCTGGACGTATCAGGCCATTGTGACCATATTCCTGCCCATCACGCCGTGAGCGTCAGGCGGTGGCGCGGCTGGCCGCTTTCTGTTCTTCCTCCCGGCGGATCTCGTCGTAGACGTGTCCCAGCCCGGATTTGATCTTGGCCTCCAGCTTGACGCCGGCGCTGGGCTTGCGCGGGAAGAACCCGATAATCTTGGTCAGCACGTTGCGCGCCGCCTCCGACTTGGAGCGGCCGGCAAGGTACTCCTGACGGATCAGCTCTCTCGCCACCCGCAGGTAGTCCAGCAGGGGATCGATGACCTGCTTATCGCACACCTCCCCATGTCCCGGCACCAGCACGTCAATGGGCATGCTCTTGAGCTGTTCCAGGGCGCGCACCCATTCGCCCGAGCTTCCCTGTGCCATGAAGGGGTGCATGTTGCAGACCACCAGGTCGCCGGCGAAGACCACCCGCGCCCGAGGGACATAGACGATGGAGGATGCCGGTGTGTGCCCGCCGGCATAGATGATATCCACCACCGTATCCCCCAGATAGAGGGTCATCCGCTCCTCGAAGGTGAGCTCCGGCAGTTGGATGTCCAGATGCAGTAACTCGCGGGCGGTATCGGGGTCTTTATCCCGATAGCGGTCGGCCAGGCGCTGTTTGAAGTTGTCGCCGTAGCCGCGCATATGCTTCCAGGCCACCATGTGGGCGATGGCCGGCGCGCCGAAGAAGACATTTCCCAGCGCGTGCCCCTTGTGGTGATCCGTGTTGATGACGTAAATGGGCTTCTTGCCGGTCACCGCTTCCAGCTCCGCGCGCCAGGCGCGCGCTTCGCGCGGGATCATGGGCGTATCCACCACCACGATGCCCATGCTGGTGACAATGGCCCCCAGATTGGTGCCCCGGCTGTCCCGTTTCACGTACACCCCTGGAGCGACTTCCCGCATTCCCGGTTCCATCGCCGTCCTCCTGCTGACAGAGTTCATAGGCTGGACCCTGCTCCGCCGGCCAGGAATGTCATCGCCAGCTCGAGCGCCTCCGCCACGCGATCTGCCGGCATGCCGCCGCCCTGGGCGAAGTCGGGCCGGCCGCCGCCCCCGCCGCCCACCTTCCCGCAGACCTGCCGCAGGAGCGCCTGCATATCCGCCGGCACATCCGCGGAGCGGCCCAGGAACAACTGCCCCTTATCCGGCCCCTGCCAGCCCAGCAGTACCACCACGCCGGCATGCTCCAGGAGCCGGCCGGCCAACTGCTTGACCGCCGCCGGCTCGCGGTCGGCGAACACCTTGCGCACGACCCGCCACGTTCCAACTTGCTCCGCACCGGCCAGCAGGGCGAGCGCCTCCAGGCCGGCCAGCTCTTCCCGCGCCTTCTGCAACTGCCGCTGAGCGGCCCGGCGTTCCTCGTCCATTTTGCGGACGATTTCGGGCAGGACCTGCCAGCCCGTGGTGAGAAATGCGCACACCTCCTGGAGCACACCCTCTTTGCGGCGGTAATCCTGCAGGGCGCGCCGGCCGCACAGGAAGGTCACGCGTGTCTCTGCCCCGCGGCGCTCGACGCCGGCAATATGGATGAGGCCGACCTCGCCGGTGCTCCGGCAGTGGGTGCCGCCGCAGGCCGACCAGTCGAAGCCGGCCACCTCCACCAGCCGGATGTTCTCCGAGACCGCCGGCGGCTTGCGGAAGGGCACCTGGGCCGCCTCCGCCGGCGTCAGGAAGCGCGCCGTCACCGGCCGGTCCTCGAAGACGATGCGGTTGGCCAGGTCCTCGGCAGCGCGCAGTTCCTCCGCGGGTATCGGCGCCCGGTCCAGGTCAATGGTGCTGGCATCCTCGCCGAGGTGAAAGGAGACGGTCTGTGCCCCGTTCACGCGCATGAACGCCTCGGAGAGGATGTGCTGGCCGGTATGCTGTTGCATGTGGTCATGGCGGCGCTCCCAGTTCAGCCGGCCAGTGACGTGCTCTTCCGTCAGGGGGCCGGCCAGGAGGTGCAGTACCTCGCCCGATGTCTCATCCAGCAGGACGTCCAGCACCGGCACATCGTTCAGCCAGCCGGTGTCATGGGGCTGGCCGCCGCCGGTCGGGTAGAAGGCGGTGCGGTCCAGCACCACCGCCGGCCGGCCGTCCAGCTCCAGCCGGCGCACCACCCGGGCCTCGAATTCCGTCAGATAGGCGTCCTCGTAATACAGTTTCACGGTCATGGTGCTGTCCGGCTCATATCAGCAGGGTGATCAGCCAGGCGCCCAGCGCGATGAAGAGCAGCGCGGTTGCCAGCTTGATGCGGGCGGTGTTGGTGTTCACGAAGCGCGCCAACTGCTCCGAAGTGGTGCCGAGATAGGCCAGCACAAAGACGACGATGAGTGGCGTGATGAAAAGCAGGTTGTAGAGCAAGAGGTACATAAACGCTTTGGCGCGCATGGCCGGCACACCCATGACGAACAGGATGGTGGGCAGGTAGACCTGGCCGGTGCAGGCCAGCTCGATCAGCGAGATAACGAAGCCGGTGACGAAGGCGACGCCGGCGATGGCCTGGGCAGACGCGCCCTCGCGGATGACCTGGTTGATGCGCCGGCGCAACTGCAGGGGCAGTCGCAGTCGCATTTCCTCCAGCTTGCCGCGCCGTGCCTGGAGGTAGTCCATGAAGCTCAGCACTGCCAGGAGGAGACACAGCACCGCCGTGATGCCGTACACCCATTTGCCCAGGGTGGTCAGGAAGGGGAGCCTCGTCAGCACCTGATACAGCCCCACACCGACCAGCAAGTAGGTGAGAAAGACGCCGATGGCGAAGCTGGCGCCGACCATCAGGATATCGCGCCCCTTGCGCCCCACAAAGGCCAGGTAGGAGATGAAGAAGACCAGCGTGGCAAAGGCGCAGGGGTTCAGGCCGTCAATAAGGCCGGCCACAGCCACGGTCAGCACGCCGAAGGACTTGAAGCGCTCGATAATGCGCGATTGGGCGTTGGGAGCTTCCTGTTCCCAGTTCTCCCAGGTCACCTCGGCACCGCTTGCCTGGTATTTCTGGATCAGGGCCTCGATTTTGGCGGTGCTGACGTCCCCACCCACCAGGTAGTCCTGCCCGACGAATATCGCCGGCGCGGTGAGCCGGAAGCGCTCAGGCACGTTGTACTTGGTGCACAGCCATTCGTTGAGCGCGGCATACTCGTTGATGTCAAAGAGCGAGACCTCGAGGTTGGGATATTTGTTCTTCAGGTAGTTGATCTCGTATTGGGCGCGATCGCACTCCTGACAGCCGGCCTTGGCGAAATACGCCATGTGAATGGTCTTGCTCGATGCGCTGGCTGGCTGGGGCGTGCCGGTTGGCTGAGCGGTGCCGGCCGCCGGCGGCGTGATGGTGCCCTGCGGCGGCTCGAAGTACATCGGGTCAATGGGCCAGGGGGCGCCGCCCTGCGCCAGATACTCGTCAATCAGTTGCTCCAGGGAACTCTCGATGACGTTGGCGTCGGGGAGCAGATAGCGCCCGACGATCATCAGCGGGATATAGCCGCGCTGGTTCTCCGGCATGCCGGCCTTTTCCTCAATGGCCAGCTCCAGCGCGAAATTATAGGGGTTGGTGACATCGAATTCCCGCACCACCACCTTCTCGCCGTACTTCTCGTAAATCTTGGGCATGAAATCGGCGCGGATATGTTCGCAGTGGGGGCAGGTGGGTGAGAAGAAGAGCATGATATGCACCGCGCCGGGGACACTGCCGGCGGGATGCGGGGTCACTGTCGGGATCATGCGCAGGGTGGGGCGGGCGGCCGGCGTGGCGGGCGTGGGGGTGGGCGCCGGCGTGGGGAACTTGGCACCGCCGGCATCCAGGAGCCGCTGGACCGTGTCCGCCAGCTTGGCCTGCAGTTCCTCCTTGCCCAGGAGCGCGGTATCCCCCAGGAAGGCCTCCGGAATGGTGGCTTTGTCGGCGCTAATGCCGTAGGTGCTTTCCAGCGCCTGGAGGAGCTGGTACGTGCCGGCGTCATTGATATCCATCAGCCGCACTTCCAGCGAGGCGCCGAATTTCTCCTGAAGCGCCGGCAGGAGGTTCTTCACAACTTCCTGGCAGTCCGGACAGTCCGGCGAGTGGAAGAGATACATCTGCACCACCGGCGCCTGTGCCGTGACCAGCGTAGTGAACAGTACGACGGCCAGCAGAAGGCCGGCCAGAACACTTCTCCAGGGATAATGGCGCTGTGTCAACGCGGTCAACCTCCTCCGCAAAGTAATGTCAACTGCGACCGCAGTGCGGCTCATTATAGCATAATTTGGGCCAGCCGGCGAAACGGGCCGAAAATCATCACCGTTTTGGTTACGCTTTGCGCCCACTGATCCTCAGGTGAGCGTCGCCGGGGAGATGGCTATCGTCGTCCCCGGCTCATGCCTGGCGCAGGGCGCGCGCCACATCAAACGGATCGGTGCTGGCTACGCTGGCGGCGTACAGCTCCATGGAGCCGATGTCAGCGGTGCGGCTGTACAGCGGGCCGCGATCCACCACCCGCACGATGGTGGGGAAGCCCTCCCAATCCTCGTTCACGCCGTCGATCGGGCGCCAGTACAGCGCCAGACTGAAGCTCTGGGCGCCCAGCCGGCCTACCAGCGTTTCCAGTGCCCGGTAGACCGCCTGCCGGAAGGGGATGTCCGGGCGCTCGCCGATGACCAGCATCTCTTTCTCCTTTACCGGAGTCAGGTGCGCCAGGATGACTGCTCCCGGCATGTCCAATGCCAGTCCCAGCGCACGGTGCACAGCGATGAGGTCATCGAAATAGTTCGCGCCGTGGCCCAGTTGATAGAGTTGAGCGGCGCGGCGCCAGTGCTCGACCTTCGGATAATGCATGTCCCGGGTCAGGGTCATCTGCGCGTGGCCATGGAGGATGGAGGCGCCGGCCTTCCACAGGCAGTTCCACAGGAAGAAGAAATAGCGCGCGTCGCGGTCGGCGTTATGCGCCTCCTTGGCCCAGCGCAGAGCCACATCGAAGTAGTCAATCACCTGCTCCTCGCTGAAGCGCAGGGGATGATGTTCCTGGAAGACCACCACGCCGTGGAGGCCGTCGCATTTGGCCACATTGCTGGCCGTCAGGGCGTACTTCCCGCGCACCCGACCGAAGACGTCCGCCGGCGTCTGGTTCTCTGGATCGCAGAACATGTCGCCCTGGGTGGAGAGGATATCCTCTTCCAGCCGAGCGGGGTCCATCGGCAGGGGCCGGCGCCCCCGCAGGGGGTTGAACAGGGTGCCCTCCAGGGTGATGCGGTTGGTCACCCGGAGGACCGTTTGCTCCTGCACCTCTTCCAGCGAGCCGAAGTTGGCCTTCACCCATTCCCGCATGGCCGGCGGAATGCGGAGCCGGCCCACCGCTTTGCTGACCAGGAAGATGCGCTCGAAGCGCCGGCGCTCCTCGGCCGGCAACCGCTCCACCAGGCTTCCCAGCTCCATGATTGAGGCGTTAGGATCCATCACTGTCAACCTTTCCGCTCCTGAAACAGCCTCCCGCAGGTTTCGAAGGCCTGCGGGAGGCTTTGTTGGCCCGACTATACCATAACCGGACCGTTCCGGCAAAAAGCCTCCCGCCGGTTTCTGGCCGGCGGGAGGCACGCAACCTACCACAAACCCAGCGCCCCAATTATGGGTTCGTGGTCGTCACATCTACCGGCGCAAACTCCACATAGGCCGTACAGCGGCCGTCCAGCCGCACCTGGATGCTGGTGCCCAGCCCCTCCGGCGTCACGGTGTAGGTGCCCTGGTTAAAGGGCGCGAACTCCACCGCGTACTCGCCGTACTCCGGTTTGGTGCCGGTCAGACCAACCGTCTGCCAGCCCTCGGTGGAGACCCGCACCGGCAGGCCCTTCTTGCCGATGACCGAGACCCGCAGGACCGAGCGGAACTCCCAGGTGTCCTGGTTCGTGCAGTTACTGCTGGTGATGCGGCCCACCCACTGCCGCGTGACCACCGGCGGCCGCGGGGTGGATACCGGCGTCGGCGTCGGATACGGCGGCCAGGTGGGAGGCTGCGGCGCCGGCGGATAGACCTGGCCGGGGATCACCAGCACCTGGCCGGGGTAAATCAGCGATGGATTGGGCAGGTTGTTGGCCTGCACCAGCGCCCATACGCTGGTGCCGTAGCGCAGGGCGATGCGCGCCAGCGTATCCCCCGGCTGGACCACATAATAGGTGGCCGCCGGCATGCTGGGCGGCAGAGCTGTCCCGCTGGGGATGAGCAGTACCTGGCCGGCGTAAATGTACCAGGAGTTGGCCAGGTTATTGGCCCGCATAATGGCCTCTACCGTGGTGCCGAAGCGGTAGGCGATGGAGCTCAGCGTATCCCC
>Ga0315298_1010397_pt1 | contig 11223 bp, 15 predicted proteins | sample WHS_1_MG_FD_203077 | JGI IMG/M metagenome (GOLD analysis project Ga0315298, IMG submission 203077) | Extremophilic microbial mat communities from Washburn Hot Springs, YNP, Wyoming, USA - WHS_1_MG | ecosystem: Environmental > Aquatic > Thermal springs > Hot (42-90C) | place: USA: Wyoming... | reverse complement strand
GGGCTCGCGGCTCAACTACGCGCTGCTCGGCTCGGGCGATCGCATGCACAGGCAGGATGATAGGATGGTGCTGGGCCCCGCCTCCTCGCTGAGGTCCGGCGCCTTCCTGATCTCCCGGCGCGGCGCCGGGGTGGATCGCTTCCTCGGCGTGGAGCACTCGGGCGAGGACAGCTCCAGCAGCGCGTCCGCGGTGGGGATCGCCCTCGACGGAGGGTACGTCGTGGTGAGGGGGCTGGTCAGCATCGGTGAGGGCGCCGCGCGCAGCCGCACGGATTTCACGGCGGGCGTGGCCCTCCTGGGCGAGGGCGCTCGCGGCCACGCCGCCCCCATGCTGGAGGTCCACACGGGCGACGTCCTCGAGGCCAGGCACCACTCGTTCGAGGCCAAGCCCGGCCCGGATCAGCTCTTCTACCTGAGGAGCAGGGGGCTCAGCGAGCCTGAGGCCAGGGACCTCATAATAGCCGGGTTCGCCGAGTCCCAGCTCGGCGCCCTCGAGGGCCGCCTGGCCAAGGAGGGCGCGGGGCTCCTGAGGGACCTGGTGCAGTTGATCGGCGATGACGCATAATTGGACGGAAGTAACTGAATCCTTAAATCGGAGGGCGCCAGTTCCCCCGCATGCAGGCATCCGATTACCTCATGGGGATCAAGAGGGGCTGCGCCTCCAGCTCCTACCTGGCCCTGGTGAAGTGGGACAAGCGCGACGAGGTCCTCGAGCTGCTGAGGAGGAGGCTCTCCGACTTCGCCGGGTTCGAGGACCTGTTCTACAGCGGGGACTTCGAGGGCTGCAGGATCGTGTACTACTACAAGAGCGGCCGCCTGCTGATCGAGGAGCCCCGGGGCGACGTCGAGGGGCTGCTGTCCAGGCTGCTCTCCCCCTAGGCATCCCCCGCAAGTTTTAATAGGCGTGGATCCGGCTCCGGGGCTGATGTCAGTTCATAAAACCCCCCGACGTGCTCGAGGGTCGCCTGAGGATAGCGGTGCCCAACAAGGGGCGCCTGCGCGGCCCCGCGCTCAGGCTCCTCGAGGAATCGGGGATCAGCCCCATCTACGATCCGGGCTCCCGCAGCCTGGTCACGCCCACGAGCCTAGAGGGCGCGTACATCGTGTACGTGCGGGCCGAGGACATACCCGGGGTCGTGGCCGCGGGGGCCGCCGACCTAGGCATCACGGGGCACGACCTGGTGGCCGAGTCCGGGGAGAGGGTGGACGAGCTCCTCGACCTCGGATTCGGGAAGGCCAGGCTCGTGTTCGCCGTGCCGGAGGAATCCCCCATCGCTTCCATATCCGACGTGCGCCCCGGGCTCCGCGTGGCCACGAAGTTCGTGAGGCTCACGGAGGAGTTCTTCCGCGGCCTGGGAGTGGACGTGGAGGTCATCAAGATAAGCGGGGCGGCCGAGGTCATGCCGATCCTGGGGGCGGCCGACGCCATAGTGGACGTGAGCTCCACGGGGACCACGCTCGCGCTCCACGGGCTCAGGCCTGTGCACGTGATACTTGAGAGCTCGGCCCGCCTGATAGGCGGGCCCTCCAGGGCGGCGCACAGGGAGCTCGCCGACTACGTGGTGGAATCGATGCGGAGCGTCCTGCTGGCCAGGGGGAGGAGGCTGCTCCTGATGAACGTCCCGGAGGCGAGCCTCGGCGACGTCCTCTCCATCCTACCATCCATGAGCGGCCCGATGGTGGCCAGGATAAGGTCCGAGTCGCCGATGTGGGAGGTCATGGCGGCAGTCCCCATCGAGGACGTGCCCTCGCTCGTCGTTGAGCTGCGCAGGCGCGGGGCCAGGGACATAGTAGCGCTGGGCATAGAGAGGTTGATGCCGCGATGGATGTGATTCCGTCCCTCGACATAGAGGGCGGGAGGGCTGTGAAGAGGGTGAGGGGCGTGAGGGGCACCGGGATCGTCCTCGGGGACCCCGTGCGCATCGCCGCGGGCTTCCTGGAGTCCGGCGCGGCCTGGGTCCACGTGGTCGATTTGGACGGGGCTGAGTCCGGGCGGCCCTCCAACCTCGGCGTCCTGCGCGCGCTGAAGGACCTGGGCCTCAGGGTGCAGTACGGGGGCGGGCTGCGGAGGGAGGAGGACCTGAAGGCGGCGGCATCCGCCGGCGCCGACAGGGTCATCATAGGGTCCGCCTGGGTGCTCGATCCCTCGTTCCTGATGCTCGCCGCGCGCGAGCTGGGGGGAGATGCCGTCCTCGCTGCGGTGGACGAGCGCGGCGGGCACGTGGTGTACGGGGGCTGGAGGGCCGACAGCGGGATCTCGGTGGAGGAGGCCATCCGGCGCCTAGAGCCCCTCCGGCTGGCGGGCTACCTGTACACGCAGGTGGACGTGGAGGGGACCATGGGCGGCCCCGACCTGTCCAGGGCCAGGGCGGTGCGCTCCCTCACCGGGAGGCTACTCATATTCGCCGGCGGCGTGTCCTCGATCTCGGATCTCCTGGGCCTCTGCCGCGCCGGGATGGACGCGGCCGTGCTGGGGATGGCGCTCCACAGCGGCGCCATCAGGCTGGGGGAGGCGCTGCGCGCGCTCAGGGGGTGCAATTGATGCCGGCCAAGAGGATAATCCCCTGCCTGGACGTCAAGGGGGGCCGCGTGGTCAAGGGGGTCATGTTCTCCGACCTCAGGGACGCGGGGGATCCCGTGGAGCTGGCCGCTAGGTACGAGGAGGAGGGCGCGGACGAGCTGGTGTTCCTGGACATCTCGGCCACTGAGGAGCAGAGGAAGCCGCTCTACCGCGTGCTCAGGGACGTCGCGGGCTCGATAACGGTGCCCTTCACGGTGGGCGGTGGCGTGTCGAGCGTCGAGGACTTCGGGAGGCTGCTCGACTCGGGCGCGGACAAGGTGTCCATAAACACCGCGGCAGTGAGGGATCCGTCGCTGATAGCGGCGGCCTCCCGCGAGTACGGCAGCCAGGCCGTGGTCGTCGCGATAGACGCGAAGAGGAGGGACGGCTGGTGGGAGGTGCGCGTGGTGGGGGGGAAGGAGCCGACCGGGATCGACGCCGCCGAGTGGGCCGAGCGTGCAGCCTCGCTGGGCGCGGGCGAGATCCTCCTCACGAGCATAGACCGCGACGGCACCAGGCTCGGGTACGACCTGGAGCTGACCTCCGCCGTCCTCTCCAGGGTCAGCGTGCCCGTCATAGCGAGCGGCGGGGCGGGCTCCCCGGAGCACTTCCTCGAGGCGTTCAGGGTGGGCGCCGACGCGGCGCTCGCGGCGGGGCTCTTCCACTACGGCGGCCTCAGGATAGGCGACCTCAAGGCTTATCTCGCCGCCCGCGGAGTGGAGGTGCGGATTTGAGCGAGGGCCGCGAGTGCACGATCGAGAAACTCTACGGGATAATACTCGACAGGCTGGAGAGGCGGCCGGCCGGCAGCTACACCGCGAGCCTGGCCGAGAGGGGCTTGGGCCACGTCGCCAGGAAGGTTGGCGAGGAGGCGGCCGAGCTGATGGTCGCCGCGCTGACGGGCGAGGGCGTAGCGGCGGAGGCGGCGGACCTCGTGTACCACGTGCTGGTGCTCCTGGCCATGACGGGCGTGGGGCTGGAGGGCCTGAACGCCGAGCTCGAGAGCAGGATGCCGGAGGCGAGGGCGCGGGGGGTGAAGGAGCAGCGATGGCCGCCGCGCCCAGGATAGGAATAATCAAGTACGGGGTGGGCAACGTCTTCAGCGTGTCGGCCGGCCTCCGCAGGGCGGGCGCGGACGTCGAGGTTGTGGACGCGCCCTCCCCCGGCTACGACGCCCTGGTGCTGCCCGGCGTGGGGGCCTACGGCCCGGCCATCGAGCGCCTCGAGCCCCACAGGCGGACCCTGCTGGACCTCCTGGACGACGGCGTCCCCGTTCTCGGGATATGCCTGGGCATGCAGCTCCTCTTCGAGCGCAGCGAGGAGGGAGGCTGGCGCGAGGGCCTGGGGCTGCTGCCGGGGGAGGTCGTCAGGCTGGGCGCGAGGAAGCTGCCGCACATAGGGTGGAGCAGGATCGAGATCTCGAGGGAGTGCAGGCTGCTGGAGGGGGTCGAGCGCGGCAGCTACTTCTACTTCGTGCACAGCTACGCGAACCTGGACACGTCGCGGGGCTTCGTGTGCTCGACCGCCAGCCACGAGGGGCAGCGCTTCGTCGCGGCGGTGGAGTCGCCGCCCCTCTATGGCACGCAGTTCCACCCGGAACGGAGCGATGGCCCGGGATCCACGGTCCTGCGCAACTTCGTGCGCATAGCCTCTGGCGGCCGATGGCTCCCTCAAGCTTATCATTCCCGGCCGCACGCGCGCAGGTGGGAGCGATGAAGGGGGCGGATCTCCTGGGGGCGATGGACTTCGGGAAGGGAGGCGGCCTGATCCCCGTCGTCGTCCAAGACGCCGTGAGCGGCGAGGTCCTGATGCTGGGGTACGCGGACAGGAGGGCTATCGAGCTCACCCTGGAGACGGGCCTCGCGCACTTCTACTCCAGGAGCAGGCGCAGGCTGTGGATGAAGGGGGAGACCTCCGGGAACACGCTGAGGGTTCTCGAGGTGACGGCGGACTGCGACCTGGACTCGGTCCTGTACCTCGCGGTGCCCTCCGGCAACACGTGCCACACGGGCAAGTGGTCCTGCTTCCACAACTCCATGTGGGATCGCCCCCTCATGGACGTCCTCTGGGACCTCCTCAGGGAGTCGCTGAGAGCGGGCCCCGGCGCGTCGTCCCTCAGATCCTGCGACCCACCGCCCGACCCGCTGCTCCTCTCGCTCTCGGCGGCGGTCCTGCTCCAGGGATACGACAGGCGCGTCGCGGACGCGGCGGTCGTGCTAGGGTGCCAGTCCGCGGGCCTGACGATGGCACAGCGCCTAGGGCTCAGGGCGTACGCGTCCGGGGCCCCGCGGGAGCGCCGCGTGGTGGTCCTGGGCGGGTACTACGATGAGGCCGCGCACGAGAGGATCGCCGCGCTGGAGGCGGATCACGACGTCCGGCTGGCCGCCTTCGTGCTGGCGGACGCCGGCGCCCCCGGGCTGCGCCGCGTCCGCAGGGTGGCGGACCTGCGCTCCGAGGGCGGCCGCCTCCTCCTGAGGGACCCGCTCGGCATCCGCAGCGCCGAGATCTAGCCCGGCGCCCTGATCCTCCTCACGGGCAGCTCCCGCGAGCGCAGCCTCCTCGACATCTCGAGCAGGGGCAGCCTGGAGCGCGCCTCGTCCACGGCCCCGCGGTCCAGCGCCCACTGCGCCACCCTCTCGCCTGACCCCAGGTCTAGCTCGACGTGCCCCCAGGGGTCGACGATCAGGCTCCTGCCGATGAAAGCGTGGCCGTACATGTCGGCCGCCGCCAGATATGACGTGTTCTCCATGGCCCTGGCCGCGGCGCTGATCACCCACTGCTCCTCCTTCAGGGGGCCCGCGTACCAGGCCGACGGCACTATGAACAGGTCCGCGCCGGCGGCGGCGAGCGACCGGAAGATCTCGGGGAACCTGAGCTCGAAGCACGTGGCGAACCCCGCCGTGAACTCCCCGATCTCCATGAGGGTCAGGGGCATATCGCCCGGCCTGACGTAGCGGGACTCCGCCGACCCCAGGGCGTCGAAGAGGATCGCCTTCCGGTGGACGACTATGGCCTCCCCTCCCCCCAGCGCCACTATGGAGTTGAAGGGCCCGCCCTCGGCCCTCTCCAGGATCCCCATTATGACCAGCGTCCCAGCCTCAGCTGCAGCGGAGGCCAGGCGGCCGATCAGCGGCCCGTCCAGGGGCTCCGCCAAGCGGTCGGAGTCCTCGATCCTGGCCCCGAGCGAGTACTCGGGGAATATCACCAAGTCCGCGCCGCGAGCCCCCCGTATGATCTCCTCCACCCTATCGGCGTTCCTCCCCGGGTCCGCCCCCGCCGAGATCTGCGCGATCGCGATCCTCAGCACGCGGCCCCGGGGGTCGGCGCATCCCTAAACCGTTGCGATTAATCCCTTCAGATATTAAGATAACATTTATAAGCATCTTAATCGAGTAATAAACCGCAATGCCCGGTCAGATACCCCTCATAGGAGAGAGGTTCCCCGAAATCGACGTGGTCACGACGAAGGGCAAGCTGAAGCTCCCCGACTACTTCAAGGGCAAGTGGTTCATCCTGTTCAGCCACCCCGGCGACTTCACGCCGGTCTGCACGACGGAGTTCTACTCCTTCTCCAAGAGGATCGATGAGTTCCGCAAGCTAGGAGTCGAGCTCATAGGGCTCAGCGTGGACAGCAACGTCAGCCACATAGAGTGGGTCAGGTGGATAAAGGAGAAGCTCGGGATCGAGGTCCCCTTCCCGATAATAGCGGACCCCACGGGCTCAGTGGCCGCCAAGCTGGGGATGATACACGCGGAATCCGCCACCGCCACCGTCAGGGCCGTGTTCATAGTGGATCCCAACGGCATCGTGAGGGCGATACTGTACTATCCGCTGGAGCTCGGCAGGAACATCGATGAGATACTGAGGATGGTGCGCGGCCTGCAGACGATTGACAGGAGCGGCTTAGTACTCCCGGCGAACTGGCCGAACAACGAGCTGATCGGATCAAAGGGCCTGGTGAGGCCTCCGGCCACGGTCGGCGACGCCGATGAGTACTTGAAGAGGTACGAGGGCTACGCCTGGTGGTTCCTCTACAGCGATATACCTCAGTGATCGGGCTCAGCTATCTCAGCTTAGTATTTATTTCTATATTTTACGGTACGATCACATCTCGTCGAACTTGAGCACCTCGAGAACCATTGATGGGCAGATCCTCTTCACGCCCGGGAGCGCCGAGATCTCCGAGTGGTAGCTCGCCAGCTCCTCACTGTTCCTCGCCTTTATTATCGCAACTATCTGGTGATCGCCCGAGCTGATGGCCACGTACTTCGCGTAGGGCTTCTCCTTGAGCGCGGACGCCACGTCGAATAGGTGATCGGGCTCCACGTCGATGCCCGTGATGGACGTTGCGCCGTATCCCACGGCCTTATCGTCCGCTATTATCGTGTACGCCTTTATGACCCCCTGGGATTCCAGCTTCCTTATCCTCTTCATCACCGCCACATCGCTTATTCCGAGCTCCTTTGCAATCTCGCCGTAGGAGCTCCTCGCGTTCCTCCTCAGCTTCTCTATTATCACCAGATCCCGCTCATCCACCAGATCGCTGCCCACGGTTACGCTCCCCGTTCACAGATGAGCAATAATAGGTTATTAAACCTTAACTAAAAATCTCCCGCAAATAGATCCGGGATGCGCGCCGCCTCGGGGTCGCGCTACTCCTCCCACTCCTCCTCTTCCTCCCACTCCTCTTCCCCTTCCTCTTCTCCCCACTCCTCTTCCTCCCACTCCTCTTCCTCCCACTCCTCTTCCCCTTCCTCGGCCCTGAGGATTAAGCCCTCGAAGTAGGTCATGCGACATGCGGCGCGGCCAACCCCCTCTAATAATTCTTTCGGTCGGGAGGGGGATCCCGCCCGGGGACTCGTGGTAGATCGGGCCAGGCGATCGTGTGGACAACGTTTTTATCGGCCCGAGCGGCTCAGCCTCGCACATGAGTTCCGGCTCGAAGGAGGGCACGGTGACTGCTAGGGTCGCTGAGGCCTACAGGATGGACGCTGGCAGGGGGGTCGTGAGGCTCGATCCGCAGCTGGCTAAGAAGCTCGGGATCGAGGCGGGGGACGCCGTGGAGATAGAGGGCAAGGGCGGCAGGAAGGCATACGCGCTGGCATGGCCCGCCAAGCCCGAGGACGAGGGCCAAGGCATAGTGCGCATGGATGGCTACCTGAGGAGGAGCGCAGGCGTAGGCCTGGACGATAAGGTGCAGGTGCGCAAGATAGAGGTGAGGGAGGCAGCGAGGGTGGTATTGGCTCCCAGCGAGGAGCTCAGGATAGAGGGCGCGGAGGAATACCTCAGGGAGCTCCTGGAGGGCCGCGTCGTCGGCAGGGGGAGCGTGATACCTATCGGCATAATGGGCACCGTGATCGAGTTCGAGGTGACGAACTACTCGCCGACCGTCGACGCGGTAATCGTCACCAAGAACACCGAGATAAAGGTGCTCGAGAAGCCCGCAAAGGGCGCCCGCGAGGTCCCGCGCGTCACGTACGAGGACATAGGGGGCCTGAAGGAGGAGATACAGAAGATAAGGGAGATGGTGGAGCTCCCCCTCCGCCACCCCGAGCTCTTCGAGAGGCTCGGCATAGAGCCCCCGAAGGGCGTGCTGCTCTACGGGCCCCCCGGCACGGGCAAGACGCTGCTCGCGAAGGCGGTCGCGAACGAGACGAACGCGCACTTCATAAGCATAAGCGGGCCCGAGATAATGAGCAAGTTCTACGGCGAGTCCGAGGCGAGGCTCAGGGAGATATTCGAGGAGGCCAAGGAGAACGCGCCCTCCATAATATTCATCGACGAGATAGACGCGATAGCCCCGAAGAGGGAGGAGGTCACAGGGGAGGTCGAGAAGAGGGTCGTTGCCCAGCTCCTCGCCCTGATGGACGGGCTGGAGAGCAGGGGCAAGGTGATAGTGATAGGCGCTACGAACAGGCCCAACGCGATAGACCCTGCGCTCAGGAGGCCAGGGAGGTTCGATAGGGAGATAGAAATTGGGGTTCCCAACCAGCAGGGCAGGCTGGAGATACTCCAGATACACACCAGGAACGTGCCCCTCGCCCAGGACGTGGACCTCGAGAGGCTGGCCGCCATGACCCACGGATTCGTGGGCGCGGACCTGGCTGCGCTGGTGAAGGAGGCCGCCATGAACGCGCTCAGGAGGGTCCTGCCCCAGATAGACCTCGAGGCCGAGAAGATACCCGCCGAGGCCCTGGAGAAGATCCAGGTGACCATGGGGGACTTCGAGCAGGCGCTCAGGGGGATAACGCCCTCGGCGCTCAGGGAGGTCTACGTGGAGGTGCCGAACGTGCACTGGGACGACATAGGGGACCTGAAGGAGGCCAAGCAGGAGCTCATGGAGAACGTCGTCTGGCCCCTGAAGCACGGCGAGCTCTTCGCGCACGTCAAGGCCGAGCCGGCCAAGGGCATACTGCTCTACGGGCCCCCAGGCACCGGCAAGACCCTGCTCGCGAAGGCGGTGGCCACCGAGAGCGAGGCGAACTTCATAAGCGTGCGCGGGCCCGAGCTGCTGAGCAAGTGGGTGGGCGAGAGCGAGAGGGCGGTCAGGGAGGTCTTCCGCAAGGCCAGGCAGGCCGCCCCCTGCGTGGTGTTCTTCGACGAGATAGACGCGCTGGCGCCCGCCAGGGGGTTCTCCGCCGACTCGATGGTGACGGAGAGGGTGGTGAGCCAGCTGCTCACGGAGCTGGACGGGATACTTGAGACGAAGGGCGTGGTGGTCCTGGCCGCCACGAACAGGCCGGACATCATCGACCCGGCTCTCCTCAGGGCCGGGAGGTTCGACGTGTTCGTGTACGTGCCGCTGCCCGACGAGGCCGCGCGTAAGGAGATCTTCAGAATACACCTGAGGGGGAAGCCGCTGGCCGATGACGTGAACCTGGACGAGCTGGCGAGGAGGACGGAGGGCTACAGCGGCGCCGACATAGCTAACGCGTGCCGCGCGGCTTCCATAGCGGCGATAAGGGATCACCTGGAGAAGTACCCGAAGGAGGAGGACGCGAAGGCCCACAAGGACGAGCTGAAGATAACCATGGCCCACCTGCTCGAAGCCCTGAGGAAGGCGAGGCCGCTGCCAAAGGAGGTAGTCGACTGGTACAAGAGCGTGGCCGAGAGGTTCCGGTCCTCCTGAGCGCTCCGGGGCGTTCGAGCGAGCCCTTATTTCCCGGGGGACCGGAAGTCGAACGGGCCCGTGGCCTAGCTTGGACAGGGCACTGGCCTCCGGAGCCAGGGGTCCCGGGTTCGAGTCCCGGCGGGCCCGCCACACGCGTGGGGCTTTACATGAATGTGTTAATTTTGAGGGCTCTCTGACCGTTTTCAACACCCACCCTCGGGGTGTTACCGCCGACGCGTGGCGCTTGGAGGCATAGGTGAGCTACCCCGCCCTTCAGGGCGGGGCTTCCTGCTTCACGGCCCCACCTTGCCCGCGGCCGAGGGCCACGGGCAGGGGGCGGAGCTCCACAGGCGCCGCGGGTGGCTCCCACCCCGCCCTCCTCAGCACGTTGAGGGACGCGTTGTAGTCCCTGTCGGCCCTCCAGCCGCAGGCCGGGCGCTCGAAGACCCTGTCATGTGGCGCCAGATCGTGCCTCACGAATCCGCACCTCGCGCACGTCTTTGAGGAGTCCCTCGGGTCGACGAGGAGGAATGCCTTCCCGTACTTCCCGACCTGATATCCTATTATCGAGCGCATCATGCCATGCCGAGGGCGGCGTCCTGGAGGCTCCTCCTGAGCGCCCTGCTCGACTCACCAGCGAGCTGCTTAACATCGATGTCCTCCATGGCCACCACGTCATAGTGCTCGGCGAGGTATCTCCCCAGCTTCATGTACGTGCCCCTCCTCAGGTTCGCCAGGTGCTCGTGCGCCCTGGCCAGCCTTACTTTACCTTGAGCCAGTTATGGGAGAGGAGCACCTTCCTCGAGAGCTCCCTCTGCAGCCTCCTCAGCCTCCCGAGGGCCTCGGGTTGGGGAAGTACTCGCCGTCGGAGGTCACCAGCAACTCCTCCGCCCCGACGTCGATGGCGACCGCCCCGCCCGTCCCGGGGAGCCGCGGGAACTCGTAGCCCTCGACGAAGAATGATATGTACACCCTCCCTGACCCGGCGAGCTTCACCGCCACCCTCCTCACCCCGTCCATCGGGAAGCCCCTGTGGGCGATGACCCTGAAGGCGCCGAGGTGGACAGCCTCAGCGTGATTAGTTTCTTCCTGTTCCTGCTCCCCGCCCTGATGTCCCTGACGCCGAGTATCCTCCAACCATTCTGCGGGTACGCCAACGAGTAATACCTGTGGGGCTTCTTCTCCCTGGGGAACCTAGCCAAGCCCTCGAGGGACCTCCGCCTGGCGCTGTGGAACCGGTCGGCGATTCCCTGCGCCGCCTGTGAATAGAGTTGTTGGTAATCCTCGTTCCGCTTCCTCAGGTCCAGCGCCAGCTGCATCAGCTCCGTGATGGTCGGGCCCCTCCCGTTCCTTCGGTGGAAATCTATGTCCGCCCGCCGCAGGGCGTTGTGGACCTCGCGGGCCAGCCGCAACTGGGCCCTTAACGCCCCCAACGTTTGCTGGCCCGCGTGCGCCCTGAAGCGGAACCCCACGGCGGGCATCGGAAGGAATAGGGGCATCGCCCTTTAAGCCACTCCCACCATCCCCGCCATGAATGGCGAGGTTTTCTACC
>Ga0315298_1010395_pt1 | contig 11224 bp, 8 predicted proteins | sample WHS_1_MG_FD_203077 | JGI IMG/M metagenome (GOLD analysis project Ga0315298, IMG submission 203077) | Extremophilic microbial mat communities from Washburn Hot Springs, YNP, Wyoming, USA - WHS_1_MG | ecosystem: Environmental > Aquatic > Thermal springs > Hot (42-90C) | place: USA: Wyoming... | reverse complement strand
CTTTTCTTTGACTTTTAAACCTGCAAATTCCTTTATTTCTTTATTTTTCAAATCTTCTACAAGCTTTATACCTTTATCTCCTTCCACTTTTAGGTCTTCTCTTTTATAGTAGGATTCCCCAAATTCTGTAAATAGGTCTTTTATTATTTCTGTTAGCGGCTTTCCATAAAGCATCATCATCTCTAAAAGTAACATACCGGATAGTATGCCGTCCCTTTCTGGAATGTGAAATCCAAAACCATATCCACCGGATTCTTCTCCACCAAAGGCTACTTGTTCTTTCAACATTATATCAGCTACGTACTTAAAGCCTACAGGCGTTTTGTGAAGTTTTATATTTTCTTTTTTTGCTATTCTGTCAACTAAATATGTTGTTGATACAGTTTTTACTACACTACCTTTAGTTTTTCTATTTCTGACTGTATGAAGTAAAAGTAAAGCGTATGCTATCTGGGTATTTACAAACTCTCCATTCTCTGCAACAATTCCCACTCTGTCAGAGTCTCCATCGTTTGCAATGCCAACGTCTGCTTCTGTAGCTATCACCTTAGCTTTTAACAAAGATAAATTTTTATCTATCGGTTCCGGATGATGAAATCCAAAGTATGGATCTCTAAAATGGTTAATCTGAAACACATCAATAAATGTATCTTCAAGAAGTTTATTATACATACCTATGGAAGTTGCAAACATCGGGTCGTGGACAAGCTTTAACTCTTTTTGTTTAAAAATTGAATAATCAAAGTAAGATTTTAGTGTATTTAAATACAAACTGTTTGCATCAAAAAGCTGCCAATCTTTTTTACCTGTTTTAACTTCATTCTTTCCTATTCTATCTTCTACGCTTTTTATAATCTCAGGTGTTGCCGGACCACCGTAGCTACCTTTTATTTTGTATCCATTGTACTTATAACCATTGTGAGACGCTGTAATCATAACTCCTTCATCTGCTTTTAGATGTTTGACTGCGTAAGATAAAGCCGGTGTTGTACAGACAGAATTTGATAAAATTACTTCAAAACCATTGGAAGAAAAAACTTCCGCAACAAGCTCTGCATAGTCAGAAGACATAAAACGAGTATCATATCCGATGATTATTTTTTTGCCGCTTCTTTCTTTGAGAGAGTCTGCATGAGCTTGTGCTATTTTGCTTACGACTTCAAAAGTGAAATCTTTTCCGATGATGGCTCTATATCCATCTGTTCCAAACTTTATCATTGCATCCCCTTTATAGCTTCTTTTTCTTTTCTTTTAGAGAATAGTATACATCATTAAGCATCAAATCTACAAGCTCATAATATTCTTTTGCTAAGGAGTCTGAGGCTTTTCCTTCCAATAAAACTCTCCATAAATATGGATTGTTGCCTACGACTGCAGTTCCATCTCCAAGGTCATAGATAGATAGCGTAATGACTGTCATAGGTGGAAGCGATAATGATACATTTTTAGCTTTTTCTATATAGTTTTTAGAATAAAGTTGAATTAAAAAATAATTTGTATCTGTCTGAATATCCAAAACTGTAAAGCCATTTTTTGATGCAATGTTCTTTAGCTCATAGTAGTACTCTTGAGGTTTTACCTTTGGATATGCTCTTTCCATTATTGCTTTTTCTCTAACTGTAGAGACAGACTTTTGATAAACAAAGATAAATAAAAAAATAAGCGTAGCTATAATCCCAAATCCTGTTAAGACAATGAATGGATAGTTAGGAGTTTTGGTTTGATTATCCATCTTTTAACTCTTGTTGTTGCTTTTGCTTTTCTTCGTTATAGCTTGCTTTTATTGAAAGTCCCCATAACAATCCAACTATTATAACCATCCATGTAAAAAATATTATACCGCCAAGCTCTATCCAACTGCTTTCTGTTTCTATTTTAAAGACCTCAGGTTGCTTTATTAATTAATTTTATCACATACGACCGGTTCAAAATTCAATAAAAGTATCAGATTTTTCGCCGACTACAGAATGACATAAAAGATTGTCTTTCCTCTAATTCATTTATTGCTTAGCCTTTGGCTATGATTCTGATAACTATTGATTTCTCGCGTATTATCAAACTATGTTAAAATATAAGTCGGGTGAGAAATTGGGTATAAGTATGAGATTCTTCGCTCCGCTCAGAATGACATCTAAGGATACCCTTCCTTTAATAAATGTTTATCATTCAACTTTTTCTTGTCATCCTGAGGACGTAAGTTCGAGGGATCTCATTTTTAAATCTTATAAAAACCGCTAATTTCTCACTCAAGTCACCATCAAACTATGTTAAAATATTTTAACCTTAAATATCAAAATGGAGACACTAAATGACATTTCAAGATATAATTATGACTCTTCAAAAATTCTGGGTAGAAAAGGGCTGTATTCTATGGCAGCCTTATGACATAGAAGTTGGTGCTGGAACGATGAATCCGGCAACCTTTTTAAGAGTTCTTGGACCTGAACCTTGGAACGTTTGCTACGTTGAACCATCAAGAAGACCAAAAGACGGAAGATACGGAGAAAATCCAAACAGACTTCAGCATTACTATCAATTTCAAGTAATACTAAAACCAACGCCGGAAAATCCGCAAGAGTTATACCTTGAAAGCTTACAAGCTCTTGGTATAGACCTTACAAAGCATGATATTAGATTTGTTGAAGATGATTGGGAAAGTCCGACACTTGGAGCTTGGGGGCTTGGTTGGGAAGTTTGGCTTGACGGTATGGAAATAACGCAGTTCACATACTTCCAGCAAGCAGGAAGCTTAGATTTACCAGAAATCAGCGTAGAAATCACCTACGGACTTGAAAGAATAGCAACCTATCTACAAGGCAAAGATAGTGTTTATGACATAGTTTGGGCAGAAGGTTTAACATACGGAGATATCTATAAAGAAGCAGAAAGACAGTGGTCTATTCATAACTTTGAAGTTGTAGATGTAGATTTTCTTATCAAAACCTTTGATATGTACGAACAGGAAGGATACAAGCTTATATCTTTAAACCTACCTATCCCGGCTTATGATTATGCTTTAAAATGTTCACATACATTTAACTTGCTTGATGCAAGAGGTGCATTGTCTGTTAACGAGAGGGCAAGATATATTGCGAGAGTTAGAAACCTTGCAAGAGAATGTGCAAAAGCATTTGTAAAACACAGAGAAGAGCTTGGATATCCATTGATAAAAAGGAGAGATGATGAAGTCTTATCTGCTTGAAATAGGGTGTGAAGAGCTTCCGCCAAAAGCTATACTAACGTACAAAGAATTTTTAAAAGAATATGTAAATCAGACATTTAAAGACTTTTTTATTTACGATTCGCCAGAAAACATAAAAATATACGCAACGCCAAGAAGATTGGCAGTCTTAATAAAAAATCTCAAAGAAAGGCAAGATAATCAAAAAATTACACTAATTGGACCACCATACAAGGTAGCCGTTGACAGTGAGGGCAGATTTACAAAAGCAGCATTTTCTTTTGCAGAAAAAAACAACTTACCGCTTGAAAAACTTGAAAAAATCACAACAGAAAAAGGCGAGTACTTAGGAGCCACCATAGAAAAAGAGGGAGAAAGCTTAGAATCATTCATCAAACACAAAATCCCGCTACTGTTCAACCAATTCCCACAGCTTAAATCTATGAAATGGAACAACTCAGATTATAGATTCCCAAGACCAATAAGATGGATAGTTTCTTTGTTAGATGATAAAGTTATAGAATTTGAAGTTGCATCAGTTAAAGCAGATAGGTCTACATACCTTCATAGATTTATGACAAAGCCCATTGGAAGAGGAGAAAGAAAAGATATAACCCATGCAAACGACTACGAAGAAATCACAAAGCTTGGATACATAATAGCAAACTTTGAAGATAGAAAACACTCAATTAAAACTCAGTACGAAGGCTTTGCAAGACAGCTAAACGCAAACATTATAGAAGATAATGAACTTATCGATGAAATAACATGTTTAACAGAGTTTCCGGTTGGCATAGTAGGAGATTTCTCTCCGGAATATCTCATACTTCCAAAAGAAGTTATCATTACTGTCTGTAAGCACCACCAAAGATATCTAAACTTTGAAAAAGATGAAGAGCTAATTCCAAAATTCCTTGCCTTTTCAAACAATGCAGTAGAAGATAGGGATACAGTAAAAAATGGTTATGAAAAAGTTTTAAAAGCAAGATTAGAAGATGCTTTATTCTTCTATAAAGAAGACTTAAAGAAAAAACTTGATGATAATATAGAAAAGCTTAAAGGTATTCAGTTTCATGAAAAGCTTGGCTCTATGTATGACAAAGTATTGAGAAATTTAGAAATAGCTTTAAAATTAGCCGATTTAATCGGATACAAAGATACTGAAAAAATAAAAAGAGCGGTTATGCTCTCTAAGGCTGATTTACTCACAGAAATGGTAAAAGAGTTTGACGAGCTACAAGGCATAATGGGAATGTATTACAGCCAAAAACAAGGAGAAGAGGAAGAAATATCAAAATCAATCTATGAGCACTACCTTCCAAAAACAGCAGAAGACAACATTCCACAAACAAACCTTGGAACGCTTCTTGCACTGGCAGACAAACTTGATACTGTAATTTCTTTCATAAAAATTGGAGAGCTTCCAAAACCATCAGCCGACCCATTTGGAATAAGAAGAAACGCAATAGGAACAATAAGGATTTTAGTAGAGAAGGAGATAGATTTAGATTTAAGAAAAATAATAGATGATGAGAGTATTTTAGATTTTATACTGTCAAGATTAGAAAGTTATCTTCAGTCAAAAGGTTACAAGACTGACATCATAAATGCTGTACTATCTCTAAAAGATGGAAATATATACAGAAATTACCTAAAAGTAAAGTCATTATCACAGCTAAGAAACCTACCGGACTATGAAAACGTAATAATGGTATTTAAAAGAGTTGGTAATATCATTCCTGAAGATTTTAAATTTTCAAACGTTGATGTAAATTTATTAGCATTGGAACCGGAGAAAGAGCTATATAAGAAACTTATAGAAATTAAAGATAAATTTAAACAGTTTATTGAAAGCAAAGATTACGATAAAGCCTTAGGATTAATGCTTGAATTAAAGCCATACATAGACAGATTTTTTGACAATGTTATGATAATGGCAGAAGATGAAAAACTTAAAAATAACAGGCTAAGCCTGTTGAAAGAAATCAACGATTTATTTAGAAATATAGCAGATTTTACAAAATTAATTGGAGGTTAATCAATATGGCTGAAAAGCTTGTAATGTGGCTTAACGAAGTGGGTATGGAGGACATAGAGTTAGTAGGTGGTAAAAATGCATCTCTTGGTGAGATGATCAAAGGACTTTCATCTATCGGTGTAAAAATTCCAATGGGGTTTGTTGTAACATCTAAAGCTTATCATTACTTTATTGATTATAACAATTTAAGAGACAAAATTCGCGAAGCGTTAGCAGGCTTAGACCCAAATAACATTGAAGATTTATCAAGAAGAGGTTTAACGGTTAGAGAGTTAATTAAAGGTGGGCAGTTTCCGGAAGATTTGAAAAATGAAATAATAAAAGCATATGAAGAATTAAGCAAAATGTATGGTCAGTTTAGAGTTGACGTAGCTGTTAGGTCTTCTGCTACTGCTGAAGACTTGCCAAATGCATCCTTTGCGGGTCAGCAGGATACATACTTAAACATCAAAGGCGATGAGACATTACTATCAGCTATAAGAAACTGTTTTGCTTCTTTATTTACAGATAGAGCCATTTCTTACAGAGAGGCATTTAAATTTGACCATTTTGCAATAGGACTTGCTGTAGGCGTACAAAAGATGGTTAGGTCTGACCTTGCAGCATCCGGTGTTTCATTCTCCTTAGACACTGACAGTGGATTTAGAGATGTAGTTTTAATAAACGCGTCTTACGGGCTTGGTGAGATGGTGGTCCAGGGTGCAGTTACCCCGGACGAATTCTTAGTATTTAAACCAACTTTAAAAGAAGGATACGAAGCAATCATCGAGAAAAAACTTGGAAGAAAGACGCATAAAATGGTTTATGGGACAGACCCACACGAAAGAACAAAAATTGTAGCAGTTTCTAAAGAAGACCAGGCTAAATTCTGTCTTGAGGACCATGAAGTTTTAAAGCTTGCAAGATGGGTAATGGCAATAGAAGAGTACTATACTAATAAATACGGAAAATGGACGCCTATGGACGTAGAATGGGCAAAAGATGGAGAATTAAATGAGTTGTTTGTAGTTCAGGCAAGACCGGAGACAATCCATTCAAGAAAAGACCATTCTAAGTTAATCACATATAAAATAACAGAACCCTACGAGGAAAGAATTAAGAAAAGAATCTTAGAAGGTATAGCTGTAGGTGATAAGGTAGCCTTTGGAAAAGTAAGAATATTGCATGATTTAGAAGATGCAAAAGAGTTTCAAGCAGGAGAGGTTCTTGTTACAGATATGACAGACCCGGACTGGGAACCAATCATGAAGAAAGCGGCTGCAATAGTAACGAATAAAGGGGGAAGAACTTGCCACGCAGCTATTGTAGCGAGAGAGCTTGGTGTTCCGGCAGTAGTTGGAGCAGGAAATGCAACAGAAGTACTTGAAAACGGAAGAGAAGTTACTGTTTCTTGTGCAGAGGGTGAAAGAGGCTATGTATACGAAGGAAAAATAGAGTTTGAAGTAGAAGAGTTTGACTTAAAAGATTTACCAAAAACTAAGACTCCAATAATGATGAACGTGGCATCGCCGGAAGGAGCGTTTGACCTTTCATTTTTACCAAACGCAGGCGTTGGTCTTGCAAGAGAAGAGTTTATTATCAATAACTACATCTCAATCCACCCATTAGCCTTAATAAAATTTGATGAAATCAAGCAGAAAGACCCAGAATTAGCTGAAATAATTGAAGATAAAACATTTGGATACGAAAATAAAGAAGAGTACTATGTTAAAAAACTTTCCTATGGTATAGCTAAGATTGCTGCTGCTTTCTATCCTAAGCCGGTTATTGTTAGGTTCTCTGACTTTAAATCAAACGAGTACGCAAACCTTATAGGTGGAAAATACTTTGAACCAGAAGAAGAAAACCCAATGATTGGATTCAGAGGAGCATCAAGATATTATTCCGAATTTTTCAAACCGGCATTTGGACTTGAATGTAAAGCAATTTTAAGAGTAAGAAACAAAATGGGTCTTAAAAACGTCATCGTAATGGTTCCATTCTGCAGAACACCGGAAGAAGCTAAAAAAGTTTTAGAAGTTATGGAAGAGTACGGACTTAAAAAAGGTGAAAACGGATTACAAGTTTATGTAATGTGTGAATTGCCATCAAACGTAATCTTGGCTGACAAGTTTGCTGAATACTTTGATGGATTTTCTATCGGTTCAAACGACTTAACACAGCTCACACTTGGATTAGATAGAGATTCCTCACTTGTTGCACACTTATACGATGAAAGAGACGAAGCTGTAAAAAGAATGATTTCACAAGTAATTAAAACAGCAAAAGAAAAAGGAAAGAAAATTGGAATCTGTGGTCAAGGTCCTTCTGACTTCCCAGACTTTGCACAGTTCTTAGTAGAACAAGGAATAGATACAATTTCAATCAATCCTGACTCTATCATCAAAACAACAATAGCAATTTACGAAATAGAGAAAAAACTCGGCTTAAATTAATTTATAAATAACGTGGAGGCCTAAATGGTCTCCGTTTTTTAATAATTTAATATCTGTCCTTTTTGCCATACCAAAAAGCATTGGTAAAATTTGAAAAAACTTCTAAAAGTGTAAAAGGAGTGGAGTGATGCGAATGGATATAAGTGTAAAGTTTGCAAATGGTGAAGTGTATATAGATGGTATAGAAGGATTTTGGAGTTATGGAAAGAAGAGGTTATCAAATTTTCATGGTAAAGGATAATTTTATTTACTATCTAAAAGACCTTGACTTTAGGTATAACTTTATAAATAATATTGATAAAGATTTAAATAAATACTAATACTGAGGTGAAATAATTTATGGCTAATCCAAATCTAAAACATAGCATTGAACTGTATTCAACAGAGAGTCTTGAAGAACTTACCCGATTTCTAAATGGGCTTTCCAAGCCATCCTTAATATCCCTTTATATAGACCTTCTCACCCTATATTTTAATGATAAGAACTCATCAAGGCTCAGAGAGCTTACCACCTTATGGGTATGTGGATTTCAGCCGAATACGGAAAAGCTCGGATACAACGGTTATAGAATGGATGTGGATACTGGAGAAAGGATTGATTGTGAAGTGAAACCTCAAAACACTGATAGCCCTAAGAAAAAATTAACCGGTCGTGGAAGCTTTAACGACTATACGTTGGAAAGGTTTAACAAGGATTTAGAAAATAACCCCACAATTTTGGTTAGTGGTTTTGTGGGAGGAAAACTAATATATGTCTTCGAGTTTAAATTTGAGTGCTTAATAAAGAGGCTTAAACCCCAGCTTGATCGCAAATTTCAGGAGGGACGAAGAAAAAAAGGAGACTTCGTGCGCTCTGCTAGCTTTTCCTTTACAGATTACAAAAATTGTCCTTCTCTAAGAATCGCTTATTTAAGAAATGATTGGCACAATTTTAAGGATTACCTATCAAGAAATATAGCAAAATACTTTAAGGAATTTAGGGAATGATCGAATTAGAAAAATTTATCAATCAAGTTATTCATGGCGATGCTTTGGAAATTCTGAAACAAATACCTGACGAAAGTATAGATTTAGGCATCACATCTCCGCCGTATAACAAGAAAGAAAAGCATGGCGGTTGGTTAGTAGATAAAGTCCGATATAATGGCTACAAAGATATTATGTCAGAAGAAGAATATCAAAGTTGGCAAGTAGAAGTTTTAAATCAACTCTATAGAGTATCAAAAGAAGGAGGTTCTTTTTTCTATAATCACAAAGTCAGGTATGAAAATGGGAAAATGATCCATCCTTTGCAATGGCTACTTAACACCAAATGGAATATATGGCAGGAGATTATTTGGAACAGGAGAATAGCAGGGAATATAAGAGGATGGAGATTTTGGCAGGTAGAAGAAAGAATTTATTGGCTAGTAAAAGGAAAACCAAAGGAGTTAAAATCAAAGCATGCTAAACTAACGTCTGTATGGGATATACGTCCAGAGCAAGGACACAAAGAGCATCCTGCAGTCTTTCCCATAGAACTTCCAACAAGAATTATATCAAGCATATTAGATGAGAATGATGGCATTGTAATAGATCCTTTTTGCGGAACTGGAACTACCTTAGTAGCTGCAAAGCTTTTAGGAAAGAAGTATATAGGCATAGATATTTCAAAAGAGTATGTTGATTATGCTAAAAAAAGGCTTGAGATGGCAAAGGAAGAAGAGAGGAGGATTTTAAAAGAGTTGTCTTTATACAGTGTAGAGCTAACCTTTAAAGAAAGAAAAGCAAGAGGTTTTTGGAAATAGCTTCTAAACGTTAAAAGACCATCCTGTAGGGGGATAAAATTTTTACGAAAGACCTTTAAATACTTAAACAAAATAAATTGTAGAATTAATTTTAAGACTTTTAATCTAAATTTAAACAAGACAGGGCAGGTTTAATCCTGCCCCGATGATTTTTATGTTATATACCTTCTGGTCTTTTAACGTCGTAGAGTATATCGTCTGTTGGATGTCTGTATAATGGCATATCTAAGCGTTTTTCGTCTAAGTAGTGGCCGATAAATCCGATAGACCTTCCAAGAACGAAAAATGCGTTAAATGCACCAGCTTCAATTAATTTGTCTATATCTTCGTTTGAGTAGCCTATTTGCTTAAACAGGTCAACAAGTAGAACTCCGATAGTTCCGTCAACGTTTAAGATTAAGTTTTCTTTCTTAGAAGTTGTAACTTTTTCTACTTCTAAAGCGTAATCTAAAAGTTCAATCTTAGGGAAGTTTCTTCTTGCATAGTCCTTGAGTAGTTCAACTCTTTTATCCGGGTTTTTGGTTGATTTAATTCTATGTCCAATGCCTGGGATTGGTATTTTCTCAACATTTTTCATATATTCAACAAATTCGTTTGGAGACATATTTTTCTCGTACGCCATTTTAAAGTATTTAGCTGCACCGTCGATCGCACCACCAAATCTTGGACCGATTGCAAGAATACCGGTAACGAGAGAAGACATCAGATCCTTTCCGGCTCTTGCTGTAACTTTAACATTATGAGCACCTGCAACTGCCGGTCCGTGGTCTGCAACAACTCTGATAACCATATCTATAAATTTAGACGCCCAGTCTGGGAATTTTTGTTTAAACCAAAGCAATCCTATAACATCTGCGATTGATAGATTTTTTTCAATAACTTCACTTATAGGAACGCCGCAGTATGTAGCTTCTTCTCCTCTGTCATCGGAGATTGTACAGATAAAGTTTGTTGGCTTTCTTACTTTTCCTTCTTTTACTGCTTTAGATAAGTCCTCTGGAATAGGTGGAACTTCTGGCTCAACGATAATAGGCTGAATCTTGCCTTCACCTCTTAGCATTTCATAAATACCTTTTATTACATGAGGAAGCTCGTTAAAGTTGTTTGGAACATGAATACCAACCTCTTTCATTGCCCTATTTTTAGCATCTGCTGTCTCTCTATCTGCACCTGCTTTTGCGCCGGCATGTCCAAACTGAACTTCTCCACCGAAGAATTTAGAAATTGTACCAATGCACCAACCAATGACTGGTTTAGTGATTAAGCCATTTTTTACAGCTTCTACAACCTTATACTCCGCTTCTCCACCAACTTCCCCCAGTAAAATCATAAACTTAACTTGTGGATTTTTTTCAAATCTTAACATATGGTCTAAGAAATCTGAGCCAGGAAATCTATCACCACCTATCGCTATACCCTCTGCAACACCATCGGCATTTCTTGCGATTATGTTAGAAAGCTCATTAAATAATCCACCAGACCTTGTGACTAATCCAACAGAACCAGGTCTGTGAAGTTTAGAAGCAATGATATTTTCTATTGTTCCACCTGTGTTTGCTATTCTAAAAGCTCCCGGTGCAATACCACCAACTGTTGCAGGTCCGATTATCCATTTTCCAAGTTGTTTTGCTTTAATTCTCATATCTCTTGCGTATCTTTCAGGAATACCCTCAGCAGTGATAACTATGGTTCTGATTTGTGGAATTTCAAAGGCTTCTAAAGTTACAGGATATGCTGTTCTGAAAGATGCAAAGTTTAAAAGCACATCAGCTTCCGGGTGAAA
>Ga0315298_1010393_pt1 | contig 11229 bp, 6 predicted proteins | sample WHS_1_MG_FD_203077 | JGI IMG/M metagenome (GOLD analysis project Ga0315298, IMG submission 203077) | Extremophilic microbial mat communities from Washburn Hot Springs, YNP, Wyoming, USA - WHS_1_MG | ecosystem: Environmental > Aquatic > Thermal springs > Hot (42-90C) | place: USA: Wyoming... | reverse complement strand
AGGTAATAGGTATGCCCACCGCCATTCTCTCCTCCGGGGAGGGAATGGGTTTCGCCGTGGATTGCCTCTGTCTCAGGTCTTTTCTCGATCAATGCCGGGGAAAAATTCCAAATTAATTTTTTAAAGCAAAGATTTGCTAAAATACAAACAGGAGAAAAAGGGCGCCATGAGACAGAGGTCTTTTAAGCGGAAATTCTCCCCATTTGCGGAAGAAGGAAGGTTTATTTTGCCATGAGGGAGCCGGGAATCAAAGAGAATTCAATTGTCAGAGGGCCCTTCTTTCCTGAGCCCGTTCGCATTATCAGCATAAAAACCTACGGGAACACGCGAAGGATCGAAGCCGTGGGCGTCAACACCCACACCTTTTACAATCCCCTCCTTTCCCCGGAAGAGGAAGCTCTTCTGGAAATTTGCGAAAGCTATGTCATGGACTTCAAAGGAGATGCGGAGCGCTTTTTCCTCTTTGCCGAAGCCCAGAGGATAAGAAATGCCTATCAGTTTGATCCCCTCTGCGCCGTCAACGCTTCCCAGATCGACCCCCTCCCTCACCAGATTGATGCTGTCTATCACCGAATTCTCAAAAATCCCCGTATTCGCTTCCTGCTCGCCGATGACCCCGGCTCAGGGAAAACCATCATGGCAGGATTGATCCTCAAGGAGTTGAAATACAGGGGCCTTGTAGAGCGCACTTTGATCGTGGTCCCCGGACACCTCAAGGACCAGTGGCGCAGGGAGATGAAGGAAAAATTCCAGGAATCCTTTCAGGTTATCAACCGCGATTTTGTGGAGGGAACCTGGGGGCAAAACCCCTGGTCTCTTTATCCCCAGTTGATCGTTTCTATTGATTTTGCCAAACAGGAGGACATCCTGGAGTCCCTGAAAGCTGCTCATTGGGATTTTGTAATCGTGGACGAGGCCCATAAGATGGCCGCTTATAAATACGGCCAAAAAACCAAATACACGGATCGCTACAAGCTGGGCCAAATACTTTCGGAAAACTCCCGTTTCCTTCTCTTCCTCACCGCTACCCCTCACAAGGGGGATACGGAGAACTTCCGTCTTTTTCTGGAACTCCTGGAACCGGAAATGTTCCCCAACTTAAAACTTCTGGAGGAATCCATTAAAAACCAGGATAACCCTCTATACCTCCGACGCTTAAAGGAGGATCTCGTGGATTTTGAAGGAAAGCCCCTTTTCCCTCCCCGTTTCCTGCACACGGTGAAATTCCAGCTCAGCGACCAGGAACTGGAGCTGTACAACCGGGTCACCAATTACATTCGCCAGAACTATAACCAGGCCCTGGCCAGGGAAAACCGCAATGTGACTTTTGCTCTAACCGTCCTTCAAAAACGCATGGCCTCAAGCATCAGGGCTATCACAAGGTCCCTGGAACGGAGGAAAAAGAGGCTAGAGGAGCTTTTAGAGCGAGGGACCCTTTTTCAGGAGAAATTATCCCTGGGTGAGGATTACCTGGAGGAATTGGATGACTTGGAAGAGAGCGAGCGCTGGAAAAGGGAAGAGGAACTGGAAAAGTTTACCTCCGCCACCACTCTTTCCGAATTGAAGGAGGAAATCGAGGAAATTTCCGAACTCCTCTCTTTAGCCCGCAAGCTGGACCGGGAGGAAACGGAAACCAAGCTCAGCGCCCTCCAGGAAATAATCAAAGAGCGCCTTGTCCCCTCTGAGGAAAAGATGATCGTCTTTTCCGAATCCCGGGACACCATGGAATACCTCAAAGAAAAAATCAAAAAGTGGGGTTATTCCGTGGTGACCATTCACGGCGGGATGAATATGGATCAGAGGATTAAAGCGGAGCACGATTTCAAGGAGTGGGCCCAATTCCTCGTGGCCACTGAAGCCGCGGGTGAGGGCATAAACCTTCAGGAATCAGCCTGGCTCATGGTGAACTACGACATTCCCTGGAACCCCAACCGCATCGAACAGCGCATGGGAAGGATTCACCGATATGGTCAGAAGAGGGATGTCCACATTTTCAACCTGGTGGCCCAGCAGACCATCGAGGGAAAAATCCTGGATGCCCTTTTCCACAAACTGGAGGTGATCGCCCAGCACTTGGGAACCGATAAGGTAGTGGATGTGATCGGAGAGGTCCTTCCCCAGTTCGCCCTTCAGGAAATCATCATGAAGGCCATCAGCGATCCCCTCTACCTGGAAAACCTGGTGGCCAAAATTGAGGCCTCCTCTCTGGAAGAGATCCGGGAAAGGTTCCGCCAGGCCACTCAGGAAGCTCTGGCCACCCGCTACCTGGACATCAGCCGGGTTCTAAAAGATCAGGAGAAAGCCCGGGAAAACCGGCTGGTCCCCGAATACCTGCAGGAATTTTTCCTCCGCGCCGTCCGCCTTTTCAACATAAAATTGGAGCAAAAAAGGGAAGGAGTTTTCAGCCTGGAACGCGTTCCCCTGGAACTCCGCACCCTGAACTTCGACTTCAAAGTGAAGTACGGGCAAATTTTCGACCGTTATTCGAAACTTTCCTTCTTTAAAGAAAAAGCCCAAAAGGAGGGTGCGGAACTTCTGACCTTCGGCCACCCTCTCCTAGAAGGGGTGATCGAGAAGGTGCTTTCCGAATGCAGGGAAAGTGCCCAAAAGGGAGCAATTTTCTGCGATCCCAGCGGAACTCTCAAGGGGATTCTCTGGTTCCTCCAGGGTGAAATCCGGGATGGAAAGAACGAGGTGGCGGGAAGGAAGCTCTTCGCTTTTCTCCAGAATGAGGAAGGAATTAAACCGGTCAACCCTTCCCTGCTCTGGGACCTGAAGCCCCAGGGGGAATCCTCTCCGAACCCCGAACCGGGTAAGCTGGAGTTTTCCCCGGAAAAGATGGAAGAAATCAAATCTTTCGCTTACCGGGAACTCTCCGAATATAAAAAGGAGCTTCTCCAGGAAAGGAAACGGGATGCTGAAATTAAAAAGAAATACGGGTTGAATTCCCTGGATGCTTTAATCGGGGAATCGGAGGTCAAACTTCTGGATCTGGAAACCCGGAGGACGAAGGGAGAGAACATTCCCGAAGCCACCCTCTTCAATGAAAAAATGCGCAGGGCTGACCTTGAGAAGAAGAAAACCGCCCTGATGGATTCTTTAGAGAAAGAAACCCACCTCTACCCTTCTGATCCCATCCTTCTCTGCGCCGCTAAGATTCTCCCTCTTGATTCCTCCGGGGAATGGAAAAGCGACCCAGAAATTGAGAAGGTGGGGATGGAGGTAGCCATGAATTACGAAAAAAGCCAGAGCCGGATCCCTGAGGATGTTTCTCTTCAGGCTCTGGGATACGACATCCGCTCTAAAGACCCGACCGGCAAAACCCGATACATTGAGGTGAAAGCCAGAGCAGAAACAGGTCCTGTTGTTTTAACCACCAACGAGTGGATTATGGCCCACCGCCTTAAAGGGGACTTCTGGCTTTACATTGTGGAAAATGCCGCTACTTCCCCTGTCCTTTATACGCTTCAGGACCCCGCAAGCGTCCTCCAGCCGGAAGAGGAGGTTCAGGTGGTGCGCTACATCGTCAAGGACTGGAAGGGAAAGGCCACCCTAGCATGATTTTTTTTTTACTACATTATTGTGGTTTTTCTTTAATAACGCAGTAAAATAAATAAAATGAAGGACAAAAGGGGCATCAGGTACAGCGGTTCTTCTGGCCTAAAATTGATTCAATCTCTCTACAGTCAAGGTCAATTTGTTTTTTCCATTGAAGATGCGGATCAAATTGGAAGGGAAATTGGGCTCTCTCCATTTTCGGTTCGTATTTGTCTATCCGAGATGATCGCCTCTGGCTGGATAAAGCGCATTCGCCGCGGTCTTTATGTGGGAACCGGCTCCTTGCCTGGATTTCTCAATGTTCCTTCCTTCGTAATTGCAACCCAATTGGTTCGACCTTCTGCCATCAGCCACTGGTCTGCTCTTTCTCATCACGACCTGATTGAACAAATTCCCCAACAGGTCTTTGCTACGACCACCAAAAAAGTGGTTACGCCCAGCATGAGGGATTCTAAAACCAAAAGGTCCAATTCCCATTCCTGGATAATAGAGGGAGTTTCTTATCGCTTCATTACGGTTAAGCCGGAACACTTTTTCGGCTGGGAGGAGGTATGGCTGGATGAGCACTTTCGCGTCCCGGTATTCGTTAAGGAACGTGCCCTTCTGGATATTTTTGCAACCCCCGCCTTTTTGGAGGGATAAGCCTGGGGCTGGAAATCCTTGAAGACCACCTTCAAGAGTTGGAGATCAGCAAATTGGTGGAATTCGCGCTAAAATACGGTGTTTCCACGGTTTCCCGAAGGCTGGGATGGGCTCTGGAAAGAATGGGGGTCCTCCTGGATTCCCTGGCTCTCCTTCTTCCTTCCCCTTTAACCAGTTATCAGCCCTTGGACCCGACCAGGCCCAAATCGGGTTCCTACAACAAACGCTGGAAACTGATAATAAATCTCCCCGGAATGACAAAAAAATGAAGGCCCTGAGAGTTAGGCTTTCCCAGGCCGCTTCCTCATCTCGAGTTCGCCAGGAAATTATTGAACAGGATTATGTCATGGGACATGTACTCGCTTCCCTCTATTCCAACGCCAAATTAAGCTCTGTCCTAATTTTTAAGAGAGGAACAGCTTTAAAATTAGAATCTGAAAAAAGAAATTTTAAAATTTTGAGGTGAAAGGGTAATGGACAGGAGATTTATCGAGGTCAGTTTTCCGGTCAAGGAGGTAAGCGAGGAATCCCGGAGGGAAAAGAACATCCGCCAGGGCCACATCTCCACCCTCCACATCTGGTGGGCGAGGAGGCCTCTTGCTGCCTCACGCGCTACGAATTACGCCGCCTTAATCCCCGCCCCCAAAAACGAGGAAGAAAGAATCCGGGAGGAATCCTTCATCAAAGAATTTTCCAAATGGGAGAACTCCTTAAACATACCCTTGATTGAAAAAGCCCGCCAGAAAATCCTTCAGGCTTCAGGAGGAAACCCTCCCCGGGTTTGCGATCCCTTTGCTGGAGGGGGAGCCATTCCCCTTGAGGCTTTGCGGTTGGGATGTGAAACCTACGCCTCGGATTTAAATCCCGTGGCCGTTTTGATTGAAAAAGCCACTCTGGAATTTCCCCAGAAATTCGGAAAGCCGGAAAAAGGACCGGAGAAAAATATCCTGGGCCAGGAAATGAAAGGGGAAAGCCCCCTTTTAAGGGAAGTGAGGAAGTGGGGGAACTGGGTTCTGGAAGCGGCAAGGAAAGAAATTGGCCGTTTTTACCCTCCCGATTCTGACGGCAGTATTCCTGTGGGTTTTATTTGGGCGCGCACGGTAAAATGTTTGAATCCTTCCTGTCAGGCCGAGATTCCTCTGGTCAGGCAGACCTGGCTGTCAAAGAAGGACAATAAAAAGGTTGCTTATAAATTGATTCCCAGGGGAAACCGAATTGACCTGGAAATTCGTGAGGGCAAAGGAATTGACTTCAATCCCGAGGAGGGAACGGTTTCCCGGGCAAAGGTGATCTGCCCCTGCTGTGGTTCCGGCTTGAGTGATAAGGAAGTGAGAAAGCAGTTCCAGGAAGGAATTGCGGGCCAGCGGATGATTGCCGTTGTCCTTCATCATCCCAACCGCCAGGGAAAGACCTACCGCCTGGCAACGGAGAAAGACCTGGAGATTTTCTTTCAAGCGGAAAAAGCCCTGAAAACAAAACGCGAGCAACTTCGGGACCAATGGGGAATGGACCCCGTGCCGGAGGAAAAGATTATTACACCATGCCACGAAGTTGACCGTCCACCAATGTATGGAATGCCAGCTTGGGGCGACCTCTTCAACTCCCGGCAGAAACTGGCGCTCATCACCTTTGCGGAAAAGGTGCGCCAGGCACATTCTGAGATGCTCGCTCAAGGCGCCGATCCGGAGTTTGCCAGAGCAGTGGCGAGTTATCTCGGGTTTGAATTTGATAAACTTGCAACCTATATTTGTTCTTTAACAAGATGGCGCCCTGATGTATTATCTTTCGAGCGTGCATTTGACAGGCAGGCTTTACCAATGGTTTGGGATTATGGGGAAGTCAATCCTTTTAGCGATGAGCGAGGTTGTTGGGAAGTTGAAGGGATTTTGGCCGTCCTAAATTACCTTTCCCAAATCCCCCCGGTGCATTCTTCGGAAAAATCAAAAGGAAATAATAGCTTAACCGTCTCCCAAGCCTCGGCCACCTCCCTCCCCTACCCTGATAGCTTCTTCGACGCTGTGTTCACCGATCCCCCCTATTACGATAATGTCAACTATTCTCCACTTTCGGACTTTTTCTATGTATGGCTGAAGCGCATCGTGGGGAGCCTATATCCTAAACTTTTTTCCACACCCCTAACTCCAAAATCCCAAGAAATTGTTCAGGACCCTGTAAGGCAGGGGGGGAAAATAGAAGCAAAAGCTTTTTTTGAGGATATGCTTACCCAGGCTTTTAAGGAAATCCACCGCGTTCTCAAACCAGAGGGGATTGCGGTGATCGTCTTCGCCCATAAGTCCACGGAAGCCTGGGAAACAATAATCAACGCCCTTTTGAACTCCGGGCTTTACCTCACTGCCTCCTGGCCCATCCACACGGAGATGGAAGCAAGGCTAAATGCTCAAGAAACTGCCTCTCTCGCTTCCTCCATCTACATGGTCTGCCGCAAACGCAATTCCCTTGAAACTGCCTACCTGGAGGAAATCCAGGGAGAAATGGAGGAATCCATAAGGAGGAAACTGGAGGATTTCTGGAACCAGGGAATCGGAGGGAGCGATTTCTTCATTTCCGCAATCGGGGCGGGGCTGGAGGTCTTCGGGAAATATGTCCGGGTGGAAACCTATTCCGGGGAGGTGGTGGAAGCTTCCAGGTTCTTGCAGTTAGTGCGCAAAGCAGTGAGCAATTATGCCCTGGAGCGAATTCTCCCCGAAGGAAAATTGGAGGAGGTTGATCCCCTCACCCGTTTCTATGTCCTCTGGCGCTGGACCTACAACCATGCCCTTGTTCCCTTTGACGAAGCGCGGAAACTCTCCTCCGCCGTGGGAGTGGAATTGAACGAATTATGGCGGGAAGGGGGAATCGTGAGGAAGGAGAAGGAATGGGTGCGCCTGCTTGCTTCCTACGAGAGGAATATAGATTTCCTGAAAAAGGAGAAGTTCCATGGACTGATCGAGGTCCTCCAGGCCGCCCTCCTCCTCTGGGAGAAAAACGAGAGAAAAAGACTCCGGGATTTGCTTTCGGAAACGGGATACGATAAGAGTGAGGCTTTCTGGCAGACAGCCCAGGCTTTGATTGAGGTGCTACCCGGGGAATCCAGGGAAAAGAAACTTCTTCAAGGGCTCCTTTATGGCCGTCCCTCGTATTTAAGAGAAAACGAACAGACTTCACTTTTTGAGAATAAGAAGGAGGTGCAGGAATGATGTTGCCCAACTGGTGGCAGGTAGTCACCCCTCACAGGGACATCCAGGAAGGGCGATTTACGGAATCCGTTTATGCCGCCGATCTGAGCGCGGTATTAATGGGACAGGCTCCCGACGAATATCAGGACGCCAGCCTTTTTTTCAAAAGGACTCATCTGACGCACGGCCTTAACCGGCTTCTTCAGAATGCCGTCTCCCGCTTTCACACAGGAGAGGGAGATCCCGTGATCCAGCTCAAAACACCTTTCGGAGGGGGAAAGACCCACGCTCTCCTCACCCTTTACCATTTTTTCAAATCCCAAAAGGAAATTTCCCACCTGGAGAGCCTGAGGGAATTCCGAGAGGTCCAGATTCCCCAGGTCAAAGTGGCGGTTTTTGTGGGAACTTATCCCGATGTTTTTAAAGGAAAAACGCCCTGGGGGGAGATCGCCCATCAGTTGGGGCATTATTCCCTTATGGAGGAACCCGATCTTGCCCGCACCGCTCCCGGTAAAGAATTAATTCTGGAAATGCTTCAAAGAAGCGGCCCCACCCTGATTCTGATTGACGAGATGCTTGAGTACATCACCAGATTCAGCAAGGTGGAGGAAGGAAAAGGAACTTCCAGAGGCCAGGTGATCGCCTTCCTTCAGGAGCTTTCCGAGGCTGTGAAAACGAGAGCCGACGCCCTCCTTGTGCTCACCCTTCCCTCCAGCCTCCTTGAGCAGTACGACGAAGAAGCACAGAGAGCGCTGGAGCAGATGGAACACATTATCGGGAGGATGGAGACCATCTACACCCCGGTGGACGAAGTGGAAATATCCGAGATTATCCGCAAGCGCCTCTTTGAAGACCTGGGGGATCTGTCCATCCAACGCCAGGTGGCCGAGGATTACTGCCACCTCTATCAGAAACTGAAAAACGACGTCCCTTCAGAAGCCCGCGAATTGTCCTACTATCGTGATAAAATTCTTCGCTCTTACCCCTTCCATCCGGAGTTGATCGACTGCCTTTATCAGCGCTGGGGCTCTTTCCCTCACTTCCAGAGGACGAGGGGCGTGCTCCGCCTTTTAGCCCTGGTGGTGGCTCAGCTCTATCAGAAGAAAACTCCTTCGCCTCTGATTCAATCATCCTTGATCGACCTTTCCAGCCAGAAAATCAAGGACGAGTTCGTCAAGCACATCGGACTGGAGTTCAATTCTGTGATTGCTTCCGACATCACGGGGAAAGCCCGGCACCTGGATTCACAGATGGGGAGTGAGTACCAGAAATACGGGATTGCCGAAGGCCTGGCCACCGCCACTTTCCTCTATTCTTTCTCTGGAGGGGAGAGAAAAGGGATCACCCTTCCCCAGTTGAGGATGGCCCTTTTAAGGGAAGGAATCCCCGCCGCCATCGTGGGGGATGCCGTAACCAAACTGGAGGAGAGCCTTTGGTACTTCCACACCGAGCAGCACCTTTACAGTTTCAAGAATCAGCCTAACATAAACCGCCTGATCGTGGAGAGGGAGGAAGCGGTAGAGCGCGCGGAAATCCTCTTGAAAATCAAGGAACTCGTTGAGGGCCTTTCCCCCACAGGGTATTTTGACATCAGGGTCTGGCCGGAATCCTCCCTGGACATCCCCGATACCAGGAGGTTAAAGCTCGTTGTCCTTCATCCTCAAATGGCTTACGGAAGCCCGGAAACGGATCAAAAGGCCCGGGAAATTCTGGAGAGGGCGGGGGAATCCTATCGGGTTTATCGGAATGCCGTATTCCTGCTGGCTTTTGCCCCTGAAGGACTGAATCAACTGGAAAAGCAAGTGCGCAGGTTCCTGGCTTTGAGCGATCTTCTGGAAAGAGAAAAGAGGACTCTCACCCAGGAAGCGCTGGAAGACCTGAAAAAGCGTTCAACTCAGGTGGGGCGAGAGTTGCCTTCCTTGATCTTAAATGCCTACAGGAAAGTGGCCTGGTTCGACCTCGTTAATTCCCGGGCTTCCCAGGGGATTAAGTGGCTGGACATCAGGCAGGCTTCGCCGGACGAAAAGGATTTGGGGGAGAGGGTCTTCAAGTCCCTCAAAGATTCCCGAATTTTGACGCAAATGACTCCTCGTCTGGTTCTGGAAAAGACTTTCGCTCCCGGAGAAGAGGAGAAGAGCCTTCAGGAAATCTTCGACATCTTTTTCAAGATCCCCGGCCTACCCGTTCCCCAGAAGGAGGAAGTGCTCTTTTCCGCTGTTCGGCGTGGAGCAGAAAGCCGCATTCTCGGAGTGAGGGCTTCGGGAAAAGTGTTTTTCGGGAGCTCACCGGATGTGGAATTAACCATGGAAGATATGGTTTTAACTCCGGAAAAGGCGGAGAGGGAAATTGGAATTGGGATTCCTGGAGTTACACCTGGAAGGCCTCCCTCCCCTGGTCTCACTCCTTCTCAAGTTCCCGGAGGAGAAACAGCCCCTCTCACTCCAGGAAAGGTTGAAAAACCAGCCCTGGGCGTAAAAAGGCTGAGGATCAAAGTTAAAGTCCCCTGGGACCGTCTCTCCGAATTAATGTCCGGAGTAATTAACCCCATTAAGAGGGAGGGTTCTATCCAGGAGTTCATCATAGAACTGGAAGCCACCGCCCTTCAAGAATTCACCCGCCATAACCTGGATATCCAGGTGAAGGAAACTCTTTCCCAGATTAGTGCCCAGATCATCGAATGGACCGAAGAATAATCCCGGGGTCAGGTCTTGCAATAACACATTTTGTTTTATCGAGCTTCCGCAGCCTCTTTCAGTCCACAGGCAGGAAAGAATGCGCTGACAAGCTAAAGAATATGAACTGACAAGCTAAAGAAAGCTTTTCTCTTAAGTTTTCAGTTGACAGGGGTTTAAATAATTGACAATTGAAAGCGGTCCACTGCGCGCATAGAAGCCTTTTTAATCCCTTCCCGAGATACGCTGAAATACACGAAAGAGGAATGGTTGATTTTAAGATCAGGTCTCCTTGCTCCTAATTTAAATCCAAAGGCCAGATATGCCCATGCTTGCCCCTGTGATTGTGAACCCCCTTAACTCTGAGTGCAAATCTTTTTTCTCCTTTGAGTGCAAATTCCTTTGTTTTCCCCACCTGATCCTTACCCCCTTAGAGCAGATCCTTTTGCTTGCCCTTCCTGAATGCAAATCTCCTTGCTTTCCCTCTCTGAATGTAAAATCCTTGCTTACCGCCTGAGTGTAAATTTCCCATTAGTGTTTTCGGGTATATGAAGTTCGGGGGACAATAAAGGGAGGAGAAGCGGAGCAGAAGCGGAGAAGGTCCTGGACACCGCACCAGAAGCCTTAAATCACGGGGTCAGGTCTTGCAATAACACATTGCCTCTTTTTCTCATTCCAGGCTGTTTGGAGGGAAATCTTAATCACCCACAGGGACTAATTTTCCGTTTCCGGCAACCAACGGTATCCCGGGCAACCTTTTATATTTTTCCTTATTAAATGAAAAAGGCCACAGGAGCCACCTGGAACAAAATGTTGCATTGCAAGACCTGACCCCAATTGGAGGGGAGGCTTATTGCGCCAGGCGCGGGTACAGCTTTGTACCAATCACAATAGACAGGGCAATTGCCCCCAGGAGGATACCCAGATAAATGAAAATGTTTGTGTAGTTGTTAGTAACCAGCAAGGCTCGCAGGATCTCCACCACATAGCTCAAGGGATTGATTTTTGCCACTACCTGCAGCCATCCCGGCATGATGGAAATGGGATAAATAGCACTGGAGGCGAAGAAAAGGGGCATCGTCAGGACCTGACCGATTCCCATGAACCTTTCCCTGGTCCTCATCAAGCTGGCCAGAATCATGGAAAAAGAGCTGAAAAAGGCCGAGCCCAGCATCACTACT
>Ga0315298_1010391_pt1 | contig 11230 bp, 9 predicted proteins | sample WHS_1_MG_FD_203077 | JGI IMG/M metagenome (GOLD analysis project Ga0315298, IMG submission 203077) | Extremophilic microbial mat communities from Washburn Hot Springs, YNP, Wyoming, USA - WHS_1_MG | ecosystem: Environmental > Aquatic > Thermal springs > Hot (42-90C) | place: USA: Wyoming... | reverse complement strand
TGCGGTGTGCCACTGCTTCGCCAGAAGCAGTGCCTAAACGGCCCTGGCGGCACTGCTTGGCTTACGCCAAGCAGTGGCACACTAGCCACGCTGCGGTGTGCCACTGCTTCGCCAGAAGCAGTACCTAAATGGCCCTCGCGGCACTGCTTGGCTTACGCCAAGCAGTGGCACACCCGAAGCGCATCCTCTCACGGCGAGGTCGGCTTCGCACGGAGGTCGAAGGCAAACAGATCGTTCTCGCAGCGGAGATAGAGCCGACCGCCGCAGACCACCGGATGGGCCAAGTAGGTGTTGTCGGGTTTTTTCTTCAGTTCGAACTGGCTGACCACTTCGAAGCCATCGGGAGTTAGTGCCACCAGCGACATGGTGCCGCGGTGGTTGAGGGCATAGATCATGCCGTCGGCAGCGGTGATGCCCACCTTGCCCAGCGATTTGTCGAGCTTGATGGACCGGCCAGTGAGGAAATCGACGCAATAGAAATTGCGTCCGCCCATACGGCAACCGCAGCCAAAGAGTTTGCCGTCGATCAACAGGGCACCGCCGTGGCAATTGTCGAGGTCCTGGCGATGCCAGACGACTCGGGCTGTGCCCGCCGCCTGGTCGATGCGAAACAGCGTGCCGCCGGTGGAGTGGCCGCAGGCCACGAACACGTAGCCGTCGCGATACACGGGGGTCAGGGCATTTTGGGGCGACTTGGGGACGAAGGGGGCCGACCACAGCAGCTTGCCCGTCTCCACGTCCACGCCCAGCACCAGCTTCTGGGTCATAGTAATCAGTTGCCGGCGGCCTGCGTGGGTAACCACCGTGGGCGAGCAATACGCGGCCGTGTCCTGGACCTCGGTGTTGACCCACAGGGTCTGGCCGGTGCGTTTGTCCAGAGCGACGACGCGGCCTTTGGGGCCTCCGGGAAGGCAGAGAACCTTGTTCCCCTCGACCACGACGTTTTCGGCCAGTGCCCAGACGCCGAACTGTGCGTCGAAGCGCTCTTTCAGATCCACGGCCCAGATTTCGTTGCCGCTGGCCGCATCGAGGGCCGCCAATCGGCCGTGCGGATTCATGTGGTACAACCGCCCTTCGTTGTAGGTGGGGGTGGTGCGTGAGCCGGGGCTTGCTCCGTGCCAAGCCTGGCCGTTGGGTGATTTCCACAGCAGCTTGCCGTCAAGGTCCAGCGCCAGCACGTACTCGTGGTCGCCGAAGTCGCCTGCGGTGTAAATCTTCCCTTCGGCGATGGCGACGCCGGAGTACCCTTTCCCGCACTCGGAGAACTTCCAGACCAGCGGGGGGCCTCCGGGCGGCCAGCGCTTGAGCAATCCGGTTTCGGGCGAGATGTTGGTACGGTCCGGACCGTGGAACTCGGGCCACCAAGGGGCGGGCGAAGTTCTTGCGCTTCGCTGTGGAGCCGCCGAGACCCCGCCTGCCGCGGCGGGAAGAGCTTCCTGTGGCGTGGCGACGGCCGCCGCCCTAAGGGTAACCACGGCACCGGCCGCCAAAGCTATCGCCAAACCGCACAGGCCCAGGCCGGCAAGATAGGCCGTTGAGCGCATACGCAGGTCCCTCATGCTGCTGGTTCCGATGGTCTCAGGCTGCCATGTTAGCGGGCGGCTGGTTCGACTGCAATCGTGGGCTTATCCCGCTCGTTGGCATTCAGGGGAGTTGCTTGACGCGGATGTTCCGGTACCGCACGAACTGCCGGGTGAAGTCGCCGCCGCCGTGCACCTGAAGGCCGATAGCGCCGCGATCGGGATGCCGTTTCTGGCTGTCGCTCCATTGGATGAACCTCACGCCGTTGATCCAAGTGGTGAGGGTGGGCGGGTTGCCCACGATCCGGGCCCGCAGTTGGTTCCACTGGCCATGTTTCCAGAACGCTGGCCAGCGCTGGGGCGATACGGGCAGGGGCTGCGGGCCGGGGACCTCGGCGATGCGGTCCGGCCGGTCCAGAAATCGGAAGTTCCGCACGCTGATGCCGCCGGAGAGACCCTCGCCGTAAATGCCCATCAGGTTGCCGCCGGCGTGGTAGTCGATCATCGCCTGGTAGGCCTCTCCTTTTTCGGTGCTGCGAAGGAACAGTCCGCTATCGGGGCCGAAGTCGTTGTTCATCTCCAGCACCACCTCGAAGTCGCCGAATTGAGCGTCGGTCAACAGGATGCCGCCGTTGCCGGGCCGATCCTGGCTGCCCACGATGGCCCCATCCTGCACCACCCATCGTCCTCCGGTGCCATGGCCTGTCTTGCTGCTGATGTGCCACCCTTTCAACGTCTGGCCGTCGAACAGACTGACAAATCCCTGGGAGTCGTTGGCCGGGGCGGATGATTCGGCCCCCACCACGGGGAGCCAAGCCATGCCAGCCCAAACCGCTGCTAAAGCCACGCGATGCATGATGGTGCTCCTTGTGCTAAATGTGCCAAGCGGGGGACTGCCTCGGCCGCCCAAACGCCGGGCTGCCGCTGACACCTATGCTAGCACAACCCCCCGGCGAAGGTCACCCGGCCGAGCCTGCCCGTATGGTACGATGTACGTTGGGGCAGATGGTTGCGGCCCGCCACCGCGGCCCATGGGTGCAAGGCTTGTGCGCCAAACCTGAGGGGTCACTGCCATGTTTGCCGTGATTCGAGTCTATGCTCTTCCCAAGTACGTCGCCGAAGAAGAGTTGGCCAACGATGCCGCCGTGGTGATCGATGTGCTGCGCGCCTCGACCACCATAGTCACGGCCCTGGCTTCGGGTGCGCGGGAGATCATTCCGTGCCAGGAAGTGGATGAAGCCCGCCAAATCGCTGCCAAACTGCCCGCCGAGGAGTGCCTGCTGGGGGGCGAACGCGATGGGCTGCCCATCGAGGGATTCCATTTGGGCAATTCGCCTGGCGAATACTCGGCCCAGAAAGTGGCCGGCAAGACCATCGTGTTCACCACCTCGAATGGGACCCGCGCCTTGTGGCGCGCACGCAAAGCCCGCCGCGTCCTGGTGGCTGCCTTTGTCAACGCCTCGGCGGTGATCACCGAATTGGCAGGCGAAGACCGCATCCACCTCATCTGCGCCGGGGCGGACGGGCGAATAACACACGACGACGTGCTGTTGGCCGGCATGTTGGTAGGCCGGCTGCAAGCCCTCCAGCCCCGCAGCGTGGAGCTGAACGCCCAGGCGGTTACCGCCTACGAAAACTGGACGTATACCTTCCCTCTGCCCTATGCCCAAGGGGCCGAGCCGATGCCCCCCGAACTCCTGGCCCGCCAGTTGCGCAAAGGATCTGCCGGCCAGCGATTGATGGACCTGGGACGCGAAGACGACATCCTGGCGGCCGCCCAGATCAACCGCTTCGGTGTGGTCCCGGAGTTCTTCCCCCACCACGGCCGGATCCGCGCAGTCCCCGGCACGGTATGAACCGGGTGGGCAGCGGCCCATTCTTTCGTAACGCTCGATTCTTTCCGCATGGTGTGCCGGTCTCCGCGCGTCTTTTCCGCCGGAGGTGGGGTTGCGCTTGTCGTTAACGGCGGTTTGGGTAGCATAAGAGGCTTTGCCGCAGGTCGCGGCGCCAGTGCGTATGAGGGCTCGCGGTTTGGAAAAGCGGCCCCCTGGTCAGGTGCGTGGATGTTTGAAGGAGCGTGCGGTGCCCAAACCAGCGAAACTGTGGAGCATGGCCGGTGTGGCAGTTGTAATGGCCGGAGGTTGGCTGGCCGCGGGGCCGGCCCGGTGGTGCGGTTCGGCCGAGACGCAAGGGCTGCCCCGGGCGGCAGCAGGCCAGCAGGGTGCTCTGCCGCCCCATGACCAGGGCGACTCTCACCCGGCCGATCGCCCCAACGCCACTATGCCTTCTTTGGTCGCCAGGCCCCTTAGTAAAGAACAGCTTGCCCTCCGCGAGCGGGTCCGCCGGGTGCTGGCCGATTTCTTCCGCCAGCCGCTCAACACCGCAGACAATACGCCAGCCGAGATTCTCGCCTTCTGCCTGGCCTACGGCTGCGATGCGGAGGTGCGGTTCGGCAGTTCCGCCGGACAGCCGCTCAGCGCGGTCGGGTGCCTGTGTTGGAATTACTCATGCGCGGGCTACGAATTGCTGACGAGCGACGGCCAGCGCCCGATAGCCCGGGTGGGCTACGGCCTGCAAAGCTATCCCTCGCAACTCTTGGGGGTTCTGGCCCAGGCGGGAGTCCCGGCTAGCTACGAAGTGCGAGTCGGAAAGTTCCACGGCACGGTGGCCGACCTGGTGGCTGCCGAGCAACGGGACTGCCGGCCGGGAACCGACCTTTCGCACAAGCTGATGGGCATGGCGTTTTACGTCCCGGCGGGCCAGACGTGGAAGGATCGCGCGGGGGACACCTGGTCGGTGGCCCGGTTGGTCCGCGAGGAGTTGGCCCGCGATGTGCCCACCCACGCTCCCGAGGCCGTCCATCGCCTGATGGGCCTTAGCTTTGCGCTGAAACGGCAGCGGCGACAAAAGGAGCCGCTCGAAGGCCCCTTTGCCCAGGCCGAAGAGTATATCGGCCAGTTCCATGATTTTGCCCTGGGACTGCAGAACGCCGACGGCTCGTGGCATCCCCACCTGTTTGCCGCTCGCGGCACCAGTTCCGACGCATGGGGCACGCTGCGTGCCACGGCCTTGATCGGCCAATGGCTGGCCCTTTCGCTCCCCGATTCCCGCCTGGATGACCCCCGTCTAATCAAAGCCGTCCAGCGGATCGCCGCCGGGCTGGAGACTCTGGCATCGGGCTGGAATGTTACGGCCAGCAACCCCCGCGATATCGAGACCGTGGGCTATGCCCTCTATGCCTTGCGAATCTACGATAACCGCGTGTTCCAGCCGCCCAACCCGAGCCCGTCGACGCCTATTGAGCGCAAAAAGCCGGCCGCCGCGGAATGAGTCGCTTGCGCCGACGCAGCGGGGGTAGCAATCGGTGGATTGCGCTGCGCCCGTAACCGATCCGAGCCGCGCCCGTAACCGATCCGAGCCGCGCCCGCAAGGAAGCGGCTTCTGCCCGCTCTGGCAGAAAGACCAACCGCCCTGCCGACTACCCCGCTGGTTTTTCGGACTGGCATAGCCTTATTTGGCAATGTGGCCGCGCATCGAGTGTGGCTCGCCCTGAAACACTCTGAACTGGCGCGGTGTGAGAAAAACGTGTTGTCCAGGGCCGACCGGGCAGGCTTGGTAGCGATCTTGCGAGAGTTCGGCGCTAAGGGGTTCGCCCGATTCGGCCACCAACTCCAGGCGGACGCAGGGGCCGGCGGAATGCACCCGCGCGACTCGCGCCCGAAAGCTGGGGGCCCCGTTGCGTGCCGTGTGCACGTCCAGTTCGTGGGGCCGGATAAGAACGCGCACGGATTGGGAAGCCGCGTCCGCGGGAAGCGGCGCATCGCACGTGAGCGTGGCGAAGTGCAGCTTGCCGTTTTCCACGCGCCCGCGGAAGAAGTTCACTTGGCCCAGAAACGTGGTCACGAACTCGGTGGCGGGGCTATGGAACACTTCGTCCGGAGTGCCTACCTGCTCGATGCGTCCCTCGTTCATCACCACCACGCGGTCGGCCAGTTCGAGGGCTTCGTCCTGGTCGTGGGTGACGAACACGCTGGTGATGTGCATTTCCTCGTGCAGCCGGCGGAGCCACTGGCGGAGTTCCTTGCGGACCTTGGCGTCCAGGGCTCCGAACGGCTCATCGAGCAACAACACCTTGGGCTCGATGGCCAGTGCCCGGGCCAGGGCCACCCGCTGCCGCTGCCCGCCGGAAAGCTGGTGCGGGTAGCGATCGGCGAAGGACTCCAGTTGCACCAGCTTCAGCAAGCGAAGCACCCGGCGGCGGATTGCCGTGCGCGAGGGACGCAACCACCTGGGCCGCACCCGCAGCCCAAAGGCCACGTTCTCGAACACGGTCATGTGCCGAAACAGCGCATAGTGCTGGAACACGAACCCCACCTGGCGCGAGCCCACGCTGCGATCGGCCACGTCTTCGTCATGAAAGAGGACCGGCCCGCTGCCAGGGTCCGGCTGCTCCAGCCCGGCGATGACCCGCAACAACGTGGTCTTGCCGGAGCCCGACGGCCCCAACAGCGCCACGAGTTCGCCGGTGTGGACCTTGAGACTGATGTGGTCCAGGGCCACGAACGGGCCAAAGTGCTTGCTCACGTTGCGAACTTCGATACTCATGGCAAGCGTGCTCCGCGGGTTCGGCGTCGCGAGCCGATTCGGCCGGAATCCGGCAACCGGCATCCATTTCCTCGAGGCTCGGCAGCGGCTGCGGCCAAGTCGCAAGACACTTTCCCTCGCAGCCCCCACCTTAGCGCCAACGTCAGTAGGGCCAGCAGCGTCAGGAGCGAGGCCACAGCAAAGGCCGCCGTCACGTTGTACTCGTTGTAGAGAATTTCCACGTGCAGCGGCATGGTGTTCGTGTGTCCCCGAATGTGCCCCGAAACGACCGACACCGCGCCGAACTCCCCCATCGCCCGGCCGTTGGCGAGGAGCATCCCATACAGCAGTCCCCATTTGATGTTCGGCAGGGTTACGCGCCAGAAAACCTGCCAGCCGCCGGCCCCTAACACCCGGGCCGCCTCCTCCTCCTCGCGCCCCTGAGCCTCCATCAACGGGATCAGTTCGCGGGCCACAAACGGAAGAGTCACAAACAGCGTAGCCACCACGATCCCCGGGAAGGCGAAGATGATCTGCACGTTGTGCTCCTCCAGCCACGGCCCCAGCCATCCACTGCGCCCAAACAGAAGCACGAAGATCAGCCCCGCAACCACCGGGGAGACGCTCAGAGGCAGGTCGATCAGTGTGGTGAGAACTTGCTTGCCGCGAAACTCGAACTTGGCGATCGCCCAGGCCGCCGCCACGCCAAAAACCGTGTTCAGCGGCACCACCACCATCGCAGTTACAAGTGTCAGCCGGATGGCCGATCGGGCCGCAGCATCGGTGACGGAGGCCAGGTACAGCCAGATTCCGCCGCGAAAGGCCTGGAGGAAGACGGCCACCAAAGGCAGCACGAGAAATAATCCGGAAAACGCCAGGGCCACCCCGATCAACACAAAGCGGACCGCCGCCGGCTCCGTGGTGGTCGAGTGCCGCGTTGTGCAAGCGGAAGTCATCAGGCCAAGCGCCGCTTCAGACACGGATGTCCCTTTCACTGGCTCTTCAGGGGGTACCTGCGCGACCACCACTGCACGAGGTTGATGGCCAGCAACAGCGCAAAAGAGACTGCCAGAAGCACCACGGCGATGGCGCACGCCCCGGGGTAGTCGTACTGCTCGAGTTTCGAAACGATCAACAAGGGCGCGATCTCGGTCTTCATGGGCAGGTTGCCCGATATGAACACTACGGAGCCATACTCGCCCACGCCCCGGGCAAAGGCCATAGCGAACCCGGCGAGTTCGGCCGGCAAGATGGCGGGGAAGATTACTCGGCGAAAGGTCTGCCAGCGACCGGCCCCCAAGCTGGCCGCAGCCTCTTCCGTCTCCCGCTCCAGATCCTCCAAGGCGGGCTGGAGGGTTCGCACCACGAAGGGCAGTCCGATGAATACCAGCGCCACGGTAATGCCCAGCGGGGTGTAGGCCACGGAGATTCCCAGCTTGTCGAGCCAGGCGCCGATCCAGCCGGTTTTGGCGTAAATCGTGGTCAGCGTAAGCCCCGAAACCGCAGTGGGCAGGGCAAAGGGCAAGTCGACCAGGGCGTCGAGCCATGGTTTGCCGGGGAAGGTGTACCGCACGAGCACCCACGCCACGACCAGTCCGAACCCCGCGTTGACCGCGGCGGCGGCCAGCGCCGTAACGAAAGTCAGGCGGTACGCGGCCACGACCCGCGCGTCGTTCACTGCGGCCCAGAACTGTGCCCAGCCCATCCCCGCCGCCCGAAGGAACAAGGCCCCCAGAGGGATCAGCACCAAAAGGCTCACGTACGAAAGCGTCAGGCCCAGGGTGAGCCCGAACCCGGGCAGGACGCTGGGTTGTTTGAGTCGCGATCGCATGGGCCGCTCACCGCTTCGTGATCTGATCAAATACCCCGCCGTCGTCGAAGTGCTCCGCCTGCGCCTTCTCCCATCCGCCAAACACTTCATCCACGGTAAACAAATCGACCTTCGGAAACTGGTCCAAAAGCTCCTTGGGCACCGACGATGCGTTCCGCGGCCGATAAAAGTGCTTCGCGGCCAATGTCTGGCCGGCCGGCGAGTACAGATGCCGGAGGTACGCCTCGGCCACCTCGCGCGTGCCCCGCTTGTCCACCACCTTGTCTACCACCGCCACCGGGGGCTCGGCCAGGATGCTCACCGAAGGGACCACGATCTCCAGCTTGTCGGCCCCCATCTCCTTGAGGGCCAAAAGGGCTTCGTTTTCCCACGTCAGAAGCACGTCGCCGAGGTTCCGCTGTACAAAAGTCATCGTGGCACCCCGCGCGCCCGAGTCGAGCACTGGGACCTGGCGGAACAATTGGGCCACGAAGTGGCGGGCCTTGGCCTGCGCCTGCGCGGCTTGGTGCGACGGATCGTGGAGCTTGCCCCAGTCGCCCAGTTCGCGTTTCAGGGCATACCCCCACGCCGCCAGATAGTTCCATCGCGCCCCGCCCGATGTCTTCGGGTTGGGCGTGATGACTTCGATGCCCGGACGGACCAGGTCCCCCCAATCCCTGATTCCTTTGGGGTTGCCTTTGCGGACCACGAACACGATCGTCGACGTGTAGGGGGCACTGTTGTTTGGAAGCCGTCGCTCCCAGTCGGCGGCTATCAGGCCGCCCCGCGCGGCAATCATGTCGATATCGTACGCAAGCGCCAGCGTGACCACGTCGGCCTCCAGGCCATCGATAACCGATCGGGCCTGCTTGCCCGAGCCGCCATGCGACATGCGGATTGCCACGGTCTGGCCGGTTTGGGCCTGCCAATGCTGGGCAAAATCGCGGTTGAACTCCTCATAAAACTCCCGCGTTGGGTCATAGGAAACGTTCAGCAACTCGATGCTTGGGTTACAAGGCCCCGGCCCGCCCGCTCCGCACCCAAATGCGCACGCAATCACAAGTCCAATAGCCACCATGGCGCTTGATCGCATCAGCGGGGATGTGGGGAGGATTTGCGGCTTCCGATCGCGCATGACGGGACCCTTGCTCCGCCGGCTGCCCCGGCTTTGCCCCATGGATTTGGGGCGGACGATGCAAGCTTGTCGATTGTGCAATTGCCGTACCACTTATCACGCTTAAGCCACATGTACTTGCCGAGCAATGAATTAGGAAATCAGGCGGATGTTTCCCCGGCCTTTGCGCCGGCCGACCCGTGAAATATACTGGACGTAAGCCGTGATATGTTCCGGCTGAACTGTGATATCTTCTGGGAAATTGGACGTGCATGCCTTTGGACAGTTGCTTTTGGATGTGTGGCGCGAGGCCTGCCGGCACATTGAAATCACTGCCTCCACGGCCACGATCGCCTCGATGCTGGCCACCCATATGCCGGTGGAGCAGGTTTTCGTCCGCCGCTTGGACCGCCAGCGCGGTTGGTTAGAAACTGTTGCCTTGGGACTGGCTCAGGGCGCAAGGCCGCTGCCGGACGCTCGATCCGACTGTCGCGGGGACCGCCTCCGGTGGCTGCTCGATTGGGCGGCTGGCCGCCAAGTGAGTCAGCGCCTGGGAGGCGATGCGCCTTCCGAATTGCTTGAGACCCTCGTACCTGGAGGAGTGGAAGGCGATGCCCTGGCTGGTCCGCTGGGAGACGGGCAGCATGTCTCGGGTGTACTGGTGGTAACCGCCCCGCAGGGATGCCGCTACGAGCCAGTTCACGTGGCGCTGGTGGAAATGCTTCTGGAGCCGCTGTCGGTGGCGTTGGAGAACGATCAGCGGCTGCGAGAGATGGCCGCGTTGCGCGAGGCGGCCGAAGCCGACCGGCGGTCCCTGCTGACCAAATTGGGCCGAAGGGCGCTGGCCGATACCGTGGTGGGCGCCGATTCAGGCCTCCGGCAAGTGATGGAACGCGTGGAACTGGTGGCCCGCTCCGATGTTCCGGTCTTGATTGTCGGCGAGACGGGGACGGGCAAAGAGTTGGTGGCTCGGCTGATTCATAATCGTTCGTCGCGGTCGGCCGGGCCGTTCATCCGCGTCAACTGCGGGGCAATCCCCCCGGAGCTGATTGATTCGCACCTTTTCGGGCACGAGCGCGGCGCCTTCACCGGCGCGGTGGAGACCCGCCAGGGGTGGTTCGAGCGGGCCGACGGCGGCACCCTGCTGTTGGACGAATTGGGGGAATTGCCCCTGGCGGCCCAGGTCCGCCTGCTGCGAATCCTTCAGGATGGGTGGTTGGAGCGGGTCGGGGGCAGTCGGCCCATTCATGTCGATGTGCGGATTGTGGCGGCCACGCATCGGGACCTGGCGGCCATGGTGGCCGAAGGCCGATTCCGCCACGACCTGTGGTATCGCATCGCCGTGTTTCCGATCGCGTTGCCGCCGCTGCGCGAGCGGCGCGAGGACATTGCCGCCCTGGCTGCCCACTTTGCCGAACGGGCAGCCACCCGCTTCGGATTGCCCTTGGTATTGCCCACAGCGGACGACATCCGGCTGCTGGAATCCTACCCCTGGCCAGGTAATATCCGCGAACTGGCTGCGGTCATCGATCGAGCCGCCATTCTGGGCAACGGGCGGCGATTGGAGGTGGCCGCTGCCCTGGGAGTAGCGCCCGCCGGCCAGATGCCAGGCCCTGCGGTGGTGCCAGTGTGCCCCCGGCCCACGAGTCCGCCGGCCAGCCAGGAGATCGCGCCCTTGGACGAGGCGATGCGCCAACACATCCAGCGGGCCTTGGCGGCGACCAAAGGCCGCATCGAAGGGCCCCAAGGTGCCGCCGCTTTGCTGAAAATCAACCCCCACACCCTCCGAGCGCGGATGCGTAAGCTGGGCATTGATTGGGCCAGGTTCCGGCCCCAACGCGGCAGTTCAAGCGCCCGCTGAGAAGGCCCCCCGCCGTCTTCGCTCGTTGACGTGCAATGGCCAAACCGGAACGCCGGGTAATGAGGCCACACGGCTGGATGGCGGCGATCGCTGGCGGGTGCACCGGGCCTTGACACGCCGGGCTTCACCGGCGGGGTATGCGAGGTGTGCCACTGCTTGCCGCAAGGCAAGCAGTGCACGCGCGACTCAGCCACTGCTTCTGGCGAAGCAGTGGCACACGGCAGCGTGAATAGTGTGCCACTGCTTGCCGCAAGGCAAGCAGTGCACGCGCGACTCAGCCACTGCTTCTGGCGAAGCAGTGCCACACGGCAGCGTGAATAGTGTGCCACTGCTTGCCGCAA
>Ga0315298_1010390_pt1 | contig 11231 bp, 9 predicted proteins | sample WHS_1_MG_FD_203077 | JGI IMG/M metagenome (GOLD analysis project Ga0315298, IMG submission 203077) | Extremophilic microbial mat communities from Washburn Hot Springs, YNP, Wyoming, USA - WHS_1_MG | ecosystem: Environmental > Aquatic > Thermal springs > Hot (42-90C) | place: USA: Wyoming... | reverse complement strand
GTGTTCCTGCACCATGCGCACCGCGCGTTCGCGAACTTCAGGGGAATATTTGGGTGTTTTAGCTTTGTTCATCATGGCTCCATTCTCTTGGAAAAAGGAGCCTCCTCAAAATCCGGGGCGGTTCAGTAATGGTGTCGTAAACATTGTCTACCCCTGTCCACAAGACGTTGCGGCCTTTGGTCTGACGCTTTGTTTGGCGTAATGGCTACGCCTGGGGGTGGTGGAGACCGTGAACCAGTCTCTCTCTTGCTCAGATGGCGAAAGACGTAACAACCAGACACCTTACGAGAGGTCTTTTACGCTTCAGGTTTCCTGGGCGCAGAGGGAGGGTGGTTGTTATTTGAATTCGCCGGCCCAAAAAACCCCACAAGAAAAGAGGGGTAGGCGGCGGCATCGTGCGCCATGTACCATTTCACGGTATGGCTATCATCCAGGCCATCGGAACGCGAGCACCCTGCAACGGCGGTTATTACGAACAGCATGACGAGGAGCTTATTCATGATGGCGTCCTTTTCAATGAGCATGCGATCACAGTCGCTCTCACCCTTGGCCCAAGCACTATCATGTGCAGTGATGGATAGTTTAACTACCTCGATGGAGCTAACTATCGAGGTGGACTGCGATGACGCAAGCTGGCGTATGAAGGAGTTCGGCATATTTGGTCACAGTGGCAAGACCGTTCACCTCCCCGATTGGACCTGGAATTTAACCTTCACCCCGGCACGACACCAAAGGCACCGTTAAAGCGAGGTCGCACTGATTATCGCTGACAGACACCAGATTCCTCGTCCCAGGGTAAGTTATCTTACAGATGATACGGATACGGTTACATGCGGCAAATTGTCGCACCCCCATCGCTTTGCAATGCCTGGTTACGACGAGGGAGGGGCGGTTGCATTATCAGGACATCTGAATACTCTTTTGTTTGAGGACCCTAACGGATCAGAACAGGAAACCCATCCCTGCCCCGAAGTAATGGGTAAATCCACCCAGGTTTCCGCTCAAGCGCACACCTTCTTCGAGGTCCACCTCACAGTAGGGAGTAAGCAGATACTGCACACCGCCATCCGCATCAAAACCGGACCCCAGGCCCGGCCCAGTGCGGCTTTGTCCGTAGACCTCGCCGTAGAACTGTAGATTCCACAAAGGCAACCAGGTAAAGGTGATATCCGGATTAACGCTCGTGAAGCGACCACCTCCTGCGAGTGCGGGATTGGTCTGAGATGTGACGCCCAATTGCAAGGATATCCCAGTGTCGTTACTGGGGGCATAGTCAACGATACCGTTAAAAGCTACCCCTGTCCCCCGGCTGCCAAACGCCGGGCTTCCGGAGGGCAGGGTAAACAAGCTTTCCACGGCGCCCAGCCAGTGCTTGGTATAGCCCAGTTCGTGCTTGATACCGACCGTAGTGGACGAGAATCCCTGGAGATGTGGGCTACCTGGGACCTGCTGCAGATTGTCGTTGGGCGGCAGCAGGACGAATTCGTTGTGGCCCGGTAGGCCAAAGCGCAATTCCGCCTCGGGAAAATTATCGGCAGTGCCGCCTCCGGTTCCTGTAAGGTTGGCATGTTGGTAACCCGCTTCCAGTACGGCTTGGCCATATTGCACCACGCAGGCACTGTCAGACACCGTGGGCCGATCTAGCAGGGCGAACAATGCGGACGGCCCGGTACAGGGATTTTGGATGGCATCATCTGCACATACGGCTTGGATGCTCATGATAAGCGTTGCCAGCAAGGCGGTAACAGAAAAAATTTTTAGTTCGTTCATGTTGCTGGCATATTCCTTAAGAAGCGCTTTTCAACATATTGATTATATTGTCATTACCACCTGTCACTGATGGGCGGAATGGCGCCATTTCAAAGTGCCTGAAATGATGGCCTCGAACGGTGTTAAGGATGGGTGTTTTTGGCTCCTTTCGCAACAGTGATTTTCGGAGATTCCGGGAGCAGTTGGGGCGTGCGGTAACATCTCACCCTTTGAGATATTTACAATTTACCAAATTCTGGTGCGGATGCGCCAAGGAGATGTGGTGATTACCCGTTCTTGACTCATGGGGCGCAGGAGCTTAGGCGCCTTATAACAACACGCGGCAACACACGGCTGACTGGATCCTCAGCAGCCTTTGCCGGATGACAGCGAACTTGCGGTTCTGTAGTAGTGCGCAGGCAGTCCGTGCCCATCCAGTATGTTTCCGCCCACCGTCCCTTCCCCGCAAAAGTGGGGTCCGTTACTCCAAGCCATCCAGCCGGCAGATGCAGCGTTCTTGCCCGTCATAAAGGTCTGCTGGCGCCAGCAGTCACATCAATAAGCGTTTATTGCCTGTATTCGTTTACCGATCTCGGCAACCTCACGGGCATCCTTAATGACTTCCTCCCAGTGACCATCCTTGATCTGTACAATCATGGTGTACGTTAAATATTCTGCTTTATCTTTCAGTATTTTTGTCTCATACCTTGGATTAGTTGGCGCATGATCTTCGCGTGCATAGGCAGATAATGGCGCGGTCAAAAGGATCATCATCATAAACCCCCGTAGGGCAGCATGACGAAATCTGACAGTCGTGATCTGACTTTCTTTACCTATCTCCTGGTGGAATGTTCTCGGTGTCATGGCGAACTCTCCTGTATTGATTCAGATAAATTTAGTAGAAATCCAGTGGATGATATAATTCGATTCTGCTCGTCTATCCATCACTCATTCCTGGGTTTCGTGTCATCTCCGTTATTTGAAGTAATGTCGTCCAGCCCTTCCGTCCCGCTGCTCAGGTCCGCCTGGACACTGAACGCAACGTCCCAATCGGCATGAAGGGCTTGGTGTTCCGACTCGGTGAATCCCTTGTGGCCGTGGATCATGGCCGATACCAAGCCGTGGCGGCCCGCGATCTCGTGCGCGATCACCAGCGCCACATGGACCATGACGAAGGCAAGCAGCAGAAAGAAACCCCATTCATGTACCGTCATGAGGGGGGAGGTCATTGCCTCACTATCGCTCATGAGCGAGAGGGTGATCCCCAAGATCACCTGCGCCGCGGCAATGACAAAAAAGGCGAGATAGGCGGGGCCGGCGAAAGCGTTATGCCCCCGATAGGGGGAAATCGGGCGGCGGAAGCCGCTCAGATAGCAGGCGAGGGTTTCCCGCCAGATGCGGCGCTGGGCTGACGTCAGGGGCAGGAGGTCGCGCCAACGCGCCGTCGGCGGGCCGACAAAGAGCCAGATGATGCGCAGCGCTAGCCCAGCGGCAAAAGCATAGCCGCCGTAATCGTGGACGATGTCGATCTTTTCCATCAGAGCGGCGGACATGTCATCACCCAGGGTCAGGAGAGTCGCCCCGGAGGTGAATTGCGCCATGATGGTAAGCGCCAGCCACCAATGCAGGGTCCGAAGCAGCGGGTCCCAGACGGGGTGCAGGATATAACGTGTGTCCGTTGTTGATGCCATTGCCTTCTCCTGGTCTGTACCGTCTTCACCGCAGGCCCAATCGCCGTTTCTGCCACAGGGCGTAGAGGGCGGGGATCACCAGCAGTGCAAGCAACGCGGCGCTGAACATGCCGCCCACCATGGGGGCGGCGATGCGCTTCATCACATCAGCACCGGCACCATGGCTGAACATAATGGGCAAGAGTCCGCCTACCACCAGGGTAAAGGTCATGGCCAACGGCCGCAGGCGCAGCATGGTCCCCTCGATGACGGCAAGCTGAAGGTCATGCCAACTCTGCAAGGTGTCGCGGGCCTGCCGCCGGAGAAGGGCCTGATCCAGGTAGAGGAGCATCACCACCCCGAATTCCACCGCCACCCCCGCGAGGGCGATGAAGCCCACGGCCACGGCCACCGAGAGCTTGTAGCCGAGCCAGTAGATGAGCCAGAAGCCGCCCACCAGGGACAAGGGCAAGGTAAGCAGGATGATGGCCACCTCCACCCAGTTCTTGAAGTTGAAGTAGAGGAGCAGGGCGATCAGCAGAATGACGGCGGGGATCACCAACTCCAGGCGTTTGGCGGCCTGCTCCATGACCTGATACTGGCCTACCCAGGAGAGGGTATAACCTCCTGGAAGGTCGACGGCCTTCGCAATCGCAGCTTTGGCGCGGGGCACATAAGCACCGATGTTGGTGCCGGGCTGTAGGTCAATGTAGATCCAACTGTTCAGCCGACTGTTGTCGCTAGTGAGCATGGCTGGCCCTCCCTCGATGCGGAGGTCGGCCACCTGGGCCAAAGGGATCTGGGCGCCGTCGGGAGCGGCGATGCGGCTTTCCATCAGGGTGGCCAGGGACTGGCGCAGTTCCCGGGGGTAACGGATATCCACCGGGAAGCGCTCCAGCCCTTGCACCGCAGTGGTCAGGATCTCGCCACCGATCGCCGTCTCCACCAGACGGTTCACATCCGCCACCGAAAGACCGTAGCGGGCGGCCTTGGCGCGGTCGGTGTGAATGACGATGTAGCGGCCGCCGGTGACCCGGGCCGCATAGGCGCTTTGGGTGCCGGGGACCTTCCGCAAAACCGTTTGGAGCTCCTGCCCCAGGCGGTTCAGGGTGTCGAGATCCGTTCCGGCCACCTTGATGCCTAACGGCGTCTGGAGACCGGTGGTCAGCATATCCACCCGCCCCTTGAGCGGCTGTGTCCAGATATTCGACAGGCCGGGGATATTCAGGGCTTCAGTCATCTTGCTTTGCAGCCTGTGCAAGGTCATCCCGGCTGGCCACTGGTCGGGATTCTTCAAATTCACCACCGTATCGAACATGGACAGGGGCGATTGATCCGTCGCTGTCTGGGCCCTTCCCGCCTCACCGAAGACCGTTTCCACCTCGGGGAAGGTCTTGAGGATGCGGTCCGTCTGCTGCAGGAGCATGGCCGCCTGGCCGATGGAGACCGCCGGGTCCTGGGTGACGGGCATGTAAAGCAGCGTCCCCTCGTCCAGGGGCGGCATGAACTCCGACCCCAGGCGATTCCAGGGATAATAAAGAGTGGCCGTGAGCAGCAGAGCGCTGATTAGCATGAACCAGGGAGCGCGCAAGGCACCGCGGATCACGGGTCGGTACAGGAAAGCCAAGGCCCGGTTCAGGGGATTTTTGTTTTCGGGGAGGATGCGTCCGCGGATGAACCAGGCCATGAGGATGGGCACCAGGGTTACCGAGAGCATGGCGGCGGCGGCCACGGAAAATGTCTTGGTGAAGGCGAGTGGTGCGAAGAGCTTGCCTTCCTCGCCGCCCAGGGCGAAGACCGGCAGGAAGGAAACGGCGATGATGATCAGCGAGAAGAACAGTGCCGGACCGACCTCCTCTGCCGCCGCCATGGCCGCCGCCCAGGGGTCGGCGCCGGACTCCCTTTCGAGATGCTTGTGCATATTCTCGATCATGACCACGGGGGCATCCATCATCACGCCGATGGCGATGGCGATACCACCCAGGGACATGATGTTGGCGGGGATCCCCAGAGACCACATGATGAAAAAGGCGGCCAGTATCCCCAGCGGCAGGGCGATGAGCGCCACCAGCGCCGAACGTGCACGCAGCAGAAAGAGCAGGGAGATGAGCGCCACCGCCAGGGATTCTTCCAGCAACTTGCCGGTCAGGGTATGGATACTGCGCTGGATGAGCGGAGCCTGGCTATAGGTCGTGACGACCTGCACCCCCTTGGGTAGGGAAGGCTGGATTTCCTTCAGCTTGCGCTCGATCTGGTGGATGAGGGCGTAGGCGTTGCCGCCCTGGTTCATCATGACGATCCCGCCCACCACCTGTCCGTGGCCGTTGAGCTCGGCGATCCCGTTGGGCAACTGCGGCCCCAACTGCACACGGGCTACCTCCCGCAGTGTAATGGGCACGCCGTTGCGCACCCCCAGCGAAGCATCCTCCAGGTCTTTCAGGGAATGGATGTAACCCGAGGTACGGACGATATAACTCGCTTCCCCCATATCCACCACCGAGCCGCTGGTCTCCCCGTTCGCGGCGCGGATGGCGGCCTCCACCTCCGGCAGGGTCAGGTTGTAGGCGAGGAGTTTCTGGGGGTTCACCACCACTTGGTATTCCTGCACCATCCCCCCCACCGTAGCTACCTCCGCGACGCCGGAGATGCCTTGCAGTTCGTACTTGAGGAACCAGTTCTGCAAGGTGGTGAGTTGGGCTAGATTCAAAGTTCCGCTGGGATCGGTGAGGGCATACTCGAAGATCCAGTCCACCCCTGAACTGTTGGGGCCAAGGGCCGGCGTGATCCCCGGCGGCAGCTTGGACTGCACCTGGCTCAGGTATTGGAGTACCAGATTACGGGCCTGATAGATGCTGGTGCCACCCTTGAAGAGGACGTAGACATAGGAGTCCCCGAACATCGAGTAGCCGCGCACGGCCTGGGCACCGGGCACCTCCTGCAGGGTGGTCTCCAGGGGATAGGTCACCTGATCCTGAACGATCTGCGGAGCCTGGCCCGGATAGGAGGTCTTGATGATGACCTGGGTGGGCGAGATGTCGGGGATGGCCTCCAGGGGAATATTGATCACCGCCAGCGTACCGGCGACGCTCAACACCAAGACAGCGATCATGACCAGCAAGCGGTTTTCCATACACCAACGCATGATCGCCCTAATCATGGGATTGACCTCCCTGGCCCCTTGTTCATTCCGGGCGTGGTACCCGGGCCGGACGAGGTCGGGGGCGTCGGTGGGGCGCCTGCATCCCCGTCGGGAGCGGCCGGCGCCGGGGATTCCCGGCCCTGAGTCAGACCACTGTTCTGCGACCGGGAACGTCCACTGCCCGGCATGGCACTCGTGGTGGGCGCCGTGTTGCCACCCAGCATGCGGGCCTTGACCGACTGGAACTGGGATTCGGAATAGAGCAGGAACTGGGCGCTCTCCACCACCCGGTCGCCCACCTTGAGTCCCTTGTCGATGGCTACCCAGCCGTCGGTTTCCGGCCCTAGGGCGACCTGTACCGGCAGGAAGTGCCCTTGGCCCTCACCCATCATCACGTAATCTCCCTGAGCAGTACGCAGTACGGCGCTGCTGGGCACCGCCAGGGTCTCCTTGGGGCTGGCTAAAATAGTGGCGGTGGCGTAGGTGCCGGGGCGCAACTCTCCGCCAGGATTGGGAAAGCTCAGCCGTGCCGTCACCGTCCGGTTTTTGGCGTCGAGGGTCGGATAGAGAAAGTTCAGACGTCCTTCCCAGGCCTTGCCGGGATAAGCCGGTAGATGCAGGCGCACGGGGTTGCCGATCCGTATCCAGGGCAATTGGTAGGAGTAGAGCGCTACATTGACCCATACCCGGTCGAGATTGGCGATTGCATAGATATTCGTCTGGGGCGAGACGTAACCACCTTGGCGCACGTCGAGGCTCTCGACCACCCCGGAAGCAGGCGCCAGGAGTGGCACGTCCCGTTGCGCCGTCCCGCGCTGGGCCAGGGCCGCGATCTCGCCTTCCGGCATGCCCAGCAGTCGCAATTTCGCCTTGGCTGCCGCCAGCAGAGCCGAGTCTTCCGTCGTTCCGCCCTGGCGGCGGGCAATGAGATATTCCTGTTGGGCGCTATACAGCTCGGGAGAATAAATCTCGGCGAGTACCTGTCCGCGCCGCACGGGGTCACCGACGGCGCGGACATTCAAGCGTGTCACCCAGCCGGAGAAGCGCGGATTGACGGAATAGACGCGGTTCTCGTCCACTGCCACGGTGCCCACGGTGTGGATGGCCTGACCCATCGGACGGCGCTGGACATCCACGAGACGCACTCCCAGGTTTTGGGCTAGGCGCGGATCGATGCTGAGGCCGGACGCCTTGGGCGCGTTCGGACTGGAGGCATAGATCGGGAGATACGCCATCCCCATGCTGTCCTTCATTGGGTGATCCGAATGAATCTTGGGGTTCATGGGGGCGGCCCAGTAGAGGATATGCCGTCCCTTTGGCGTGCCTTCCTGAGAATGGGTTGCGGTGGAGTTGGCACTCGGTGCCGCGGCAGGGACTCGCAGCCACCACACCGCGCCAGCCCCCAGACCTACACCAATGCCCAGCAGGCCCATGCCGATGATCCAGTTGCGTGCCTTCATGGTTGCGTTGCTCCTTGGGTGGTGAGGAAATCCAGCTCTGCGGCGCTGAGGTCCAGGTCGCGGCGGTATTGCAGGCGGGTCAGAGCATAGTCCAGCACTTCTTTCTGGGTGCGCAGCACCGCGCTCAGTTCGGCACGTCCCGCCGCGTAGGCGGCGAGCGTCGCGGAAAAGGCATTCCGGGCGGTGGGAAGCAGTTGCCGATCGGTGCGCTCCAACCGGGCCTTGAGGGCTTCATAACGGGCGAAGGTGGTGCGCGCCTGCTGGGTCAAGGCAAGGTGCTGATCGTCGTAGCGATATTGCGCCTGCAGTGCCTTGGCCCGGGCGGCGGCGACGTCCTGGTCCTGGCGATCTCCCGGAAATATGGGCAGGCTCAGGTTGACCCCCGCTGACAGCCAGTTGGGGCTGCCGGGGTAGAAATCCTGGCCATAATCGACGCTGACCGTGACTTCCGGCCAATAGCCACGCTTGGCCACCTGCACGCCAATTTGCGCGGCGCGCGTTTGCGCCTGGGCGGACCGCAGGAGGGGTTGGCCGGAAAGCCGGGCTTCCGCTTGGGCAAGGGTGGGCGGGGGTGGCAGGTTCGGCCATTGCTTTTCTATGGACGGCGGTTTCCGTAGATCCAGGATCTGCGCGATTTGCGCCAGATCGCTCGCCTGCTCCGCCTGTAATTGATTGATATCATTGGCTAGGCTGTCGCGCGCCAGTTGTGCGCGGAGTACATCGGCCTGTGACCCTTGCGCGGAGCGATAGAGTGCCAGCGCCGCTTGCACGCTCTCTGTCTGCAACTGTTCCTGATGTCGGACCGTCGCCATGGCACCTTCGGCATAGAGGGCTTGCAGCCAGGCGCGGCGCAGCAATAACACCAACTCGGCAGACTGGCCGCGCAGGGTATCGGCCGCCGCCTGGGCTTCCACCCCTGCCTGCTGCCCTTCCAGCCCCAGTTTGCCAAAGGAGGGAAAAGTCTGGCTCAGGCCCACGCTCAGCATGCTCATCTGCTGCTGGTTCATGGAGAAGTTGTTGAGGGGTGCGTTGACCACACCGAGGGCGAGGTGCGGATCGGGGAGTTGGGCTACCGCCACCGCTTGGTGCCGCAATTCCGCGATCTTTTGGGTCAGGGCGCCGAGACCGGGATTTTGCCGCAGGGCGATCGCCTCTGCGCTCTGCAGGCTCAATGGGGCGGCCCCGGCAGTCGTCGCCGCCAGCAGCAACAGCAACCCAGCCAAGAGGCGGCTACTGCCCGGTGCCGGTGGGGTAAAACGACCAAGAATATTGGTATCCATAAAAAATCTCCATGGCAAAACAGTGACATATCTCCCCAGTTGAGAGGGAAGTGCCAGCTTGCTCAGGAGAAATTAAATGACCAACCGCACGTGCTGGAGGGGGGGAGGGTGATGGGGCGGGTGGGAGAAAAAAACCTGCACTGGTGCCGGGCGGAACATTGCCAAGCGGGAAAATGTCACGGAGCCCGTCATTACCGGAGCTGAGAAAGTCATTTCAGGAAGCTTTAGTCCGCCTGATGCATGAGCCCTGGCGCAGATCAACATGCACTGACCATGGGTCGCCCTGGAGTGCGTGTTTATATCGGCGGCGCGATCGTCCCGGCAACAAGCCGGGCCTGTTGCCGGCATGCCTGTCACAGCAGCACATGAAAGGCAAGACGACATGCCCGCTGCAGCATTGCTCATCCATGCTCCCAGCAGGAACATAGCCAGCAACGCAACCAGGGGGAAAGATCGGCTGATTCTCGGCATTTCGGTGTTCGACGCTTCCTTCCAGAATCCTTTAAAGATGGTAAACCCTGAAGTACGCTACAGAGTCAAGGAGCAAAATTGGCCTGTCTGGCACACCATCGGAACCATGACGCGGACAAACAACCGCCCCTGAAAAATATCCAAGAAGCTAGTTCACTGGCTTTTCTAAAAGTCGATATGGCGGCGCGGCCGCTCCCCCACCACGTGAAGAGGATTACCGCTTTCGATCGCCCGATCGGAACATCTCTCCGTACTGCGACTTAACGATCGCCCTTGGCATAACGTCCCATGAGCGTGGCTTCGGCCAGCACATGTCCGTGCATGGCCGCCTGGAGGTTATGCTTGTTGGGACTTGGCAACGCAGGCAGGGTCGTATCCAGGGCATAGAGCCGGAAAAAGTACCGGTGTCTACCGATGGGCGGGCAAGGGCCGCCGTATCCTCTGCGTAACCAGTCGTTGATGCCTTCCCGAACGCCGGGAGGGAACCTTTGTACCCCTGCAGAGAGTTCCTGAACACGGGGCGGAATGTCATACAGTACCCAATGTACCCAGATGCGCTGGGGAGCTGCGGGGTCTGGAGCGTCTGGGTCTTCCACAATAAGGGCCAGACTTTGAGTCCCGGCGGGAATATCCTCCCAGCGCAGGGGAGGCGAAAGGTCTTCCCCCTCGCAGGTATACTGGCGCGGAATAATGCCACCGCTGGCAAAGGCACTGGAATAGATTTGCATGGCTGCCTCCGGGGCGGAAGGTGCATGGGACGGCTCCGCCAATGCCGGACCCGCAGGAAGGCTGCCAATAACGATCAGCAGTACAGCCCACCACCCCATTCGGCACATGTCGGGTTTGGTCCCATCCCTGAAATTCGTGATCAGCAGGATCATCCGAATGATAGCTCATAAGTGACGACCAGAGCACATTTGGGAGAATGTCCCCATCCACCTCATCCAGGAAATTTCCGCCATCTGGGATTCACCGTGGAAAATGTGGTACAGGAAGCCCAACGGCTACTATAACGCGGGCGAGTCGCGGGATAGGTATAAAATCTATCCGTTTATCGACATGAAGCTCTGATTGAGGCATCTTTTATACGCCGTGATGATCAGTTTTGACGGATTTTCGGAAATGGGGCGAGCGCAATCCCGCCGATCTGGCGTAGAAGGCATTTCCGGGGCATACGTTAAGGGGGATATCCAATGACCCATGTGGTTACAGAAGCCTGTATTCGCTGTAAGTATACCGATTGCGTCACAGTATGCCCGGTGGATTGCTTCCACGAGGGCCCCAACTTTTTGGCCATCGATCCGGACGAATGCATCGATTGCACCCTCTGTGTGTCCGAGTGTCCGGTAGACGCCATCTTCCGCGACGTGGATTTGCCGGACGGCATGGAAAAATATCCGGAACTCAACGCGCGCCTGGCACGCCGCTGGCCCGTCATCATTCAAAAAAAGCCTGCCCTGCC
>Ga0315298_1010389_pt1 | contig 11232 bp, 12 predicted proteins | sample WHS_1_MG_FD_203077 | JGI IMG/M metagenome (GOLD analysis project Ga0315298, IMG submission 203077) | Extremophilic microbial mat communities from Washburn Hot Springs, YNP, Wyoming, USA - WHS_1_MG | ecosystem: Environmental > Aquatic > Thermal springs > Hot (42-90C) | place: USA: Wyoming... | reverse complement strand
CCGTGACCAGGGGATCTTCCATGCCTTTCGCCCATTCAGGCTTACGCCAGGCCGGATAGGTTTCCGGAAACCACTCGCCGCAGACGGTGTACTTTACGCCTTCGGCCGGGTTAATCGGTTTCTTCTTCAGTTTCTTCATCCGGCCCCACTCCCGCGATCAATGCCCGAAACCCCTGTCTGACTTTTTTACCGCCTCCGGCTCCGTACAAACGGGCCGAAAAAGAGGTGACTATGGACAGCAGGTCCCGCACCAGTTCCGATTGGACATCCTCCGGTTCCTTTTCCGCGATGGCCATTTATACAGTAAGGAGCAAGCCTGCTCCGCAAACCAAATTCAGTCGCGGAGCGGGGATTTCATCGGGTGGCTTCCGTGGATGGTCACACGTTGAACATCAGAGCACAGCCACTCTTCTACAATTCTGTATTATATTACTTCGGACGGCCGGGAACAAGTCGGATTCCGGCCGGTCATGCGCCCGCCCATCGCCGCGCCCGCTCCGCCGTCAGCAGATGCGGGGCAGCGGTTCGCCGGCCAGCAGATCGAGGAACCGGGTGTCCCCCATCGCCGTTTTCAGATAAACATCGCCCCGCCGTCGCCGTGGGCCAGCAAAACCACCGGTTTGTCCGGATTCTTTTCCATTTCGGCCGCTCACCTGTTCCTTTCGTATTGATAATAGGCCGCGCAGGCCCCTTCCGAGGAAACCATGCACGGTCCCACCGGCCGGGCCGGGGTGCAGGCGGCGGCAAACAAAGGACACTGGCGGGGATTGATCCGGCCCCGCAGCAGGTCGCCGCACCGGCAGCCCTCGCGCACCGCGGTTGCGGGCTCGGGCAGGGCGAAGCGGCGCGCCGCGTCGAACCCGCCGAACCTTTCGCGCAGCGCCAGGCCGCTTTCCGGCACCGGGCCGAAACCGCGCCAGAAGGCATCCACCGGCCGGAAGTATTTATTCATGATCAGGCGTGCCTCCCGGTTGCCCGCCTCCCGCACCACCCTGGTATAACCGTTGAGCACCCGCACATGGCCGGAAAGGATCATCTCCAGCAGCCGGTAAACCGAACCCAGGATGTCCAGCGGCTCGAAACCGGTGATCACCGCCGGCAGACCGTACTGCTCGGCGATAAAATCGAAGGGCGCCCGACCGGTGACGGCGCACACGTGACCGGGCAGGATGAAACCGTCCACGGCCGGTCCGGGATCGTGCAGCAGGGCGCGCATCACCGGCGGCACCAGTTTGTGCGCGGAATAAACGGTGAAATTGGGCAGCTTTTTTTCCGCGGCCGCGGCCAGGGCCAGGGCCACGGTGGGCGCGGTGGTTTCAAAGCCGACCCCGAGAAAGACCACCTGCTTTTCGGGATGGGCCTCGGCCAGGGCCACCGCATCGGCGGGTGAATAAACCACCTCCACCCGGGCCCCCCGCGCCCGCTCCTCCTCCAGGGATGTATCCCGGCCGGGCACACGCAGCATATCGCCGAACGTGGCCACCGTCACTTCCGGCAGGCGGGCCAGCATGATCATCCTTTCGATTTCTCCGCCATCGGTGACGCACACCGGGCAGCCCGGGCCGCTGCGCAGTTCCAGGTAGCCGGCCAGCAGGCCGCGCAGACCGGTGCGGGAGATGGCCACCGTGTGCGTGCCGCAGACCTCCATGAACACCGGCAGGCGCCCCAGGCGCTCCGCCACCGTCCGGGCGAGCAGGATCACCCGGGCCAGCAATTTGCGGCTCAAATCCGGTTCCCGCCAGCGGCCTAGTTTTTTGTTCATCGCTCCGCCGCCTCCCCGCGCCCCGCCGGCACGGCCGGCCGTCCGACCGCATCTTCCCCCCGGCTCAGTATCTCCTCCCAGAGTCGCAGTCTCTCCACGGCATCTTCCAAATCGAGCTTTTCAATGGCATAACCGGCGTGCACAATCAGGTAATCGCCGACCGCCACACCTTCCACCAGTTGTACGCCCACTTTTTGTTCCAGGCCCATGGTTTCAATCACCGCCCACTGTCCGTCCGGCTCCAGGGAAACCACGCGGCCGGGCACACCCAGGCACATACGCTCCACTCCTTATCCATTGTCCTTTTCCGGTGAGCGCCCGGCCCGCACCAGTTCGTGCAGCCACCGGCACCAGTCCTCGATGCCCCGGCCGGTGCGGGCCGAAGTGATGAAAATTTCCAGCGCGGGATTGACGGCGCGCAGTTCGGCCAGGCAGCCGTCCAGATCAAAGTCCGTGTAGGGCAGCAGGTCCACTTTGGTGATCACCGCCGCTCCGGCCCGCTCGAAGGCCAGGGGGTATTTGGCCGGCTTGTCCACGCCCTCGCTGACGCTGAGCAGGACCACTTTGCAATCCTCGCCCAGATCGAAAGAAGCCGGGCAGACCAGATTGCCCACATTCTCAATGAACAGCAGGTCGAGCTCATTTAACGGCAACTCCTCCAGCGCGCGGGCGACCATGCCGGCGTGCAGATGGCAGGTGCCGCCGGTGTTGATCTGCACCACCGCCGCTCCCGTGGCGGCGATGCGCCCGGCGTCTTTCGCCGTGCAGATGTCCCCTTCCACCACACCCACGGTGAGCCCGCCTTTGAGCCGCTCGATGGTTTTCTCCAGCAGCGTGGTTTTCCCGGAACCGGGCGAACTGAGCAGGTTCACCGCGGTCAGACGGTGCTCCCGGAACAGGGCGGCGTTTTGCAAACCTTTCACAATTTTCACAAACTTGTTTTTATTATATACCATAGTCAATCAGTTGGCAAAACCCCGGAAAATAAAAATCCCGGCGGCCGCCGGCGGATGCGCCGGTGACCGCCGGCGGCCCGTTTGGCGCGCCCGGCGCGGCGGCAACCGTCCCGCCCGCTACAGACGGGCCCTGACCAGCTTCGCCCGGGCGTAGGTGCGGAAAACCTTGCTCACTTCCACGGGCACCGTCTCCCCCACCAGGGAACCGGCCCCCTCGATATCCAGAATAAAACCGTCGATGCGGGCGATGCCGTCGTTGGTGTTGGTCACATGGGGTTCCTCCACCCGGACCTCCAGCACCTGCCCCGGTTTGACGGGCAGGGTGTGCGCCCGGATGTCTTCCTTGCCGTAAAGGGGCCGGATGCTCACCGATTCGATGTGCTGTCCCTGGGAGCCGCGGATATACAGGTTTTTCCCCGTCTTCTGCTCCAGATCGCGCAGGTTGGAACCGCCGCTGCCGATCAGCCGGGCGGCCACCAGGGGGTTGGCCTCCACCAGAATGGTGTCGGCGCTGGTGCGCCTGGCCAGATCAATGATGTGATTTTTAAAATGAATGCCCACCGTTTCCTCGGAAAGCACTTTGCCCCGCCCTTCGCAGTAGGGACAGGGGCGCTGCAGCACTTCCGACAGGCTGGGGCGCACTTTTTTCCGGGTCATCTCCACCAGACCCAGGCCGGTGATGCCCAGGATGTTGGTTTTGGTCTTGTCCTTTTTAATTTCTTCTTCCAGGACGCGCAGCACCTGGCGGCGGTTTTCCTCCTTCTGCATGTCGATAAAATCCACGATGATGATGCCGCCGATGTTGCGCAGGCGCAGCTGGCGGGCGATTTCCACCGCCGCGTCCAGGTTGGTGCGCAGCACCGTATCCTCCAGGTTGGTGCTGCCCACAAATTTGCCCGTGTTCACATCCACCGCGGTCAGCGCCTCGGCCTGATCGATGATGATGTAGCCGCCGCACTTCAGCCAGACCTTCCGCTTGAGGGCCTTTTCCAGTTCCTGCTCGATGCCGTACTCCTGAAAAATATTGTTTCTTTCCTCCAGAAAAACTTTATATTTTAAACGCGGTCCGGTGATGTCCAGCAGTTCCATGATTTTTTCGTACTCGTAGCGGGAATCCACGGTCAGCCGCTCCACATCCTCGGTGAACACATCGCGCAGTATGCGCTGAATCAGCTCCAGGTCGCGGTGGATCAGATTGGGCACCGGGCCGTGGCTGCCCCGCTGGAGTATTTTGCGCCACAGCCGGGCCAGCAGCAGCACATCCTGGTGAAAATCCTCTTCCTCCACCCCCTCGGCCACCGTGCGCACAATCACCCCCATGCCGGGCGGCTTGAAACGCGCGGCCAGTTCCTTCAATCTTTCCCGCTCCCGCTCCGACTCGATGCGCCTGGATATGCCGATGTAATCCATGGTGGGCATGAGCACCACATAGCGGCCGGGCAGGGTGATGTGGGTGGTCACCCGGGGTCCCTTGGTACCGATGGGTTCCTTGACGATCTGCACGATCACTTCCTGGCCGCGCTTTAAAATATCGCCGATGTTCGCGCCGAGAGCCCCGTGATGGTGATTGTCCGGCGAACGGGGAGGCAGGGCGTCTTCCACGTATAAAAAAGCGTTTTTCTCCAGCCCGATGTCCACAAAAGCCGCCTGCATGCCGGGCAGCACGTTTTCCACCCGGCCGCGGAAAATATTGCCCACCAGCCGCTGGTTGACGGACCGCTCGATATACATTTCCACCAGCACCCGGTCCTCCAGCACGGCGACCCTGGTCTCTTCGTCTCCGGCGTTAATAATTATTTCTTTGAACACCTGTACATTCTCCTCAAAAATCTATGTCACGGGAAACAACCCGGTGCGGGTGACCGCCGCGGCAGCGGGGGAAGCCGGCAGGCCGCACTGTTCAACCAGGGCGGCGATCACTTCCTCCGGGCGCACATTGCCGCCCCCGCCGATTTGCAACTCCATTTCCAGTTCGGCCCGCCTTCCCTGCACCCGACCGGCCAGGCTGAAAATACCGGGCCGGATATCGCGCGATTTTTCCACTCCCTCCCTGCTCCTGCGGATAACCGTCACCGCCGGCAGGTTGAGCAGGCAGCGCAGGTATTCGGCCAGTTGTTCATCGGCCGCTTCCTCCCGCAGGGTCAGGCACACCCGGTAAACGGCCCGCTGCACGACGGCCATCAGGGCCGGCGATTGCGGGGGCACCGGGCGGGCCTGCGCCACGCTCAGGCCTTCCGGCAGGCAGGCGGCCAGCCGGCGGGCCAGTTCATCGGGCGGCAGTTCTTCCTCCAGCTCCAGATCCAGGTATTCCCGCTCCCCGCACACGCCCACCGGCAGGGGCGCGGCGAAATTAAAACGCGGGTGGGGATTGAAACCCTGCGAAAAGGCCAGGGGCAGGCCCGCCCGGCGCATGGCCCGCTCAAAAGTGCGCACCAGATCCAGATGGGACAGGTAGCCGGCGGGTCCCAACTTACTGAATTGTATGCGGTAGCGGAACATTTCCCTCACCCCTTCCGATGATCACCGGCTCCAGCTCCAGCGTGGGGCACAAGCCGCAGCCCGGGCATTTACCCGACCGGCAGTCGGGAGTGAGCCGCCCGGCCATGGCGCGCCTGTGTTCTCTGACCAGAAAGCCCTTGCTCACCCCGGCGCCGATGTGCTCCCAGGGCAGAATGTCCGCATAGGTGTAGCGCCGGTAGGCGTACCGGCCGGGATCCAGCCCGGCGCGGTGAAAGGCCTCCCGCCAGCGGGCGAAGGAAAAACATTCGGACCAGCCGTCGAAACGGCAGCCCAGGCGCTGCGCCGCTTCCAGCACCGCGCCCAGGCGGCGGTCCCCCCGGGAGAGCGCCGCCTCCAGAAAACTCACTTCCGGGTCGTGCCAGTGAAAAACCAGCCCCTTTTCCTTCAGCCCCTCACGCAGGCGGGCCTGTTTGCGGCGCAGTTCGTCCAGGGTGTCCTGGGGTTCCCACTGAAAAGCGGTATGCGCCTTGGGCACGAAAGAAGAAGCGCTCACCGTCACCTTCAAGCGGCCGCGGGGCACATTTTGCCGCCGTCCCTCCGCCAGCACCCGGCGGGCCAGGTGGATGATGCCCTCCAGATCAGCCTCCTCCTCGGTGGGCAGACCGATCATGAAATAGAGTTTCACCGCCGACCAGCCGGCGCCGAAAGCGGTGGATACGGCGGAAAGCAGATCCTCCTCGGTCACTCCCTTGTTGATCACGTCCCGCAGCCGCTGTGTGCCGGCCTCGGGGGCGAAAGTCAGGCTGGAGCGGCGCACCCGCTGCACTTCCCTGGCCAGGCCCACGGAAAAGGCATCCACCCGCAGCGAGGGCAGGGAAATGCTCACCCGGCCGGGACCCAGGCGGTCCAACAGGGCGTGCACCAGCTCGTCCACCCGGGAATAATCGGCCGTGCTCAGGGAAACCAGGGAGAGCTCATCAAAGCCGGTGTGCCGGATCAACTCCCCGGCCTGCTTCTCCAGCACGGCGGGGCTCTTTTCCCGCACCGGCCGGTAGATCACCCCGGCCTGGCAGAAACGGCAGCCCCGGGTGCAGCCCCGCTGCACCTCCAGCATGCCCCGATCGTGGATTACGCCCAGGGAGGGCACCAGCGGACGGGTGGGAAAGGGCACCGCGTCCAGTTCCCGCACCACCCGCTTGGTGACGACGGCCGGCACGTCCTCCCGCACGGGCGCGATGGAGGCGATCCCGCCGTCTTCACGGTAGGTCACCCGGTAAAACGAGGGCACGTAAATACCCGGGATGCGGGCGGCCCGCCGCAGGAATTCCGCCCGGTCGCCCCTTCTGCCGCCGGTGTCCCGGAAGAGATCGAGCAGTTCATTGATCACTTCTTCGCCTTCCCCGAGCACGAAAAGATCGATGAAATCGGCCAGCGGCTCGGGGTTGAAGGCGCAGGGACCGCCGGCGACGACCAGGGGCCCGTCCCCCCCGCGGTCGGCCGCGCGCAGGGGGATGCCGGCCAGATCGAGCATGTTCAGGATGTTGGAAAAGCTCAGTTCGTACTGCAGGGTGAAACCGACCAGATCGAAGTCCCTCACCGGGCGACGCGATTCCAGGGCGAACAGCGGTATGCCCGCCCGGCGCATCTGCTCCTCCATATCCACCCAGGGCGCGAACGTGCGCTCCATCAGGGCGTCCGGGCGGTTGTTCACCACGTGGTAAATGATCTGCAGCCCCAGATGGGACATGCCCACTTCATAAACGTCGGGAAAGGCGAAAACCGTCTTGAGCGGGGTTTGCTCCCAATCCTTGCGCACCATGTTCCACTCGCCGCCCACATAGCGGGCCGGCTTCTGCACGCGGGGCAAAATATGTTCCAGTTCAACCATGTCCGTCCTGTTCCTCCAGATTATACCATTATTATTGCCATTCCGGTACGGTAAAATATTCCTTGCTACAAATATAATTATTTTACCCCGAACGGACGATAACTGCAACCGGGAGGCGGGGAATTAAAAGTAAAAACCAGTAAAAGATGCCGCCCCTCTCCATCGCCGGACGTTTTATCCGCACGCCGGGGGCAGCCGGCCCACCGGCAGATCCATGCCGTGTTCCATCAACCCGTCGACAACCTGCGCCTCCGTGACCAGCCCCCGGAACTGCCACTGCCGGTTGAAAACCAGCACCAGATGCACCCTGCGGGGCAGGAATGATCTGCTCACCTCGCCCAGGGGCACGTCCTCCAGGGAAACCAGGATTTCCGCGGGCATGATCCCCGCCCCGAGCAGTTCGCTCTTCTTCTGCACCAGATGCTCCATAAACAAATAAGGGGCCATGCGGCGCTCCCGGCTGGCGGCGTAGAACAAAAACAGGGCGGTGACCAGCACATCCAGGCCGCAGAAACCCATCACCAATCCCGCCGAACCGAAGACGGCAATGGCCGCCGCCCACCACTGGCCCAGCCCCGCGGCCCGGTAGGTGGCCTCCCGGACACCCAGGCGTCTGGCCAGATGCGCCCGGTACACCCGGCCGCCGTCCAGAGGCAGGGCGGGCAGCAGGTTGAAGGCGGCGATGAGAAAGTTGCACTGCAGAAAAAAGGGGCCCAGTTCCCCGTCCCACAAACCGTAATTCTTCATGGCCAGACCCAGGGCGGCCATGAGCAGATTGCTGGCCGGACCGGCGGCGGCCACATAAATTTCCCTGGTCGGGTCGAGCACCAGTTCACCGCCCATCCGGGTGACCCCGCCGAAGGGCAGCAGTTCCACATCGGCCACCGGCACCCCCAGGCGCCGGGCGGCGGCCGCATGGGCGAATTCATGGACCAGCACGACCATAAAGGCGATCAGCCCCTTGCCCAGCACGCCGGCGACAAAAAAGAGGGCCAGCAGGGCCAGAAAAAAGTTGTTTATATGCAGTTCCACATCCATAAAGCGACCGGCCCGCACGTCACCGCCCCCTTATTGCTGCGCGCGGGGAAGGGGCAGCCTGCCCAGGGGGTCGACCAGCCGCTCTTTCTCCCGCAGTTCGAAGTGCAGCCCGCCGCCGGGCACGTCCCCCGCTCCGCCGGCCGTACCCAGTTCCTGCCCGCCGTCGACCTTCTGCCCGGCCGTCACTTTCACCGCGGCCAGACCGGCGTACAGCGTATAACAGCCGTCACCGTGATTGAGCAGCACATAGCGCCCGAGCGCGCCGTCCTTCCCTTCCTTTTCCACCCGCCCCTCCCGGGCGGCCCTGACCGGAGTGCCGGCGGGAGCGGCGATGTCTATGCCGGGATGAAAGCGCTCCAGATCGTCCAGCGGGTCGACGGACCAGCCGAATCCGCGCACCACCCGGCCGGAAACGGGAAGCCGCCAGTCCGCGGAGGCGGCAGTCGTGCCCAGCGTCTGACTGGCCCGGGGAATCAGATCGCCGTTGAAATCATGATCGACATTGACCATCTGCAGCCCCAGCTGGACCACTTTCTGCATCACCGGCTGAACATTCCACTCGGTGGTCAGGACATAGCGCAGGCCTTCCCGGATCTGCTCGCCGAAGGCGAAAGGCGCCTGCCGCAGGACCAGCAGCAGGGCCAGGATGCAAAGCGCGGCCGCCAAACGTTGCAAAAGCCCCCGGCGCGGCTTTCCCGGAACGGGCGCCCGCTGGCGGGCATACTGCTCGTAGGTGGCCCATTCCGGCGCCCGGCCGTCCACACCGGTTTTCCAGGGGCGGTTTTTTTTCGCTCTACCCCACTGCATCGCTTATTCTCCCCTCATCAGGATGATGCCGCCCGGCATCCCCGGAGCTTACGATAAATGTATATGAACGGCCGGGACAAATATGACAAGCCCCGGCACAATCCCGGGGCCCGTCGCTGAAAAAGGGGGTGAGCGAAAAAACGGGTCAGACGGCGTCTTTTTCCTGCTCCGCATTTTTCCGGTGCAGCACGAAGTTCACCGTATCCCGGAGCATGATCACGGCCACCTGTTCCTGGGGTTCAAATCCCGGGGCCTCGGCGCGCACCAGATATGTGCCGGCCCTGATGCCCTCGAACAAATAGGCGCCGTCGGAACCGGTGACGGTTTCGTGCAATTCGCCGCCTCCCTCCATGTCCAGCAGTTTGACGGTGGCTCCTTTCAGCGGCTGCCCGGCGGCAAAAACAGTCACCCGGCCGTTCAAAACGACCGGGGAAAGGTATTCCACCTCTATTTTCAAACTGCCGATGACGCTGATCCGGCCCGGCCGGACGGTGATTTTATCCGCCTTAACCTGATGGTGGATGGAGATGATGTCCGCCGGCTCGATCAGCGCACGCAGCCCGATAAAAGTGGAGGTTTCCACCACCCGGGTATAGCAGCCGCGCGCCTCTTCCCGGCACGGCGGCGGTTCCCCGCCGGCGCCGGGCACGGCGAACAGCTTGATCACGGCATTGATCTGCAGCACGCCGTTCTCCAGCAGCCGGTGAGTGAGGGACTCCACCCGGGGAAAAACCTTCATTCCGGCGCCCGCCTCTGCAGTGGGTATGGTGCCGTACCAGTTGATCCGTTTAACCGCCGTATGACGCATCGCTTTGTTTCCGGCCAAAGAAAAGCCCCCCGCCTTCGTCGTTCATTTATACTTTGCCTCATTTAAGGGTCGTCAATACGCGGGGGCGGGCTCAAAACAGGATTTGCTTGCGGTGCGTGTACACATTCATGAGCAGGCCGATGGCGGCCAGATTCATCACCATATTGCTGCCGCCGTAACTGAACAGCGGCAGGGGTATGCCGGTCACCGGCATGATCCCGGTGGTCATGCCGACATTGACGAAGACGTGAAAAGCAAACATGGAGATAATACCCACGGCGAGCAGCAGGCCCAGGGAATCCCGCGCCTGGGAGGCAATCTGCACCCCCCGGTAGATGATCACGGCAAACAGGATGAGCAGCACCAGCGCGCCCACAAAACCGAACTCCTCGCCGACCACGGAAAAAATGAAGTCCGTATGGCGGATGGGCAAAAAGGTGAGGTGGCTCTGGGTTCCTTCCAGCAGCCCCTTGCCCAGCAGGCCCCCGGAACCGACGGCGATCAAAGACTGCCAGATGTGGTACCCGTCCCCGAGCAGGTCGCTCTGCGGGTCGAGGAAAATGGTCAGCCGCTTGACCTGGTATTCCTTCAGTGTGTATTTATAAAATAAAGTGAGCCGGTGGTGCACCACCTGGTACTCCTGCGATGTCTGCGCGTACTGCCGGTCCAGCTGCTGCCTGGCGGATACCGTGGCGGCCGCTTTTCTCTGCTGTTCCAGGGCGAGCAGCTGTTTTTCCAACCGGGCGTCCGTATTGTAGAGGTAGGAATGCACCATGAACAAACCGATCACCAGAACCATCCCGGTCCCCAGAATGCCGAGCAGCAGCCCGGGCCTGGCCCCGGCAAAGAACAGCATGCTGAACATAATGGCCACAAAAACCATGGTTGTGCCCAGATCGGGCTGCTTGAGCACCAGCAGCATGGGCACCCCGACATAGAGAAAACAGGGGAGCAGATCCCGCAACCGGTTGAGGCGGCCTTCCCGGTTAACCAGAAAAGCGGCGAAAGTGATGATCAAGAGCAGCTTGGAAAATTCCGAAGGCTGAAACACAAGCGGTCCGATGCCGATCCACCGCTGCGCCCCCAGCGCGGAATGACCGACGAAGAGAACCGTGGCCAGCATGATCAGGTTGACCGCATACAGCACCCGGGAATGCTTGCAGATATCTTCGTAGGGCACGTACATCATGGCCGCCATGGCGACAACGCCCAGCACGACCCAGATCAACTGCCTGAGCACATAACCGTAATTCAAGTGCAGCAGGCGCAAAAAGAAATTCAACCTGGTCAACTGAGTAAAAGAATCATCGGTGAACGAGACCGTGGCGCTGCCGATGACCAGCAGCCCAAAAACAATGACGGCCGCCGCCGCCAGCAAAAGTGTCCGATCCAGACTTCTGTACAACCTCCGGTCGACCAACCACAACCACCGCCTTAATCAAACCGCGCTCACGCCATTGCGGCCAGGATTTTTAAACACAGCCACGCCAGCGGAAAAAGCTCATCTTCCCGC
>Ga0315298_1010388_pt1 | contig 11232 bp, 9 predicted proteins | sample WHS_1_MG_FD_203077 | JGI IMG/M metagenome (GOLD analysis project Ga0315298, IMG submission 203077) | Extremophilic microbial mat communities from Washburn Hot Springs, YNP, Wyoming, USA - WHS_1_MG | ecosystem: Environmental > Aquatic > Thermal springs > Hot (42-90C) | place: USA: Wyoming... | reverse complement strand
GACGGCTTCATTTGGAATACTTACCGGCCTATCAGCCGGGGTTAAATATGCAGGAGCGGATCTGGCGGCAAGTCCGCTACGAGGCGACGACCAATCGATGGTTTGAGGAGTTAGATCTGATTTGGCATACAATTCGAAAAACCACGCGTTCATGGTCACCTGCCAAGATCCGCAGATTATGTAACTTGACTTAAGTCGTTTGTATTAGATGCTAAGATAGCCGAAACTAAAAGGAGAAGATCTTTTTCCTCGCTTGGGCAAAGAGAAGATAGGTACAAATTTAATTCATGCTCAGATTCGTAGGAATTTCTATTGACACAGAAACTTCCTTTGGAAGAAAAGGGGGGAAGTTTCAGTAGTTGACGGGAAATAGTTTTAATAGTTTGGAGAAATTTAGTAATGAGTGAAACAATCACCGTTAGCCAATAAAGAATAAATAATTTTCTACTTTCTCTGTAAAAAGTCAAGATGAATAAATCCAGGGAGATAAACATGGAAGAGGTCTCAATAGAGATTGAAACTACAAGGTATGCCCATCTTTCTAAGCCTCTAAAATTTTGTTTTCTTACATTAACGGTGATTGGAGTAATTCTCAGCATCTTTTATCTTTTTGGCATAATTTCCCGTTGGTGGGCTATGCTTAACTCTTTTTATTATTACGCATTATATGCTTGTTTTAGTTCTAGCACTTTCTTGATCAAACCAGCGCGGAAAGGAGCTAAGAAAATTCCATGGTACGATCTGGGGGCGGCTATATTGATAATAGGGCTCTCTATTTACTTCATGTTAAATGCATGGGAGATATCAATGATTGGGTGGGGTCATCCAACGAAAGTCAATTTTGCCTTCGCAACTATATACTCTTTATTGATTTTAGAAGGCGCAAGAAGAATGGCAGGCATAGTTTACGTGGGAATATGTCTGCTTTTCGGATTATATCCTCTGTTTGCTCAATATATGCCTGGATTTTTATATGGAACTGGTTCTCCGTTATCAAATATAATAGGGACCCATATATTTGGAGGAGAGGGGATCCTTGGGCTGCCAGGAAAGGTTATGGGTGAAATCATTATTGGATTCCTCATTTTTTCTGGGATATTGATAGCCACAGGTGCGGGCAAATTTTTTCTTAACCTTGCTATGAGCGTGTTTGGCGGTTATAGAGGTGGCCCGGCAAAAGTCGCTGTTGTTGGGAGTGCCCTCTTTGGGTCCCTCAGTGGAAGTGCTCTGTCAAATGTGGTGGGGACTGGTACGGTTACCATCCCCACGATGAAACGAACCGGATATCCTCCAGAGTATGCTGGGGCAATAGAAGCCTGTGCATCAACGGGTGGAATTCTCATGCCGCCAGTCATGGGAGCTGTAGCTTTTGTTATGTGTACGCTTTTAGAGGTTCCGTATTCTAAAGTGATTTTAGCTGCAGTCCTTCCATCTATTCTTTATTATTTTGGATTATTGATGCAAGTGGACGCTTTTGCTGCAAAAACAGGGTTGAAAGGGCTTCCAAAGGAAGAAATCCCTTCAGGTAAAAAAACATTTTTAGAAGGTTGGCCTTTTATTTCAGTGATTGGTGTATTTCTGTATTTAATCCTCTTCCTGGGTTTAGAGGAATTATCGCCATTTTATGCCTCAGCAACATTAGTCATACTTTCCTTTCTCATCAAAGGACCCTATAAAATGACTTTACAAAGGGTTCCCATCATGATTGCTGAAGTTGGGAAGTTGATAACTCAGGCAATGGCTGTCATCCTTCCAATAGGGTTTATTATTAATGGACTCACTATGAGTGGGTCCGCTGCTTCATTTACTTCAGGGATTGTCAACCTTGCTGGTAACAATGTATTTTTAATGCTTCTAATGGGAGCAGGGGCTTGCTATATAATGGGAATGGCAGGCATGCTTATTTCAGCTTATATCTTCCTTGCTGTAACCTTGGCACCAGCTGTGATTCAGGTTGGTGGTTTAAACGTCCTTGCCGTTCATCTTTTTATCCTATATTTTGCGATGCTTTCAGAAATAACTCCTCCAGTTGCCTTGAGTGCCTTCCTCGGTGCAAATATTGCCGGCGCTAATCCAATGAAAACGGCTTGTAGGGCAATGCGCCTTGGAATAGTGCTTTATTTTATTCCTTTTTTCTTTGTTTATAATCCAGCCTTAATTATGCAAGGGTCATTTTTAGAGGTTCTCCAGGCTTTTGGTTTAGCATTAGCAGGTGTGCTGTTTATTGCGGGAGGAATTGAGGGTTATCTTTGGAGAATAGGGAGAATAGGGTTATTTGATCGGATCATCTTTGTCATAGCTGGGAGTTTACTTGCTTTCCCGGAGACAACAACAGATATAATTGGAATTGGGATCATTTTGCTGAATCTGGTTATAACATTCGTAAAAAGAAAAATTTTAATAAAATCTCATACTCCTCCTCTAACTGTTTTACAAAATAATTTAGATCCAAAACGTCAAAAAGAAATTAAGTAAAAATATGATATAGCTTAGTGTATAGGCAATTAAATGTAGGGAGCATGCAGTCAATGAATTCAAATCCCATTTTGTATGAAATCCAAAATAATGGAAACATATATTGGCGGCAAAGATTTGGGGTCCTCTATAAAAATTGGTTTTGCCAAGCTTAAATATAATTCTATTTTTCGATTTTAAAGATTTTGATCGGAGGAAAGTAATGAGTACTTCGTTTGGTTATTTACTTAAGTTACCGAAATTTGAACACTTTGAAGCAAAAGAAATATTGGAAGCCTGCTTACTCCTCTCTAAATATGGGGAAAGGGCTAAATTGATTGCTGGAGGTACAGATCTTCTGGTGTCTATGAAGAAAAGAGAAGTAATCCCAGAATATCTCATCGATATCAAAGGTATCCGGGATTTAAGTTACATTCAATATCAAAGAGGGGTTTTGAGGATAGGGGCTGTGACGCCCCTAAATGATATTGAGGGTTTTCCAATTATCCAAGAGAGGTTTCCTATTCTTGCCTCTGCTTGTCATCAGATAGGGACACCTCAAATTCGGAACTTGGGGACAATAGGGGGGAACCTTTGCAATGCCTCACCATCTGCAGATACTGCGCCAGCACTCATTGGGTTAGGAGCAAAGGCAAAGATTATGGGCCTAAAAGGTGAAAGAACTATTTCTCTCGAAGAGTTCTTTGTTGGTCCTGGTCAGAGCGCACTTCAGGATAGCGAAATACTTACTGAAATTATAGTGCCAGAGTTACCTGGCCTTAGTAGGGGTGAATATTTGAAACTACCAGCAAGAACAACAATAGATATTGCGGTCGTTGGAGTAGCAGTAATCGTTACTTTTGATCCAAAAGATAACAAAATCGGTGATATAAAGATTGTTCTTGGCGCTGTGGCCCCAACTCCAGTGAGGGCTCATAAAGCGGAAAAGATAATAATAGGAAAAACAGTAGAGGGACAATTAATTGAGAAAGCGGCCCAAGTAGCGGCTGAAGAGGCAAGGCCTATTTCTGATATCCGAGGCTCAGCCAAGTATCGAAGGGAGATGGTTAAGGTATTGACTCAAAGAGCGATCAAGCAGGTAGTCCGTATCTAACCTTAAGAGTGAGGAGGAAGGTTTAGAAATGAGACAATCGATCAGGTTGAAAATAAATGGAGATCTATACGAAGTGAGGGTAGAACCTTGGTGGACTCTGGTAGAGGTTATTAGGGAAGAAATTGGATTGACGGGAGTGAAAGAGGCCTGCAGTACTGGCGAATGTGGAGCATGTACTGTTCTGCTGAACGGAAAGCTTGTTAACTCTTGTCTAATTTTGGCAGTCGAAGCTCAAGATAAAGAGATTATAACGATTGAAGGATTGGCTCAGGGAGGGAAACTAGATCCGCTTCAGGAAGCCTTTATTAAGTTTGGTGCTATTCAATGTGGGTTTTGCACGCCAGGTATGTTGCTTGCAGCTAAAGCTTTACTTCAAAAAAATCCTCAGCCTACAGAGGCTGAGATTAGGGAGGGAATTTCTGGAAACCTTTGCCGGTGTACTGGGTATGTTAAAATCATAGAAGCGATACAAGCCGTTGCAAAAGGTGAGTTTTAAGGAGGATTCGAAGAGATGCAATCGTATTCTGTTGTAGGGAAAGGGTTAATAAGAGTGGATGGTAGAGTGAAGGCTACTGGTGAAGCCAAGTATACTTTCGATTTAGTGTTACCGGGTATGCTATATGGGAGCATTTTGAGAAGTCCTTATCCTCATGCTAAAATCCACAACATCGATACCAGTAAAGCAGAAGCTTTGCCGGGAGTTAAGGCGGTTATTACTGGTAAGGAGATTGGACCAGTTAGGTTTGGGTGTATCGATACTCCAAGGTATCCTGCTGACCAATGTCCTTTGGCCATAGATAAGGTGAGGTATATTGGAGAGGAAGTTGTTGCAGTAGCTGCTATTGATAAGGACACAGCAAATGAGGCCTTATCGCTAATTAAAGTAGAGTATGAAGAACTCCCGGCCGTTTTTGATCCGGAGGAAGCGATGAAAGAGGGTGCTCCAAAAATCCATGAGATCATTATTCCCACAACAACTACGGCTTGGGAGGATTTTGGAGTCGCTCGGAAAGCTAGGCCTTACGAGGTTATTAACAATATCTCGAATAACGCTTTGATAGAGTATGGGGATATCGAGCAGGGATTCAAAGAATCAGATTACATTCGTGAGGATAGGTTTGTAATTCCATCGAATGCCCATGTTTCCATGGAGCCTCGGGGGGCACTGGCGAGGTTTGATTCCTCTGGAAGATTAGAGTTCTGGACAACCCATATGGGTTATGAGCATATACGCTATTGGTTGGCAAAGGTCTTGGGAATGCCCATAAGCAAGGTGCGAGTATTAAAAGCCTATGTTGGAGGTGCTTTTGGTGATAGTTGTTGGACTTATCCCTTCCAATTTTTAGCTGCCTTCCTCTCCAGAAAGGCAGGTAAACCTGTGAAGATAACTTTGTCCCGTGAGGAAGTCTTTATGGTTACTCGGCTTGATCATCGGATGATTATAAATAGTAAAATAGGGGTAAGTAAAGATGGAAAAATAGTATCCTATCACGTGAAAGTTATCCAGGACGTGGGTGCATATCGCGGCAGCTCACCGACCACCCTGTATCTTTTTCATGTGTTTCATGATCCAATATATCATACACCGAACTTAAAGTATGAGGCAACGGGGGTCTATACGAACAAGTTGGTAACGGGCCCAAGGCGTGGGAATGGTATCCAACAGCACAGCTTTGCTTTTGAATCTCAGTTGGACATGATCGCTGAACATTTAGGTATAGATCCATTGGAAATAAGATTTAAAAATCTTAGGAAACAGGGGGATGTCTTATCAAACGGTGATAAACTTGATAGTTATGGCCTTCCCGAATGCCTGGCAAAGGCAGCGGAGTCCATAGGTTGGAAGAGGAAGCGAGGGAATAAAAAAAATATAGGTTTAGGGATCGGTAATAGTGCTATGTTTTGTGGTGCACCAAATTATCCTTTTGGAAGCGCGGCACTCGTGAAGGTTAATCCAGATGGAACTGTTACTTTGTTTACAGGGGGTACTGATTTCGGTCAAGGACATGATACCGTGATGTCCCAAATTGCTGCCGAGGAGTTAGGAATAAGAATGGAGGATATCATTCTGGTTTCAGGCGATTCAGAAACATGCCCATACGATATAGGCAATTGGCTTAGCGCGGGGGTATATACCTCGGGGCAAGCTGTAAAAAGAGCAGCCGCTGATGCTAAACAACAGATATTAAGTTACGCCGCTGAGGCCTTAGGGATAAAATCAGATGGCCTGGGTATCAAAGATGGGTACATATTTGCAAAAACCAATCCAGACGTAAAGCTAACATCATTAGCTGATATTTTAAAGTATAGTATTCAAAGACATAATGGAGATCCTATTTTAGGCAAGGGTTTTGCCAAATGTGTATCGGAAGTAGAATTTTGGGGAGGGAGTTATAAAGGTACTGCAAGTCTTTCTCGAGGTAGGGGACGTTTTACGGATGCTTATAGTTTTGCCGCTGCCATCGCTGAGGTAGCACTTGATAAAGAAACAGGTAAAGTTAAGATAAATGAGATAGTGATAGCTGCCGATTCCGGCTTTGATATAAATCCAATGAACGTGCAGGGGCAGCTCGAAAGTCAAGCAGTTATGGGAATGGGGGATGTTTTATTTGAAGAGATAATTTTTGAAAAAGGAAGGGTACTTAATTCCACGCTTGGAGACTATAAGATACCCGGAGCACTTGACATACCTAAAATAACAACCATTAGCGTCCAGACTAATGAACCTAAGGGGCCCTATGGAGCCAAGGAAGTAGGAGAAGGAGCCCGTGCAGCAGTGTGGGCAGCTGTCTCCAATGCTATTTGTAATGCAATTAGTTCAAGAATCTACACTTTGCCGATGACCCCAGAAAGAATTCTTGAAGCAATTAAAAGAAAAAAGACCTAATTGTTAACCATATCAAAAAAGGCACAATTAGTGAAAAATAATAGAGCGAGAAGGAATTTGAATAAAAGGGGCCAAAAGTGCTGTTGATTTGGGTTAGTTCTAATATCTTCTCTCAAAACGGATACAAAGAGCTTCTTATTAATATTAAAAAGATTGTGGGTAAGCAGTTAGGTTTACTGCCTCGTCTTCTACCACTACTATTTCAACCCGAGTTCGACAGTCATAGGCATTTTTTAACCTAAAAATAGAGCTAAGTCATTGTTTTTATGAAGAACATATCCGGAAGAATCCCAAATTGTGTAGGCATGCGTTTTATAATTTTTTTTATCAGGTCTCCTATTCGATACGCTACTAAAAAATTAAAGGTCTCTTTTTGGAAAAAGATTCATTTTGACTTTTTCTGAAAGTTCTAAGGTTGATAAGTTTTTGTTGATCAAGTTTTTGAGAGTGTGAAGTGATGGAGCCTCTTATGTTTACGGGATTCCAATTTATAGGTTGGTAGTTCATGTTAGTTATGTTTTTGGCATAGCGAAAAGTAAGATTAGGAGGTTTGGAGACAGATCTGGAAGGAGGGTTTGGGGAAGTTGTATATTTGAATAAGAGGTTTTATAGTTATTTGAGAACAATTATTGGTGAGTATTTTTATTGGGATTCAGTGGTAATTAGTCGAAGCGGGAAAGTAAAGGGTAAGGTTAGATCAATTAAGTGTATTGTAGCAAAACTTCTAATAGGTTGAAAAGGATGTTCACGTTGGTTCAGAAGTGATAAATAGGAAATTGGCCAATTTCTTTGCCTTCTGATTTGAATTCTTGAATTATCTAAGAAGTAAGAATTTAATCAAGGGAGGGGAAATAATGGAAATTAGATGGTTGCCTGTGGGTACGGTGATGAGGGTTCAAGCCCTTAATATCTCTAATAAGGTAGCTGTTAAAGATAAATTTCGGCAATTAACCTTTAGGGAATGGAATGAAAGGTCAAATCGATTGGCCAATGCGTTAATCTCTTTAGGTATTGGGAAAGGAGATAAGTTTGCTATCCTTGCATATAATTGCATCGAATGGATGGAAATTTATGCTGCAGCTTCTAAGGGGGGGCAAGTAGCCGTGCCCATAAACTTTAGGCTTGCTGGCCCTGAAATTGAATATATTGTGAACCACTCTGACTCTAAAGCTTTTATTGTTGGAAAAGAATTCATAGATACTATTAACCGAATCCGATCTAATTTAAAGATTTCAGAATCCTGCTATATATCTTTTGGGAGTGAAATAAATCCTAATGGTTGGAAATCTTATGAAGAATTAATTGCTGGTGCATCTCCCGAAGAGCCCCCTGTTGCTGTTGATGGGGCAGACCCATGGATGATTATGTACACTTCTGGGACTACTGGGAAACCAAAAGGAGTTGTAAGGAATCATCAAGCTACCATTGCTGAATTTCTCATCAATATTGTGGAGATGGGATTCAGACACGATGATATTGGTTTACTTGTAATGCCTATGTGTCATATCAACTCTGTTTTCTACTCCTTCGTATTTACTTATATGGGCGCAAGCTGTTTTGTTTATAATATGACTGTCTTCGATCCAGAAGATCTTTTGAAAACCATTGAAAAAGAAAAGATTACTTTTATTTCTCTTGTTCCTACCCATTACATTATGATACTCTCTCACCCGAACAGAGACCATTATAATGTTTCTTCCATTAGAAAACTTCTCTGTTCTTCTGCTCCAGTCCGAAGGTCAACAAAATTAGAAATTATGAATTTCTTCAAGAATGTAGATTTTTATGAGATTTACGGTTCAACAGAGGCCGGATCAGTAACAATCCTAAGACCAGAGGAACAACTCACTAAAGTTGGTTCTATAGGAAGAGAGGTTATGGGAACGGATCGGATAAAGCTTCTTGATGAAAGAGGAAATGAAGTTCCTGATGGTGAAGTTGGGGAGCTCTTTGCCCGAACGCCTGAGATGTTTACAGAATATTGGAAAGATCCTGAAAAAACGAAGCAGGCCTTCAGAGGAGAATGGTTCTCTGCCGGAGATATGGCCCGAAGGGACAGTGATGGATATTACTATCTTGTAGATCGGAAAGCCAATATGATTATAACAGGCGGTGAAAATGTATTTCCATCGGAAGTTGAAAATGTGGTAGGGTCTCATCCAGCAGTTAAAGATGTTGCCGTTATTGGAGTTCCTCATGATAAGTGGGGGGAGACGGTAAAGGCCGTTGTAATCTTAAAAGAAGGGTGTAGAATTTCGGAATCGGAATTGATCAGTTATTGCAAGGGCAAAATTGCGGGATACAAAATTCCTAAATCCGTTGACTTTATCAAAGATGAAGAAATGCCTAGGACAGCTACGGGTAAGATCCTCCATCGAGCATTGAGGGAACGTTACGGAAAGTGGAGCGATTATAGTCAAAAGTAGAAGGGGGAGGTTACTGTTGAAAGAGATCGTTCTGGGTCGTGTGTGATGAAGGAAATTATGTATTGGGGCAGGGGATGAATTATAGCTTAATGCTAAGCTTAAAATTTTAGGATAATATGGAAAAGCATAAAATATTATAGAATTTACTGCGATAACCTTTAGTAGAAAAGAAGAGCTTTAATGAAAGAGTACTGGGACAAAAAGCTTGAAACAATGCCCCTAAAAGAGTTGGAAAAGTTTCAATTAGATCATCTTAAAAAAACAATCCAAAAGGCTTACGAAAAGATTCCCTTTTATCAGGATAAATTTGATGAAATAGGAATAAGACCAAAAGATATAAAAAAATTAAGTGACCTAGCGAAATTACCTTTCACTCAAAAAACTGACTTAAGGGATTATTATCCATCAGGTTTCTTAGCTGTTCAAATGAACAAAGTTTCAAAAATTCATGCATCCTCTGGTACGACAGGAAAGCCTATCGTTAGCTTTTATACACCAACTGATATAGATAAATGGGCTGAGTGTGTTGCAAGAAAGATGGTTGCAGCAGGCATTTCTTCGGATGATGTTTTCCAGATTGCCTTAGGAATGGGGTTGTTTACAGGTGGGTTAGGATACTACCACGGCGCCTTGAAGGTCGGAGCTATGATTGTCCCTACCGCAACAGGTCAAACAGAAAGGCAGATAATGCTCATGCAAGATTTTCAAACCACAGCATTCACGAGTACACCCTCATATGCTATTACTATTGCGGAAAGGGCCAAAGAAATGGGTATTAGTCTTAACAAGCTTCACCTTCGTGTAGGAATAATTGGAGCAGAACCTTTTTCGGATGAGATGAGGAAAGAAATAGAAGTCAAAATGGGAATTAAAGCATTCGATGGTTATGGGCTCACTGAGCTCTGTGGACCAGGGGTAGCATATGAGTGTCAGGAACAAAACGGACTTCATATTAATGAAGATCACTTTATCCCTGAGATCATCGATCCTTCCAGTGGTCAAGTTCTCCCTTTAGGAACAATAGGCGAGCTTGTTTTAACATCTATCCAAAGAGAGGCTATGCCCATGATTAGGTTTAGAACTCGAGATATCACTTCTTTGAGACGAGAGAAATGTGAATGTGGTAGGACTCTTATTAAAATGACAAGGGTTCAAGGACGGACTGACGATATGCTTATCATAGGTGGTGTTAATGTTTTTCCTTCACAAATTGAAAGTCTACTTTTTGATTTCAAAGAGATAGAACCCCAATACATAATCTATATTAGGAAAAAAGGACACTTAGATTCTTTACATGTAGATGTAGAGGCTAAACAAGAATTATATGAGGGTAGCTCGGAGAAAATAATCGAATTGGAAAATCGGATATCGAATCATTTGCGAGAAATGATTGGAATTAGCATTAAGGTTCGGCTTTTACCTCCTAAATCAATAGCAAGGAGTGAAGGGAAGGTGAAGCGGGTCATCGATGAAAGAAGCAAGTAAAGGATTACTGCTCTTCCAGAAAAGAGGAGATGTAAAGGGAAATATTTTAACGATTAGGGTTTTTTGGATTGAATTTTTTATAGAGATTTATATAATGAAATTATATAGCCATAATAAAGTCACGCCCTTCGAAATTTTGGCGCTTCGGGTAGGGGCTTCTTCGTAGGTGAGACATTTATCTGCTCTTGACCAAAACAATTTATAACCCCTTTGGAAATCTCCAAGCGTGTTGAATCTCCTTGAAACCCGTTCGGTATTCATCCTCGCGTCAAAAGGCAAGGTATTTTTGAAGATTTTTATAAAATTATAAAACCTGCAAGAAAACCCAGGTTTTTAAACCTAAGGATGAATGAGGCCCAGAGCGAAGCATAGGGAATTCGGCCAAGCCAGGTGGCCCGAAAGAAACCTTGGACTTCAGTCTAGGGAGTTTCATTTAAGAAAGTATGTTATGAAACCATTTTGGAAAAAAGAGAATACTTTAGTTGGTGAAGCAAAATTATAGTAGGAAAAAAAGACCATTGAATGTATGTGATATAATAGAATCAATACTCGAAGCATTTGCCTGAACATAAAATTAGGCTATTTGGATATTTAAGGAAAATATTTGTTTTTACTAAAAGGTGATTTATGAAAAAAATAATGAGTGGGAACGAAGCCATCGCAAGAGGGGCCTATGAAGCGGGTGTTAGAGTAGCTACTGCCTATCCTGGGACTCCCAGTACAGAAATCTTGGAAACAATTGCTAGTGTCTTGTAACTGAAATAGCTTGACATAATTATGTTCATATTATATACTGGGGGTATGAAAACACCCCCCATAACTATCGAGTTGAAGCCTGAGCAGCGGCAAGTGCTGGAAAGTTGGTG
>Ga0315298_1010385_pt1 | contig 11234 bp, 8 predicted proteins | sample WHS_1_MG_FD_203077 | JGI IMG/M metagenome (GOLD analysis project Ga0315298, IMG submission 203077) | Extremophilic microbial mat communities from Washburn Hot Springs, YNP, Wyoming, USA - WHS_1_MG | ecosystem: Environmental > Aquatic > Thermal springs > Hot (42-90C) | place: USA: Wyoming... | reverse complement strand
AAACTTTTCTCTACACTTATCGCAGACTAAGTCGTACGCAGAGAGGCACAACCTACTACTAACTTTAAATTTAAGTACTTAAGCTTTTGTTGTCAAACTTAACAACATGTTACCTTTATCGTCATAACTATACTCTATAATCTTTCTAATGAAGTTAGAAAAAAGATTTAAATCTCTTCTTGTTTTACAAATACTTAGCGTAAAACGATGGAAGTTGAAGTTGCAAACTATCAACTGTTGTACTTAGTTCTTCTTGTAATTACTACTGTTCTTATGACATACTTTGCAATACTTTTCAAAAGCCTAGCTTCGAATAGAAAAGTAAAAAGAGCAAAAATGCTTGATGGAAGCAGTTGGCTTAGTGAAAGTAGCTGGATTGATTCTGACGATCCTTGGTCTGCTTACTTTTCAGCTCAACGTTTAGCTTCGCAAGGCTTTGAAACAAGCGACTACTACTTTAATATTGTTATGATGCTTTTAGGAACTTTCATGGTAGTTATTGGAACTTACTACAATTCTGGTTTCGACGTTCTTGGAGTTATGGCAGGCGTAGATTATTCCACAGCTGTGCTGTTCTATCCTTGGGCATTTCTTTTCTTAGTAGGTGGAACTCTAGTAGTTCTAGTAAACTCTTTCTTCAGCTTCTTAAAGCTAATGGAATAAGATCTCGATTGCAGAAATCAATTTAGAATGTTCTACGACTATTGCCTCTTTTCCTTTTTGTGTAAAGCAATTCTAAAGTTTTTATTGTTGTTCGCCTTTGGTCTAGAAAAACCTACAGAGCAGTTTGTTGCACAGATGTGCAGACTAGTAATGGCAACAAAAACTATAAAACTTTTTAAGCAGTTGTTCTGCAGTTGTAGCTCAAGTTTCTAGAGCGAATGGAAATATTAGTGTTTTGTTTGCGTTATCTTTCTAAAAACGTAATTCTCATGACTGTAATAAGCAATAAAATTGTTAACCATGCACTTATTATCTTAGCATGTATATTATTTACTAACTTCTCCCGTAGCGTTTCTCTACGTTTTACGCCTATAATTTTTACTCCTTTAAGATTTGCTTTAATAGGTTTTGGCTCCATTAAGGTTTGTTTCGCTAAGGTCTACCTTACTAAGGTTTGCTCTAAAAAGTAATGCATCTTTAAGATTCGTTCCTTTAAGATTTGCTCCTTCAAGGTTTGCTTCATTCAGGTCCGCGCTAAAAAGATTTGCTTTACTAAGGTTTGCTCTAAAAAAATTTGCTCTAAAAAGTCTTGCTCTTTCGAGATTTGCTTCTTCAAGGTTCGCTTTACTAAAGTTCGCTTCACTAAGGTCCGCTTCACTAATGTTTGCTCCTTTAAGATATGCCTTGCTAAGCTTTGCTCCAATAAGGTTTGCTCCTTTAAGATTTTCTCCTCTAAGATCTAATCCTTTAAGGTCTATTCTCTCTAAAGTCTTTACGTGCGATGGCATAAAGTGGCTTGATAATCTTATCAAGGATTTAATTTTATATTTATCTATAGTTTCATTTTCATGCAACCAAGCAAAAACGCTTAATGCGATCCACCTATGCAACCAAAGTTTTACATAATCATCAGAGGAAATATAAACTTCTTTCCATATTTCTTCTTCTTTCTCTTCTTCATCTGCTTTAATTATTATTGATTCGCTTTCTGCAATTCTTCTAGAATTTTCAATTATTTTTGGTCTATCTTCATCCTTTATAAGAGGGCGTTCATCAATTTTTCTTAAAAATTCTTTTGCCTCTTTATCCTTTAAGATGCCTATAAGTCCCTTAAGGAATTCCATGGTCTCCACACTTGGTTCTCCAGCATTAAGTCTATACGTCTTGCCATCCTTTATGCTTTCGTAGTAGTATTCTGCAAGCAAATACTCTTCAAAGCTTTTATGGATAAATTCTATTTTCTTAGAAACTATCTCTTGAGAAGAATGATATAAGTATGAAGTTATTAGAGGTTTTAAGTATTCTTCAAGATTCTTAATTTCTTTTTTGTAAATTTTTGCAAGGTTTAACTTAAGTTTTTCTTCGTCCAGCTCTTTGTACAAGTTTTTTATTGCTGCAGTATACCTTAACAATTCTTTTTCAACGTAGTAATATTCTTTAAACTTATCCATTTCTTTTTTATGTTTTCCTTTTATTAAACTATGAATAAAGACATAGTACAAAAGAGATCTTTTCATGCTACTAGACCATTTAGGCTTAAGAGTAAGCTTGTACGAAGGATCTAGGCTTATCATTCCAAGTATCCAGCAGAACAAAGGCTTAGTTATTTCTTCTTCGTCTAGACCAAGCTCTTCACATTTCTTATAATCTAATTCAACTCCATATTTTTTAAAGAACTCATTAACTTTTTCTTTACCGAATGGCATTAATCTAACGTATTCCTCAATATACTCTTTAGGAACATCTACTAATCTTGAAGTTGCTATAACTTTTACTTTTTCATATTTGTTGTGAAGCTCGGTAATATAGTTAAACAAATCTTTAATTTCACCTTCGTATTCGTCTAGTCCATCAAGAATGAGCAGCATATTTCTAGATTCGTTTTCTATAATGTTTGAAATAAAATAGTCTAAGTTTTCTTGGTTGTAAACAGAACAGCTCTTTACGTCTTCTAATCCACTGAGGTTTACTACAATTGGAAAGTAAGAACATTCACTTTCGTTACTGAGACAAAGATCGGCAAACTTGTTGGCTAAATATTTTACAAAAGAAGTTTTTCCTAAGCCAAATGAAGCTCCTATAACAATACGCCATCTTTTATCGTCTTTTAAAAAATCTTCTACTTTCCATTCTTCACCTTCAACTTCTTCATCTTTTTTGTTCCATGTTTCTCTTTTTGTTAACTTAAAAGAACTTTCAACATAGTAGCTACTTAAAGACTTTCCATCGATAGGCTTCTTTTCTTCGAAATCATTTTTTACTGTTTTTAAGTAATCCTCAAGTTCCTTCCTTATTTTGGGTATTCCTGAGTACAACGTTTTTATTGCTTGAAGTATTAATCCATAAGAAAACGCAGCAGCAACTTCTGAAGCATAGTTTCTCCATTTTTCTCGAAGAACTTGGCTTTCCTCTACGTCTACGTAATCAGATATTCCTTTGATTACAATGTAGTCTGAGCGATGAGTATTGTAGACAGCTTTACCAACCCCACCTGCTTCTGTTTCGAAAGCAATAGGATTTCTACCTAAGAGGTCTTGGGGGACTTTTCCACTTAGAATTGTTTCTCCTGAAAGAATCAAGCCATGAACAATTTTTGTTTCTTCTTTAGGCTTTCCATCTGGTCGAGAAGTTTTAATTTTATTCTTCCAATCTTCTCCAACGTTTTTAATAATGTCTTTAAGTTTCTTAGAAGGCGGTTCAACAGGAATCGGTCGTGGATGCTCTCCTTCTTTATCGGTTTTTTTGTACTCATAGTATTCAACATTATCTGAAACCGCTACGTCTCCCAAGTTGATGTTCTTCTTAACGCCTCCTGCTATTCCAACAAGTACGATGAATCTTGGACTAAAATTATGAATTATTTCAGTTGTTTGAGAAGAAGAATTTAAGTTTCCTCTTTCAGTAAACTTAAAGAAAGCTACTCCAACTTCTTCAATCTTTTTGTAGTAGTATGAAAAGTTCTTCTCTGACTTTAAATCTTTTTCTTGAAGCTGAAATACCTCTTTTACAGCTCTATATTCTTCGTCTAAAGTGGCAATTACTGCGAAGTCAATTTTCAAGTTACTCTTCAAAAGAATAGGTTAGTTTACTTTATAAGTTTTCTTATGATTAGAACGCAATTATGGAAAGTAAAAAATCTAGCTACTTTAACAGATAACAGTAAAAGAGATCTCAGAAAATAAAACTTTGCATTGTTTTACATTGCACTTTTGTAAAACATAAGGATAAACGCTAAGACTTAAACCAGTAAAAACTGCAATTACTCTTAAGCTTCAACTAACGCTCTCTAGAAAAAATTATGGAGGTTATTGAGTAAAAATAAGATTTATAAGCTTTAAACAAATAAAATAGAAGTTAACTTGGCTCGAAATTCTCTTTTTCCAAGGAAAGTAACCCGCGAAGAACTTAATTCACTTGTTGATAAAGCTGCAGACTTGATAAGAACTGCTGTTGACTATAAGTTTATTCTTGTTTTGCTTTTCTTAAAAAGGCTAAACGACTTATGGAAAGTTGAAAGGAATCGAACTAAAGAACGACTAATAAAAGAAACAGGCTTATCTGAGGATGAAGCTGAAAAAGAGCTAGAAAAGATAGATTTTTTCACCTTTAAAATTCCTAAACAGTACCTTTGGGATGAAGTAACAAAAGACGTAAACGACATGCCTAAAAATCTTGCGTCTGCAATAAATGAGATTGCAAAATTAAACAAAGATTTGCAAGGCGTAATAAATAGGGTTGATTTTCTAGAGTTTGCTAGAAACCAAGAAAATCGTGAACTACTGAGACAGCTTGTAGAACTTTTTAACAAGTATGACTTTGGAGGAGAAGAAGTTTCTCCAGATGTTCTTGGTGATGCTTACGAGCATATACTCATGAAGTTTGCACCAGAGAAAGCAAAGGAAGGAGAAATCTATACCCCTAGAGAAGTTATAAAGTTGATGGTTGAAATCTTAGACCCAAAACCTGGAGAAAGTGTTTACGATCCATGTTGTGGCTCAGGTGGTATGTTGATAGTTTCATATTTACATGTTAAAGAAAAGTATGGTAAAGATGAAACAAGAAGGCTTTTCTTGTACGGTCAAGAAAGAAGTCCAGAAATTTATGCAGTATGTCAAATGAACTTAATTCTACATGATATTAGAGATGCATACATATCTAATGGAGACACACTTGAGTTTCCTAGGTTTACTGAAAATGGAAGATTAAAGCAGTTCGATGTTGTTATAGCAAATATTCCCTGGAATCAGGATGGATATGGAGAAGAAAGGTTAAAGAAGGTTGATTTTAGGGAAAGGTTTTCACTTGGCTATCCTCCAAATAACACAGCAGATTGGGCATGGATTCAGCATATGTTAGCTTCAGCAAAAGAAAATGGAAGAATTGGACTAGTAGTAGATAACGGATGTTTGTTTAGAGGAGGAGCTGAAAGAACTATTAGGAGTAAAGTTATAGAAAAGGACTGGATTGAATGTGTTATACTTACACCTGAAAAACTGTTTTACAATACTGGAGCACCTGGAGCCATTATAATTTTCAACAAGAAGAAGTCGACAGAGAGAAGGAATAAAATTCTTTTCATTAACGCCTCAAACGAATTTATACCTCATCCTTCAGTTAGAAGATTAAATTCTCTTTCGCAAGAAAATATTAACAAAATTGCGGAAGTTTACCGAAGATTTATCAACGTTGAAGGATTCTCAAGGGTAGTAGATGTAAAAGAAATTGCTGGAAATGACTATAACCTGAATGTAACTCTTTATGTTATGCCAATAGAAGAAAAAGATTCTATTGATATTTTCAAAGAATTTTCTGAGTTGAAAGAACTTGAAAAGGAAAGACAAGAAACTGCAAAGAAGATTGAAGAATACATTAATGAGTTAAGCAAGGTGTTGATATGATGTTTTACAAAGAAACTAATTTCAAAGAAACAGCAATTGGCAAGATACCAAAAGAGTGGGAAATTGTTAAGCTTAGCGATAAGAAATTAGCTGAAATTATTATGGGACAGTCCCCTCCATCAAGCACGTATAATAAGGAGGGCAAAGGATTACCCTTTCTTCAAGGAAAGATGGAATTTGGAGAAGTCTATCCTTCACCCATAGTGCATTGCTCACAACCAATAAAGATAGCAGAACCAAACGATATCCTCATATCAGTAAGAGCTCCTGTAGGAGATGCTAATGTTGCACCATATAAATTATGTATAGGTAGAGGATTAGCAGCCATACGATTTAACCTGAATAGAGCGAATCATTGGTTTTACTTTTATTATTTCCAGAAAATCAAAAACTTCTTGGAAAATCTGGGGAAGGGGTCGACTTTTAAAGCAATAACTAAGGAAGACTTAGAAAACTTAAAAGTACCTTACCCATCATTTTTTGAGCAACAAAAAATCGCTGAAATCCTTTCTACTGTTGACGAAGCAATTCAAAAAACAAATGAAATCATAGCTAAAACTGAACGCTTAAAGAAAGGCTTAATGCAGGAGCTTTTAACAAGTGGAATAGGACATAAGGAATTTAAGGATACCGAGATTGGAAGGATTCCAAAGGAGTGGGAAGTTAGAAAACTAAAAGATGTAATTTTCGAAGCTAAATCAGGTTTTGCATGTGGTAAAAGGGATGAAAATGGGATACTACAGTTAAGAATGGATAGTATAGAACCAGAGGGATGGATAAATACTGAAGCAGGTGTTAAAGTTCCTATTCCTGAAGATGTAGAAAACTATTTTCTTAGACTAGGCGACATCCTTTTCAATAATACGAATAGCGTGGACCTGATAGGTAAAACCGCAATCTTTAGAGGCGAATTCCAAAAATGTGTTTACAGTAATCATCTCACGAGAATAAGAGTTAACTTAGCTAAAGCTATCCCTGAATGGATTTTATATCTACTAATAAGAAAATGGCAACTTGGGTTTTTCAAAACAATATGCCATCGACATGTCCATCAAGCAGGAATAAATAATGAAGATATTATTAATTTAAAAATTCCTGTTCCTTCCATTTCAGAACAAAAGAGGATTACTTTGATTCTTTCAAGCATCGATGAAAAATTACGACTAGAAAGAAATGAGAAAGTAAAACTAGAAAGAATCAAGCAAGGGTTGATGGATTTGCTTCTTACTGGAAAAGTTAGGGTTAAGGTGAATTAAATATGCCTGTAGTAATGATTTCCAGCATAAACTTTAAAGATAGTAGGTACTATATAGATTTAGATGAACTTGTTAGCGTATTCCCTCATATAGAAGGAAGTAAAAATATAAAACTTTACCTTGTTGAACTTAGAAATGAAACAGATAAGCTTGTGAAAAGATTCAAACCATTCAAGGAACTTGAATTAAAAACTGCTACCTATTGGAATGAGTCAACAAAAAAATGGGTGCCTTGTATAGATTTGCCTGAAGATGTGGTATCTCGGTTTAACATTGGAAAGAATTATCAGGTTACAATAATTCTTAGCACCTATGATGAAAAACCTTTCTTACCATTAGAAATTAAACATATAGGCTATGGTAGTGAAAAGGCAGTCGAGTATTTTTCAAAAATCGAGGTAAATTTACTTTCGTTAAGTTTAGAGCAACCTATACTTAACAATGCTGTTAGTTATTTATGGGATGCATACACTCGACTGGAAGAGAGTGATATCGAGGGAGCTAGGACTTCTGTAAGAAATTCGCTTCAGGTGCTGAAGGATGAATTTGTGCCTAAAATAGAGGTCATAGAAGAAGCAAAAGATTTTCCGAAGAATCTTAAAGACCTAGTAAATCAATTAACAGAGTTTGTTCATTATGGAGGTCCTCATCCAGGTGTAGCTCCAAGAACCACTACTGAGGTGATAATTTTAATAACTATAGAATTAGTAAAATATTTAGCAAAATCGCTCGAAAGTGGAGTTATATCTCTCAGAGAAGGTGATTAAAATGCTTTACACAGAAAAGGGTACAGTTGAGGATTTCATCATTCAAGAGCTTCAAAAACTTGAGTGGAAGTATGTAAGCCCTGAAGAAATGAAGCTTAAACGAAAAGGAGATTTTGAGGAGCCTTTAGTTGTAGAGGAATTAAGAGGAGCTTTAAAAAGAATAAATAGCGACGTAAAGCTAACAGATGCTGATTTAGATTTTATCGTTGTCTCGTTAAGGACTATTCCAGCAAACGTTGAAGGCATTAGAAGGTTTCTGGACGTTTTTAGGAATGGTTTGGTTGTTCCTCTGGAAAAAGAAGGAAGAGAGGAGGTTATAAGGATAGTTGACCTTAAGAATGTTGATGTAAACGAATTTATGGTAACGAGGCAACTTACAGTAGAAGGCTCAAAAGGAGAATTTAGAGCTGATATAGTCCTATTTGTTAACGGTATTCCTTTAGTACTTATAGAATGTAAAAATCCGACGAGAGAAGAAGTTGATTGGACCGACGCTTATAATCAAATCAAAAGATACGAAAAAGACTCTCCTGAACTTTTTAAGTATGTTCAATTTTCAATAGCAACAGATGGAATAAAAACTAGGTACTTTCCAAATGCATTTAGAGAAGAATCAGAAGAACGTATAGAGGTTTTTCATAATGTTTGGAGAGAACCATTTCCATTTAAAACTGAAGATTTTGGAGACGATGAGCTAAAGATAGCTATTTATGGCTTGTTGTCTAAAAAGAACCTTCTAGACGTTATCGAAAACTTCACCTTCATTAGAAAAGAGAGAGATAAGACTACAAAAGTAATGGCAAGGTATATGCAGTTTAGAGCCTCAAACAAGATATTTGAAAGAGTAATAAACACTTTACAGAAAAAAGATGAAAAGAAGGGTGGCTTAATATGGCACTGGCAAGGCTCTGGAAAAACTTACACAATGGCATTTTCAGCTTGGAAACTCTTTCATTCTCCAGAAGCTGAAAAACCAAGCATCTTTGTAATGGTTGATAGAAGAAACATGGAAGAACAAATAGAAAAAGACTTTTCCTTTATAGAAGTTCCTATAGAAAAAGTTGGTTCAATAGAAAAGCTCTTTGAAGTTCTAAGATGGGGCAAAGATGCTAAAAGAGGTATATTCTTAGTAACGATTGAAAAGTTTAGTCCAAAAGAATTTATGAAACTTGAGGAGGGAGGCGAAAAGATAAAAGTTGAAAGAGAAAATGTAATTGTCCTTGCTGATGAAGTTCACAGAACTCACTACGGGAAATTTGAAACCATAATGCGCAGTGTTTTCAGGAATGCATTTATCTTTGGATTTACTGGAACTCCTCTTTCAAAAATTGACAGAAACACTTTTCAGAAGTTTTGTCCAAAAGATGAACTCTACTTAGATAGGTACTCTATGTTAGATGCTTTAAAAGATGGTTTTACGGTTCCACTTTCATATGAAGCTAGATTGCCAAACTATCATCTTAATAAAGAACAGCTTGATGCATTTGCAAAGTTTGAAGAGGAAGAAATAAAGTCTCTTCCTAAAGTAGAACAAAGAGAACTAAGAAAAAAAGTAAGAGTAATTAAATCTTTTGTTAAAAATCAAGATAGAGTAAATTCAATTGCTGAAGATATAGCAAAGCACTTTAAGGAAGTAGTAGAACAAACAGAACTTAAGGCGATGGTAGTAACTATAGATAGAGAAGCATGTGTTCTATACAAAAATGCTCTAGATAAAATTCTCCCACAAAGTTATTCTGAAGTTGTAATGACATTTGGTCAAAATGGTAAAGAAATCATAAAAGATTACTTTAAAAAATTAGAAGAAAAGTATGGTACAAAGGATGAAAAAGAAATTCACAATAAAATAATTGAAAGCTTTAAGGCAGAAAAAGAACCAAAAATTTTAATCGTTACTGACATGCTAATCACTGGATTTGATGCTCCAGTTCTTTGGACCATGTACTTAGATAGGCCTCTAAGAGAGCATAGACTCCTTCAAGCAATAGCAAGGACAAATAGGCCATTTTCACGTAAGAGATTTGGTTTAATAGTTGATTATATTGGTGTACTTCTTGAATTAGAAGATGCATTCAAGAAATTTGAAGCTAGCGATACGAATGCTCTGAGAACTGTAATAAGAGACTTAAGTAAGGAGAAGGAAGAATTTAAGGAGCATATTGCTAAAGTAATAAAAATATTTGAAGGTGTAAAAAGAGAAGATACTCACGAAAGTTTAGAGAGTGCTTTAAGTATACTAATTGATCCAAAGAAGGCAAAAAACTTCGAAACAAGTATAAAAGAACTAATGAACTCTTATGAGATGCTTAGAGGAGAGCCTTTCCTTAAAGACTACTTGCCTGACTACACATGGCTTGTAAAGGTTTATATTGCTTACAACAAGAAGTTTAAGAAGAAGAATGTTGATGAGTTAAGGATAGAAGAGCTTTCTAAGAAAACCGTTCAACTAATACAGCAAACTATTAATGTTAAGGAAATTGAGAATAGATATCCAACAGTAAGTATAGATGAAGATTACATTAAGGAACTCAAAAGAAAGCCTCCAACAGGCATTGGACCTGCTATAGATGTTATCGCAACTATTCAACGTGAATCTAAAAATCATCCCAATTCACCTTTCTTCATAGAATTAAGTAAAGAGGTTGAAAAAACATACGAAGGGCTAAGAAATAGAAAGATTGAGACAGAAGAAGCAGTGAAGAAAATTTTAGAATTTTCTGAAAGTGTAGTTAAATGGAAAGAAGAAGAGAAGGAAATTGGAAAAGAGAAGCATCCAATTTATGAGGCAATAAAAAGTGTCCTTCCAGACGTAGAGAAACAAAGAGTTTTAGGTTTTATAGATGAACTCCTAGAAAAGCTAAGGAATGAAAAACTTCTCTTTGAAGGATGGCAAGTTCAAAGAGAAGTAAGAAGAAGCGTTAAAACAGAAGTTAGATTTTTGTTGCTTTCAAGATTTAAAGACCATAAAGCTAAAGTAGATGAATTAACCGAAAAAGTTTTTTCTGCTTTGGAGGAAGCAACATGAAGAAGCTATCTTCCTTAAAAGAAGTTGATAAAGAACAAGCTAACGTCTTATACTCTAGACTTTCAAAGATTTACGACAATATGGAAAGAGAAGGAAAAGTTAAGGTTTTTGGAAACATAGACTTTGAAGTTGTTAAGAAGATAGACAGAAAAAATGAAAAGATAGCAAAGCTAAAAGGAAACAAAATCATTGTAAAAGTAAGTGCAGTAAATCTGCCTGACAACGCACTAAAGTATATTGTGGCTCATGAGATTGCTCATACGTTAGTAAAAAGGCACACAAAAAAATTCTGGAAGATTGTTGAAACAATTTATCCTGAGTTTAAGGTAGGACAAAAAGAATTGATGAAGTACATTGACTTTTTAAGTTAAATTGAGCCAAGTTATTGCTTCTGAAGGCTTGCATTTTTATGGTATAATTTTACCACAGCTGTGCTACTTGTTGATAAACTTCAAAAGAGAATTACTTTGCATATGTTCACGAAGTTCTGAAGTAGAACGTTTCAAGAAGGTTTAAATCTTGGAGAATAAATTTATACCCCAAAATTGAGAATGAACGACGAAAAGATTTGCCCAAGGTGTGGAATGCCTTACAACTACATAAGAAGGATGAAGGTCTCAAAAAG
>Ga0315298_1010384_pt1 | contig 11237 bp, 10 predicted proteins | sample WHS_1_MG_FD_203077 | JGI IMG/M metagenome (GOLD analysis project Ga0315298, IMG submission 203077) | Extremophilic microbial mat communities from Washburn Hot Springs, YNP, Wyoming, USA - WHS_1_MG | ecosystem: Environmental > Aquatic > Thermal springs > Hot (42-90C) | place: USA: Wyoming... | reverse complement strand
CTAGCTTCTCCCTTGCCAGAGCCTGCAAATCTCTCCAAACACTCGAGAAAAACGGCACATTTGTCGGTATCCACACCAGTCAAAACTGCCTCTATTTCTGCGCGAAGACTTAAGACAACTCGATCTGCGACTTCCTTTGCATGGTCAGTAAGTTCCACACGCACCACGCGTCCATCCCGCAAGTCCCGCGACCGCCTGACTAGTCCTAGCGCTACCAGCGGCCGTACCAGACTGGTAGCTGAAGCTCTTGTCATTTTCATCCCCTGGGCCAGCTCGCTCATGGTCTGGGCACCGTACTCGGCAAGGTGAATGAGAACTCGCATCTCGGCGGTGGTAAGGTGGGAGCCCGGTGGTAGCTTTAACGACCCATGAGCGGCAAATGCCTGTTTAAGTGTTTTGGCTACATCCGGGAGTATCTTGATGATCTCTCTGATAATGCGCTCGCGTCTATCGTCTTGACCAACCATATCCCCAGCCGCGTGGTTCGGTTAGTTTAGTTAGTGAACCTAACTAGTTTGCAGCTCCATTATCTCCTGCTTCACCGTGGCTTTCAAGGTCCCAATGCCGGCTGGCAGGGCTAACTGTCCCTTTCTCTGGCCAGCAGGCGCGACGGGTTGACGTAAGCAAGAGCAAGCAATTCGTCTTCGCTCAGGCGTTTTCCCAGAAGAGCAAGCATTCTTTCCATGGTCCAGTCTTCTGTTCTAAACCAGTGAGCATCGGAAGCCACAACATCCACTAGTCCCAGCTCTACCAGCCGAAAAAAGCAACGCTCGGCCTCTTCCCCGAATGGCCCCCCCAGACTGCCCGCGGTTGCCTGAATCACCGCGCCAGCACGCTTACAATTTGCCAATGCAGCTGGGTCCTTCTGCACCCGGTCATTCCTCTCCGGATGGGCCAGGACAGGCGTGAAACCGCAACTTACAAGCTCAAAAACTTCCTCATCCAGGTAAGGTGGCCATCCATGATATGGCGTCTCCAAAACCACCACGCCGGCTGTTCCTTCCAGGACAAGCTCCAGGAGTCTGCCTTTGTGTGGCCCCACCAGCAGGCCAACGTCTACTTCAAAACCAAGACGAAGCTCAAGCTGAATTTCGGCTTGGGCCAGAGCTTCTTGAACCACGACCGCCGTTTGACGAGCGCGGGCAACCAAGTCTGGATCCCATTCCACCAGATGGGGAGTGCAAGCCACCAACTCTGTGCCTGACCTCGCTGCCGCCCTTGCCATCTCGAGGCTTGTTGCAAGATCCGGACAGCCATGGTCGAGCCCGGGAAGCAAATGCGAATGAGTATCGATTAGCTTTCGTCTAATCATCCTCCGTCCCTTAGCCGACAAAGCAGTGGGGGTTAGAGTATGATGGAAATGTGCGAGAGCATCTACCCTTACCTTGGGCATTAAATGGAGGCTTGCGTACATGTTTGAGTTTCCCGAGCTGTTCGGCAGTCCTTACGTATTGCCCGGGCTAATAGCAGCAGTGGTCTTGCTGCTGGTAGTTCTGCTTCTTGTACTTCGCAGACGCAGGCAGGCTGACAACAGGCTGGTCAAGACCTCCTCGTCTCCGTCCACAGCCACTCCATCTCGGCCCAAGGTCCAGCCAACGTTGGAACCCTCTTTCACACCTGAGTCATCCGTGCCGCCCAGCAGGTCGTCCAAAGCAATGCCTGCAGCCTCGAGCTTGGGCGCACGTCTTTCCGCGAGCATTCCTACTCTCCCGAGCGTTGACCCCCTACAGGAGACCTTAGATAGCCTGTTGCGCGGCTGGGGGGAGCTAGTCGATGAGGATCTTGCTCGGCTGCGCATATTTAGACCGGAGCGGGTAATCGCGGCGATAACCAGTCTTGAGCTACCTTCTGACCTTAAGAAAAGCCAGTTTGCCTCGGTTCGCCTAAACCAACTGCAGGCATATGCCAGAACCCTGGCAGCAAAGGACTCGAGCTGGGCTCGGCAGGAGCAGGCAGTTCCAGGTGCGGGGAAGACGGTCAGCGACACAGCTACCGAAACAACTCCGGCAACAACGGAAGAGGAACTTCCCGAAAGCTTGATTCCGCCCGAGCAGCCGGGTGATGAGGGTGGACAGGGGGAATACCACCTGTCATCCCAAGATTTTCCAGAAGACGTACCTGGGTGGCCAGAAAAGGAAGTCGGATCGCCAGAAGGTGAAAGCCCCTCTGAAGAACTACCTTCCAAGATACCGTTACCTGAGATAGGACTGGATGAGGAACCACCAGTTGAAGAGGTGGAAGAACTTGTCGAGGTCCAGGAGCCAGCCAGCGAAGAAATAACTGAGGTTGTGGAGACGGTGGTGGAGGAATCTGTGCCGACAGAAACCGCCGATGCTACCTCGGAGGACACAGAGACCGCTCTGGAGGAGACGGAGACCGCTCTGGAGGAAAGAGAGCCCGCTTTGGAGGAGACTTCCTCCCGAACCTTAACTGCAGAGCATCTGCTTGCTCTACCTCCAAGCGATCAGCAAAGGATGCTCGTCCTCCTTGACCCAAAAGAACTGGCTAAGGTTTTTGAGACCGGTACGGATGTTGAGCTTAAGAAGGCGGTTATTGACGTCTTGGAGAAGGTCGGTAGCCCCGCTCACCTGGAGCTTCTCCAACGTTGTCTTGACGATCCAGACCCAGCGGTACAGCTTCACGCTCTTGCAGCAGCCGACCGCATTCTAGGCCTGGACCGCTAGCTTTTTGGAGAGTCGGCTGACCCGTTCGTTCATCTCAGCGGCGTCCAGCCCGGGGCGCCAGGCAACGAACGCTGAGCGACGCTCAAGATCCAGGGGGGCGCTCCAGAGATCAAACTCGCCCAACGCAGCCGCACCCCCTCCAGCTTCCTCTAGGACCAGAAGGCCAGCAGCCACATCTACAGTCCGCGATCTTACCGCCGCAACCAAAACGTCGGCCAAGCCCGCTGCAAGACAACAAAGGGACAATGCCAAAGACCCAATCTGCCTTATCCGCATGTCGCCTAGTTCGCCGGCTCCAGCCAAGAGCGCAAGGTTGTTGACCGCAAATCGACATTGGTGAGGGCTGCCAATCTCAAGCAGAATGACTTCCACTGTGCTCGGGCTGTTTTCCCTGGCCAGACCCGCTACTCTTGCGTCCCCGTGCCGATCCGAGACCACTGCCCCCGCTCCTCGCACGGCCACGAAACGCCACGGCCGTGTGTAGTCTTCCACGTAGCCCACAGACACATCTGCAAGTTTGTCTCCGTAAGCCACGGCTATCGATGCACCAAACGGAGTAAGCCCGCGCTTGGCGTTTAAGCTCCCGTCCAGAGGATCAACCAATAGTCGGCAGATTGCTTCCGGTTTTTCAATCAGCCCCGCTTCTTCTGATAACAAAGCCCACGGCTCAGGAGCGAGAGCCTCGAGCTTTCTAAGCATGACTTTTTCGCACGCATCGTCAATTCCTAGAGTGCGGTCACCCCCGGCCCCTTGGCCCAAAACAGTTCTTCCCGAGGCAGTTCCCCACAGCCGGCGGGCTACTCGCTTGCCAGCCCCAGCCATTTCGGCCGCGCAAAGCAGCCACTTCTTTTCCACTACCGACAAGGAACGCCGCCCCTCCCTGGCAAGAAGAGAAACCACCCCTTCTCTAGAGATGTCCACTCTTTCTTCCAGCAACCTAGCTTCCTTTCCTTGTAGGCAACGTGTCCTCATCTACCCTTCGAGCTACCATATACCTGATGAAACGTCACGCCAAGGCAGATAAGAACCGGCTGAGCGCTTCTCTCGCGCTTCTGGGGATCAGCCTCCCCCTTTACATGTACCTAGAAGCTCACTGGGTTAGAGTTCGGCATATGACGCTGCCCATTCGGGGCCTGCCGCAACCGTGGTCTGGCATTACCGTGCTTCACCTCTCCGATGTTCATGCGGGGGCCTTTGCTCTTAACCTCAGGGTTCTGGACAAGGTTGTTTGCTGGGCAGAGCAGGCACGACTAGATTTGGTGCTGCTTACCGGCGACATTCTTACCGGCAGCAAGCAGGACGAGGCGTGCCTTGCGCTCCTTGGTCGCCTTAAACCCTCCCTGGGCATGTTTGCTGTAACCGGCAACCACGAGTACGGGATTACTGCCGGTTTCTCGGGGCGACCCCGAGACACCCGCGCTTTGTGGAGAAGAGCGGGGATAACCCTCCTTGATGACACCTGCATGTGTTTACCACCCCGGTCGGGAAAAACGCTTATGTTGTGTGGCGCGGATTATCTTAGCGACGGCTACCCATTGCTGGAACATCCGCTCTTGACCGGAGTCCGGTCTCAGGCACAAATCCCTGCCCAAAATCACAGTCACCTAGATTCGGGCAGAAATCATTTCTTTCCCATTCTTCTTATTCATAGACCGCCCGCCGGCGATTCGCCTCTTGCCCAGCTGTTTCCCTTGGGCTTCGCCGGTCACACCCATGGGGGGCAGCTCAGATTCCCCACGCAGTCTGGGTTGCGGCCTCTTCACATGCCGCGCGACGCCTATCTTTCGGGCGTGTACGAGTGGGGCGCAGGTAAGCTAGTGGTCTCCGCAGGGTTGGGTGTGAGTTTCTTGCCGTTCCGTTTGTTCTCAAGACCGGAGGCCACCCTGTGGAGGCTGACGAGCATTTAGAGAGAAGGTGGCTCTTGACCGGGCGCCATGCTTACATTGGAAGCAGTGTGCGGCAATGACGTATACTTGATTTATCTGAAAGCCTCAGGCATGTACGCAGGGGCCTGGACTTTACCTGTAGCTCTAGGGGGCCCGATGGGTGAACATCGTGAGCATGAATCAGCAACTGTTTCCCACGCCGTAGTGGCAACGTACGTGGCCGACGCCGCTCGCTCGGTGAAGGAAGTGGTAGCTCTTCGCTCGTCGCCGTGGCGGAGTATCTCACCCTGGTCCCGCGACGCAGGCCCGGCAGGGGTAGTGGTCAGGGAGACAGACTCGGGACTCCTCGATGTAGGCGTACACGTCTGCCTGGCCTGGGGATCAGTAATACCCGAAGTGGCTGCCAAGGTCGAGCAAGCAGTGCGTGAACACGTGCGCGCCCTCTTGGACATGGAGCTTGGAGCCATCACTCTCTTTGTGGACGACATCACAGACCCCACGGAGGTCACCTCTCCTCAGGAGGTCTAAAATGACCGCCTTTTTGCCCCTGCATGCCTTTCGGCAAGGGCTTTTGCCAGCTAGCTGCCGCGAATGCGCGTGGTGGCATACGGTGGGAACAGAGCACTTGCCCCCCGAGGCAGCCGCGAGGAGAAAGCGCACTTGGATGAGCCAGATGGAAAACAGGTGGGGCACTACCGGGTTTCTGGTTACAGATCCGCCCCGTGTGCTGGGAGCAATCAGCTTTTGTCCTTCAGCTGCCTTGTCTCGCCTGCGTGACTTGCCCTTCGGAGCTCTCCCCGAGGAATCGGCCCTGGTCTTCTGCCTGTGGACCGAAGTGGGGGCAGGAAGACTGCTTGCCCGGCGGCTGATACACAAGGCCTTGTATGAGCTCAGACACCGGGGCTCAAGCCGCGTGTTTGCCATCGCTGCCAAACATGTAGACCGATCCATACAGACCCCTGGCGACCTGGCAAATTGCCGCTTTTTCTCTCTCAAGCTGCTGTCTTCTTGTGGATTTCACGTCGCTGCAGAAACAAACGGCCTAATTCTGATGGAATCCGAGCTTCGCGGTCTGCTTTTTCTTGTCCCCCAGGTCCAGGACATTTTCTTGCGAGTGGTGCGCCACATTCCCTCTGCTCCCAGCCCAGCAGCGTGGATTAGGCAAGGCTCAAAGTGAAAACCGGGAAAAATACTGCGCTACGCCGGAGCTTTCTCCGTTTTGTTCTTCTGGGCTTGGTTAGCCTGTTTCTGCTGGTTGTCCTGCCAGCAGCCACCGGTACTGCCTTGGACTCCTCGCTCGACACCAAATTGCCTGTGTGGGTTACTCAAGTAAAAGGAGTCATCGACCCAGCACTGGCCAGCTATCTTACCGACACCATGGACAAAGCAGCCCAAGCGGGTGCCGCAGCCCTGGTAATCCAAATTGACACCCCCGGTGGCCTTGATTCTTCGATGCGGGACATTATTCAAGCCGAGATTAGCTGTCCCATACCCATTGTGATGTACGTCTATCCCCAGGGAGCACGAGCGGCTTCTGCCGGTCTTTACATCCTCATAAGTTCTGATGTGGCCGCCATGGCTCCTCAGACCAATGTGGGAGCCGCCACTCCGGTTGCCCTGGGAGAGGAAATGGACGAAACCATGAAGGCCAAAGCTACCAATGACGCCGCCGCATATATCCGCAGTTTAGCTTCCACTCATGGACGAAACGCGGACTGGGCGGAAAAGGCTGTGCGGGAGGCAGCATCCCTACCTGCGGAGGAAGCTCTAAAGCAAGGCGTGATTGAGTTCTTGGCTGCTGATCTAAATTCGCTGCTCGAGCAAATGGACGGATACGTGACCACTCCCAAGGGTCTAACCCTGCACACTGCTGGCGCGCCCATCAAGGAAGTAAGCATGGGATGGATCCAGCGTTTCCTTCATGCCATAGCGAATCCAGACGTAGCGTACATCCTTATGACCATCGGCATACTGGGAATAATCATGGAGCTTAGTTCTCCCGGCATTGGCGTGGCTGGGGTCGCCGGCGTCATTGCTCTTCTTTTATCTTTTTACGCCTTCCAGGTCTTACCGGTAAACCTGGTGGGTGTCGCGCTTGTTGTTCTTGCCATGATTCTCTTTATTGCAGAGCTCAAGGTTCAAAGCCACGGGATCCTCGGAGTAGGAGGCGCAGCATCGCTTATTGCCGGCGGTCTTTTGCTGTTTAACTCCAGCGAACCCTACCTTAGGGTGAGCTGGGTTGCACTGGTAGGCGTAGCGGTCGTAGTAGTTGCATTCTTCTTCATTGTGATACAAGCGGTGGCAAGGGTACTGCGTCGCCGCCCGGCAGTGGGAAGCGAGACCCTGCAAGGAGCCATAGGCGTCACCATATCTTCCCTTGGCCCCGAAGGACAAATACGCGTGCAGGGGGAGGTGTGGAAAGCCAGGACAAAGGGAAACTACATTCCAAAAGGACAGAGAGTGAGGGTTGTTGAAGTTTATGGACTGACGGCGATTGTGGAGCCACTCGAGCAGTCGGCTGCCCAGAACAAGGAGGAACCATGGATCCAGGCTCAATAGCTGCCATCATTATTGTCATAGTTCTCGTGATCATCATTCTTTCGGCGGCAATCAAGGTTTTCCCCGAGTACCAGCGGGGCGTTATCTTCCGTTTGGGTCGCGTGAATCCGCCGAAGGGTCCGGGGCTCTTCTTTATCATTCCGATAATTGACCGGGTGGTACGCGTAGACTTGCGCATAGTCACCATGGATGTCCCCGCCCAGGAAGTGATTACTAAGGATAACGTGCCGGTCAAGGTAAACGCCGTAGTCTATTTCCGGGTGGTTGATCCCTCCAAGGCCGTCATCCAGGTCCAGAACTACATCATGGCCACCTCCCAGATCGCGCAGACTACCTTGCGCAGCGTGCTCGGCCAGTCAGACCTTGACCACCTGCTCACCGAAAGAGACAAGCTAAATTCAAGACTCCAGGAAATAATTGACGAGCAGACCGACCCCTGGGGGGTAAAGGTAAGCATAGTGGAGATCAAGGACGTGGAAATTCCTGGAGGGATGCAACGGGCTATGGCACGGCAGGCCGAAGCCGAGCGCGAAAGACGAGCCAAGGTTATTGCAGCCGAGGGCGAATATCAGGCTTCTGAGAAGCTGCTGCAGGCGGCCCAGGTCTTGTCTCAGACCCCAGCGGCCTTGCAGCTTAGGTATCTGCAAACTCTGGCTGAGATTGCTGCAGAGAAAAACTCTACCACTATCTTTCCGCTGCCCATTGACCTGGTCGAGCCATTCCTCAAGAGGCATTTGCAGCCCACTGCAGCCGAGACACCTGCAACTACGCCGTCCGGCGCTTAAGTCTGCAGAGCGGGCGGATCGAGTGAGGTCGCCAGGCCGATTTGGGGCAGGTGCTGGCGGCGGTTGTGGTGTGCGGGTTGAGGGGAGGCGCGGGGTGCGCTATGCGCGCCCCGCGCCTCCTAGTCTACGCACTTTTGTTTTGCGACGTACCCAACCAGTACCGTCTTCCAGCAGTGCTCTCCCTCCCCAGATGTGCTATAAATATTCGGCCTGCCGTCGGGAGCAGCTTGGCTAACTTTGGGGGTATAGCTCAGTTGGGAGAGCGTCGCGTTCGCATCGCGAAGGCCAGGGGTTCGAATCCCCTTACCTCCACTTTAAGCACATAAACAGCGCCTCCGGCAAGGAGACCGGGGGGAGAAAACGAAGCTTATGCCACATCTTGAAGTAACTGTGCGCACTCCCGACCGCGAGGCACTGGTAGATATAACCTCCCTCGTGCAGGAAGCAGTCGAAAGTCTAGCCCCCGGATTCTCTGGCGCCACTCTTGTTTTTGTGCCCCACACCACTGCGGGAGTAATCATAAACGAAGGAGCAGACGCCTCGGTAGCTAAGGATATTCTTGCCACACTTGGGCGTCTCGTTCCCAAGAGCGGTCCCTACCAACACCGCGAGGGAAACTCGGACGCCCATGTAAAAACCGCACTCGTCGGCAGCCAGCTTCTCCTGCCAGTCGATCAGGGTCGCTTGCGGCTGGGGACCTGGCAAAGCATCTTCCTGGCTGAATTTGACGGGCCGCGCACCCGCAAAGTATTGGTAACGTTACTTGAATCGTCGCCCACAGGCTTTTCTGGCGGGCACAGCTAGTCGTTACCTGGCGGGACTTCTTCTTCCTGTGAAGGCCATTCCTCCACTGAACCCATTTCCACTGCCGCCAGAGCCAATCTCCTGCGCCGGCGCCACAGCACCGCCCGCCAAGCCGCCAAGCAAAGCAAGAGCAGCCAGGCCAGCCCTTCGAGTACCTGGCCTACCGTGTTTACCGTTGTTCGCCCATAGTAAAGAACGACATGACTCTGCGTGGGAATCACCATCATAAACGAGGGCGAAACCAGGAACGGCCCTTCTGCGCCCTCCACGTGCCAGTTGGGAAAGTAGGATATTTTGATCCAATGAGGTTGCCCGATGGCGGTCGTGTCAAAGATAAGCTTTTCGTTTTCAAGAGTCTCGCTGATGACGTGACCTTCGGTATTTACGGGCACAGCCGGCGCAGACGTGACCTGCTCGGGCGTGATCTCGGCAAATTGTTTTAGAGCCTCTTCCCCTCTATCCCACACAAAAGGAACGTCAAGCGCAGCGGGATCGAGATACCACGTGTTTGCCACCTCTCGCCACTCATTTTGTTTTACGCTCAGCCGGACCGGCTTTTTTTTCATCACCTCTACGTACCCCGTGCATCCAAGGATGCGGTAGATACTGTAGTCCCCAAACGAAGCCAGTAACTCCACGCGCGAGTCCGTAGCCAGGGCATTCTTTACTTCCGGAGAAAAAGCAATGAGATAGGGGATGTTCATTAGCTGCAGGTGGGTAATGCCCTGACGCACATTGAGCCCCGGATACCTGACGCCAATGATGGCATTGCTGGGCTGCTTCGAGAGCTCCGCCTGGTTAATGAAATGGAAGGGCGCCGTGAAAGAGGCCTCCATCAAAGTTCCCTCCATGGTGTCCAGAGGAGTCCAGTACGGGATGATCTCGAAGGCCCGGGGAGTGCCAAATTCGTCCAATTTTTGCCCGTGTTCAACCATTACTCGGCCGGGGGAAAGAGTGGACAAGTAGTCAAGTATCTGCCGGTAAAGAGGCCACTGCGTTTTGCCCTCGTATCCGGAGTAGTTCCACTTGATCCAGCCGGCTGCAGTAGTGCTGGTAACCACAAGGATAGCTCCCACAACAACAGCCACAACCGGAACGTATACGCGCCGAGCTGTCAAAGCTCGCAGCCTAAACAAGTCGCGCATCATAACCGCAAAAGGCCGCACAAGCCAGGTCGCACCATAGGCGGCCCACATATGAAGCGAGAAATAGAAAAACGGTAGCACCCGAGCATTCCACAGCCGCCCATCAGGCAGAATCCAAAAAATAACCAGGGTTATGAAAGTAATCCAGGCTAGAGGCAAAAGCTTCCGTTCTCTGCGGGCAACTCCATAGGCCATACCAATGAGCGCAAGAGCTGCCACCGGCAAGAGAGCGGTGGGCACTAGGTCTCTAATGGAGTGAAGCTGGTTCCAAGCCATGTGGGCAGTCCATTCCAGGTGAGCAGCAAATGGCAGCGACCAGAAAGCGCTCAAGCAGAAGGCCACCACCGCCACAGCCACCAGATACCCAAGCGAACGCCAGCGCGGGTTTACCAAAAGCAGACCGGGCACGATGCAAACCAGGACAATGGTGGTCACAATGTGCGAAAGAACTAGGGCAAGCAGAATCAAGCAATTCAAGACAAAGAGCATGTTAAAGCCAGGCTTCTCCATGCCCCGGTGCACCGTCCCCAAGAACAAAATCACCAAAGAAAAGCTGATCATGTAGCCAAACTCGCCGGCCAGGGTGGAAAGAATATTGCCGCCGTAGATGGAATAGCTCTGCATAAGAAGAAAAGCCAGAGCAAACACCGCAGCCAGAATCGGGAACGGACGCCGCACCCGCCACAACCTGGCCAGTGCGTAAGCCGCCGCCGGCAGAGCAAACACGCCAAGAGCAGTCACGATCTTAAAGGCAATCTGATAAGGCATAAACCAATCAAGAATTGCAATCAGAAGGAAGGGGAAGGGCCAATAGAAGGTCAGCATCGGCATGCCCGCATACCAGCCGGGCGCCCAGCCGGTGAGCCGAAAATGTGGCAGGAGTTCCTCTATAAGGTACTGCGCTGGATAGTGGTGGGCCCCGGTGTCCCCGCCTGCGGTGGTGGTAAGACTAAAGAGCAAGTTGGGCCGATAGAAGATGAGAAGCACACCGTAAATAGCCAAGAAGGCAATCAGATTGGGAATCCAATCCCAAAGACCGCCTTGCTTGACCAGATCCTCCCTTTTGCTAGAGTCGGTCTCCAGCTTTCTTCTCCTTCCACAACGCAAGACGCAGTTTCACCAAGTTTTTAATTGTACGTGGTATACGACGCGCTATGGAAGAACGCGGTTTCCTCTTCTCTTGTATTGTGACCGGCAAAGCCCGCACTCCCACTCCGGCCCGTCGCGCCCGAATAATCAGCTCGGTATCGAAAAGATCAGTGGTCATAATGGTACGAGGAGCATAGGCTTGCACTATCTCTCGCCGCACTACTTTCATCCCGTGTGTATCATCCATTCGCGGGTCGAACAGGACCCGAAGGATCAGGGTGAAGC
>Ga0315298_1010382_pt1 | contig 11238 bp, 9 predicted proteins | sample WHS_1_MG_FD_203077 | JGI IMG/M metagenome (GOLD analysis project Ga0315298, IMG submission 203077) | Extremophilic microbial mat communities from Washburn Hot Springs, YNP, Wyoming, USA - WHS_1_MG | ecosystem: Environmental > Aquatic > Thermal springs > Hot (42-90C) | place: USA: Wyoming... | reverse complement strand
TGTGAACGTGGGAGTCGTCGGCATTGACGAGGTGGATTTGCTGCCGCGCGCTGCTTCAGCAATTATGGAGACGGTCGACGTGCCACTGTGCTTCGACAGCCACAATCCGAAGGCTCTCGAAGCGGCCCTGCGTGCCTACCGTGGAAAGCCGATCATCAATTCGGTCACTGGTGCCGAAGACTCGCTGCGTGAGATATTGCCCCTGGCCAGAGAATACGGAGCTGCCGTCGTAGGTCTGACTGTCGACGACCGGGGCATCCCCCAAGACGTAGAACGGCGAGTGGCCATAGCCCACAGAATCGTCGAACGGGCTGAGGCAGTTGGCATCCCCAGAGAAGACGTGATCATAGACTGCCTAGTTCTCACCTTGGGCTCAAACACCGGCGCTGGCCTAGTAACGCTCGAAGCTGTGGCACGGGTCAAAGCCGAGCTTGGCGTCAACCAGACCCTGGGGGCGAGCAATGTATCGTACGGCCTGCCCGACCGCGAGTTGCTGAACGGCGCTTTCCTGGCCCTCGCCATTTCCGCCGGAGTCACGTGCCCTACAGTGGACGTGGCCAAGGTTAGGCCGTTTGTCCTGGCAGCGGATTTGGTCTTGGGGCGAGACAACTACGCCCTTCGGTACATCAGGGCTTATCGTGAGAGGCAATCCGCAGGGCCAGCCTAGGATCAAACCGATGGGAACATCTTCCCCGGATTCATTATGCCATTGGGATCGAAGGCGGCCTTGACGCGCTTCATAGCCTCGATCACCTCTGGCGAGAGAGCTATGCCGAGGAAGTCCTTCTTGAGAAGGCCGATGCCGTGCTCGCCTGAAAGAGTCCCGCCATATTTGACTGCGGCAGCGAAGATCTCGCTAGCTGCGCGGTGGACTCTCTCAACCTCCTCGGGATTCCGGCGATCGAACAACATATTGGGGTGAAGGTTGCCATCAGAGATGTGGCCGTAGATGGCGAGGGTCACGTCGTGGCGGGTCGCTATTTCCTTGATAGCCCTGATCATTGGGACGATTGAGCTTCTGGGCACGCAGATGTCTTCTCCCAGTTTGTGCGGGCGAAGCCGGGCCAAAGACCCTGATACCGAGCGCCGAGCCAACCAAAGCCCATCGATTTCAGTAGGCGAAGTGGCTTTTTGCACATTGGAAGCTCCGTTCGATGCGCATATATCGGCCACTTCATCCAGTTGCCTCGCGACAAGGCATTCCTCTCCGTCGACTTCGATCAGAATCAGTGCATCTGCGTCCAAAGGCAAGCCGATGTGCAGGTAAGCTTCTACACAGGCGATTGCCGAGCTATCCATTATTTCAATCGTAACCGGTACGATACCGACTCCGAGAATGATTTGCACGATAGCGGCGGCGTCCTCTAGCCTCGGGAATACCGCTGCCGCCACTGCTCGTGCCTTCGGCGGAGGAATCAGCCGCAGTGTCGCTTCAGTGACAACTCCCAGCGTACCTTCAGATCCAACGAACAATTGCGTAAGGCTATATCCGGTGACATTCTTGATGGGCTTTCCTCCTAACCGAAGAACATCTCCTCCGGGAATCACCACTTCCAGCCCCAGGACGTAGTTGTTCGTAACTCCGTACTTGAGTCCGCGGGGCCCTCCCGCGTTCATAGCCACGTTGCCCCCCAGCGTGCACTGCTTCAGGCTAGCCGGATCGGGCGGATAGAACACACCTACCTTCTCGACGGATTCCTGAAGGGACGCCGTGACCACCCCCGGCTCAACCACGGCAACCATATTGGGCAGGTCTACATCTCGGATTCTATTCATCGTGGCCATATTCAGGGCTATGCCCCCCTCGACCGGGATCGCACCACCGGCAAGGCCAGTTCCAGCGCCGCGCGGATAGACGGGGATTCTCTCTCTGTCGGCGTACCTTAGGATTCGCGAGACCTCCTCGGTCGATGTCGGCACCACCACTACGTCCGGCCGTTCCTCGCAGAACGTCCCATCGTACGAGAACACCAGCAGTTCTTCTGGCGTGATGAGCACGCGCCTGTCGCCCACTATTCGCCGCAGTTCCTTGATTGCGCTAGCTTCGATCATAAGATTCCTTCAGAAGTTCCGTGAAGAAAGTTACACCGATTTCCTTGCCACTCTGTTCCAGCCCATACCTGAGTTGCAAAGCGCATCCTGGGTTACCGGTCACGATCGCCTCTGCACCCGTTGCCGCAGCGTCGCTGAGTTTTTGCTGCAATAGCTTCAGAGAGTAATCTCTGTGCGTGAAAGTGTAAGCCCCTGCGCTACCACAGCACCAGTCCGACCTTTTCATCTCCACCAATTGTAGACCGGGGATCATCCGCAACAGCTCACGGGGCTCCCGCGACAAGCCTTGAGCGTGAACCAGATGGCACGGCTCGTGATAGGTGACGACCTTCCGTACCTCCCCGGTTGGCGGATTTATGGGCACCAGCTGCACCAGCAACTCTGTTATGTCGACACACTTGGCGCTAAACTCTGCAGCCTTCTCGGCGTAAGATGGATCGCCTTCAAACAACTCCCGGTAACGCTTTAGTTCCGCGCCGCAGGCGGCGCAATCGGTTACCACCGCCTCGACCTCGGCATCGAGAAAGAGCTCGATGTTGGCAGCCGCTAACTTCTTCGCCTTGTCCCTCGCTCCCTCGGTGAGCAAGGGAGCCCCGCAGCAGCGGATTTCCGGCGGCACCACAACTTCGCACCCGTTTCGAGCAAGCACTTCTACCGTTGCCCGGCTCGCGTCGGCAAAGACCGTGCTCATAACGCATCCTAGGAAAAACCCCACTCTATGCCTGGTCTCCCCTTGAGCCGGAGAAACCTTCGAAAGCTGCCGGCGGAGAGCCCCGTCGGGTAGACGGGGAAGAAATCGTTCGAGCGAATCCAGGACTGGCAACCCTCGAAGCACTCCGACACCCCGAACCAGGTCTTGGAGGCCCATGCGCTGATAGACCCGTGCCAGAGCCGCCGCGATTTCCACGTTTCGAGGGCTTTTAAGCATCCAGTCAAAAGCTACGAACTGAACGACACGACGTCCGAACCGAGCGCCATTACCCCGGTTCCGTAGGTCCGCTCGCACCGACACAACCATCTCGCCTACCCGCACGCCGTTTGGACACGCGGTCTGGCATGCCCGGCAGTCGAGGCATATGCGCAGCAGACGGTCGAGGTTGGCAGTTGCCTCCAGTTTCCCCTCCAGCAGCGCCTTGACCAGCGCAACTCGTCCGCGCGGTGATTCCGTTTCCATCGCCGAGAGCGAGTAGGTTGGACATACGGGAAGGCATTGCGCGCAACGTATGCAACGTTCTATGCTCTCGTAGACGGCTAGTTGCTGTTGCCTTGGCTTCAAGCTGAGCCCGCTACGCGTCTGTAATTGACCCACGTTTTACCCGCAGCCCCTCCAACCCACAAATGTTACTTGCTGCACCAAGGAGAATGATCTTTCGCCGCAGAGATCGCGAAGAACGCAAAGTGATTTCTGAGGAGTCTTCGCGGTCTTTTCGTCCCTTGCGGTCAGTCCGTACCTCGTCGCCTAAGCCCTGCAGCTTACGACACTGGCAGTCGGCCAAAGCGATTACAATACAACTGTCACCCTGTGCGTAGCGAAGGGCCTTGGCCCCAGACGGCGAGATCCTTCGCCTCCGCTGCGCTTTGACTCGGTCAGAATGGCGTTATTTCAAATTCTACGCGGTCGACTACTAGTCCTCCACGAGCACCGGCAAAGTAAGCAGTGCGTGGGGTACCACCAGGGCCTCGAGATTGGTACCCAATGTCTTTTGCACCAGCGCAATCGCTTCATCCATCGTTGTGGTAGGGATCATCTTCGCCGCGCGAACGACGTCGGGACACTCCGAGCCGACGATTATCACCTGGTTCTGCTCCAACACTTTGGCCATTATGAAGGCCCTTTGCTCCCCTGGGGCTATGCCACTGTGTCGTGCAGTATCAAGTATGTCTTTTGTCGTAGATGCGTCCCGCATCGAGCGGAAGAAGCGCTGCTCCCCCGGCCCCTGTCCAGCTCCTTCCTGGCACCTCGCTGGAATAATGAAGAAGCCCCCCGGCTTAATCACTGGCCGGGGAGCGAAGAACAGGTAGCTCGCTGCCCTTGACGCTTGGTATAGATTCGCATCCTTGGGGAACCCAACGCCCGCCACGGCTAAATCGAACACCCTGTGAACTGGAACAGTGTAAAGTTCGCGCGCGACCTCGACAAGTGAGAGAAAAGCCTGCGTTGGGTCGCCGGCCTTCAAAGCCACGACGCGACCGAGATCGTCGACCACCACGTTCAAAATGAAGCGGAGTCCAGCCTTTAGCGCTATCTCCGTGATCGCCTCGTGGAAGAGATTCCCTTCCACATTCCCCAGCCTGGTCCGAGGGTGATCCAGGAAAAATGGTCCGTGAGTAAATCCTATCGTCTCTTCACCAGCGATACCAATAGCGACGGTCTTGCGTCCCCCCGAGAAACCGGCATACTGGTGGGGTTCAACCAATCCAGTAGCAATCAAGAGATCGGAACTCACCGCCTCTCTGTTCACGTAAATCGGGACGCCACCCTTCGTTTGGCCCAGGTTCTTCAACGTGCTCCTGACCTCTGGACTCGGGTCCACAACCCGGACCCGTTCCACCACTCTTGGGCCAAGCTTTTGTTGTTTCTCATCCGCAGTGCTCTTGCGGTGCGCCCCGATGCCGATCATCACTGTTATATCCTGATCGCTCACTCCCGCCGCGATCAATTCCTCGATGATCGGCGGCACCAGTACATGGTCAGGGCACGCCCGCGTAATGTCGGTGACCACGATACAGACGCGCATTCCCGGCTCAGCAAGATTTCTCAGCGGGGGCGAACCGACTGGGTTGTACAGCGCTTCGCGAACGGCCTTGTTTACGTCCTGCAGCGGAGGAAGTGACCTCGATTCAACCAGCGTCGCCTCCACTCCAGGAGGAAAGTCAAAAGATAGATTCTCTCGTCCGTAAGGCACTGTGAACTTAGACATTCCCGACGCTCCCCTAGGACCAACCTGCTGCCAGCGCAAGCAATGTTCTCACCCCCACTCCGGTTGCGCCACTGACCAAATATGGCCGGTCCTTTGCCGGGTACGTTTGATCTGGCGGCGCCTGATAGGCAGTTCCGGCGATATCGAGATGGGCCCACGGAACGCTACCGACGAAATTTGAAAGGAAGTAGCCCGCAGTTATCGCTCCGGCTGCTCTCCCTCCGGTGTTTTTTAGGTCGGCCACCTGACTCTTTATCTGCTCGCCGTACTGCTTCCACAGTGGAAGCCGCCAGACACGCTCCCCACAAGCACTCGCTGCCTTCTCCACCTGGTCCACGAGGCTCTCGTCGTTGCCCATGAGCCCAGTCGCCACTGTGCCCAGCGCTATCACACAAGCTCCCGTCAGCGTCGCCAGATCAACGATTGCGCTGGCGCCCTGCTCGACGGCGTAGGCCAAGGCATCCGAAAGGATCAACCTTCCTTCCGCATCTGTGCTTGTAATCTCGATGGTCTTGCCATTGTAGGCCGTTAAGATATCACTCGGTCTGTACGCAGTGCCGCTGGGAAGATTCTCTGCTGCGCTAAACACTCCCAGCACGTTGACCGGAAGCTTCATTTTTGCCACCGCCTGCAAGAAACCGATAACTGCCGCTGCGCCGGACATATCGTGTTTCATAGGGACCATCGTTTCCGCCGGCTTGATGGAAAGTCCCCCGCTATCGAAGGTTATCCCTTTGCCCACCGCTGCGAGCACTCGTTTGCTGTCAGGAGCGCCTGTGTAACGCATCACAACGAGTCTGGGCGGGTGCACGCTTCCCTCCCCCACGGCAAGAATTGCCCTCATGCCCTTGTCGCGAAGCGCTTTCTCGTCGAACACTTCACAACTAAATCCCAAGTCGGTGGCCAGCGACGCCGACACCTGGGCGAGGTATTCTGGCGTAACCAGATTGGGCGGGCCGTTGGACAAATCCCTAGCCAAGTTTGTCGCATCGGCTGCTATCTCTCCCAAACGCGCACCTGAGCGAACAGCGTCTTCGTTTCGCGGATCAGCCTCGATCAGCGTGACCTCCTCAATTTCTGCTCCGTTCTCCGGCTTCTTAAACCGCTCGTAGCGATAAAGACCGAGAATCATCCCCTCAACCAGAGCTTTAGACCACGAATGCAAATCTGCGGAGGGAAGGTCTCGCCCGAAGACTTCCGAGATGAAGCGACTGATTTTGATATCACGGGCCTTCTGCGCCACCACCGCGCCGGCTTGGCGGACCGTGTCAGAGTCAAATTCGCTTCTCTTACCAAGACCGACTATAGCTATCCTGCTCGCTGGCAGTTTGCCCTGCGAGTGTACCACTACTACCTGGTTAGTCTTTCCGGTGATCTCCTGGTCAGCCACCAACTGCCCGAGCAAGCCCCCGAGGATGCTATCGACCTCCGCTGCGGTCCCTGTTATCTTGGGTTCGTCCTCGTAGACTCCGATGGCTAGCAATGGCGTAGCTACGTCGACTGCCCGTCCGAGGCTTACAGATACCTTCACGAGAGCTACCTCCGAAGAAGCTTAGAGATTATCTGAGAACTGTTGTTGCGTCCGAAATGTCAGGCTCCTCTTCTTAACCTAAGCAAAGGATAGGCCATCTCGTTGTGACTAGGGATTTCTTACTCTTGCCACCCGGCCCAGACCTCGCCATCCTCAAAGAACTCTTTTTTCCAGATTGGCACGATCTGCTTGAGACGGTCGATGGCATACTCGCAGGCAACGAAGGCATCCTTGCGATGAGGAGCCGCCACAGCAATTACCACAGCGGTTTCACCAATGTCGATGCGGCCCACACGATGTCGTATTGCCACTCCATCCAGACCCCATCGCTGGCGAATCTCCTCGCCAATTTCCGCGAGCTTCTTTTCAGCCATCTCCTTGTACGCTTCGTATTCCAGGTATAGCACCTTCCTACCGTGCGAGTTGTCGCGGACAACTCCGACGAAAGCAACCACAGCTCCGTCCTTCGGCTGCGTCACCTCTCTGATCAGATCATCCGCGGTTATCTCGTTCTCGGTAATCCCAAATCGAGACCCTCCTGCGACGGGGGGAATAAATGCCACTTCATCCCCCTCCTCAAGCACGGTGTCGGGGCTGACAAACTCCTGGTTTACCACGAACCGGCTCATCGCCGCCACCTCGCTAAGCGCCGGGAAATCCTTGATGAGATTGGCCAGAAGAAGGGAAATCCTCGCACCTTTTGGCAGCTCCACCTCCGTCTCGCGCTGACCGAGTATCTCCCGATACGCTGCAAAGAACCTAACTTTCACCCTCACCTGTGGCGCCCCTCCCGAACGTTCAAGGCTAATATTCATAGATGTCTGTACTTCATGTGTACCACAACCTACCCCTGAAAAACAAGCGGCCAGGTGGCTTAGAGTTACTTATTTCTCATAACAGATACGCTCAAAGATGGGTGAGAGCCTGGCCAGCGGGAAACGCCGCGCGGGCAAGGGAAGCGAACAAAGGGAGCCCAGCGCAAAGCCTAACTTATTCATCACCTGTGTGATTAGGACAACCTTCGTGGCAAAGCCGACCCACAACTCCGCCCTGGAGCAAAGGGGAATATCCCCGGGTAGGGCACTGGCGGCTCGACGCAGAGAATTTGAAATAGCGTCATTCTGGTTAAACCAGGATCCCAAAGCCCTGTGCAAGGCACAGAAACTTGAAGTCTCTGAACAGTTTCCCGTGCCTCTCGCGGGCACCGCCAAGGATGAAAGTCTATTCTCGTGCTAGTTTCGCGGGCGGCCCGCCGCCACCTTCCCTGGTGAAAATGCCTGAGCTATTTTCACACTAGCCGAAGCGCAGCGGAGGCGAACAATCTCACCATTCGGGGCGAAGACCCTTCGCCACGCTCAGAGTGACAGCTGCATCATGATTACTGTGGTCGACTACTAGGCCGAGAAATCCATCATCATGTTCTTGATGGTCTGGGTCATGCGTAGCGCATCCTTATGTGGCCGCTGCCACATATTCCGGCCAAATATGAGGCCCGTCGCTCCGGCCTCCATTACCATTCTGGCTTTGGCCACCAGTTCCTCGTCGCTGATTTTCTCCCCGCCGGAGAAGAGCACCAGGGTCTTACCCGCCGACTGCACCACCTTGCGCACCATTTCCTCTTCGCTCATGTGGAGCCGTGGATAGGGGGCTGGCTGGTTTTCCGCCTGCTCCTCATCGAATTTGGGAACATTCAATTTCACGATATCGGCCCCGAGCTCGTTGGCAACTCGAGCCGCGTAATCGATGGCGTACAGGCTGTCGCGTCCTCCCTTGGCTTCTATGGCCTCTCCTCGCGGGTAGGCCCACATGATTACCGGCATCCCGAACCTTTCCGCTTCGTCCCTAACCTGCATAAACTGTATGAAGTCCCGATCCTGGGACGGCGAGCCAACGTAAAGCGTGTACCCAATAGCATCCGCTCCCAATCGAACAGCATCCTCGACGGTGGAGGTTAGAGGGGAGAAGGCATAGCGGTCGGAAGGGATTTCCGTTTTCCCATTCACTTTGAGCACGAGCGGTACCTCTCCGGCAAATTCGCGCAGGTACTTTTTCGCCAGGCCAATGTGGAAGACCACTCCGGAATACCCTCCCTCCTTCGCCAATCGGAGCTGAAATTCCGGATTCAGGCTATCGGGATTGGCAAAGAAATCTCTAGGTCCGTGCTCTAATCCCTGGTCAACAGGCAAGAAAAGTAGTGTTCCGTTAGCCGGGCCGTACTGATATAGAAGTCGAGCTAGCCTGACCCTTTTCCCCAGGCTCAGGTCAAGGTCCTCGATCGTTGGTCTTCGAACTCTGGTGATTTCCACGATGGTTCCTCCCGTGATTTCTCTCCAAGAGACAATACTTGTTGTGGCGCAGGTTCCGGCAAGGAAGTATCAAGTCCCGTGCCAGGCTTTGGGTCACGCCGATAATCAGGCAAATTCGGTCGGGCGAAGGGTGGGTTGGATAGGCACAAGGCCCCGCCCCACGTCTTTTCACTCAGGCGGTTGTGCCACTACCTGATTCTCACAGCAACGAGGTGTTGGCTTCATTCTTGTGGGCGATCCATACTGTCACCCCATCTTCCCCTTCTGGCGAACCATCCCCGTCGGTCCAGGGAAGCCAAGGGAGATGGCCGGCGACGCCGCTATTTGAGAATCTTGAGGAAGGCGATGAGGTCATCCAGGTTCGTCCCCGACATCTGCCAGCGGGGCATCGGCCAATCCAGAGGTTCACCCATAGAGTCAATGCCTTGAGTTATCGCACGTCTGAGCGTCGTATCGTTGTAAGGGGGCATCCTCTGGCCATCCGGTTCGAGCATCCCTTCAGGGTTGGTCAGGTTAGCGTAAGTTATGTTGGGGCTAACAAACATCATCGTCTGCCGGCCACGTCCGGCCGGGCCGTGGCAATTGGCGCAGGTCATTGGCATCGGCATTCCACCCTGGTAGGGTATGACGCGGCCGGAGGTATCGGTCCCAGTGAAGTAAATGCGGGCACCGTTCGCCACCGCAGGGTCCTGGGCTGCCTCCGGCGGAACTGGGTATGCTTGGATGATTCCAACCTGGCCCGCAAATAGAGCGAGTACCAGCAGCACGCCGATAATGCCGGCGATTACCGTGGCAATTCCCAATAGAAGTGGATGCCATCGTCTCAAGGTTAGCTCTCGACTCGCACGATTAGCACTGGGCAGGGCGACTCCTTGATCACGCCCTTCAAGGTAGCCGCTCGCTCGGGCTCCCACTTTCCGTGCCAGCCGAGCACGACGAGATCCGTATTGTGTTCGGCTGCGAAGTGTACTATCGCGCTCCCCGGCTCTCCCGTCGCCAGGAACAGGCGTAGCTTCACCTCTGGTGGGGGGTGGCCCAATACACTCAACCGGTGGAGAAACTCGCGACTCCAAGCCGGCCACTCATGCTGCGGTTGGTCCAGGTAGCGGGGTGCTGCAAACGTGCCGACTTCGATCGGCTTTCTGGCCCCAGGCGCTGCTACGTGGAGCACTTCAAGTTCAGCGCCGGAAAGGCGAGCCAGGTCAGCGGCAGGACCAATAGCTATAGCGGTGGCCGGTGTGCCGTCGTGGGGCAGCAGGATACGGCGAAGCGACCACGGAAATAGACCTCGCTCAGGATGCACCAGAACCACTGGACACGGCGCCTCACGCAATACGCCCTCTGCCACGCTTCCAAGCTTACCGCGTGGCTTTTCCATGCCTGTATGAGTACACATCACGATTAGCAGGCTGTGCCGTTCCCTGGCCAGTCGCACGATACTCGCCGCTGGCGATCCGGTAGCCTGATCCACGACTGTGCCACGAAGCTGATCTGGCGTTAGCTTCAGCACCTGGAGCACCTCCCTTGGCGGGAGGATGGGTTCTCTGATATGGATTACGTGCAGAACGGCACGCTCCAATTCTGCCAGTGTTTTGGCCACAGGCAAAGCTACCGCGGCATGCGGAGTGCCGTCAAGCGGCACTATGATTATTCGCGCCTCCTTTTCACGTGACGAGGCTGCTTCCCTCCTGTTCTTCTGGCGCGCATCTTCCTTCAGCTTAGAGCTCACAGGCGCCTCCTTCCCGAGCACAAAAACAGTGCCTTCAACCTTGGCCCTCTCGCCAAGGTTCCCATTTGCCACTCTCTCGCTGGGACACTAGTTGCTGGCCCGGTGCTAGAACTGCCTCATTACCGCCAGCTTGTACAACCTGAATGGCCTTCTTCCCTTCGAGCCTCAGTTCGATAGCTTGTGGCTTCTCGCAGATTGTCACCCGCGATTCCCGCCCCTGCTGTAGCGAGAAGCGCAGGCTACGCCAGTGTTCAGACAGATGGGGCTCCAGTGCCAACTGGTTGCCGCGCAAATAGACTCCACCGAAGCCAAACACCGCTGCTTGCCAGAGACCCCCGAGTGCTGCCGCGTGGACTCCACCGGCAGCGTTGCCCATGTTGTTGGCCAAATCGATCTCGGCCGCTTGCTGGAAGTACCGCTGAGCTAGGGCATCCTCTCCCAAACGGGCCGCGACCAATGCGTGAATGCTGGGGCTGAGGGAACTGCCATGACCGGTCCTCGGCTCGTAATACCAAAAGTTGGCCTCGCGTACCTGGGGTGGAAAGCGATCCCAGAGGAGGTAGATGAGCATTACTACGTCGGCTTGCTTGACCACTTTAGACCGCGCGACGCGCTGCCGTCCGAGCAGTACGTCGATGGGCACAACGCGGGGCTCGTAGGTAGCGAGGTCTATATCTTCCAGATCAAAATAGCCACTGA
>Ga0315298_1010381_pt1 | contig 11238 bp, 12 predicted proteins | sample WHS_1_MG_FD_203077 | JGI IMG/M metagenome (GOLD analysis project Ga0315298, IMG submission 203077) | Extremophilic microbial mat communities from Washburn Hot Springs, YNP, Wyoming, USA - WHS_1_MG | ecosystem: Environmental > Aquatic > Thermal springs > Hot (42-90C) | place: USA: Wyoming... | reverse complement strand
ACGGTTCTCCAAAAGGACAATGGTCGCTTTGGTGCAAAAGAGAAAAAAGTGAAAAAGAAAGGGAAGAGGTAGTTATTGGCGCAATTTTGACTCAAAGGACGAACTGGAAAAATGTTGAGCTATCTTTTAGTAATTTGAAAAAAGCGAAAATAAATTCGCTAAAAGATATTTTGAAAATTAGGCCCAAAAAATTGGAAAGATTGATAAGACCCTCGGGTTTTTATAAAGCCAAATCTCAATATTTGATTAATTTAGCCAAATTTATCATTAAAAATTACGGCAGTTTAACTAAGATGAAAAAAGAGGATGGCAAAAAATTAAGAGAAAAGTTGTTGAAATTAAAAGGAATTGGGCCAGAAACCGCAGACAGTATTTTACTTTACGCTTTAGACAAACCGGTTTTTGTTATCGATGAATATACTAGAAGGTTGGTTAAAAAAAGAAATTTAGCTCAAAAATTCTCTTATGATTTTTTGCAACATTTATTTGAGAAAAATCTAAAAAAAGATTTGAGATTATACCAAGATTTTCACGCTCTCATTGTAATAGAGGGAAAAAATGGTTAACTTTTAATTTCTCTTAATAATTTTCTCTGCCTGGAAGATAAATAATTTTAGTGTTACGATGGGAAAAATGAGAATTTTTTAAAAGCTAAAAAGTGGAATGAAAAATTACAATAACGTTGATTTTAAAAATGAAATTTGGTAAAGTAAGGAAGTTATTTTTTGTTTTAGAAAAAATTTAAGAAAATCCACAATATAGAATTTTAGTTTTTATAAAATTGCGTTCTTAAAAATTTTTTATAAAGAGTGTAAAAGATTTATTTTCAAAAATTTTAAAATATGAAAAAAATCGGATTAATTACCGACGAGGGAGCGGATTTAACAAAAGAAATTATAGAGAAATACGATGTTGGTATCGTTCCCGTTAAGTTGATTTGGCCAGAGATTGAAAATTTACCAGGCGAAAATACTTTTCAGAAAATGCGAGAATTAGAAAAACAAGGAATTAAAAGTTTTGGTAAGACTTCCCAACCCTCGCCAAAAGATTTTCTTGACCAATACAAAGAGAAACTCACAAAATACGAAAAAGTTATTTGCGTTACTTTAACTTCTCAACATTCTGGTACTTTCAATTCTGCTCTAATGGCGAAAAACTTTCTTTCAGAACAAGATCAAGAAAGGATTTTTGTAGTCGATTCTTGGCAAGCAAGCGCGGGAGAAGCCATTTTTGTCTTAAAGGCTATTGATTCGATCGAAAAGGGCAAATCCTTAGAAGAAATTGTGGAAGATTTAAAAATTTTTAAGTCAAAAATCAAAACCTTTATTATGCTTGAAGATCCGAAATGGTTAGAATACAGCGGAAGGATCTCGTCTATGGTTGCAAATTTATTTAGAGCCTTGGGTCAAAGAGGAATCAGACCATTTTTAGTTTTTAAAGAGGGAAAATTGACTCCTGGAGGAATTAAAATCAAAGCCAAAGACAAGATTTTAGCATTTTTCAACCAATTTAATAACGATAACGCAGCGATCAAAAATACTGAAAAACGAATCAAAGCGGTAATAACTCACGGCGATAATTTTTATTTAGCTCAAAGATTAAAAGAAATGATTGAAAATGAATTTCAAAACGCAAAAGTTGAATTTGTTAATATCATTAATAACGTTGTGGGCGCAGTCACAGGTCCTGATACTCTTATTTTAGCTTGGGCCGAGTTTTAACAATAGTTTTAAAGGTCCAGAATAAATGAAAAAATGAAAAATACACAAAAAATAAATTACATCATCGATATTCTAATGCTGGTTTGCTTTGTTATCACTGCTATTTCTGGAATTTTATTTTTATTTTTTCCAAAAGGGCCGAGGGCTGGGTGGTATGAGATTGGAAGTTTTAACAAAGGAGATTTAAACGCTCTTCATAAGTATTTTGGAATTCTAATGATCTTATTTGGGTTGATTCATTTTCTTTCGCACTTAAAATGGATGGTAACGATGACAAAAAATTTACTAAAAAAAGAATAAGTTTTTCTAAGGTTGTTATTTTTATCTAATTTTGAATCATTTCACGTTCTGAAAATATCGGAGCGTTTTGTATTAAAAATGGAAAATAATTTTTTATGCGTTTGTGGTCAATTCATCCCAAATATTTGGATTCTAAAGGTTTAGTCGCTTTATGGCGCGAAGGGTTACTAGCTAAAAAAGTTTTAGAAGGCAAAACAAAGGGATACAAAAATCATCCTCAATTAGAAAGATTTAAAAATTTTAAAAATCCCATTTTATCAATTAATTCTTATCTCTTTTATGTTTTAAAAGAGGCAAAACAAAGAAACTACAAATTTAATCAAAAAAAATTAAAAACTAACGAAAAAATTCTTTATAAAAAAATTCCTGTAACTGAGGGTCAAATAAAATTTGAATTTCGTCATTTACTTTCAAAATTAAAAAAGAGAAACAAAAGGCGCTATCGTTTTTTGTTAAAACTTAAAAAAGGTGGTAAAATTTTAACGAACCCAATTTTTTATCAAGTAAAAGGAAAAAAAGAAAAGTGGGAAAAATGAAATTATGTTGAAAAAAAATATTTTTTCTTTTTTGTTTTGGCTTTTGATAACTTTTTTGGCAGGTTTTATTGGTTCTTTCTTTACCACAAAAAGCATTGCCAGTTGGTATCAATTTTTAAAAAAGCCTGTATTTGCTCCTCCAAATTGGATTTTTGCTCCAGTTTGGAGCATTTTGTATTTTTTGATGGCAATTTCTGCTTTTTTAATTTGGAAAAAGAGAAAAGAAATGAATGTTAGAGAAGCTTTGACTTTTTATTTCATTCAATTAATTCTAAACACTTTCTGGTCGATTGTTTTCTTTGGTTTAAAAAGCCCCCTTTTTGGGTTTTTAGAAATTTTGGTTTTATGGATTTTTATTCTTTTGACGACTCTTAAGTTTTACAAAATTGATAAATTGGCAGGTCATCTTTTAATTCCTTACATTTTATGGGTTTCTTTTGCGGGAATTTTAAATTAAATGGAATCGAATAAACCCAAAATTTTAATTTTATATTTTTCTTTTCACCACAAAAACACAGAAAAAATCGCCAAAGCAATGGCTGAGGTTTTGGGCGCTGATTTGGTTGAGGTAACAAGGGCTAATCCAGAAATGATTTTAAATTATGATTTAATCGGTTTTGGTTCCGGAATTTATGCTTTTTCTCATCACAAGTCTTTGTTTGAATTTTTAAAAAAGTTAAACCCAGTCCAAAAGAAGGCTTTCATTTTTTCTACTAGCGGAGCTCCAAACGGAATGATTTTTCATAAAAAATTAAAAGAAAAATTAACTAAGAAGGGTTTTGAAATAATCGGCGAATTTAATTGTCCAGGTTTTGATACTTTTGGTCCCTTTAAAATAGGAGGCGGAATAAATAAGGGAAGGCCAAACGAAAACGACATTCAAAAAGCAAAAGAGTTTGCCAAAAAAATTTTAAAAAATTTATGAAAGTATATTTTGTAACTCATTCGACAAGCAAAGATAATGAAGCGGGAATTGCTTCAGGATGGAAAGACGTTGAATTGTCAGAAGTTGGAGTTCAACAAGCAAAAGATTTGGGAAAAAGATTTAGAGATATTAAAATAGATTTGATTTGTTGCTCCGATCTAAAAAGGGCTGTGGATACTGTGAAAATTGCTTTTGGCGGAAAATATCCAATTATTATTGATAAAAGATTAAGGGAAATAAATTACGGTGATCTTAATGGAAAACCCAAACAATTAATAGAAGCCACAAAAGAAAAACACATAGAAAATCCTTTTTCAAAAGGAGAAAGTTATAAAGAGGCAATAAAGAGAGTTCAAGATTTTATAGGAGAATTAAAGGGAAAATATCCTGACAAAATTATTCTTATCGTCGGTCATCGTGCCACTCATTACGGATTAATGACTTTTAGCGGAAAAACTATAAAAGAGTGCTTAAATGAACCATTCAAATGGCAACCTTATTGGGAATATAAATTCTAAAAAATTTGTAAACCAGAAACTTTTAATCAAGTAAAAACCACATTATTATGAAATTATCAGAAATTAGAAAAATTTTGCAAAAAAAATCAGACGAAAGAGTAAAATTGAGTTATTTGAAATTTATTCACTCTTGTGGAAAATTTTATGGAGTAAAAATTCCTTTATTGGAAAAAATTGCCAAAGAAATTAAAGAACCAAATTTTAATTTAGTTGAGAGTTTGTGGAAAGGAAAATTTTTTGAAGAGAAAATGTTAGCGGTAAAAATTTTAGCCAGAATTTCCCAAAAAGATCCAGAAAGGACTTTAAAATTAGTAAAAAAATTTAGCAAAGGCATTTCAGATTGGGCAATCTGTGATACCTTGGGAACGCAAGGAATAAGAAAAGTCGCAAAAGAAAAGGCTCAAGAAATTTTTAATTTTTCAAAAAATTTAGCTTATTCAAAAAATTTTTGGCAAAGAAGATTTGGAATTGTTTTATTGTTGGAATTGTATCGTCAAGGTTTTGACAAAAAGAAAATCGAAAATTTACTAAAAACAGTAGAAGGCGACAAAGAAAAATATGTTCAAAAAGTTGTTCTTTGGCTTAAAAATGAAATTAAAAAATGAGAATGTTTTTATGAACAAAAAAATATTTTTAATAACATTAGGCGGAATTTTAATTTTTTTCTTGGGGATTTATTTAGTTGATTTAAAAGGGGACAAAAATTTCAATAATTTATCATCTGAGAAAAACAGAAATCTTTTTCAAGGGTGCCAAAACCTTCCCAACCTTGACGATGGAACGGAAAAATTTGTAACAAAAGTAATCGACGGAGATACTTTTTTAATTGAAGGAGGATATTCAGTCAGAATTTTAGGAGTTGACGCTGATGAGAAAGGTTATCCTTGTTATGAGGCTGCAAAGGAAAGATTAGAGGAGTTGGTTTTAAATAAAAAAGTAAAGTTGGAAAAAGAAAAAGAAAATTTCGATCAATACTGTCGCTATCTGAGATATGTTTTTGCGGATGGTCAAAACGTTTCTTTGGAGTTGGTTAAAGAAGGATTGGTAGTGGCAAGGTTTTCGCCAGAAAATGTAAAATATCGAGAAGAAATTTCTTTGGCAGAAAAAGAAGCGAGAGAGAATAAAATTGGTTGCAAGTGGAAAAATGGAGCCAAAGTTGAAGAGAAAACTGAATTTCAATGGAAAAATTTAACCCAAGATAAAACCGGTTTAAAAGTAATCGATGCTTGTCAAGCAGAAAATTATTATGGAAAAGAACTAATTGTTGAGGGTAAAGTTGTTGATGCTTATCGCTCAAAGAAAAACAATCTTTTTTTAAATTTTGGAAAACCTTATCCTAATCAATGTTTCTCGGCCGTGATTTTTAGTTCTGATTTATCAAAATTTGGACAGAGTCCAGAAAAATATTATAACCAAAAAACTTTAAGAGTCAGAGGAAAAATTCAAGAATATCAAGGAAAACCAGAAATTATTTTAAAAGATCCTTCACAAATTGAAGTAGGAAATCGATAAAATGGTTGAATTTAAAATTATAAAAAAATCAAAAATTAGTAAGGCGAGAATTGGAATTTTAAAAACTGAGCACGGAGAAATCGAAACTCCTTCTTTCGTAGGGGTTGCCACTCAAGCAGTGGTAAAAACTTTAGATGCCAGAGAAGTTTTAGAGGCAAAAACTCAAGCTTTGATTTGCAACACAATTTATTTACATTTTAGGCCTGGTGAAAATGAAGTTAAAAAAGCAGGAGGATTGCACAATTTTATGAATTGGAAAAAACCCTTGATGACAGATTCTGGCGGGTTTCAGGTGTTTAGTTGGGGCTTTGGCAAAGAATATCGAGTGGGAAAAATTTTAAAAAAAGAAGTAGAAAATGAAGTTCGTTGGGGCCAACAACCAAAATTGTTGAAAATTCAAGAAGATGGAGTGATTTTTACTTCTCCGTTGGATGGAAAGAAAATTTTATTTGGACCGAAAGAATCGATTAAAGTTCAAGAAAAATTAGGAGCAGACATCATTTTCGCTTTTGATGAATGCACGCCCCCAAACGCAGATTATGATTACACTAAAAATTCTCTTTTGAAAACCCATTCTTGGGCAAAAGTGTGCTTGGATGTCAAAAAAAGCAAGCAAGCTCTTTTTGGAATCGTTCAAGGGGGGAGGTTTAAGGATTTGAGAATTCAAAGCGCAAGATTTATGGGGTCTTTACCTTTTGATGGTTTTGGAATTGGGGGTGAATTTGGAAAAGATAAAAGAAAAATGGTTAATATTTTGCGTTGGACAATTAAAAATTTGCCAGAAAACAAACCTCGTCATTTGTTGGGCATTGGCTATTTAGAAGATATTCCCAGAATTATTAAAGAGGGAGTGGATCTTTTTGATTGTGTCGTCCCCACTCATTATGCACGAAGGGGTATAGCATTTACATCTGAAGGAGTGATAGATTTAGAGAAAAGAAAAGAAAGAAAACCTTTAGATAAAAATTGTTCCTGTTTTGTTTGTCAAAATTATCAGAGAGATTACATTTCTCACCTGTATAGAGCAAAAGAAATTACTGCTTTGAAATTATTAACTCTTCACAATCTTTATTTCTTTAATTCATTTGTTGAAAAAATTCGAAAACAGATTAAAAACGGAAAATTTTAATTGTTAATAATTTTTAAAAATTTGTTATCTTATTATAAAGATGAAAGAAATCATTCTCCAGCCGATTTTACTCGGACTTTCTTCGGGAATTTTTTGCATGAGTTATTGTTTTCCGTTTTTGGCGCCCTTTGTAGTTCTTGAAGAGAGAAAATTAAAAGAGGATTTCAAAGTTGTTTTGAAATTTATTTTTGGAAGGTTTTTTGGATATTTGCTTTTTGGCGCATTTTTTGGATATTTGGGAGAAAAAATTACAAACAAGACCGTTGACCTTTTCTTTTTCTTTGCTTTGGCTGGACTCTCTTTTTTATTAATTTTGTATTCTTTCGGTTTAATTAGAGAAAAAAGAGGAATTTGTCTTAGTCCAAAATTTAAAAAAACTACCCCTTTTTTGATGGGATTTTTGATGGGAATTAATGTTTGCCCTCCGTTTTTAATGGCAATAAACTATGCTTTTTTACTCCACAAATTTTTTGAAGGAATTTTATTTTTCCTCCTTTTCTTTTTAGCAACCACGACCTATTTTTTACCCATAGCTTTTCTTGGATTTTTGAATAAAATTAAAGAGTTCAGAATGGTTGCAAAAATTAGCGGAATTTTAGTCGGTTTAATGTTTTTGTTTTACAGTTTTTATAGAATTATTAAAATAATCTAAAAATGTCACCAAAAATTCTATTCAAACTTTGTCAAATTTCAGGTTGGGTTTTGCTTTTTTTGGCGATTTTATTTTTTATTTCAGGTTACGGAATGACAAAACAAATCATTCCTCTTGATTTGGCGACTTGGCTTCACAATCAAATTCTTCCCGTTCCATTTTTAATATTCTTGTTTTTACACATACTTTTCCCTTTAAGAAATTTTTTGAGAAGGTTTCCGTTTAAAATAATTCTTGCCGTTTTATTTTTAATTTTTATTGTCGGTTTGGCAGGGTTTTTTATTTATCGATCGGAGAAAACCTCGAAAGAGAGTAGTAAAGATTTTTATCCGGCAAAATTTTACGAAGCTTTAGACAATAAAATTGTAAGATGCAATCTTTGTCCTAACAGATGCGTACTTTCTCCAGGCCAAATCGGACTTTGCAAGGCAAGAAAAAATGTTGATGGGAAGCTTTACTCGATGGTTTACGGAAAAATCGCTTCACAACATTTAGACCCCATTGAGAAAAAACCGCTTTTTCATTTTTTACCCGGAAGCTTGATTTACTCAATTTCGACCACGGGTTGCAACTTGCAATGTAAATTCTGTCAAAATTGGCAAATTTCCCAGGTTTTTCCTTGGGAGGTTGAAACGAAAAAAATGACACCAGAGGAAGTTGTTGAAGAGGCAATAAAAAGCGGGGCAAAAGCGATTGCTTTCACTTATAATGAACCAGTTATTTACTATGAGTATATGTATGACATTGCAAAATTGGCAAAAGAAAGGGGCCTGAAAACCGTAGTCGTTAGTTCAGGGTATATCAACCCAGAGCCGTTAAAAGAACTTTTACCCTATATTGATGCTTTCAAAATTGATTTTAAAGGGATTAGCGACAAATTTTATCAAAAAATGACAGTTTCAGGAAAAGTTGAGCCGGTGATGGAAGTAATGAAAATTATAAAAGAAAGCGGGGTTTGGTTGGAAATTGTGAATTTAGTAATCCCGGGCGAGAACGATTCTGACGAAGATTTAAAAAATTTGATTTTATGGGTAAGGGACAATTTAGGAACCGATGTTCCTTTACATTTTACAAGGTTTCATCCAGATTATAAACTTTCAAATTTGCCTCCAACTCCAATTGAAACCCTAAAAAAAGCAAGAAAAATGGCAATGGATTTGGGGTTAAAATATGTTTATATTGGAAACGTTGATGATGTTGAAGGGTCGACAACTTATTGTCCTGAATCAAAAGAGCCTGCAATAGTGAGAAGAGGTTTTTTCGTTTTGGAGAATAATTTAGACGGAGAAGGTTTTTGCAAAAGCGGAGAAAAAATTCCAGGAATTTGGAAATAAAATGAAAAAAAAGATTTTAATTTCAATTTTAATTTCGATTTTGATTTTGGTTGTTATTTTGCAAATTTTTGTGTTTTCAAAGAAAGAAAAAAGAGAAGAGGTGCTTAAAAAAGAAAAAATTATCAGAGAACCTGCGGTCGCCGGACAATTTTATCCTTCAGAAAAATCAGAGATTGAAACTCAAATTGAAAAATTTTTTGAGAACGCAAAAATTGGCTCAACCTCAGGAAAAATTTTTGCTTTAATTTTGCCCCACGCAGGATATCAATTTTCAGGACAGGTTGCTTCTTTTGGATACAAAGCTTTGCTTGAAAATTATAAAGAGAATTTAGAAAAAGAGAAAACAATTGTTTTAATAGGATCTAGCCACCACTATCCAATTGAAGGAGCAGTTATTGACGGTAGCGACACATGGAAAACTCCTTTAGGTGAAGTTGAAATCGATAAAGATTTGGTTGAATTTTTAAAAAAAGAATCTTCAATTTTCAAAGTTAATTCAACTCCTCACAAACCCGAGCATTCTTTAGAGGTTCATTTACCGTTTTTGCAAAAAATTTTTTCAAAATTCAAAATCGTTCCAATTTTAGTGAATCAACTTGGAGAAGAGGAGCTGGAAAAAGTGAGCCAAATTTTAGCTGAAATCTCAGGAGATAACATAATCTTTATTGCTTCATCCGATATGTCTCATTACCTAAAATATGAAGACGCAAACTATGCCGACAAAAAAGTGATTGATGCAATTTTAAGCGGGAAAGTGGAGAACTTGGAAAAAACAATTCAAAATTTAGAGAAAGAAAACATTCAAAACGCAGCCACTTTCTTGTGCGCCAAAGAACCAGTAAAAATTGTAATGAAGATTGCTGAAAAAATGGGAGCAGATAGAATTGAACTCTTAAAATATGCAAATTCTGGCGACACTCCCTACGGAAACAAAAGTAGCGTTGTTGGATATTCTGCGATTGCTTTTTTGGTCGAGGAAAAACCATTGAGCAAAGAGGATCAAAAAACGCTTTTGAAAATTGCCAGAGAAACGGTTGAAAATTACATTAAAGAAGGAAAAATTCCAGAATATAAAATAGATTCTCCTGATTTAAACAAAAAACTCGGAGCTTTTGTCACCATTAAAAAACACGGAAATTTAAGAGGTTGTATTGGAAGGTTTTCGCCCACTGACATTCCTCTTTATCAAGTAGTTTCTCAAATGGCAATTGCTGCTGCGACTCAAGATGTGAGATTTACTCCAGTGAAAGTTGATGAATTGAAAGATTTAACTTATGAAATTTCGGTTTTGAGCCCATTAAAAAGAATCGATGATTGGAGAAAAATTGAAATCGGAAAGCATGGGGTCCAAATTAGATACGGTTTGAGGTCTGGAGTGTTTTTGCCTCAAGTTGCAACTGAAAACAACTGGAATTTAGAAACTTTTCTTTCAATGCTTTGTATTGAGAAATTGGGCTTGCCAGGAAATTGCTACAAAGAAAAAGAGGCTCAAATTTATGTTTTCACCGCCCAGGTTTTTGGAGAAGAATAAAAATTAACCAAAAATTCAAAACAGAAATTAAAACTAAGCTCAAAAAGACTCCATAAACTGGAATCAAAATTAAAGGGAAAATTAAAGCTCCAAAAGAAGAACCAACTAGATCTGCGCCATAAATTATTCCCGTTTTTTTGGAAATTTCTTTTTCAAAAGAAAGATAAATTTGATTTGCCAAGGGAAAAACCATACCTCCAAAAAAGCCAGCAAAAATTGAAAATAAAAACAAAGAAATTTGACCAATTTTTAGAGAAGGAATTTTAAAAAGAAAAATTAAAGTTGGAATTAAAAATAAAGAAAAACAAAGAATGAGAAGATGCGGTTTTATTAAAGAAATAACTTCAACCTTTCCAGTCTTTATTTTTTTATTTCCAAAATAAACCCCTAGCGCCATTCCCAACATAAAAGAAGAGATCAAAAGCGAAACCCTAAAATAAAGATAACCAACGATTACTTGATAGGCAAAAATCAAAATCGTCTCAAAACTCATTAAAGAAAAACCAGAAATTGCTACAGAAAAGAGAGAATTTATTTGATCGTTTTTCTTTTTCGTTAAATAAACCGTCAAAAGCACCAAAACTAAAATAAAAATTGGCAAAAAAGAAAAAGAAAAGCTTTTAAAGAAATTTGAAAATTTTTTAGAAAACGCATCTAACCAAAAAAGAGTTTGCCAAAAATAAGAAACTGGATGGAAAATTTGATTTTCTTTTGAGGTTTTATTTTTTTCAAAAATTTCGAGCGCCTTTTCAATTCTTTCGCTTTTGAACCTAAAATTTATGTAATCCTTGGTCAAAAAATTAGTTTGAATTTTTCTTTCTTCAAATCTTTTTGAGAAAATTTCAGGATTATAATTGAAACTTTCTGAATTCAAAGCAAAGAAAAAAACTTCATCTTCTGGCAAAACGATTACTTTTTTGAAAACTTCATTTAAAGTTTTAAAAACAGAGGCACAAAGATTTTCAAGATTTTTGTTGGGCGCGCTCGGAGAATAGGGGAGATATATTGAAAAAATTCCATTTTCTTTTAATCTTTCTCTTGCAATTTGAAAGAACTCTTTTGTATAAAACCTATTAATTA
>Ga0315298_1010379_pt1 | contig 11240 bp, 9 predicted proteins | sample WHS_1_MG_FD_203077 | JGI IMG/M metagenome (GOLD analysis project Ga0315298, IMG submission 203077) | Extremophilic microbial mat communities from Washburn Hot Springs, YNP, Wyoming, USA - WHS_1_MG | ecosystem: Environmental > Aquatic > Thermal springs > Hot (42-90C) | place: USA: Wyoming... | reverse complement strand
ATTCCTGTACTCTACCTCCAGTTTCCCATCCTTTGGGATCTTCAGGTTCCGAACATTCACCCCAGGGTTATCCTCCGCCTCAACGCAGTAAATAACTGGTCCTCTCCGGAGGGCTATCCGACCCTCATTATCCTTCACGTTAGGATGGCACTCTAAAAACTCTGGGGTCATGTGTAAATCCAGAACGATGGTATCTCCCTTGTTCCACTTTCTGTGTACCACGATGTACCCATTTTCCACCGGGAGTTCAACCGGTTCCCCATTCACCTGCACGGAAAAGGTCTTGCTCCAGTCGGGCTTGCGCAGGAAAATGGAAAAGGTAGTATCCGCATGAACGGTAAATTCCACCAATCCTTCCCAGGGATAATCCGTCCTTTCCTCCACCGTCACCCTGCAACCACGGATATCGAATTCAGACACATTACTACCGTAAAGATGGGCCCATATCCCTTCCGAAGACACCGACCACATATATCCAGGGATGGAGGTCAAAGTCCTGGCCACATTGGGGGGACAGCAGGCACAGGCAAACCACCGCTGTCTTCTGTGACTCCCTCTATCCGCCAGAGGATTGACATAGAAGTATTCCTTTCCATCTATAGAAATTCCCGGGAGAATCCCATTGTACAGTACCAGCTCCATGAGGTCGGCAAACCGACTCTCGCCCGAGGCTAAAAGCATCCTGTAGTTCCACATAAAGTTGGCGATGGCTGCACAGGTCTCCGCATAGGCAGTCTCGTTGGGAAGCTCATAGGGATCTCCGAAAGACTCTCCCTCATATCGGGAACCAACACTTCCCGTCACATACATTTTCTTGGTCACCAAATTGTGCCACAACCTCTCCAATGCATTCCAAAGAGTCCTATCCCCTCTTTCCAGATACAAATCCGTAACCCCACTATTCAGATACAGAGAACGCACCGCATGTCCCACAATTTCATCTAATTCCCGAAAGGGTTTGTGGTCGATATGGTAGGTACCACCACCAATAAGGCCCTTCCCCCGCTGGTCTATGAAAAACTGCGCCAAATCCAGGTACTTCTCTGTACCGGTCTCCCGGTAGAGTTCTACAAGAGCCATTTCCACCTCAGGATGTCCGGGAACCCCTGCTTTCTTTCCTGGTCCAAACACTTCTTTTATGTGGTTGGCAAACCTGATTGCCACGTCTAAGAGGGTCGTTTTCCCTGTAGCCCTGTGGTGAGCAACAGCTGCCTGGAAGAGATGTCCCGCACAGTACAACTCATGCATATCCCTCAGGTTAGTCCAACGATCCAGCTTTCGGGAGAAGGTAAAGTAGGTATCGAGGTATCCGTCCTCGTCTTGAGCAAGTCTCACCTCTTCGATGACCTTGTCAACGAGCCTTTCGAGCTCTTCGTCCTTGGTAGTAGCCAGAAAGTATGAAGCCGCCTCAACCCACTTGTATACATCGGTGTCGTTGAAGAAAAAGCCCGAGAATTCCCCAGAAAGCTTTCCTGCAGCGATCCTAAAGTTGTCTATTCTCCCCGTTTCTTCCATGATTTGGTACTGCAGAGGGAGGGTAACCGTACCCATGAGCCCCACCCTGTCCCTCCAGAAACCATCCGTAAGTTTCACCGAACTCAAGGATACAGGTCTCAACCGGGCATACCTACTGTTACTCGTATTCACCACAAAAGCCTGGATCATAAAAAATCCTCCCCAGCCTTTCAGAATCACTGCACAGCGATTTATCTACGCTTTTTTGCTTCCTCCTCGAGCATATCCATCAGTTTATCAGTCAGGGCGTGTGCCTTTGGGAAATCTCGCTCCTCGATACATCGAAAGAGTTCCCGGTGGAAAAAATAGGTCTTTTCTGCAAAAGAAGGACAGGTGAGGGGATCCTCCCAAAAAAGGTGGAATTCCTTCAAGCCGTTCAGGATATCAAACAAGAGCTTATTACCGGCCACATAATAGATGAAACTGTGAAACGCCCAGTTTTCCTCTCTGCTGGCTTCTCCCCGTCTCTGCTTTTCCTCGAGAACGCCCAGTCTCCTCTCCAGCTCCCTCACCTCGGGGTCGGTGATATTTTTCACAGCCATCTCAACCGCCAACTTCTCGAGCACCCTTCGAATCTGCAAAACCTCCAAGAGTTTCTCCCCATCCACGTGGAGAACCAAGTAGGAAATACTGTTCTTCAGGGGAGTTTTGATGAATATCCCCTTTCCGGGAAGCACCTCTACCAGATTAAGGCTTTCCATTTTTCTCAGCGCTTCCCTCAAGAGGGGCCGGCTCACCTTAAGGGCACTGGCCAGCTCCCGCTCAGGCATGAGTTTATCCCCTGCCTTTAAGTTATTGGCAGCAGCATACTCCACTATGGCTTCCATGATGTTCTCAGTCAATTTCATCCTACTGATTGGTTTCATGGTTTTTTCCCTTTTGGTCTTACCATTTTACCAGAAAAGTATAACCAGACCACACCCTATTGTCAACTATTGTCAACCTTGTACACCAACACCGAGGAGAAACACCAGGGCCTGTTCCCTTTTGATAAATCCAAGAGTTTATCAAGAGTAGGTCCAGGACTAAGGCGAAAGAAACAGCCTTAGAGGTTATGCATACGGAAGGAGGCAAAAATTAGCAAGGGAGCGGCTGAGACATGAAGTACAATTCTCCCTGTTTTAGAAGGATCGAATCCCTCAGTCACCACTGGTGGGAAAAGGAACCACAAATGATAAGAGGAATCAAAAACCACTGCTTTCTCGTTATCGCCCCCGGTCTATTTTGGAGCTCGTTTCTGCTCTTTGTTCCCATTTTTTCTTCCTTCAAAAGGCTAAGCCGAAACCGAAGGTGCTCAAAAAGTAGCCAAGGTAGGATAGCACAGGCCCTCAAGAGAAATCAAGCGATGAGTCAAGACCAAAGGCCACTATACCGCTTTCTTCTCCCTTATGTCTATTAACATCACCACTCTCTAACTTACCGCGTCTTACACTTGTTGTAAAACCTTCAATCCGTTGACGGAGCTACCCTTTCGGCGTATACTCTTTTACAAAGAGATCTTGGGGGAAATGCATGACCTCCATAGAACGCCTCAGGGAGGCACTACACCATAGAGAGCCCGATCGGGTGCCTCTGGATTTGGGAGGTATCGTTTCAGGGATTTCCCTTTTTGCCCATCGCGCCCTGTGCAAGTATTTGGGCTTCCAGGCAGAAGAAGCCCTTATAGACCGTACACAATACCTTGTAAGGCCCGCTCCAGAAATCCTCGAGCTCTTCGACATAGACACAAGGTACGCCTATGAGGAAATTCCAAAGGAGGTCTGGCAAAAGGACAAAGAAGGATCTCTATGGACTGATGCCTGGGGTGTGGTACGGAGGTTCACCGGCCTGTATTACGATATGGTCTCCCATCCCCTTGCCACGGTTGCAACCCACGAAGACCTGCGTCTCTACACCATACCGGGCCCTCCCCGGGAATTCTTCAAGCAACTGCGGCCCGAACTTGAAGCCCACAAGCAAAAAGGAAAGGTCGCTATGGTCAACTGCATCGGCTCAGTCTTTGAGTTCGCCTGGTACCTGCGGGGATTTTCTCAGTTTATGCTTGATCTTGCCACCCAACCTTCCATGGCCTGTGCCATTATGGATGTTCTCCTTGATTTCCAGATGCGCCAGTTTGATGAACTCCTCAAAAGAGTGGGAGATCTTGTGGATGTAGTTCTTGTGGGTGATGATTTAGCCACACAAAAGGGGCCTTTGATTTCCCTGGAGGTATACAGGAAATACATCAAACCTCACCAGAAGACCCTCTACACCTTCATCAAGGAAAGGACGAAGGCACCGCTTTTTTACCATTCCTGTGGCGCTGTTGAGCCTTTCCTTCCAGACCTTATAGAAATCGGGGTAGACATAATCAACCCTGTTCAGGTGAGTGCCTCAGGAATGGACACCAAAAGGCTCAAGAAACTCTATGGATCGGAACTCACCTTCTGGGGAGGCATTGATACCCAGCGGGTTCTCCCCTTTGGGACACCTGAAGAGGTCAGGGAAGAAGTGCAAAGACGCATAGACGATCTGGCACCCGGCGGGGGATACGTCCTCTGTGCCGTCCACAACATCCAGGCCGATGTTCCCCCGGAAAACATTGTGGCACTCTACGAGGAAGCCTTAAGATATGGAGAGAGGGGGTGAAAAGAGGGGTTATTTCTCAAATCTTGACTTAGAGAAGAAAGCTTTTCAAAAAATCCTAAAAGGGAGGGATAGGAACATGAAGCGGAGTGTCATTCTGGTAGGGATAATGGTGGTAGTGCTTTTGGGGCTTTCCTTCGCCCCTGCCCAGGAGAAAAAGCCTGCTGAGGGGATGTACTTCCGTCTTGTAACCCACGGTGGGGATGACCCCTTCTGGGCAGTGGTGCAAAAGGGAGCCATGGACGCAGCGAAAGAGCTGGGTTGCAAGGTGGACGTCGACCTCTGCGGTGGAGACCTTACCCTGCAGCTCAAGAGGTTCCAGGAAGCCGTGGCCATGAAACCTAACGGCATTGCTCTGGTCATCAACGACGATACCGCCTGGGACAAACCGGTAGAAGAAGCCTTGGCCCAGGGAATCCCGATTATCGGCATGAACAACGATGATTCCCAGGGTGCCGTGGGCAACAAGCGTCTCTGCTACATCGGCCAGAGTGAGAAGGCTGCGGCGTACCGCCTGGCTCGCCGCCTCTTCGACGAGGCCAAGGCAAAGGGTGTTGATCTCTCCAAGGCCCATGTGGCCATGGCCGCAGAGGTTCCCGGGGCCAACTACGCCAAAATCCGCTCCAGCGGTATTCTCGAGGCTATGAAGGAGTACGGCATCACCTCCTACGAAATTATTGATGCCGGAGGTCTGGAGATGACGACTGTCGAGTCCCGGGAGACCTCGTACCTTTTAGCTCATCCTGAGACCACTTTCCTCATCGGCCTTGGGGGCATTTGCACCGACCGACTCACCGCCTCGCTCAAGGCCGCTGGCAAGCAGCCTGGAGAAATCATTGCCGGAGGATTCGACACCACTCCCGACACCCTGAACGGCATAAAAGAAGGATATGTCGCCGCCACCATCGACCAGCAGCAGTACCTCCAGGGTTACTTTGCCGTGTACGTCCTCTACCTCTACAATAAATACGGCTTTACCCCCAACATCGACACCGGTGGATACCTCGTTGACTCGCCCGATAAGATCTCCCTTATTGAGAAGCTCTCCCCCGAACACGTTCGCTGAGGACAAAAGCCCCCGGGGCACCCCGGGGGCTTTTTGAGGAGATGAAGGAAATGGAATGGATCCGGAATTTCCTGCGGTACCGGGCAGCAAATACCTTCCTCGTTTTCATAGGTCTGGTGATTTTCTTCTCCCTCCTCACTCCTAATTACCTTTTTGTGGACCGCCGAAACATCGCCGCCTTAGGAAAGCTCTTTCCCGACCTTGGTGTGGTAGCCCTGGGAGTGGGAGTCCTCATGATCTGTGGAGAGTTCGACCTCTCGGTAAGCTCTGTCCTCCCCTTCTGTTCTTATGTTTTCGTTCAACTTTTATACCGGGGGGTTCCTCCCTTCTGGTCTTTCTGGACTGCCTTAGGAGTGGGAGCACTGCTTGGATTCCTTAACGGTTTTATCACGGTGAAAACCAAAATGCCCTCTTTCATCACCACTCTGGGGACTATGATGTTCTGGAAGGGTGTTCTCTACATCTGGTCCAAAATGATGCCGGCCGGGATACGAACTTTCGTCCCCACGGGCTCGACTTTCGAGCGGGTTTTTGCCGGGACCATAGGGCCTTTCTTCCCCGTTCAGGCACTGTGGTTTGCCCTCTTCGCCGTTCTTCTGGGGACTCTCCTCCACTATCATCGTTTCGGCAACTGGGTCTTTGCCACCGGTGACAACCGGGATGCCGCCCGGGCCATGGGGATCAACACCGATTTTGTGAAGACGGTGTGCTTCATGATCGTTGGTATCCTCTGTGGGTTTGTGGCCTGTGCCCAGATTGCCCGAACGGCCTGTTTCACATCCCGCGCCGGAGATGGATGGGAACTGAAAGCCGTGGTAGCTAGCGTCGTGGGAGGGACATCGCTGCGGGGTGGAGTGGGAAGTATGGTGGGTATTTTTGCCGGAGCCCTCACCATCTCGGTCATCGAGAACGGCCTTGTGGTGATGCGCATCCCCTACTTCTGGACCTACGTCGTCTTTGGACTTGTTATCCTCTTTTCCGTTCTTTCAAGTATGTACATCGAGAGAAAGCAGCGGGAAGCTCGCCGGTAGAGACGCAAGAGTGACACAGAGAAAGGCCTTAGGATTTCTCTTTGCCGCAGCAGTCCTCTGGAGCCTCGGAGGGGTCCTCATAAAGCTTGTCACCTGGAACCCTGTGGCCATCGCCGGGGCACGAAGTGCTATTGCCTGTGGATTTCTCCTTCTTTTCTTCCGTCCCCATCTACGCCTCTCCCGTCTTGAGATTCTTGGTGGGGCTTTCTACGCTGCCACAGTCATTCTCTTTGTGACGGCCAACAAGCTCACCACTGCCTCGAACGCCATACTCCTCCAGTACGGAGCACCAGTGTATGTGGCTCTCCTGAGCCAGAGACTTCTCAAAGAACCTCCGGCAAAACTCGACTGGCTGACCATCGCGGCAGTCCTTGGAGGGATGGTTCTCTTCTTCTTCGACCGTCTGAGTCCTGGAAACATGCTGGGCAATGTCGTGGCCATTACCAGTGGAATAGCCTTTGCCCTGCTCATTGTCACCTTAAGGCTCCAAAAAGACATGGAACCCTTGCAATCGGTCTTCGTGGGCAATCTCTTCGCCGCTCTGTGTGGCCTTCCCTTCTTTTTCAGCGGTGCGCCCGACAAAAGAGGCCTCATAGGGCTTTTGCTCCTGGGAACAGTGCAGATCGGTCTCTCGTACCTTCTCTACGCCCACGCTATCAAGAGGGTCAGAGCTCTTGAAGCAAGCCTTGTTCCCATGATTGAGCCAGTGCTGAACCCCGTCTGGGTCTTTCTGGCCTTCGGGGAGGCTCCGGGGCGATGGGCACTTCTTGGGGGAAGCGTCATCCTCTCTGCCGTCCTTCTCCGGCACCTGTCAAAAGGGGAATAGGCAAAATCACCCGGGAGAGAAATCGCTCCCTCCCAACCTCTCAACCCTGTCGACTGCAAAGGGGACAAGTTTATACCAGTTTCCCGAGAATCCTCCTTCCCAGGGGTACATGAACCGTCAAGGCTCCAAAGGGGCAGGCTTCCTGGCACACAAAGCAAAGGATGCAGTGTCCGGAGTTCCAGAGAGGGTAACTGGTTTTGTCTCTCCACACCAGAGCCTTCGGCCGGGCCGGGCAAATCTCCACACAGAGACCACACCGGCGACAGAGACCTTTTCGAATCACCGGACGGGGCAGAAAGGCACCACGCACAAAAGGAAGGAAGAGCCTCTTCCGAGGAGGAAAAGACGGCACACGCGAAACCATAAAATCCCTCCTCTCAAAGAGCTCCCAAGGGTCACCACAGATCTCGATGCTTTCTTTTTGAAAGGTCCCAAGCCCCAGGTGCTCCCCCTCAAGGCAGGTGGGAACCAAAGAAGGGTCAAGGTGCACAAGACGTGATAGGGTAGCATCAAGGGCTACTGGGTCTTTAGAAAAGGCCAGGAGGTTCATGGAGCGCGGCCTCCCATTGCGAGGACCATTTCCCTCCATGGCCACAATGGCGTCCATAACGAAGAAAGCGGGGCGAAGGAGTCTCGTAAGCTCCACAAGCATCCGTGAAAAGAGCGCCGCATCCGGGATACGGTAGTGAAACTCTCCTTTCCTTATCCCGGGCACACAGCCAAATTGATTCTTCACCGCTCCCGTCACCCGGGTTAAACCATGGGTCTTCCACTTGGGCAGGCTCACCAGAGCATCATACTCGGTGACACCCTTGGCAATCTCGAAGCGTTTGTGCTGTATCCCCTCAGGGAATTCCACACTCACAGCGCTGACGAAATCGGCCATCGCCACTCCCAGGGAACGGGCCGAAGAGGCAATGCCTGTCTTTTTAGCCACACTTTCCAAAGACCCAAAGATGGGGGAATCACCGAAACCCGCCTTGAAAACAGCCGGATGGGTGGTGACGGCTTTCTCGGGAGGGTCTCCCACCAAAAGATTGGGCTTCAAAAGCACCCGCCGAGCTGAAGGACAAATCGCTCTGGGGCCACCAAAGAACCCAAAGCCTCTTCGTACTGCTTTTTCCACTTCCTCCTCGTCATAGCCCGAGCAGAACACCAAAGCGACCAAAGACACGCCTTGTCAACCCCTCTTCCATTGCGCTACAATACCCAAAATCCGAGGGAGGTGAAACCATGCAGGGAAAGTCCCAGAAGATTGCCTTCGTCGGCATGCTCATCGCCATGAGTGTGGTACTCACCCGCTTTGCCAGCATCCGTCTCACAATCGGTAGCGTGGAGGGTGTACGGATTGGCTTTGGTACCTTTCCCATAATTCTCGGAGGCCTGATCTTCGGGCCGCTGTGGGGAGGGGTCATCGGAGCCCTGGCCGATGTCATAGGTTTCTCCCTGAGCCCCGTGGGTCCCTATTTTCCCCACTTCACCCTCACCTCGGCCCTCTACGGTGTCATCCCAGGGATTCTTGCACTTTTACCCTTCCAAAGGAGAACTGCCCAGCTCTTTTGGAGCGTCCTTCTCCCTCAGGTCGGAATAGGGTGTCTCCTCACCCCGTATTTCCTCCACACCCTCTTTGACATGCCCTGGAAGATTCTCCTCATCCCGCGCCTTGTCAGCACACCTCTTGGCATCGTCTTCTACGCCTTCCTCCTCTTTGGGCTTTCAAGAACACCGGTCCTTGCTCCATCAGCACACAGATAGGACAGCTCAGGCTCCTTCACAAAACTCCCGAAAGCGTCGCATGGCAATCTCGGTGTCCTCTTCCCCCGAAAAAACGCTGGAAGTCCCAGCCACGAAAACGTTGGCCCCTGCCCTCTTGAGGAGGGGAACGGTCGTTTCGCTTATCCCCCCATCGACGGCAATATCCACTTCGACTCCGAGTTCGCAGGCCAGGCGGTGGACCTGCTCTACCTTAGCCACGACTTCCGGGACGAACTTCTGTCCCACAAAACCGGGGTCCACGGTCATGCAAAGGACAAGGTCAAGATAGGGAAGAATGTAGCGGAGGAACTCCGGACCTGTAGCCGGATTCAGGGCCACTCCCACCCTCTTCCCCAGGTGCTTCACCGAGGCCACGAGATGGTGTAGCCGAGAGGTGGTCTCCACGTGGAAGGTGATGCAGTCAGCCCCCAATCCGGCAAAAAGAGAGAGATGCGGCTCGGGGTTGGCTACCATGAGGTGAACATCAAAAAGAAGTGAGGTTTGAGAACGGAGTCTCTTGAGGAGGTTCGTCCCGATGGCGAAATTGGGAACGAACACCCCGTCCATGATGTCGATGTGGAGCATGTCAGCCCCACCCCGCTCGAGCTTTCTCACCTCCTCAAGAAGGGCAAGGTAGTCGGCGCAGTCCAAAGAAGCAGAGATTTTGACCCGGGAGTTCTTCTCGCTCACGGCACGAGCACCACCTTCACATAGGGGAACTTCCTCTCCTTCATTCCCAGGAGAAACTCTGGAGCCTCCTCAAGGCGAATGCGGTGTGAGATGAGGACTCCCAAGGACATTCTCTTGGTCTCTTCAAGATCGAGCACCCTCCTCCAGTCGGAGTCCAAAAAGGTGTAGCTCGAGTTCCAGCTCCCCACAAGGGTAAGCTCCTTTCGCAGAATCTGTCCGAAATCCCCCGCCTTTAAAGTCATCTCACCCTCCTGGTTCCCCAAAAGGAGCACTCTACCCTTCTTCCGCACCAGCTTCAAGGCATCCGTCAGGGCCTCCTTGCTCCCCGAAGCCTCCACCACAAGGCCAATCCCGCCCTGCTCGGCAGGGAAAAAGGAGGGAAAAAGCGTCACGTCAAAACCCACCTTCCTCGCCAGCTGGAATTTGCTCTCGTCAACATCATAGCCTATGAGCCTTCTTGCTCCACCGAGCTTGAGCCACATACCCACAAGAAGCCCCACTGGACCAAGACCGAAAACCGCTACATTCTCGCCCAGATATCCTCCCACCCGGCGTACTGCGTGAAACGTTACCGCTGCTGGTTCAGTCAGGGCTCCCTCTTCCAAGGAGACACCCTCAGGAAGAGGCACAAGGTTTGCCACTGGAGCCACGACATACTCGGCAAAGGCCCCATTCTGGCGGGAACCGAGGTATCCGTAATCCTCGCAGAGCTCGTACCAGCCCATCTCACAGTAGGGACACCGCCGGCAGGGAATGAGAGGGTACACCGTGACTCTCTTCCCCACCCATTCGGTGTGTTCTGTTTTCCCTACTGCCACCACCTCCCCGGAGAACTCGTGTCCCGGGATGAGGGGGTAGAAGTAGGCGATGTCGCCGAAAATACGGGGCAGGTCTGAACCACACACCCCACAAAAGCGAACCCGAATCAAAGCCTCGTCCTCCCGAAGTTCTGGAATGGGAACCTCTATCAGTCGAAGCCTTCCTTTCCCCTCAAGGACAAGGGCTCTCATGGTTACGCTCATGGGTTTACCACAACCTTTAGGCCCTCATGGGACTCGGCGACCCGGAAAGCCTGGTGAATCTCCTCCAGAGGAAAGCGGTGGGTGATGTACCAGGAGGGATGGACCATGCCCTTGGCCATGACTTTGAGGGCTTTCTTGTGGTGGCGAGGAAGACTACCGTGGGTTCCCAGAACCATGCACTCCTTGTAGTGGATGAGATTACTCGGGATACTGATGTTCCGCGCGTCTTTCGGCAAGCCTCCGAAGAAGTTGATACGGGCCCGGTGGCGGGCAAGTCTGAGACTCATCTCTTGAGCCTCAGGAGAGGCGCAGGTCACCATCACCACATCGGCCCCCTCTCCCTCCGTCGCTTCCAAAACCCTCTTCTCCAGGTCTGGATCGCCAGCCAAGAAATAGTGGTCGGCTCCAAAGCGCTTGGCCATCTCCAGACGTTTTGGGGAACGCTGCACAACGATGACGTTGGTGGCCCCCATAAAGCGTCCCATCTCAATCATCATGCAACCTATGGGACCGACACCGATAATAAGGAGTGTGTCCCCCACCTGTAGCTCGCTCATTTCAAGGCCGTTGATGGCACAGGCTAAGGGCTCAGCCAAAGAGGCCTCATCAAAAGAGAGGTTATCGGGAATCTCGTGTACCGCCCCCTGAATGACGGTGAGGGCGTTGAGGAGAATGTACTCGGCAAAGCCTCCGGGAAACTGATACCCAAT
>Ga0315298_1010378_pt1 | contig 11241 bp, 9 predicted proteins | sample WHS_1_MG_FD_203077 | JGI IMG/M metagenome (GOLD analysis project Ga0315298, IMG submission 203077) | Extremophilic microbial mat communities from Washburn Hot Springs, YNP, Wyoming, USA - WHS_1_MG | ecosystem: Environmental > Aquatic > Thermal springs > Hot (42-90C) | place: USA: Wyoming... | reverse complement strand
GCTTGATGTTCTTGAAAAAGCCCGCAAGATTTTGGCAGAAGTTACCGGATAGGAAAGTTAAGTGTGGCCTGTGCTCTTGGAAGTGTGTTATCTCCCCCGGCAGAGTCGGCGTTTGCAGGGCCCGTAAAAACGAAGACGGAGAGCTTTACACGCTGGTTTATGGTTCGATCATCTCGATGGCTGTCGACCCTATAGAGAAGAAACCCCTGTATCATTTCTGGCCCGGGAGTAGTGTTTTTTCCATTGCTGTTCCAGGGTGTAATTTTAAGTGCGGGCACTGTCAAAACTGGACCATCTCGCAGGTCAGCGTCGAAGAAATTGCGTGCGAGGAGCTTTCACCCGAGCGAGTTGTTGAACTGACCAAGCGCTATGGTTGTAAGGGGATTGCCCACACCTACACGGAACCAACAATAGCCACGGAGTATGCTATGGATGTGGGAAAGCTGGCTCATCGAGATAATCTTTACAACGTTTACGTGAGTAACGGTTACATCACAATAGATGCCCTTCAAGAGCTTCGTCCTTTTCTAGATGCGGCCAATGTGGATGTTAAGGCCTTTACCGATGACTTCTACCGGAAAGTTTGCGGAGTTGCAAGCATCAAACCTGTGCTGGAGACATGCGAGTGGATGGTCGAGAAGGGGATTCACCTGGAGACGACCTATCTCATCATCCCAGAGGAGAACGATGACTCTGAAGAGATTCGAAAGTTCTGTAGGTGGGAGGTAGAGAAGCTAGGCCCTGACATCCCGACTCACTTCAGCCGTTTTTACCCACAGTATAGGATGACAGACAAGGAGCCCACTCCCGTGAAAACGCTAGAGATGGCCCTGAGGATAGCAAAGGAGGAGGGACTGCAGTATGTGTATATCGGCAACGTCGCAGGACACAAGGGCGACAACACCTACTGCCCAAAATGTGGAAAGCTTTTAATCGAGCGGTTTGGGTTCGACATTCTTCAATATGAACTCAAGGATCATAAATGTCCAGAATGCGGCGCTGAAATAAAGATCTTAGGTGAATTTATGCCCGCGGGAAGTTAGCTTCCTCGTCTCGTAGCCGTCTTTAGCTCTTTTATCCCCAAGGCCGCAAGTTCCCTAGCTCTTTCTCCCGTGGTCGCCTCGGCGAAGCACCGGAAGATGGGTTCGGTCCCCGATGGCCGGAGCAACAGCCAGCCATCCTCGAAGTTTATCCTCAATCCATCCTTGTGGTCGATCTGGTAGCCTGAGAACTTCTTGGCCAGCCGGTTCAGTACTTTTTGTTTCATCTCGTTCGGGCACTTGACCCTCAGCTTGACCTGAAAGTATGTTGGGAGGGTGAGGTTGAGTTCTGAAGTTTTCAGGTTGGTCTTTTCCAAGGCCTCGATGAACTGTATGGCGGTCATTATCCCATCCCTGCAGAGCAACCAGTCGGGAAAAATCACTCCCCCGTTTTCCTCTCCGGCTATGTCGCCGCCCCCGCGACGAAATTCTGCGATCAACTCGGGCTCACCGACGCGGGTGCGCACGACTTCACCCCCGAGCTTGGAGGCCACATCATCCAAAACTGCGCTCGTGGCCACGGTGGTCAATATCTTGGGCTTGTTCCTGCCACGGAGATAGTGCAGGGTCACAAGCGCGAAGACCCTATCTCCACTGATGATCTCTCCTCTCTCGTCGACAATGATAGTTCGATCACCGTCGCCATCTTGGGCTACCCCTAAGTCGGCCTTGCAGCCCACCACTATTTTAGCCAGCTCTCCAAGGTTCTCGGGCACGGTTTCCAGCTTGCGCCCCGGGAAGGTTCCATCAAGCTGACTGTTTATGGAGACGACCCGGCAGCCTAGCTCCGCCAGCAACTTCGGCGTGACTAGATTGCCGACAGCGTTTGCGCAGTCCACTACAACCTTCAAACCCCGGTCAAACTTCGGGACCCTTTTCAGGACGGCATCCATATAAGGGGACAGGGCGTCAGCCTCTTCGACGCGGCCTATTTTGTGCCAGACAACCTTCTTAAATCCTTTGGAAATTATACGTTCGATCTGATTTTCGCGATCTCTCTGGAAACCTGCACCTTCATTATCCCAGAACTTGATCCCGTTATATTCAGCAGGATTGTGGGAGGCAGTAATCATGACGCCGGCATCGCAGGAAAAATGTCTGGTTGCAAAGGAGAGCACGGGAGTGGGGGTCAGGCCGGGCTTCAGGACGTCACAGCCGCCGGCGTTCAGGCCAGCCACCAAAGCCTGTTCCAGCATCTCACCGGAGGTCCTGTTGTCCCTGCCGATAGCGACTCTACCCCCGCCGCCCAGATTTATCGCCAGCGCTTGGCCTAGTTCAAGCGCTAAATTAGGTGTCAGTTCCTTGTTGGCAACTCCTCTGACCCCGAATGTGCCGAAGAGCCTTTGCATGGTTGTCAACTCATAATCTCCGCACTAATATTAAATCGTGATGTGATAGTTTACTCGGGCCCGTGGCCTAGCCCGGATAAGGCGGCAAGTGTAAACACCCGTAAGCCTTCTATCCAGGTGAGGAGAGCTGCATATCGTGGGTTCGAATCCCACCGGGCCCGCCAGAAAAAATTTTTGATATTTGATAATGTGTGATTTCATCCGGCGAAACCGGTGGCTCACAAAAACAATAAAAAGAACGATGTGATTGTGGTAACGGTGGAGTTTTGAAATATATTGTGGATCCGGATCCAAAGTGGGTTGAACATGCGACTAAAAGATTCGCCGCCCCCTTCGTTGATAGACCATATGACAGGATCGATGTGGATCCCATTTTATTGTCCGAGGCCGGGCACTTGGCCGGGTTTTCTGCAAGGGAGTGGTACCTCAATCCTAAGCGGGGCATTGCATCCGTCATCGCCGCTCATGAAGCTTACGATCTGATACCGATAGCTCACTGGTGGCCGACCATCCATGTGTGGGAGCAGGAGATGGGAAACAAGCTTGAGTGGAGGGAAAATTTCGCTCCCAATGTTAAGGAAACTGCGATCAAAACTCCCGAGGATGTGGACAAGTTGGAGGTGATAGGTGAGGAGGAGATCAAAAAGGGCCCAACTTACACCTCGTTTGTTGAAGCTTTTGACTACGTCAGGGACAACTACCCCAGCTGGTTCGTCCCCCTTTATTTTGCTTTTCATCCAGAGGCCAACGCTTCACAACTCATCGGGCTGGAAAAGTTTCTGATAATGACAATCAGGAACCCGGCGATGTGTCACAAGCTGATTCAAAAGTTCATGGAGACCTCGCTGAACGGTTGCAGGGCCCTAGTTGAGAGATACGGCAGCGCCCTGATAGTGACCGGTTCCACGGTAGCAGGCAGCGATCTTCTGTCCCCGAAGCAGATCAAGGAGTTTGGCGTCAGATATGTTTCGGAGCTGGTCAAAAAAGCCCTGAAGATCGGCGCCGGGCCGCAGATATGGTACCACCACTGCGGTAATCATGCCAGGGACTGGGAGCTGTGGAAGGACACCGTATTCACACCTTTTACTGTTATGCAGGTCGGTTATGAGGGCAGGAAGCCTTTCCCTCTGGAGAAGCTGAAGCAGGTCTACGGCAGGCGCTCCACGTTAATGGGGAACATTGACACGACGCTGGCCTTCTCGGGTTCACCGACTCAGGTTTATGAGATGGCGAAGGAGCAGATATTGGCCGCAAAAGACAGCCCGTGCGGGTTTATCTCGGGACTGGCATGTGAATGCCCCCACGGTTCACCCCCGTCGAGCATTCACGCCATGGTCAGGGCGGCTAGGGACTTTGGAAAGTATCAGGGGTGAAAGTATATGGTCGAGGTCAACATAAGCCCGGAAGTTAAGAAATTGGCGGAGGATCGTGGCATCACCCTGGATCAGGTAAGAGAGGTGGTGCAGCATGGTGAACAGACTGGAGGTAAATTAACTTTTGAAAACCAAAACTTGGCCAAAAAGCGCATAGGAACGACGGTGGTATATGTAATTTACAAACAAGTGGGAGATGCTTTCGATGTCGTCACGGCTTATTCACACCGGATGGACGAGAAGGAGGCCACCGACCTTATCATGGATGACGTTCAACCGTGGGTGTGTAACAGATGCAACAAAAACACTGTCCGGGCGAGCATGAACGTGGCCTACATGGGTATAACGCGACAGGCGCCGGCCATGACCTGCCCCGAGTGCAAGTCCAGCTTCTTTGAAGAACACATAGTCAACAAGACCCTCTGCACCGCCATGTGCCTGTTTGAGAAGAAGAGGGCGTAAAGTGTTGGACGGATCGTCTATGGTATCCGGATGCCTGAGAAAAATGGGTGGTAGCCCACGCCTTTTGAAGTTCACGAGAACCCTGAAATGTCAGAAATGTGGCTTTGAGTTCAGCCTTCTTTATGCTAGGGCCGTGGCCTGCAGGGGCTGCCCTGAGGCCGTCATCGGTTGCGAATACACCAGATGCCCCAGATGCGATAATGAATTTCCGATCGATGAAATTGGCCTGGCGAGATCAAAGCTGGATAAAAAGGACTTGGTGTCTTATGCCTCCAGTATGTTCACCAACTACTACAATGACTTCGGGGAAAATCCTTCAAGATAAAAGAGCGTTCAAGGCTACTTTGAGTATTTTGAGAGTATCTTGTGTCGGTACAGAGATTCACCGTTTACGGATGTCACGTTAAAAGCGCAAAATGGTATCAAGCGCCTGTCCGGTGTCACGACGTGAATGCAGCACTTTTCTAACCTGTCAAGATCGATGTTCCAAACATCTTGGAAGGCCATCATTGAAATGGTCAGGTAGTTCTCCGTCGCTCTCTGGACAATCTCCATCCAGCTTCCAGACTGGCATTTGCAGGGAGCAGCACCTGTCGCAGGGGGGGACCCGGCGCTCTGCGGTGGCAGCTTCCAAAGACTTGATACTGACTCACGTATGAGCTTTGGTATGTCGGCGCAAATAGTGGGCCCGCTGTCGGGACAGCGTGTCAGCGGGAAAAGTTTACCATTTTCCATCAACACCGAAAGGCACCTCGCGTCGCAGTGAACATCGGGACAGCACGTGGGGACGAAGTTATCTGCCCTGATCTCGCCCTTTGTCTGCAACTCGATCGCGCTGAGCAGGTCGGGGATGGTTATTCTATCATCGTCATCAGGTTTTCCCGGATGCCTTCCAAAATAACTTAGCGGCTGAAAATGTACGCCCTTCACCGTCGGGATCCACTTTTTGGCGAATGCTATTATTTCTCCGACTTGATCGTGGTTGATATATTTTATGATCCTCGGGACAAGGATAACGCCCATTCCAATTTTGGCGCAGTTTTCCACGGCTTGGGTCTTTAGCTCAAAAATATCCTCGCCGCAAACTTTGCGATAGACATCAGGCGACAGGCCGTCAAATGAGAGGTAAACGGCGTCCACGCCAGCTTGCTTCAGACTGCGCAGGTATTCTAGATCACGTGCCAGCCTTAAACCGTTTGTGTTCAACTCAATGTAGTCTATACCCATTCTTTTACCCAAGGACACTATCTCCGGCAAATCGTCCCGGATCGTAGGTTCTCCACCGCTGATCTGAATACAAATAGGCTTCGAACCCCCCAATGTCACCTCATACATATCCCTGATTTTATTGATGTCTGGCTCATAGGTGTAACCCTCACTTGAGCTGGCGAAGCAGGCCCTGCACCTGAGGTTGCACCTGTTGGTGACCTCCATAACGACCAAGCAGGTATCTTGCCTGTGGTTGGGACATAGTCCACAGTCTAAGGGACACCCTTTTTTGGCCTGCGTCTGTCTGACTTTAGGACCTTTTCTTTCCGTGTCGAACCTGTTTAGGGTCTTGTAATAGTCGGCGTCGCGCCAGACGAGCGTCTTATACCTGCCGTGATTTTCGCATTCCTTCTCCAGATATATATTCTCTTCCTCTACAATCCTTAAAGCAGGAATTCTGCGCAGACAAACCGGGCACAGGCTCCAAGTTTTTTCGAGGATTTCCGCCATGTAGATCATTCTTGTGGTGTTTTTCCCGCCCCAGTATTTTGCCGAGCCGGCTGGTTAATTTTCGGTGGGTGTTTACGAGATAATAACGACTTGATGGCTTTCAAAGCCACTTCCCTTGGCATGTGTTTTATGGACTTGCAAATTATCTCCCAGTCCTTGTCCTCGTACACAGCTTTGAGGTAGTGGGGGGTCATGTGGCCACATTTTTCGCAGATAGCCCCGGCCCCCATATAGCAGGCTCTCGGGCCCCCACAACTGCGATACTTTATGTTTCCCATAGGATCCAGACTGAGGACGAGTTTAGTGGCTAGGCAGTTCGATGTTACCTCCAGACAGCTCGGATATCTCATCGAGTTCAGGATGCCATCCGAGAGGAAGATGAAGTCGCCGTAGTCATCCTTTAACGGCTTCAAAACATCTTCGATGATCTGGTTCCTCTTTCTAAACGGAAGAAAAAGGGAGTTGTCACCTCTCCGGAAGGGCGTGTAAAAACTGAACTTCACCCACAATACCTTCGAGTTGCTCCACTCCGATACAAACCTTTCTATGGAGCCGTAGTTCAAAGAATTCACGACCATGTTCAACAGGAGGTAGCGCGCGCCCGTCGTTTCGATATTCTCCCTAGCCCGGTCATATGTGCCCCTGCCCCTGATAAGCTCATGGTGGCGCTTGGTGCCGTCGATGCTGATGAAAAAGGAGACATCGTTCCAGCTTGGTATGGGAATGGTGCCATTTGTCACTACCTCATTCAGCGTGAATCTTTTTTTGCCCAGCTCGATGAGTTCCTTGCGCAGTAAAGGTTCTCCGCCAACCCAAGAGCAATAAAAAAACTTGGGCAGCCTTTTGAAAATTTCCCCCCACCCTTCAACAGAAAGCTCGTCGGGATAGTTGGCCCTCCAGAAAAAACAGTGCCGGCAGCGGAGATTGCACTTGTTGGTCGCATCGATGGAGATTGCCTTTTGCCTCATTTTTAGACCTTTTCCCGCTTTTCAGTGTTAACATTATTGACCAGCAAGCTTTAAAATTGGGAGCCCGGTAATAAAAGCAACGAAAGTTTCGGGGTCAAAGATGAACTTATTGGAGAAGTGGATTCACTCTGTCATAAGGCAGGAGCTGGTGACCAATGCCGGTATTAAGGACTCGCCAAGTACCGACCGTTTCTCGACGGTAAAGGGGCAGGATCTCGAGAAATACAAGCTGTTCAAGCTGTCTGAAATAGTGAGGTACACGGGGGAGAGAAGTCCATTTTACAGGAAGTTGTATAGCCGGGCTGGCATCAACCCTGAGGGTGTAAAATCGTTTGAGGACTTTTCTAGGATCCCGTTTACTGAGCCAAGTGACCTGATTCGAAAGCCAAACTTGTTCTGTTGCGTGCCCCAGAGCGAAATTTTCAGGGGATTCTCCGCTGACGGAACCATCGACTCGATTAGGGTGTTTTACACCAAGGATGAGCTGGACAGGATCGTTGAATCCATAGCCGCCGCGCTCAGGATGGTGGGTTTGAAAAAAGGGGAGGTATTGCAAATAATGTTCCCTCCGGAGGCCGAGTGGGGCTGCGACTACCTAGTCAGCAGGGCTGCGGAGAGTTGCGGAGCTTCAGCCATAGTTACTGGACATAGCCTTCTCGACGATCAGCTGCAAAAAATAGTAAAGTTCAAGTCCACGATGCTGATCGGTTCAAATCCCTATATCCGGGCAATTACTGGTCTTGGTGAAGGCCAAGGACTGCATAGATTGGGCATAAAGTCAATTATTCTGAGTCGGGGCTGCACTTACTTCCCTTTTAATGATTCGCTCAGGAGAGAGGTGCAGGAGGTCTGGGGCTGCAAGGCATATGACCAATATGGAACGATAGAGACCGGCCTAGCGGTGGCCATGGAGTGCCCGGCACAGGACGGCCTCCATATAAATGAGGCGGATTTTTTGGTGGAGGTTATAGATCCAGGAACAGGGGAAGTCCTCGAGAGCGGGGAAGAGGGAGAGCTGGTTTTCACGACCCTTAACCGGAGATGCATGCCTCTGGTCAGGTACAGGTCTGGCGACATCTCCCGCTTAATCGAGGGTAAATGCGAATGTGGTTCCGGTATCGTGAGGATGGATGGGGTTAAAAGGAAAATTTGAGCTTCATCTGAAGGCAGTTAGATTTCTCAACCATCGTAAACCTTTTTATAAGTTCGATACTAAACTATGGGCGGGCTTTTTGAGCAAAACGTTTGTAAAACTGGTATCGGACATAACGAAAAGGACGGATTCAAGAATTGTGCTTGCACTGGATCCTCCCTTCAACCCGTATTCGCTGAAGCTGTGTGAAGACAGGATGAAGGAGAGGCTCAGCACTGCTGCCAGGATCAAGAACCTGCTCGCTGAACTTGATGGGCTTATCTCAGGGGTGAAGATTGGTCTCCCGCTCATATTCGGCCTGGGGCTGGATCTAGTTGAGGATATCATCAACACAACAAGGAAAAGTTACTTCTTTATCTGCGACCCGAAAATGGCCGACATAGGCCACATCAATGGCCTTGAAGCTGCCCAGCTATTTGATGTCGGTTTTGATGCTCTCATCATCCACGCAGCGGTTGGCATCAAGGGCGGAATAGATGAGGTAGTGAGCCTCGCCGAAGAGATGGACAAGGGAGTGCTCGGCCTGTGTGCCATGAGTCATCCTGGAGCAAGCGAGCACCTCAACAAGCACTATGACGAGCTGCTGGCAATTGCAGCTAAGGCAGGTGTGGACGGCTTTGTTGTGCCTGCGACCTATCCACATCTGATAACCAGCACCAAGAATGCTTACCCTTCTTCAATTATCTTTGCCCCCGGGGTTGGCACCCAAGGGGCGAGCTTTGGTTCGGCGCTGGCAGCCGGCGCTGATTATGAAATAATAGGAAGAAGTATAGCCCAGGCCAGCTCACCATCCGCTAAAGCTAGGGAAATTCTGAGGGAGATCAGGGAAACCGGGGCGGATATTCAAAAAATTGCCCTGGCGCTGGCGAAACACCACTGTGTGATGGTGGGTGAGTTTAGGCTGACCTCTGGCCTCATGAGCCCGTACTACATTGACCTGCGGGCAACACCATCTCACCAAGAACTCTTTGATCTGATAACGAGCGCGTACGTCGCAGAGCTAAAGTCTCTCGGCCTCTCGTTTGACCGCATAGCGGGGGTCGCCACAGCCGGGGTGCCGATAGGAGCCCTCGTTGCATACAAACTGAAGAAGCCGTTCCTCTACATCAGGAGAGAGGAAAGAACCCACGGAACCAAGAGCAAGATCGAGGGGGTGATAAATCCCGGTGAATCAATCCTTATCGTTGACGATGCCGTTACCACTGGAAGCAGCCTGTTGAAGGCCGTTGAGGCCATTCGCGAACGCGGTGGCAAAGTGGACTACGCAATGGTCCTTGTGGACCGCGAACAGGGAGGAGTGCAAAACCTGGCCAAAAAAGGAGTCAAGCTGCTCTCTCTCATGACTTCAACCAGGCTGATACAGGAACTCTACTTGAAAGGGTTCGTCAGCAGGGAAGACTATGAAAAGGTGATTAAATATATCAAGGAGAGCAAAAATGTTCAAGAAACTTAGTTCTTCCCGAGGCCTCTGGTTGGATACGTGCCCGCGGATTGAGGGGTAAAATTGCGAGAAGATTCCTCCGCTCAAAATTTAGATGAGGTTGGCAAGGATGTCTTTTCTTTCGAAGATTTTGGCTTCCACCCGGCAAGGATCAAAAAAATGACCAAGGAGAGCCCAAGCGTCAGATCCTTTTACCTCGAATATCAGGGTAAGGAACTGCCTCGGCCGGGACAGTTCGTCATGGCGTGGCTGCCGGGCTTCGAGGAGGTGCCGATGAGCATATCTGATGCCGGTGACGGTTTCATCAGGATTTCCGTGTCCAAGGAAGGCCCGACCACAGCGGAGTTTCACAGGCTGGGTAAAGGCGACAGGCTTTTTCTGCGAGGCCCTTTTGGTAACGGGTTTTCTCTCGGCGGTAAATCTTTCCTTTTGGTCGGCGGCGGTTACGGTGCCGCCCCTCTGGTCTATGCTGCTAAAACCATATCGAGAAGTGGTGGAAGATGCACTTACCTAGCTGGGGCCAAAAATAAAGCAGAACTGCTTTTCATTAATGAAGTGCGTGAGATTGGGATGAAGTTCAAGGTGGCGACCGATGACGGCTCCGTTGGACACAGGGGGATGGTGACCGACCTGATAGAGCCCGCGCTGAAGGAGGAAAAATTTGAAACCATGCTAACCTGCGGGCCCGAGCAGATGATGTACAGGACCGTGGTACAGGGAGTTGAACTTGGAATTAAAGTTCAGGCCTCGCTTGAGCGCTATATGAAGTGCGGCTTTGGCATCTGCGGGTCGTGCGTCTTGGATCCGATTGGTCTGCGCGTTTGCTCTGACGGCCCGGTTTTTGACGGCGCCCTGCTGTTAAAAACAGTATTTGGAAAGCGGAAGCGGGACGCATCAGGCGCAGGGGTGACGATATGACGCTAAAAATCAAGTTGGGTAAAATGGAAATAAAAAACCCCACCATGTTGGCGTCGGGAATACTCTGCAATGGTTCTCTCCTGAAACGGGCCGCCATTGATGGTGGCGCCGGGGCCGTGGTTACCAAGAGCCTGACTAGAGAGGTTCGGGAGGGCTATCCTACTCCAGTGATAGTCGGAGTTGAAGGCGGGTTGATCAATGCAGTGGGGCTGGCTAACCCGGGTTTTGACTCATATTTGCGTGAGGACCTGCCAATCGCAAAGGAGGGAAAAGTCCCGGTTATTGTCAGCGTTGCTGCGGACAGGCCAGATGGTTTTGCGGAGATTTGCGTGAGGGCAGAGGAAGCTGGTGCCGATGCCGTTGAGCTCAACTTGTCTTGTCCCCACGTGGAGAAGCACGGGATGGAAGTTGGAGCCGATCCAGCTACCGTGCACAAAATTGTGAAAAGAGTGGGTGGAGTGCTGAGGGTCCCGATTTATGTAAAACTGGGGCTCAGCGACAGGCTGGTCGAGTCGGCAGTTACCGCAGAAAAAGCCGGAGCGGGCGCCGTGGTTGCCATCAACACCATCAAAGCGTTGACGATTGACGTCGATGCTAGGAGGCCGGTGCTCACCAATGTTTACGGTGGTCTCTCCGGACCGGCGATTCATCCGATAGCTCTGCGCTGCGTCTTCGAGCTTTACCCGAGGCTTTCCATCCCGATAATCGGCTGCGGCGGGGTCAGGGACTGGAGGACTGCGGTTGCTTTCATGATGGCCGGAGCAAGCGCGGTCCAGATTGGATCAGCTCTGGCAGTCAGGGGAATCGAGATTTTCAGG
>Ga0315298_1010376_pt1 | contig 11242 bp, 8 predicted proteins | sample WHS_1_MG_FD_203077 | JGI IMG/M metagenome (GOLD analysis project Ga0315298, IMG submission 203077) | Extremophilic microbial mat communities from Washburn Hot Springs, YNP, Wyoming, USA - WHS_1_MG | ecosystem: Environmental > Aquatic > Thermal springs > Hot (42-90C) | place: USA: Wyoming... | reverse complement strand
CCCTCCTGGAGAAGATCCTCTCAGCACCCACCAGCAGGGCGGCGCCGTAGACCAGCGTATAGACCACCATCCAGATGGAGGGCTCCGAGTTCACCATGAAGGGACCTGCCCTCTCCAGGTAGCTGGCACCCTGCTGCAGAATGGCAGCCGAGAGCTTCGCCATGGCGTCCGATGGGATCAGCAGCGAGGTGACCACACCCACGTTGATCATAGCGTCGTTGCGGATGATGGAGCCCAGCTGCTCCACGAAGCCCGCCATCATGGCCACCGAGTACAAGCCAAACACCACGACCCCATTGGCCACGGTGGGCATGAAGGTGGTGCCGAAGATGGAGAGGGAGAGCAGCAGCAGGGACTGGAGAATCAGCGGCAGGGCCGCCACCACGATCCTGGTGGACCAGAACCCGCTGAAGAAGGCTACCGTCCCGCTCACCAGCAGCGCCAGCACGAGGACGTAGATGGACAGCATCGCCGCAAAGCCGAGCCATTTCCCCCACAGCACGTCCCGTCGAGTCAACGGCTTCGGCACGATGGCGTGCAGGGTGCCGGCATCCACCTCGCTGGAGATGGTACCGACGGAGAGGAAGATGGCCATCAGAGCGCCGATGCCGCTGACGGCGTTCAGCCCCAGCAGGGTGAACTGCAGCGCCATCATCCTGCCCAGGGTATCCGTACCGTAGGCGCTGACCCTGGGCACCTCGCGAAAGGCCAGCCAGACGCCCAAGCCGTAGAGGATCAGGAAAGCGAGGGTCAGTGCCACCACGCCGTGCAGCACCCGCTTGTGGAGGGCCTCTCGGAAGGTGAAGCGGGCCATGAGCAGCGTCTTCAACGCTCCCCCTCCTCGACCACTCGGATGAAGAGGTCCTCCAGGGAGCCCCGCCGATGGCTCATGGAATACAGCTTCGCGCCGTGGTGCACCAGGATCTCGGCCACCAGCGGCACCTGCTCCCGATCCCCCATCCGCAGGGTGAGGCGCCCGTCCCGCGCCTCCACCGACTGACCCACGGCCCGCAACTCTTGCAGCGCCTCGGTCGTGACGTCGGCAGCCTCCACCTCTATCTCCAATCCTCCGGCCAGCAGCTCACCCAGCACCCCGGTGGCGATCACCCGACCCCGATCGATGATGGCCACCCGGTCGCACACCAACTCCACCTCCGACAGCAGGTGGGAGTTGAGGAAGACGGTGCAGCCCTCCGACTTCAGGTGCCGCATCAGGTCCCGCACGTCTCGACGCCCGATGGGATCCAGGGCCGAGGTAGGTTCGTCCAGCAGCACCACATCGGGCCGGTTCAGAATCGCCTGGCCGATGCCGATCCGCTGCTGCATCCCCTTGGAGAAAGTGCGTAACTGGTACTTCCCCTCGGCTCCCAACCCCACCATCTCCAGCACCTCCGGGATGCGCCTCCTTCGCTCTTCACGGGGCATTCCGTACAGTTGCCCGTGGAAGTCCAGGAACTCCTCCGCCGTCATCCACTCGTGGAACCGGAAGAGCTCCGGCAGGAAGCCGATCCGCTCTTTGGCCCGCAGGTCGTCCGGGGGCATCCCCAGCAGCCGTGCAGTGCCGGAGGTTGGCCGCACCAGCCCCATCAGCATCTTGACGGCCGTCGTTTTGCCGGCGCCGTTGGGCCCCAGGAATCCGAAGATCTCACCCCGGGGAACGCTCAGGGTGAGATCCTGCACTGCCACCTTGGGGCCGAACTCCTTGCGCAAGTGCGCCGTCTCTATCGCCAGATCGCCCATATCGCCTCGCAAGACGTAGGAAAGGGCACGGGACCCTACCGCCCGATCAAGCATATCGCGAGCGTCCTCTGAAGGGCGAGCGACTACGGCGTGTTAGTGCAGCGAGTTGGCCGCCGCCAGCAGCTCAGCCTCGGAGACGTTCCCGGTCATGGTATAGACCACGTTCCCCTTCAGCCACAGCAGCGTCTCGCCCTGGCCGTCGGAGGCGCTAATCAGAAGCCCCTTCTCACCCTGTACCGTGACATCCTTGGAGGTCCCTTTGACCACGGGCACCACCACGGTGTTTCGCCAATCCTGCACCGCCCTAAGCTGGTTCACCAGTTCGGGGGGCAGCCCCGGCACCTTCAACAGCTCGGTGCGGATCTGCTCCACGTCGATGCCGTCTGGAACGTTCAGCGTCGGGCTGGTGGTAGCTCCCAGGTACAGGAACCTCTGGCCGACCTGGGGCCTGACCGTCCCATCGGGGGACCGGCTCACCCCGCCCTTCTCCGTGTACAGCACCGATACGGCTGGCGATACCTGGAGAGAGATGGGCGCACCGTCCAGATTGTCTGGCAGCTTCACGTCGGAGGCGCCGATGGACGACAGGTATGCCCGCACCTTCTTGATGTCAGGAGTGAAGGTAGCGCTGAAGGCGCCCGTCACCATGAGTGACCTGGGTGTCGACTCCAACCCGGCAGGCAGGGTCGTCGGAATTGGAACCGTGAACCCAACCGCCTTGCTGGCCTCGGCCAGGGTGGACACCGACTTGGGTTGCCTGTCGCCGATAAAGTTCAAGCTGCCCAGATCCTTGGGGGCGGCCAGATTAGGCAGGGAACTGGGATCCACCGTCACCGCCACGAACTGCTTGACCCGAAACAAGGAAAGGAAACCGCTGGCCGCCGTCTGCACGGGCGACAGGGTGAACAGCAGCGATACCGCCACCAGCGCCACGACGGCGCTGGCGGCCAGCCTGAGCCGGCTGCCACCGGCAAAGCTGAGTAGACCCCGCATCATTCGAGATACCTCCGATACTACAGTAACGGGGCCCCTAGCCCTGCCTTCTGTCCTCGCTCGGATTTGGCTCCAGTTGGCCGCTAGCAGCTTCGAGGGCACGGGCGCCAAGAGATCCATGGCCGACCGGGCAACGAGGGCATTCTCCCGAAGGGCTTCCAACTCCGCCCGGCAGGAAGCGCAGGAGACCAGATGCGCCTCCAGCGCTGCCGTCTCGGACCCAGACAGCTCATCGTCCAGAAATGCCCTCAGCTCACCGGTTCTAGCGCACTCCATGGCGCACCTCCTGTCGCCGCTGGTACACCCCACGGAACCGATCCTCGGCCCTGGCCAAGAGGGTTCCCACCGAGCCCACCTGCACCCCCAGGGCTGCCGCCACCTCCGCGTAGCTGAGCCCGCTGTGCCGAAGCACCAGACAGGCCTGCTCCCGCTCTGAAAGCTGGGCCAGCGCGTCCCTCACCGCCCGCCGTTCCTCCTGAGCCAAGCTGGCGCCCTCGGGATCCTCGGCATGCAGACCGGCGGCCTCATCGACCTCCGCCAGCCGGTGCGCCTTCTCGTGCCGCCGAGCCTCGCGGCTCGCCTTTCGCAGGGCGTTGTATCCGAGATTGGTAGCAACCCGGTAAAGCCACGGGGCCAGATCCGGCTGGTCACGCGGATCCGGCGGGTTGCGGTACAGCCGCACGAACACCTCCTGGGCTAGATCCTCAGCCTCCTCCCGGCTGCCGACCAACCGGAAGAGCACGCCGTGGACTCGAGCCCAATGCCTGACGAACAGCGATTCGAACGCCCGCTCTTCGCCGGAGCGCAGCCCCGCCAGCAGTCCGGCGTCCGTGATCTGCACCCTTTCGCCCCCGTCCTCTACCATCTAGCTTGCCCCGTCCGACAGTATAACACCGCTCGATCCGAGTTTGTGACAGGGAAAAGTTGCTACCGCTTCGGCTCGAACCCCCCTTTGGCAAAACGGTTGCTGGGGTCCCAGAACATCCATCCGGTAACCCCACTTTCGTAAGTGGCCTGCTTCTGGACCATGATGTCGTCGGCGGTGTAGCTCTTGCCGGTGAGGTAGTCGTTGTAGTACTGCAGCCACGGGCGCAGCTTCGCGGCACCGATCCGTTTGACAGCCAGCTTCATGGACTCGCTCACGATCTCGTAGGGGTAGAGGCCAGCTTGCTGGTTCCCATACTTCCCCTCTCCGTTGACCAGGATCCCGTCCCAGAAGAGGGTGGGGTAGACCATGGGCGAAACGTAGTCCACACGTTGGGCCACATCCTCCAAATGCTGGCCGATGCCCATGTCGTCCTCCCGCCATACCACGTAGCCGAAAATGTCAACGGAGATGCTTCCACCGGCCGCGTGGATCGCGGACCTGGCTTTCTCCAGGAAGCCGTTTATGGCCGCTGTCCGGTTGGCCATGGTGTTGGCCTGGGAGAAGGTGATGGAGTCCAGGGAGTTGCCGGCGCTGGCATCGGTGGGGAACCGCACGTAGTCGAACTGGACCTCGTCGAAGCCGTTCTGGATGGCCTCCACCGCCAGGGCGATGTTGTAGTCCCATACCTCCTCCCTGGTAGGATCGGTCCAACGCAGCCCTTCGTTGTCCACCCAGGGCTGCCCCGTCTGGGAGTTGATCACCGCCAGGTCCGGCCGCGCTGTGGCCAGAGGATTGTCCTTGAAGACGACAATTCGGGCGATGGTGTAGACGCATCGCTGGTGCAGGTCGGCCAGAAACTTCTTGGGATCCGGGATCTGGACCTCCTGCTGGGCTCCGATTTCCTTGACCATAGGCACACCGCTGTTGTATGCGATCCAACCGCGGTCGCCCTTAATGTCGATGACGACGCTGTTGATCTCGGTTTGGGCGGCCAGCTCGAGAACGTGGTTGCGCAGCTCGTCGCTGCCGACGCCGTAGTAGGTGAGATAGAGCCCTTTGGCGGAGAAGGGGCTCACGACAATGTCCAGAGTCGTCTGCCTGCCCACCTCCACTCGCTTCCGCTCGTATCCGTTGGCTGTGACGGTGAGGCTGGCGTTCTCGGGCACATCCTTGATGGTGAAGGCTCCCGTTTCATCGGTGATGACCGTGGAATGGCCGTTGGACACCAGGGCTCCCTTCACCCCCCCACCCCTGGAGTCTTTCACGGTACCGCTCAGCACGTTGGGGCGAAGGGCCACCTGGACCAATTCCTGGCCGTCGAACACCACTGTGGCCGGAGCGAACCGTTCCATACGAACCTCGATCTGGGCTCCATTTCGGGCATACTGCCACTGCAGCCGTCCCTGCTGGTCGGTGCGAGCGGTGGTCTGGCCGGCCACGACCTCAGCCCCGGCCAGTAGCTGGCCGGTGTACTGGTCAAGTACCTGGAGAGACAGGACGTTAGGTTTCATTACCAGGCTGGCAGCGGCCTGGCCGTCGTACCGCTGGACGAGAGGCCGGAATCCGTCCGCCACAGCAGAGATTTCATCCCCGGGATCGACACCCTTCAGCAGAAACCTGCCCTGCTCGTCCGTCTTCGCCGTCAAAGAACCCGCCACCAGCTCCGCCCCCGCCAGGGGCTTGCCGGAGACCTCATCCACAACCGTTCCCCGGACAGTGCGCTGGGACAGCACCAACCGCAACCGATCCCCCAGGGTGACGATACTGGATGCCGGTTGATAGCCTTTCGCCTCCACTACCACAGTGGTGCCGAACCGGATTCCCTCGATACTGAAGCTTCCGTCCGGCTCTGTCTTGATCTCGAGGCCGTTGGCTTTCAACACCGCTCCAGACAGAGGCTGCCCGCTCTCACCATCTACCACCTGCCCGCTGACAGTCTTCGCCGGCAGGAACAGCAAAACGGCCACCGTCGCTAACACCAGCACCACAACAGCCAGCGCCATTGCCACGAGCATGGCGCCCCGTTGAGATAGATCCACTCTTACCAAAGTTTCCCCCCGCATTCTCAAGAAGGCGACGTACAGCATCAGGAGCAGTGAGAATGCTGGTAAACGCAGAAATCGTTCCGCCCCTGCTGACACTGGACAACGTGGTGCTCACCCCCCACGTGGGTTGGACCACCGTCCGGATAGCGGCGGCCTTCGTTGCGGAGACCGTGATCAATGTGGAGAGCTACCTCTGAGCAGCCCGACGTAGCAGCGTCGCAGAAAGCGGGTCCAGGGCACGCAAACCTGCCCTCTGGCCAGTTTGCGGCCTGGCGAGGTGTGGGGTGTCCCCACAAAACCACACTCTTACTGAGCCGGACTGCTCAGGGAAAACAACCCCGCTGGTGAACCCGGCCTTGTGGGAGAAGCGACGCCCGCTGGAATGAATCCCTGAATCGAGGCCCCAGCCTGCTCAACCCTCATTCCGCGGGCCGCAATGCCTTGATGCCCAACTCCCCGGCCAGGTGATCCACGAACTGGCGGGCGGTCCGGCCCGAGAAGCCACCCTGCTGCGCCGCCCATTCCAGAGAGCGCGCACGGAGATGATCGGTCCCGACATCCAAGCCTCGCTGGCGCGCCAGGCTGCCTACGATCCGCAAGTATCTCTCCTGGTCTGGGGCCGAGAACACCAGAGTCACTCCGAACCGATCGGCCAGGGATAGCTTCTCTTGGTGGCTGTCCCAGCCCCGAATCTCTCCGTCGCCTCCCGCTCGGTCGGAGAAGCGTTCCTGGACCAGGTGGCGACGGTTGGAGGTAGCATAGACCACCACATTGTCCGGTCGCGCCTCCAGCCCGCCCTCCAGCACAGCCTTCAGCTCCTTGTAAGAGGTCTCCCGCTCGTCGAAGGACAAATCGTCTACGAACAGGACGAAACGCTCGCGGCGACCCCGCAAGATGCCGAGAATGCGGGGGAACTCCTCCAGCAGCCCCTTGGGCACCTCCACCATCCGGAGGCCCTGATCTCCGTACCGGTTGAGCAGCGCCTTGATGGTGGAGGACTTCCCCGTCCCCCGCTCACCGTACAGCAGCACGTTGTTGGCCCGGAACCCACGGACGAACTGCTCCGTGTTCTGAAGGAGGAGAGCCCTCTCCGCCTCGTACTCTACCAGGTCGTCCAGACGGACCGGGTCGGAATGCAGTATGCCCTCCAGGTAAGAATGGCCGTTCCGGCGGACCCATCGGAACGCCCGATATCGGGCGAAGAGGCCGGCCCCCTTGGCGGCGTAGTGGCTCGCCAGATCGGGCAGGAGAACGGCCCAATCGGAGGTTTCGGCGAAGCGGACCCTGAGCGCGGCGGATGGATCTTCTCGCCCGTCGTGGGAGGCAGAAGGTGAAAGGAGACCGCTCCAGGGTACGAAGCTGTCCTGAGCACCACCCAGCCGTATGGATAGCATCTCAGCTACCACAGTCCCCTCCAACCGAAAGAAGCGCTGGAGGATCCGAAGGTCTAGGGCGGCGGCTTCCAGCAGCGCGGGGCTCATCGCCGCCGCACCGACCATCTGGGCATGGTGACTGAACGGGTTCTCGTCAAACAGGAGCCGATCCAGCAGATGGCGCTGCCACGCATCGCCAATCACGGCCGGGCCCGCGGACTCCGCTTCCTTCGCCAGGAGGGAGAAGAAGCGAGCGTAGGCCTCGAGGATGTCACCGGGTTCCGCCTCGGCACCGTCCGCGGCCAACGTCTCGAGCAGCGCCAGGAAGCTTCTGCCCGTGTCGTCCTCCAGAACCCCCCGAAACAGATGCAAGCCCCGTGCGGCCCGGAGCACCGCACGCATCGATGCCGACTCGTAGCCTCCCAACTTCTCCTCCCCCTAGCCTGCTCACTTGCACCCGTCTTCCTGAGTTGCCTCTTCCCTGCTCCTACTCCCTGCAACGCCGGCCTCGCGGTGCCAGCCTCCTCAGATCCTCCACCGAGACCTCCTCCAGGCTTTCTACCACACGGTCGGCACCCCGCAACTGATCCCGGGGCCAGGTAGTAGCTACCGCCAGGCAGGCCATCCCAGCCCGGTGAGCCCCCTCGACTCCAGCCACAGCGTCCTCCACCACCACGCACCGGTGCGGCGGCATCCCCAGTCGCTCCGCAGCTTCAAGAAAGACATCCGGCGCGGGTTTCCCCCTGGCCACGTCTTCTGCCGCTACCCACACGGAGATGGGAAGACGCAGCCTCGAAAGGATGGCCTCCAGATTGGCCCGTGGGGTTGAGGAGGCCACGGCCTGGGCTATTCCCCTGGCGGCTAGCTCCCTCACCAGCCGCTCCGCGCCCGGCAGCATCGGGATCCGCTCGGGCAGAACCTCCTGGAAGTAGCTCTCCTTACGCTTCGAGAGCTCTTCTACCTCTTCATGGGACAAGTTCGGCAGCCATCGAGGCAGAATCTCCGTGTTCCGCAGCCCAAAGGTGGCGCGGAACTCCGATTCGGAGAGCTGCTTCCCGAACTCGGCCAGTAGACGCCGCCAGGCGGCAAAGTGGTACTGGCTGGTATCCACCAGAACGCCGTCCAGATCCCACAGGACGGCGAAGGGTGGCTTGCCGCGTCCGGTCTCGGGTGCGGATTGTATCATAGTCGGCAATCTCCTTTTCCTGCCACTCTTCGTGCGGGTCGGGCGGCAAGAGCCATGCCGAGTAGACCTGAGGTCACACCGCCCTGCGCCTCCCAACGCGGCTCAAAGCGGCCTGCGCGTCTTGGGAGAAGTCAGATGGTCGCACGACGTTCCGGGGTTCCGCACGGCATGTAAATTGCTGCACATCCTGTTGTGTCCTTAGGTTTTCCATCCCACCATCGAAGCTATCGGAGGCGTCCCATGGTTGAGTTCGCCCCCAAGGCTCCCTCGTGGCTGGTGCCGCGAGGCCCGGGCAAGACCGCCATCAGGCTTACGGTAAACGGGTCGGAGTACACCGTCGCCGTTCAGCCGCGCCAGACGCTGCTAGAGGTTCTGCGAGACGTTCTTCATCTGACCGGCACCAAGAAGGCGTGCAACATGGGCGAATGCGGCGCCTGCACCGTGCTCCTGGATGGCAAACCCATCTACTCATGCCTGACCCTGGCTATCGAGTGCGAGGGACGATTGATCGAGACGATAGAGGGTCTCGAGAGAGAGGGCAAGCTGCACCCCATACAGCAGGCGTTCATCGAGGCAGACGCCTTCCAATGCGGTTTCTGCACCCCGGGCCAGATCATGGCCGTGAAGGGCCTGCTGGACCGCAATCTGGAGGCACCCCTGGATGAGGTCAAGAGAGCCGTATCCGGCAACCTCTGCCGCTGTGGCGCCTACCCGAACATCTTCCGCGCCGCATTACTCGCGGCCGAGCGGATGAGGAAGGCGAGATAGGAGATGGCCAAACTGGTCAAGAGTCAGAAAGAATTCGAGGGGCGAGTGACCGAGGAGGTTACGCTGGTGGAGGGCCCTCAGCCCGGCCTCTGGCCACAGGAGGCGAAGCTCGACGTGGTGGGCACTCCAGCGCCCCGGATCGATAGCTTCGAGCGAGTGACCGGCCGCGCCCTTTACACCTGCGACGTCCGCCCCCGAGGCATGCTGTACGGCAAGATCCTTCGCAGCCCCTATCCCCATGCCCGCATCGCTAGCATCGACACTTCCAGAGCCGAGCTGCTGCCGGGGGTGCGCGCCCTCCTCAGCCACGTCAACGCCCCGGCCATCCGATGGAAGAACCAGCGCTTGCTCCTGGATCCCGTGCTCCAATTCGTGGGGGACGAGGTGGCCGCCGTGGCCGCTGACGACGACCTTATCGCGGAGGATGCCATCGATCTGATCAACGTCCAATACGAGGAGCTGCCCTTCGTCCTGGATCCCGAGGAGGCGATGCGGCCCGATGCCCCTCTGGTCCAGCCACCCTCGCCCAACCTGGTGGGAGGCAAACCGCGCGGCTACAGCCGGGGTAACCTGGAGCAGGGCTGGAATGGGGCGGAGCTGACGGTGGAGGAGACCTTCCGCACACGGCCCGCGCTCCAGAACCCCCTGGAGCCCCACGGCAGCGTGGTCCACTGGGCCGGCAATTCCCTGATCGTGTGGGACTCCACCCAGTTCGTCTTCGGGGTGCGTTCGGAGCTATCCGAGATGCTGGGTGTGCCGCTGAACCAGATTCAGGTGATCTGCCGGTACATGGGGGGCGGTTTCGGTGGAAAGCAAGAGATCACCAAGCAGACGGTGCTGGCAGCGCTGCTCTCCAGGATGTCGGGGTGCCCTGTCCAGATAATGCTGAGCCGCCGGGAGGAGAGCATCGCCACCGGGCACCGCCCGGCAACCATCCAGAAGATCAGACTGGGGGCCCGAAAGGACGGTACGCTGACAGCCATCGACCTCCACTGCGTCGTCCCGGTGGGCGCCTATGGATATGCCGCGGGCGTCGACGGCCCCGCCCGAAAGCTGTACCTCTGCCCTAACGTGCGCACGGAGCTGTATGCGGTGCGCACGAACACGGAGCCCGCTCGCGCCTTCAGGGCCCCGGGTTACACCGAGGGGATGTTTGCCCTGGAGTCGGCCATGGACATGCTGGCCGAGAAGCTGGGCATGGACCCCCTCGAGCTGCGATTGAAGAACTACGCGGACCGAGACCAACTGAGCGGACAGGAGTACTCATCCAAGAAGCTGCGGGAGGCATACTCGCGGGCGGCGCAGAAGATCGGATGGTCTTCTCGCTCAACCGCCGGAGCGCCGAGAGGCGCCGCCCCGATGGTCTCGAAGAGGCGCGGCGTCGGCATGGCCAGCCAGATCTGGGGGGGTGGTGGAGGGCCGCCGGTGTGCGCGGTCATCAAGCTGAACCCCGATGGCAGCGCCGACGTTCTAGTCGGAACCCAGGATATCGGGACCGGCACCAAGACGGGGCTGGCCCAGGTGGCAGCGGAGGCGCTAGGGATACCGTTGGAAAGCGTCCGCGTCACTCTGGGCGACACCCAGACCACCCCTTATGCGCCCGTCAGCGCCGGCAGCATGACCCTCTCCTCAGTTGGGCCAGCGGTGCGAGCGGCCGGCGAGGATGTCCGGCAGCAACTGCTGGAGGTCGCCTCCCACGTGATGAAGCTGCCTCGGGAGCGGCTGGAGGTTAGGGAAGGCCATGTGCAGGAGACATCGTCCCCGGACAACCGGAAGGCCGTGGCCGAGCTCCTTCGGGCTGTCGGTAACCTGATGATCGTGGGCCGGGGCTTTCGGGGGCCCAACCCCTCCGGCTACACCATCAACACCTTCGGAGCCCAGTTCGCGGAAGTGGAGGTGGACGTGGAGACCGGACGAGTCCGCGTGCTGCAGGTAGCCGCCGTCCACGACATCGGCAGGGTTATCAACCCCAGACTGGTCCAGAGTCAGTTGGAGGGCGGAATCGTACAGGGGGTTGGCTACGCCCTGATGGAGGAGCGGGTGACCGACGACCGCAGCGGACGGGTGCTGAATCCCAACCTGGAGGAGTACCTGATCCCCACCGCCCTGGACGTTCCCGATATCGATGCCTCCGCCGTTGGGGAGCCCGACCCCCACAGCAACAATCTGGGGGCCAAAGGCGCGGGGGAACCTCCCATCATACCCACGGCTCCGGCCATCGCCAACGCGGTCTACAACGCCACGGGCATCAGGCTCACCAGCCTCCCGC
>Ga0315298_1010374_pt1 | contig 11244 bp, 10 predicted proteins | sample WHS_1_MG_FD_203077 | JGI IMG/M metagenome (GOLD analysis project Ga0315298, IMG submission 203077) | Extremophilic microbial mat communities from Washburn Hot Springs, YNP, Wyoming, USA - WHS_1_MG | ecosystem: Environmental > Aquatic > Thermal springs > Hot (42-90C) | place: USA: Wyoming... | reverse complement strand
CATACCAGATTTTATCCCATTTCATATATGATAAAATTATTTCATCAGGTTTTTCTAAATTTTTTATTGTAAACATAAGATGATATATATCATCGCAAATTAACAATTTTAAATTATCAATATAAATATTTTCTTCATATTTGTATATAGTTTTTTTAACCCAAGCATTGTTTTTATTTGTAATATGAACTATTTCTCTTTTATCATTGAAATATATAATATTAAAATTACCATTTTTATCACAAGTAACATCAAAATTTGAAAAACAGTCTTCTGTAATAAGTATTTCTTTTACATCTTCTATGTCCTTATAATATAAAAATATTTTTTTATATTTTAGAAAAAATATATAGATATTATTATTTTTACTTAAAAAAATATCCTGCATAATTATCCCTCCCATCATTAATATATTCTCTTAAATTTTATTTATAATAATTCTATAAAAAGTTAGATAAAAAGAGGATTTTAATATGGATTGTAGAATAATAAATATATATTGGTTATAAATTATTTTAGGAGGAATGTTTATGGATTATGATGTAATAATTTTAGGAGGAGGACCTGGTGGCTATACAGCAGCAATAAGACTTTCAGAGCTTGGGAAAAAAGTCGCAATTATTGAAGAAGATTCTTTAGGTGGAACTTGTTTAAATAGAGGTTGTATACCTACAAAAGTATATGCCCATGCAGCAGAAATAATAAATAATATAAGTAGTGCTAAAGATTTTGGGATATTAGCTCAATATACTATAGATATAGCAAAACTCCGTCAAAAAAAAGAAAGGGTTGTTAGAAGGCTTGTTGGTGGAGTTGGATATTTAATGAATTTACATAAAGTCGACGTCATAAAAGGTAAAGGGAATTTTATTGATGAACATACAATAGAAGTTGATAAGAAATATACTGCGGAAAATTTTATAATAGCTACAGGTTCTAAGGTTTTTATGCCTCCAATAGAGGGACTTAATTTAGAGGGAGTTGTTACCAGTAATAAAGCTTTAGAACTTGAAAAAGTGCCAGAAAAAATAGTAATTATTGGTGCGGGAATAATTGGATTAGAATTTGCTAATATATACTCTTCTTTAGGAAGTAAGGTAACTATTATTGAGATGTTACCGGAACTTTTGCCTATGTTAGACAGAGATATTGCTGATATAATGGGAAAAGCTTTGAAACGAAAAAAAATCGATATACATTTTAATAGCAAAGTTGAAAGAATAGAAGAAGGACTAAAAGTTGTATATACAAGTGATGGTAATACCCAGGAAGAACATTGTGATATGGTATTAGTTGCTGTGGGACGTGTAGCTAATATAAATGGTATTGAATCATTAAGCCTTGATATGGACAAAAAAGGAATTAAAGTTGATGCACATATGAGAACCAGTATTAAAAATATTTATGCAGTTGGAGATGTAACCGGAGGTATACAATTAGCACATGTGGCATCATATCAAGGAATTGTGGCTGCTAATAACATAGCAGAAAATATAAAAGAAGCAGATTTAACTGTGATACCAAGTGCTATTTATACAGATCCTGAAATTGCATGGGTTGGGTTAACTGAAAAATTAGCTAAAGAAAAATACAAAGATTTAAAAATTGGTAATTTCCCTTATAGTGCTTCGGGACGTGCTATGACAATGGGTCAAAGTGAAGGAATTGTTAAAGTAATAGCAGAAGCCAAATATAATAGAGTAATTGGTATGGAGATTATAGGAGCAGGTGCAACAGAAATAATTCATGAAGGTGTCCTTGCAATTAAAGAAGAGTTTACACTAGAAGAATTAGCTGATAGTATTCATGGACATCCAACTCTTTCAGAAAGTATAAAAGAAGCATGTGAGGATGCTTTAGGTATGCCAATTAATAAAGGATAATTAAAATATAATAATTTATTATTTTATTTATTGTATAAATTTAGCAATTTGATTTAAGGAGGATAAATTTGAGAAACGGTGAAATATTGAATTTAGGGCTTATACCATATCAAGAAGGAAGAGATATACAGTTAAAAGCTTTTGATAGGGTTAAAAGTGGCAAAACAGATGGGATATTATTACTTTTACAGCATCCCCCGGTTTATACTGTAGGAGTTTCAGGAGAAATTGAAACTGATTCTTTAATACCTTTGGAAGAATTATCAAAAAGAGCTGAACTTTATAAAGTAGAAAGAGGTGGGAAGACAACATTCCATGGTCCAGGACAAATAGTTGCATATCCGATTTTTAATTTAACAAAATGGCAAAAAGATGTACATCTTTTTGTAAATAATTTAGAAGAAACAATTATACGATTATTACATGATTATGGTATAAAAGCTGGTAGAAAACCCCAATATACTGGTGTATGGGTTAAAGATGAAAAAATTTGCGCAATAGGTATTGCAGTTAAAAAGTGGATTACATGGCATGGAATAGCATTAAATGTAAATACAGACTTATCATACTTTGATCTAATAAATGCCTGTGGTATAAAAGAATTCGGTGTTGTAACTATGGAACAATTAGGTATAAAAGAAGATATTGAAAAAGTGAAAAATAAGATGATTGAAAAATTCAGTGAAGTTTTTGATATAAAATTTAATAAAATAAATTTGAGTGATTTGGCGGTGGAATCTGATGCGTAAACCCGATTGGCTTAAAGTGAAAATTTTAAATGAAGATTTAAATAAAATGGAAGCATTTCTAAGAGGACTTAATTTAAATTCAGTTTGCCAAAGTGCTAATTGTCCTAATATAGGTGAGTGTTTTTCGCGTAGGACAGCAACATTTATGATTATGGGTGATGTATGTACTAGAAATTGCAGATTTTGCGCTGTAGAGAAAGGAAAACCTTTGCCTCTTGATGATGACGAACCAAGGAGAGTAGCAGAGGCTACTAAAAGATTAGATTTAAAACATGTTGTAGTTACTTGTGTTACTAGAGATGATTTACCAGATGGCGGAGCTTCACATTTTGAAAAAACAATTTTTGAACTAAAAAAGCTTCCTGGCGTAACTATTGAAGTATTAGTTTCTGACTTCATGGGGAACATTGATTCTATTGCTACAGTAGTTAATGCAAAACCAGATATTATAAACCATAATGTAGAAACAGTGCCAAGGCTTTATGAAAAAGTTCGCCCAAAGGCAGATTATCAAACATCTTTAAACCTTTTAAAGAAATCCAAAGAATTTGATCGTAACATACTAACCAAGTCAGGAATGATGGTAGGTTTAGGTGAGACACAAGATGAAGTTATACAAGTAATGAAAGATTTAAGAGAAATTGATTGTGATATGTTGACTATAGGCCAATATTTAAGACCTTCATTAAAACATATTGAAGTTGTTGAATATATAACCCCACAGAAGTTCAAAGAATATGAAGAGATAGGATATGAATTAGGTTTTAAATATGTTGCTTCTGGTCCTTTGGTTAGGAGTTCTTACCATGCTGATGAGGGATTACAAGCTGCAAAAAGGTAAATATTTAGTTATTTTATAGATTAGTGATATAATATTAGTAGACAAAATTGAAAGGATGGGATATTATGCCTGAGTTTGGTACTCCTTTTTCAGGACTGACAGAAAAAAGAAAAGTAACTGATAAAGAGTTGGTAAGGGCTATACGATTTATGGTGGCGGCAGAATATGAGGCAATCCAACTTTATACTCAGTTGGCTGAAGCTACTGATAATGAATTAGCCAAAGCAGTCTTATTAGATATAGCTGATGAAGAAAAAGTGCATGCTGGTGAGTTTTTGCGGCTATTAAAAGAATTAGCCCCTGATGAAGAGAAATTTTATAATAATGGTGCAAAAGAAGTAGAAGAAATGATAGAAAAAAATAATTAAGGTTCATATTAGTCGCTTTCTTTTTACTTTTAGTAAAACGAAAGCTATTTTTTTAATTTATTTTCTATGAGGAGGATTGCCATGAAAACTCTTAAAAAATTAAATATCACAGTTTTAGCAGAAGACAGTGTTTTATATGAAAGCCCATATTTAGGACAACATGGTGTATCATTTTTTGTAGAAGCAATTGGAAATGAACAAAAAAATATTTTAATAGATGTTGGTCAGAACACACAAGCCCTGTGTTATAATATGGATCTTATGGGTATAAATCCAAAAGAAATTGATGCAATTTTATTAACTCATTGTCATTATGACCATACACAAGGGGTTAGTGAAATAATAAAGTTAATTGGTAAAAAAGATTTACCTGTTATTGCTCATCCAGAGATATTTAGACTAAATTTTATTACAGATCCATTTTTAAGACATGTAGGTATAATGAAACAAGATATAAAAGAAAATATTGAAGAAAGTGGAGGGCGATTGTATTTAACAAAAGATCCGCTTGAAATTATGCCAGGAGTTATGACTACAGGTGAAGTTAAAAGACAAACCGACTTTGAAGAAGTTGGTATTTCGTTAAAAACAATTACTTCTGAAGGTGAAATAAAAGACGATTTAATGAATGATGATATTTCTTTTATTGCCAATGTAAAAGATAAAGGGATTGTAATAATAACGGGCTGTAGTCATTCTGGAATAATAAATATAGTTAAACAATCTCTGGAATATAGCAAAGAAAATAAAATTTATGCTATTATTGGAGGATTTCATTTAATTGAAGCAAATCATGACAAAATTACAAAAACAATAAATTCTTTAAACGAATTTGATATAAATATGATTTGTGCAGGACATTGTACAGGATTTAAAGCACAAGTAGAATTATATAATATTTTTAAAGACAGGTTTTTTCCTCTTAGTACAGGTATAAAGCTTGAAATATAATTATTTTAAATAATTTATAAAATATTGATTTGTTAAAGTGATATATAAAATCCCACATAAATTTATGTGGGATTTTATATATCACTAAATTTTATTATTATTCTTATTATATCTTCCGTACTATCAGCAATTAGATTATATGCATTTTTCATTGCTTCATTAAGTTCCATAGGTCTGTTTACTATACTAAATAGACTAGTTATTCCTATATTATAAAGTTTTTTGTAGTCTTTACCTAAACCACCAGATAAAATTATTACAGGCTTGTTATGCTTTTGCGCTAGTTTTGCAATGCCTGACGGTGCTTTACCAAAGATCGTCTGGTAATCTGTGTTACCTTCACCTGTTATAATTATATCACTATTTTTTATTTTTTCTTCAAGTTTTGTTGCTTCTATTATTATTTCAACTCCAGGTTGAAGTTTTGCCTTTAAGAAAGCTATAAGTGCAAAACCTAATCCTCCCGCAGCACCTGAACCAGGAATATTTGAGTAATCTTTACCTATTGTTTTTGCAACTAATTTTGAAAAATATTTTAAATTATTGTCTAAAATTTTACTTATTTCCTTTGTAGCGCCTTTTTGCGGTCCATATATAATTGATGCTCCATTTTCTCCATATAAAGGATTCAAGACATCAGTTGCGGCTATAAATTCACTTTCTTTTATTCGTTTATCAAGGTTTGTCAAGTCTATATTTTTTATTTTGTGGAGTTGTCCACCTCCATAATCAATTTGTTTTTCTTCTGAATCAGTTATTTTAGCTCCTAAAGCCTGTATCATTCCAACTCCAGCATCATTTGTTGCGCTACCTCCTATGCCTATTATAAATTTACGGCAACCTTTATTAAGGGCTGATTTTATAAGTTGTCCAACTCCATAAGTAGTTGTTTTAAGAGGATTTCTCTTTTCGACTGGTACAAGATATAGGCCTGATGAAGCTGCAATTTCTATTACTGCTGTACCATTTTTTAATATACCATAAAAAGATTTAATTTTTTTACCTAAAGGATCTACAATATTCTCTACATATATTATATCACCACCTATTGATTCGACTAGTGCTTCTACAGTTCCTTCTCCACCATCTGCAATAGGTATCTTTAACGTTGTTATATTTGCTACTCTTTTTATGCCCTCTTCTATAGCCTTTGCCACTTCTTTTGATGATAAGCTTCCTTTAAAAGAGTCCGGTGCTATTAATACTTGCAAAAATTGTCACCTCCATGTTTTTGTTATTATGAATAAAGAGAATTTGTCTAATATATAGATATTTCGTAGATTTATATTGATTATAAATTTAAGTTTATAAATAAGGACCTCTTTTCTTAATATAATATTGAAAAATGATTTTAGGACGGTTGCAGTTATAAGATAGCTAAAAAAAGTAATATATAGTAAAAAAGAAATGGTACTTTCAAAAAATGTAATGGCTTCAAGCTTTATATAAGATTTATTAAGGTTATTGATATTTTATTTTAACTAGTAGTCAAGAAAATTAGATAAATTCATTATTTGATTAAATAAAGAGGTATTGCAAAACTATTAGATAATTTTGCGGTACCTCTTTATATTAATATATTAGATATTAAGCATTTCCAAAGCTTTACTAACTATGTTATCAACAGTAAAACCAAATTTTTCAAATAATACTTCTCCAGGAGCGGAAGCACCAAAATGATCTATACCAATTACAGCTCCATTTAATCCTGTATATTTATACCAGCTCATAGTGCTTGCTGCTTCAATAGCTAATCTTTTGGTTACTTTTTCTGGTAGAACATAATTTTTATATTCATCTGATTGTTGATCAAATATTTCCATAGAAGGCATACTTACAACTCTGGCTTTTATACCTTTTTCTTTTAGAACCTTAAAGGCTTCAAATGCAAGTTGTACTTCAGAACCGCTAGCCATTAATATAATTTCAGGTTTTTTGTCATCAGAGTCTAATAAAATATATCCTCCTTTTAATGCTTCTTTTGATGTTTCAGCATACAAAGGCAGATTTTGCCTTGTTAAAATTAATGATGTAGGACCATTTTTTTTGTTTAAAGCATAATACCAAGCTGCAGATACTTCTTTTGAGTCTGCTGGCCTTATTACAGTCATATTAGGTATACTCCTTAACATTGGTAAATGTTCTATAGGTTCATGAGTAGGTCCATCTTCTCCGACACCTATACTATCATGAGTAAATATGTATATGATTGGAAGTTTCATAAGAGCTGAAAGTCTTATTGCTCCTTTCATATAATCACTAAAAACGAGGAAAGTTGATACATATGGAATCAAACCACCATATGCAGCTATGCCATTTGCAATTGCACCCATGGCATGTTCTCTTACTCCAAAATGGAAATTTGAACCTCCGCGATTTTGTGCACTATAATCTCCACGGTCTTTTGTATATGTTTTTGTTGATGGCGCAAGGTCTGCAGATCCACCAATAAGATTTGGAATAAGATTTACTAAATAATTGAGAATTTCGCCTGAAGATGAACGTGTTGCAGTTTTTAATTTAAAATTCCATAAGCCTTCATCATTTAAAAGATCAACAGGCAGTTTTTTGCTGTGCCATTTATTCCATTCATCAGCAAGATCCGGATATTCTTTGCTATATTTTTTAAACAAGTCATTCCATGCTTCTTCTTTATTTTTTAATTCATTTTGGATTTTTTGCATATGTTCACGTACTTCTGTAGGAACAAAAAAATCTTCAGTATAATTCCAGCCTAAAAATTTTTTTGTTTCTTGTATATTTTTTTCACCAAGTGGTTCTCCGTGAGCTGATGCTTTTCCTTGTCTTTCCGGACATCCATATCCAATAATGGTTTTTACTATTATTAATGATGGTTTATTTGTTTCAGATTTTGCTTTTTCAATGGCATCGCTTATTGCTTGAATATCATTTCCGTCATCAACATTTAAAACTTGCCACCCATATGCTTCATATCTTTTTCCTACATCTTCTGTAAAAGCAATATTAGTACTTCCTTCTATTGAAATACTGTTAGAATCATAAAAAGCTATAAGTTTTCCTAATTTTAATGTTCCTGCTAAAGAGCTTGCTTCGGAGGATATTCCTTCCATTAAACAACCATCGCCTACTAGAGTATATGTAAAATTGTCGACAATATTGTAACCAGGCTTGTTAAATTTATTAGCCATATATGTTTCAGCAATTGCCATTCCTACTGCATTTGCTATACCTTGTCCCAAAGGGCCAGTTGTTACTTCAACACCTGGGGTATGCCCATATTCTGGATGTCCAGGCGTTTTGCTGTTCCATTGGCGGAAATTTTTTAAATCTTCAATTGTCAATCCATATCCAAATAAATGTAATAGAGAATATAATAGAGCTGAAGCATGTCCTGCAGATAACACAAATCTATCTCTTGCAGGCCAAGCAGGGTTACCAGGACTGTGCTTCATGTGTTTTGCCCATAAAGTATATACCATTGGGGCTGCATCCATAGGCATTCCAGGGTGTCCAGAATTAGCTTTTTGTACTTGTTCTATGGAAAGTACCCTAATAGTATTGACGGTTAATTCATCAATATTTTTCATAATATCCTTCTCCTTTTTTTTATTCTATATTATTAATTATAACATTTGGTTGAAAACAAAAAAAGTCTTTTATTTACATTGAGTAAACTACAAAACTTAATTATTAGTTTTTGATAATTTAAACACTATATACTATAGTTATAAGTAAAATTGTAACAAATAGCTAATAGATTGCGTATACTGAAGATAGAATATTATTTGTTATTTTGTTTTATAAATTTATAAGGAGGAGTTTATATGCCATTTGCAAAGAAGCTTGTCGGTGGGCAGGAAATTACTCCTGGTCCTGTAGAACCAGGTCAGATTCCAGAACCTACTGAAATAGCTTGTATAGAAGTTACAAAAATATATGATGCATGTTCTCAAAGATTATGTCTTGATAATATACCTTCAATTACTTTTGTACCAACTGGAACAAATCCAGTATTCAGTGAATGTAATAATATAACAGTAACTTTGGTTACACCGCCAGGATTTGTTATTACTCCAATTACTGATAGACCAGGTTTTGCAAGAGTTGAGGCAACTTTTTTAGTAAGTTATGATATAATAATAAATTATCCAGACGGGACAACTCAAACACTTCCTGCAAACACAACTACTTTTACTAAAGATATAGTACTTTATGTACCCAATTCAGAAATTGCTATAATGAAATATGAAGCAGTTGCAGAATGTTTATATGGAAAAGTAAATGTAGGTACTACTACAACAGTAGATGTAATATTAGGTATTTGGATTGTTATAAAATCAGCAGTAGATGTACAGCTTTTGATTCCTGCATATGGATTTTGCCCAACACCACCTTCATGTGAAGAATTTCCTTCTAATGTTTGTGATGAGTTTATGCAAAGACCATTTCCATCTTTTGATCCACCACAGTTATCGTAAAAGTATTGATTTAATGCCAGCTAATGCTGGCTTATTTCTTTGGAGGGATTATGTTGAATATAATATTTATAACATTTATAGATTTATTAAATTCTCTTACACATAGAAGTCATCATATGATTGACTTTTTGAAAAATAGGTATGAATCAACAATAGTGTTTTGTAGATATGATAGTAAAGATGTATATATAAGAAATTACGAAAAACTTAAAATTATAGGTATTCCAGTTGAGTTTTATAATTTATTTAAACCATTGACTCTTTATGAAAGTTTAACTAAAATAGATGGTAGACATTATGATATATGTATTGCCCAGGGGCCATGGGCGGGGCTGTGTGGTATAGAAATGTATAAATCAAAATTTGTTAATTTTTTAGTATATGAAGATATTGATTATTTCCCTGGAGCTTTTATTCAACCAGATATATATACAAAAGTAAAATTAATAGAAGAAGAGTGTATACGAAATTCAGATATTACATTCAGTGTTAGTCACAGTTTAAAAGATTTAAGAGAAAAACAGACCGGGATAAAAACATATTTTTTACCTAATGGTATAAAAAAAGGAATTTTTACCAGAGAGAAGAATAATCATAAAGGTATAAATTTAATTTACAGTGGTTCTTTAGAAGAATGGTCAGGGCTTGAAATACCTATAAAAGCATTACCTGGACTTAAAAGGGAATTAGGGATAGTTAATTTAATTATAGTTGGTAAAGGCATGTATGAAAAAAACTATAAAGATTTAGTATCTGTTCTGGATTTGACGGAAAGTGTTAAGTTTGTAGGAAAGGTTCAATACAAAGATCTTCCTTATTACTATAAAAATGCTGATATGGGATTATGTACTTTTATGCCAACAGAATTTGTGAGATATAGTTTTCCTATAAAATTAGTAGAATATATGGCCGCAGGAATACCAAGTATTTCAACTGATATAGGAGAATTGAAGAATATTGTGCATAAACATAAATGTGGTATGAATATTTATTATAATATTGCAGATTTTCAAGATAAAATTTTATATTTATATAATAATAAAATGAAGTTTGATGAAATGGGATTGAACGGTTATAATTCATCAAAGCAATATTATTGGGACGATATTTTTAATGAAGAATTTAAAATAATATACAATAAATTATATAATAAAAATAATTGAGAGGTGTTTTCAATGAGTAACAATTTACGTGATGATATATTACTTAGATTAAAAACGATTAAAGGGCATATCGCAGGTATTGAAAGGATGGTGGAGGAGTCTAAACCTTGTCCGGATGTTTTGCTCCAAATTGCAGCTGTTAAAGCTTCTTTGGAAAAGGTTGGAATGACAATTATTCAGGATCATGCAAAAGAATGTTTAATTGCTAATGAGGATGGAAAGGCTTCCTATGATGATGTACAGAGAATTATTAGCCTAATGGTTAAATTTATGAAATAGTAGGATATATTAACTATAGAACAGGGGATATTTATAAAAAAACGCAACATAAAAGGTATACTTGACAAGATTTACGATAATAATGCTGTTATAATAATTGATGATGATGAAAGAACTGTTATTATTCCTTTAAATTATTTGCCAAGTAACGTTTCTGAAGGAGATATTGTAGAAATAACAATTTCATCTGATAAAGAAGAGAAAGTTTTAAATGAAAAAAAATTTAAAAAGTTTACTGATAAAATTTTAGATGATAATTAAATGGGGGATTTTCCCTCAATTAATTTTTAAAAGGAGATGAAATTTTGAGAAGGAAAATTGCACTGATTGTAGTAATAATATTTACATTAGGAAGTGTTGTGGGAATTGGAGGAGGATATTATAATTATATTTCTCAATCTAGACAACCTGATTCATCCCAAGGTACTATAGAAAAACAACAAGATATTAAAAAATTATATAGAAAAGGGGAAATTATCGATATTTCTAAAGATAAGATTTATATGAAAGTTGAAGCTGGAGAAAAAGATATTGGCAAAGAAATAAAAGG
>Ga0315298_1010373_pt1 | contig 11244 bp, 12 predicted proteins | sample WHS_1_MG_FD_203077 | JGI IMG/M metagenome (GOLD analysis project Ga0315298, IMG submission 203077) | Extremophilic microbial mat communities from Washburn Hot Springs, YNP, Wyoming, USA - WHS_1_MG | ecosystem: Environmental > Aquatic > Thermal springs > Hot (42-90C) | place: USA: Wyoming... | reverse complement strand
CGCGGCTCGGTCGGGTGGATCATCATGTTGCCGAGCCGGAAGTCGCCATGCACGATCGCACTCTCGTCGCGCTCGGGAATGTTGGCGCGCAGCCAGGCGATCAGGTCGGTCATCGGCGCGAAGTCCTCGGTCTTCGAGGCTTCGTACTGCTTCGTCCAGCGCTCGATCTGGCGGGCGACATAGTGGTCCGGCCGGCCGAAGCCGGTCAGGCCCACCGCGTTGTAGTCGACCTTGTGCAGCGCCGCGATGGTCTCGAAGATCTGCCGATGGATGGCGCCGCGCTCCTCCGGCGCAAGCCCGGGCATCATCACGTCGTGAAACACCCGGCCCGCCACGTGACCCATCACGTAGAACTCGGTGCCGATCACCGCGGCATCGGTGCAGTAATGCAGCATCGGCGCCACCGGCACGTCGGTCGCGGCCAGCGCGCTCTGGATGCGGAATTCGCGGTCGATCTGGTGCGCCGAGGGCAGCAGGGTTCCCGGCGGCTTCTTGCGCAGCACATAGTTCCGGGCCGCCGTCTCGATCAGGTAGGTCGGGTTCGACTGCCCGCCCTGGAACTGGCGGATCGTCGCCGGTTCCGCGAAACCCTCGACATGGCCGGCCAGGTAGGCGAACAGCCTCGCCTCATCGAGCCTGTGCTGTGGCAGCATCTCGACAAGTCGCGGCTGGCTTTCCGTGCTCATCCGGTTCCCTCCTCCCGATCGCGCCGGAAAATCGGGGGCAGGCGGCGCGCTGTCAAGCGTCATTGCCCCAGCCGTATCGAGCCTGCCGCTTGGGGGACTTGCATAACCCGCGCGCACCTCGCACAGTTGGGTCAAACAGACGGCTCAGCAGAATCAGAACAGCGAGGAATATGCTACCATGGAGTTCCGTTATTCCGCCAAGACCGAGGCGCTGCGCCAGCGCGTTGCCGACTTCATGGCCGAGCACATCTATCCGAACGAACAGGCGCTGTTCCACACCGCCCACACCCAAGCCAACCAGTGGAAGCCGCTGGAGCTGCTGCAGGAGATCAAGCAGAAGGCGAAGGCGGCGGGGCTGTGGAACCTGTTCCTCCCCGAATCCGAGCATGGCGCCGGGCTGACCAACGTCGAATACGCGCCGCTCGCCGAAATCATGGGCCGCTCGCCCTTCGGCCCGGAAGCCTTCAACTGCTCCGCCCCCGATACCGGCAACATGGAAGTGCTGACCCGTTACGGAACACCGGAGCAAAAGGAAGCCTGGCTGAAGCCGCTGCTCGCCGGCGAGATCCGTTCCGCCTTCGCGATGACCGAGCCGCGCGTCGCCTCCTCGGATGCGAAGAACATCGAGACCTCGATCCGCCGCGAGGGCGACGAATACGTCATCGACGGCCATAAGTGGTGGACCTCCGGCGCGCCCGACCCGCGCTGCCGCATCCTGATCGTGATGGGCCAGTCCGACCCCGAGAACCCCGACCCCTACAAGCGCCAGTCGATGATCCTGGTGCCCTTCCCGCATCCGGGTGTGACGATGAAGCGCGCCCTGCCGGTGTTCGGCGATGTGGATGCCCCGCACGGCCATGCCGAGATGATCTTCGACAAGGTGCGGGTGCCGGCCGCCAACATGCTGCTCGGCGAGGGCCGCGGCTTCGAGATCGCCCAGGGCCGGCTCGGGCCGGGACGCATCCATCACTGCATGCGCTCGATCGGGGTGGCCGAGCGGGCGCTGGAGCGCATGGTCCGCCGGCTCGAAAGCCGCACCGCCTTCGGCAAGCCCGTCATCGAGCAGAGCGTCTGGCGCGAGCGCATCGCCGAAAGCCGCATCATGATCGACCAGGCCCGCCTGCTCACCCTCAAGGCCGCGCACATGATGGACACGGTGGGCAACAAGGAAGCCCGCGCCGAGATCGCGATGATCAAGGTCGTCGCCCCCAACGTCGCCTGCAAGGTGGTCGACTGGGCGATCCAGGCCTTCGGCGGCGGCGGCGTCGCCGATACCTGGCTCTCCTCGGCCTATGCGCACCAGCGCACGCTGCGTCTGGCCGACGGGCCGGACGAGGTGCATCGCGACCAGCTCGCCCGGCTTGAACACCGGCGCTACCGCAACACCGATCCGGCACGCACGGGCGGCTATCCGAATGTGCTGATCGCGGACGGGCTGTCCGAGCCGGGCCAGGCCTGATGCGCGCGATCCGCTGCGAGGAATGGGGCGGGCCGGAGACGCTGCGCCTGCGCGACATCCCCGATCCCGTCCCGCAGAAAGGCGAGGTGCTGATCCGGATTCACGCCGCCGGGGTGAATTTCCCCGACGTGCTGATCATCCAGAAGAAGTACCAGGTGCAGCCCGAACTGCCCTTCACCCCCGGCGCCGAAATCGCCGGGGAGATCGAGGCGGTCGGCGAGGGCGTCACCGGCTACAAGCCTGGTGACCGCGTGCTCGCCCTCTGCTCGACCGGCGGATTTGCGGAAAGGATCGCGCTCGACGCGCATCGCTGCGTGCCCATACCGGACAGCGTTTCGTTCGAGGTCGCCGCCGGGCTGATGCTCGCCTTCGGCACCTCGCACCACGCCGTCGTCGACCGCGGGGAACTCAAGCCCGGCGAGACGATCCTGGTGCTGGGTGCCGCCGGCGGCGTCGGCCTTGCCGCGGTGGATATCGCCAAGGCCAAGGGTGCCAGGGTGATCGCCGCCGCCTCGTCCGAGGAAAAGCTCGAGATCTGCCGCGCGCATGGCGCCGACGCCACGATCAATTACGGCACCGGGGACCTGCGGGCCGCGATCCGCGAACACACCGGCGGCAAGGGACCGGACGTCATCTTCGATCCCGTGGGCGGGCACCTGGCCGAGCCGGCCTTCCGCTCGATCGCCTGGCGCGGGCGCTATCTGGTGATCGGCTTCGCCGAAGGCACCATTCCGTCCCTGCCGCTCAACCTGCCGCTGCTCAAGGGCGCGTCGCTGGTCGGCGTGTTCTGGGGCGAGTTCGCCCGCCGCGAGCCGAAGAACCAGATCCGGATGATGGAAGACCTGTTCGCCATGCTGGCGCGCGGCGAAATCCGCCCGCTCGTGTCGAAAACCTACCGGCTCGACCAGACGGACGAGGCGCTGCGGGACATGGCGGCACGCCGCGTCACCGGAAAGATCGTGATCCTGCCATGAAAGAGTTCAGCAACCGGGTTGCCGTCATCACCGGCGCGGGCAGCGGCTTCGGCCGCGAATTCGCCCGCATCGCCGCCGCCCGCGGCATGCGCCTCGCCCTCGCCGACATCCAGCCCGACGCGCTGGAGGCCATCGCCGCCGAACTGCGCGCGGCCGGCGCCGAGGTGCTGGCCGAACGCGTCGATGTCAGCAACGCCGAAGCGATGGAGCGGTTCGCGGATGCGGTGTTCGCGCAGTACGGCAACGCCCATCTGCTCTTCAACAATGCCGGCGTCGGCGGCGGCGGGCTGCTCTGGGAGCACTCGGTGCGCGACTGGCAATGGGTGCTCGGCGTCAACCTCTGGGGCGTGATCCACGGCGTGCGCTGCTTCGTCCCGCGCATGATCGCCAACGGCGACGAGGGACACATCGTCAACACCGCCTCGGTCGCCGGGCTGATCTCGGCACAGACCATGGGCGTCTATAACGTCTCCAAACACGGTGTCGTCACGCTGTCGGAAACGCTGTTCCAGGATCTGCGGATTTCCGGATCGATCCTCGGCGTGACCGTGCTCTGCCCCGCCTTCGTCGATACCGGCATCAAGGATGCGGCGCGCAATCGCCCGGCCGAACTCGCCAACGACGCGCCGCCGACGGCCAGCCAGCGCCTGGCCGAGGAGCAGACCCGCAAGGCGGTCACCTCGGGGCGGATCGGCGCGCCGGAGGTTGCGGCCAGAACCTTCGAATGCATCGAAGAGGGACGCTTCTACTGCCTGACGCATCCGAAGATTCTCGGCGCGGTCGAACTGCGGATGCAGGATCTCCTGAACCAGCGCAACCCGAGCGACCCGTTCTCGCTCAAGCGGGAGGTCGCCTTCAAGGCGCCGCAGAACTGACGCAGCGTCAGAAATGTTGCCAGCCGGTTCGCGCCAGCGTGACCGGCTGGCCATCCTTGTCCACCGCCGTCACCGCGGGCGCCCCCGCCACGAAATGGCCGATCCGCGTGAGCGGCGTGCCGGCGCAGGCGTGCCGCAACTCGTGGTCCGATCCCGCCGGGGCGGCGATCAGCAATTCGTAATCGTCGCCGCCGGTGAGGATCGTCTCCCGCCAGGCGGGTCCTGCCGCCCGCGCCGCCGGCGACAGCGGAACGCGGTCCGCCTCGATCACCGCGCCGCAGCCCGATGCTCGGCACACATGGCCGAGATCCTGCACCAGCCCGTCGGAGACATCGATCGCGGCATGAACGAGACCCGCGAGCGCTAGGCCGATGCGGGGCTCGGGCAGCAGGCGGCGCGCGCGGAACTGGCCGGTCGGATCGGCGATCTCGCCACGGGCGGCATGCAGCCCGAGCACCGCATCGCCGATCGTGCCGGTGACATAGAGCGCGTCGCCCGCAACCGCCCCACCGCGCCGCAGCGCCGCTCCGGGTTCGACACTGCCGATCATGGTGATCGACGTCATCACCGGACCGGGCGTGGACGAGCTGTCGCCCCCCCAGAGCGGCAGGCCGAACCGTGCCTGGTCGGCGGCAAGGCCTTCGGCAAACGCCGAAAGCCAGGTCTCGGGCTTGTCGGCGCGCAAGGCGGTCGTGAGCAGGTATCCCTCCGCCCGCGCGCCCATGGCGGCGAGATCGGAAAGATTCCGGCGCATCAGCTTGCGGGCGACCAGATCGGCGGGATCATCCGGCAGGAAGTGCACGCCCTCGATCATCTGATCCACCGTCAGCACGGCCTGGCGCCCGGCCGGCGGCGTCCAGAGCGCGGCATCGTCGGCCAGGCCGAGCGCTTCCGCCGAGGCGAGCGGCGCGAAATACCGGGCGATGCGGCCGAACTCGCCGCTCACCTCATGCCCTGACGGGGTCGGTGAACTCGCCTTCGCGCAGCGTGCGGGCAATCCGGTCGAGCACGGCGTTGCCCATCTGCACCGCATCGCCTTCGAGGAAGCCGTGCGCCACGTCGAGATATTCGTTGATGACGACCCGCGCCGGCGGCCCGTCGGTCATCCACAGCTCGGCGCCGGCGGCGCGCAACAGGGCTCGCAGCACCGGATCGAGCCGCGGCATCGGCCAGGCTTCGGGCAGCACGCCGGCGATCAGCGGGTCGACCACGTCCTGCTGCGCCGTCGCGGTGCGGACGATGCGCGAGAACAGCGGCACATCGGGCGGCGGAACCTCGCCTTCCTCGACGCCGAGCATCCCCGCCATCCGCCCGAAACGGTGGCGGACGAACTGGTCGATCACGGTTTCGGCCGTCTCGCCGGCATGCTCGCACTGGTAGAGCGCCTGCACCGCCGCGGCGCGGGCGAGCGTGCGCGGCCGCGCCTTGCTTCCCGCCGGTTTCATGCCGCCCCCAGACGACGCGCGAGGGCGATCTGCCGCAGACAGGCCGATGCCGCCTCGGCCCCCTTGTTCGATCCGGTCTCGGCCGAGCGCGCCTCGGCCTGAGCCAGGGTATCGACGGTCAGCAGCGCCGTCCCGAGCGGCGCCGCATAGTCGATCGCCACCTGCATCAGCCCGTTCATCGCCGAATCGCAGATGAAATCGTAATGGTCCGTCTCGCCGCGCACGACGCAGCCGAGCGCCACATAGCCATCGTAGCGCGTCCGCCCGCGCAGCGCGATGGCGAGCGCCTGCGGCAGCTCGAACGCGCCGGCGACGTCGACCGTCTCGACCGTCGCATTCGCCCGGCCGAGGAGCAGCACCGCCGCATCCGTCATGCCGTCGACGATCTGCCGGTAATAGGGCGCGCGGATCAGCAGGATGCGCGGCGCCGGGCCGGGCACATCCGGCACCTCGGCTTCAGGGGCATCGGCCGTGCTCATGGCTTCGAAGGCTCCTCGATCGGCAGTTGCTCGACAATGTTGAGCCCGTAGCCTTCCAGCCCGACCACGGCGCGCTTGTGGTTCGAGAGCAGCACCATGTCGCGCACGCCCAGATCCGCGAGGATCTGCGCGCCCACGCCATAGTCGCGCAGCACGGCGCCGGTGCGCGCCCCGCCGACGATCTGCCGCAACCGCGAGGAGACCGCATCGGGCCGCGCCTCGCGGATGAGCACGACGACCCCGCGCCCGGACTGGGCGATCTGCGCCATCGCCCGGCGCAGGTCGCGGATATGGTCGCCGCCCAGAATGTCGTCGATCGTGCTGATCGCGTGCATCCGCACCAGCACGGGCTCGTCGGCGGCAATGTCGCCCTTGATGAGAGCGACGTGCTCGACCTGGTCGATCGTGTTCTCGAAGACGACGCTGCGCCACTGATGCCCCGCGCCATCCGTGATCATTCCATCGCCCGCGCGGCGGACCAGCTTCTCCATCCGCCGGCGATAGGCGATCAGATCGGCGATCGTCCCGAGCTTGAGATTATGGTACTGCGCGAACGAGACGAGGTCCGGCAGCCGCGCCATCGTCCCGTCCTCGTTCATGATCTCGCAGATCACCCCGGCCGGCGTGAGGCCGGCGAGGCGGGCAATGTCCACCGCCGCCTCGGTATGGCCGGTGCGGACCAGCGTGCCGCCGTCCCGCGCCATCAGCGGAAAGATGTGGCCGGGCGAGACGATGTCGGCGGCGCCGCATTCGGGATTGATGGCGACCGCGATGGTCCGCGCCCGGTCGGCCGCGGAAATCCCGGTGGTCACCCCCTCGCGCGCCTCGATCGAGACCGTGAAGGCGGTTTCGTGGCGCGACCCGTTCGACTGCGCCATGAGCTTGAGCCCGAGCGTCTCGCAGCGCGCGCGGGTCAGCGCGAGACAGATCAGCCCCCTCGCGTGCCGGGCCATGAAATTCACGGCGTCGGGCGTCGCGAACTGGGCGGGGATCACGAGGTCGCCCTCGTTTTCCCGGTCCTCGTCATCCACCAGGATGAACATCCGCCCGGCGCGCGCTTCCTCGATGATCTCCTCGGCCGAGGCAAGGTATTGCTGCAGCGATGCGGTCTTGAGCTGATCCATCAGGCTACCTCCGCCAGCCGCGCGACATAGCGGGCCAGCATGTCGATTTCGATATTCACCGCATCGCCGACCGCCAGCGTGGCGAAATTGGTGTGCGTTTCCGTGTGCGGGATGATGTTCACCCCGAATTCCGTGCCGTCAACCTCGTTCACCGTCAGCGAGACACCGTTCACCGCAACGCTGCCCTTCGGCGCGATGAAGCGGGCCAGTTCCCGCGGCACAAGGAAGCGCCAGCGCGTCGAGCCGCCCTCCGGCCGCATCGACACCACCTCGCCCAGCCCGTCGACATGGCCGGAGACGACATGGCCGCCCAGTTCGTCGCCCATGCGCAGCGCGCGCTCGAGATTGATCCTGGTGCCGGTGCGCCACGCGCCGAGCGTGGTCTTCGACAGCGTCTCGCCGGAAACCTCGACGGCGAACCAGTCCGGCCCGCGCTCGACCACCGTCAGGCAGCACCCCGAACAGGCGATCGAGGCGCCGAGCGCGACCTCGCCGATCCCGGCCCAGTCGGGATTGCCCGCCGGCACGCCGATGACGAGACGCGTATCGCTGACGCTGTCCGCCGGGCGCACGTCGCGCACATCGCCAACCCCGGTGATGATCCCGGTGAACATCGTTCAATCCCTCCGATAGCGCGTGCGGATGTCGCCGCCGCAAACCGACGCGTCGATGCGCGTGAAACGCGCCGCCCGGCCCAACTCCTCCACACCGAAGCCGGCCACCGCGCCGATCCCGTCATCGCCGATCACGACCGGGGCGGTGAACCACTCCAGACGGTCCACCAGATCGGCACGGATCAGCGCCGCCGCAAGAGTGCCGCCGCCCTCGGCCAGCACGCGGGTCAGCCCCGCCGCACCCACCGCCGCGAGCGCCGCCGCAAGGTCGATCCCCACCGGGGCGGCGGGAACCTCGAACAGCCGGGCGCCGAGATCGAGCAGCGCCGCGCGCCGGGCCGGGTCGGCGCCGTCGCGATGCACGATCCAGAGGGGGTGGTCCGCAGCCCCGCGCACCAGCCGCCCGTCGAGCGGGATCCGCAAATGCGAATCGACGATCAGGCGGATGACCGGCGTGCTGCGGAAGCCCTCGAGGCGGCAGGTCAGTTCCGGATCATCGGCCAGCACGGTGCCGACGCCGACCATCACGGCGTCATGCGTCCCGCGCAACGCGTGCGCCGCCTGGCGGGCCGCCGCACCGGTGATCCACTGGCTGGCGCCGGTGCGCGTCGCGATCTGCCCGTCGAGCGAGGTCGCGAGTTTCAGCGTCACCAGCGGCCGCCCCTCGCGGATGCGCTTGCAGAACCCTGCATTGATTTCCGCGGCCTCGGCACCGCCAATTCCCTCGACCACCTCGAGTCCCGCCTCGCGCAGGCGGGAGAGGCCCGCGCCGTTGGTCCGCTCGTCCGGGTCGGTCATGGCGACGACGACGCGCGCGATGCCGGCCGCGACCAGCGCATCGGCGCAGGGCGGCGTCCGGCCGTGATGGGCGCAGGGTTCGAGCGTGACATAGGCGGTGGCGCCCCGCGCGGCGTCGCCCGCCGCGGCAAGGGCTTCGGTTTCGGCATGCGGCCGCCCGCCTTGCGCCGTGCGGCCACGCCCGACCACCCGCCCGCCGCGCACGATTACGCAGCCGACGGTCGGATTCGGCGCGGTCTCGCCCAGGCCGCGCCGTGCGAGCGCGAGGGCCGTCCGCATATGCGCGAGATCGTCCATGCCTATTTCGATGGGTCCATCGTACCCAGGAAGGCCTTGAAATCCTTGGCTTCCCGGAAATCGCGATAGACCGAGGCGAAGCGCACATAGGCCACCGCATCGACCTCTTTCAACGTATCCATCACCAGCTCGCCAATCTCGCTGGACGGAATTTCCGCCTCGCCCGAGGCTTCCAGCTTGCGGACGATGCCGTTGACGATCCGCTCGATCCGCTCGTCATCGACGGGTCGCTTGCGCAGCGCGGTGCGAATCGAACGGGCCAGCTTGTCACGATCGAACGCGACCCGCCGCTGATCGGCCTTCACCACGACCAGCTCGCGCAGCTGCACGCGCTCGATCGTGGTGAAACGCTGGCTGCACTGCGGGCAGAAGCGCCGGCGACGGATGGCGGCGCCATCCTCCGTCGGCCGGCTGTCCTTGACCTGGGTATCGGCCTCGCCGCAGAACGGGCAGCGCACGCTTTTTTACCGGTAGATCGGGAACCGGGCGCAGAGCTCCAGCACCTTGGCGCCCACCGCCGCCTCGACGGCGGCGTTGTCACCGTCGTTCGATGCCGAGAGCCCGTCCAGCACCTCGACGATGAAACGGCCGACCATGCGGAACTCGTCCGGCCCGAAACCGCGCGTTGTCGCCGCCGGCGTGCCGAGGCGAATGCCGGAGGTGACCGCCGGCTTCGCCGGGTCGAACGGAATCGCGTTCTTGTTCGCGGTCATGTGGGCGCGCTCGAGCGAGGCTTCCGCCGCCTTGCCGGTCACGTTCTTCGGGCGGAGATCCACCAGCATGAGATGGCAGTCGGTCCCGCCGGTCACGATATCGAGACCGCCCTCGACCAGCGTTTCCGCCAGCACCTTGGCATTGTCGGCCAGCGCCTTCTGGTAGGCGCGGAATTCGGGGCGGAGCGCCTCGCCGAAGGCGACCGCCTTCGCCGCGATCACATGCATCAGCGGGCCGCCCTGCAGGCCGGGGAACACCGCCGAGTTGATCTTCTTGCCAAGGTCGAGGTCGTTGGAGAGGATCATGCCGCCGCGCGGGCCGCGCAGGGTCTTGTGCGTCGTCGTGGTAACGACATGCGCGTGGGGCACCGGCGAGGGGAAGATCCCGGCCGCGACGAGCCCGGCGAAATGCGCCATGTCGACCATGAAATAGGCGCCGACCTCGTCCGCCACCTTGCGGATGCGGGCAAAGTCGATGAAGCGCGGATAGGCCGAGCCACCGGCGATGATCAGTTTCGGCTTGCGCTCGCGCGCGAGGCGCTCCAGCTCCTCGTAGTCGAGGGTGCCATCCTCGCGCTTCACGCCATACTGCACGGCGTCGAACCATTTGCCGGACAGGTTCGGCGCCGCCCCATGGGTCAGATGGCCGCCCGCGGCGAGGCTCATGCCCAGAATCGTGTCGCCCGCGTTGAGCAGGGCGAGGAACACCGCCTGGTTGGCCTGCGCGCCCGAATGCGGCTGGACATTGGCGAAGGCGCAGCCGAACAGCTCCTTCGCGCGCGCGATCGCCAGTTCCTCGGCGATATCGACCGCCGCGCAACCGCCATAGTAGCGCTTGCCAGGATAGCCTTCGGCGTATTTGTTGGTCAGCACCGACCCCTGGGCCTCGAGCACGGCGCGGGAGACGATATTCTCGGAGGCGATCAGCTCGATGCCGTCCTGCTGGCGGCCGAGTTCGCGGCCGATCGCCGCCGCGAGATCAGGATCGGTCTCGGCGAGAGGGGCATTGAAGAAGCGCGAGATGTTCGCGATCGGGCTCTGCTGGTTCATGTTTTCGGCTCCGGGGTCAGTTTGGCGAGCCTCTTCTCGTGCCGGCCGCCTTCGAATTCGGTGGTCAGAAACGCATTGAGCGCGTCCAGCGCGACCATTTCGCCGGTCAGCCGGGCACCCAGGGCGAGGATATTGGCATTATTGTGCATGCGCGAAAGGCGCGCCTCGGTTGCATCATGGGCCTGCGCGCAACGAACGCCGGTGTGGCGGTTCGCCGCGATCGCCATGCCGATGCCGGAACCGCACACAAGGAGGCCGAAACGGGCCGATCCGGCCTCGATCCGCATGCTCACCTCATGCGCGATATCGGGATAATCCACGCTCGCGGCCGAATTCGTGCCGCAATCGATCACCGCCCAGCCGGCGGCGCGCGCGGCCTCTGCCAGCCGGTCCTTCAATTCGAACCCCGCATGGTCGGCGCCGACCACCAGTGTCATGTTTTCGCTCATGGCGGGGCCTTAGCACGCCCGGCCCTGGCGCGAAACCGGATTTGCGCCAAGCGATGTCGCACTGGCTGGCCGCGAATGGTGTGCATGGGGCACAACCGCGTTATGGGGTTGCGGGATCGCCGCCGATCCGCTAATTCGCCCTCCACGGCGGACCCGTAGCTCAACTGGATAGAGCACCAGACTACGAATCTGGGGGTTAGGAGTTCGAGTCTCTTCGGGTCCGCCAGTCCCCGCCGCAGAGGATGCCCGCCAATGGCCGATCCGGCGCCGATCGACCCCCG
>Ga0315298_1010372_pt1 | contig 11245 bp, 6 predicted proteins | sample WHS_1_MG_FD_203077 | JGI IMG/M metagenome (GOLD analysis project Ga0315298, IMG submission 203077) | Extremophilic microbial mat communities from Washburn Hot Springs, YNP, Wyoming, USA - WHS_1_MG | ecosystem: Environmental > Aquatic > Thermal springs > Hot (42-90C) | place: USA: Wyoming... | reverse complement strand
CCCTTAGGAGAATATAGAGAAAAAACAAGCGCGTTTTGAGGAGTAACCTTCATCACATTAATGCCAGTTTGAACCACTTCAGGTGGTAATAAAGGAGAGGCCTGACCAACTCTATTTTGGGTTTGCACTGTAGCGATATCTGGATCTTTACCAAGTTCGAATTGAACTTGTAGGGTATAACTCCCCGCATCAGTACTAGTAGATAACATTGAAACCATGCCCTCTACCCCATTTACCTGGTCTTCCATCTGCTGGGCAACAGTTTGTTCTACAGTTTGAGCATTAGCAGCAGGATAACTTGCTATAACATTTACCTGAGGAGGGGTTATCTGTGGATAAACTGCAATCGGCAAGTTTACCATTGCAAGAAACCCCACCAAAACAATTATCAACGAAACAACAATTGCAAAAATTGGATTTTTAATAAAAAACTGAGCCATAAATTACTGTAAACCCAATGACTTTAAGGTTACTTCTTCAACCTTAACAGTAGTTCCTGAAGGAGCTTTTTGAAATCCTTCAACTACTACGTTGTCACCGGGTTTTAAACCTTCTTCCACAACCCAAAGAGATCCTACTCTTGGTCCCATCTTAACAGGTACCATTTCGGTCTTGTTATTACTATCAACAATAGTAACAAACGTCTTGTCGAGTATTTGTTGAACAGCCATTTGAGGGACAAGAATAGCATTTTTTAAATGTCCCTCTAGAAGAACCACTTTGGCAAACATGCCAGGAACTAAAATATTATCAGGATTTGGAAAAAGCGCTTTTATTGAGAGAGTTCCAGTATTTTGGGTGAGCCCTCTATTTATCTCAGTTATTTTCCCAAAATATTTATAAGTTGTACCATCAGATAATATTAGCTTGACGCTTTTCCCTACATCACTCTTCATTGGGTCAATACCATTTTTAATCATATTTAGGTAATCATTCTCAGAAATACTGAACAAAACATACATCGGATCTGGCGACGATAAGGTGCACAATACAGTTTGACCAGCAGTCACGAATGCACCAATGCTTAAATCATCTCCAACACCTAACTTACCGCTAAAAGGTGCAACAATTAAGGTATCGCTTAAATTATCTTCTGCTTGTTTTAGGTTAGCCCTCATTGCTTCAACAATCTGATAATCTTGTTTGGCAATTGATGTAGCAGTATCAGAAGTCTGCTGAGGAACAGCATCCTGAGCAGCCAAAATTTTATATCTGTCTGCATCAAGTTTTGCATTTTCATAATTTGCAATAGCCTGAGCTAACTGTGCTTTAGCATTCGAAACTGCAGCCTCATAGGTTCTTTTATCAATCTGAAAAAGAGGTTGACCTTCCTTTACAATGTCACCCCCCTTTATATACTTTGCAACAATATAGCCCGACACCTTGGATCTAATTTGAACATCATTTACAGCTTCCACTTGACCTACATAGTCCTGATAAACGTCGGTATCCTTTACAATAACTTTCATAGCTTTAACTACAACAGGCTGATTTATTGGCATATTCCTTTTACTAAAAAGGTTAAGAGACAAAATTACAATTAAAATAACTCCCAATAGCAAAGCAATTATGAAAACTTTTCTTTTCAAGAATGTCCTAAGCATTCCCTGTATTCTTTTTAACATACTTAATCTAACCCTATTGCCTTGTAAAGTGCCGCCTTTGCAACCTGATAATCAAATTTTGCCTGTGCGTACTGAGTTTGAGAGGTAGAAAGCTGAGCCTCAGCATCCAATACCTCTGATATGGTGTTTACACCAGCCTGATATCGAACTCTAGCCAACCTCAAGCTTTCTTCAGCTTCAGAAACAGATTGTGCAATTGTATCAATTCTTTGTTTTGCAGACAATAAGTTCAAAACTGCCTGCTTAACGTCAAGCTTAACTTGATCAAAAATTTGTCTTTCATAATCCTTTTGAGTTCTATAAGCAATTACTGCCTGTTGAATCTGACTTCTTATCACACCACCATTATAAATAGGTATAGTCATCTGAACAACAGCTCCCCAATCCTGATTATTTGGGAAAAAGTGGTTATCTACCCATTCCTTATAAGCAGTAATAGAAAAATCTGGAAGTCTTTTAGTTTCTGCTACCCATATAAGCTTTTTAGCTGCCTCTGCAGCTAATCTAGCAGCTCTAAGATCAGGTCTGAAAGAAACAGCCTTAGCGGTCAAATCATCAATACTACCAGTTATATTTGGTACATCTTGATCTTTTGCCAGTACTAGTTTAGTATTCATTGGATAGCCAATAAGATTATTTAATGAAGAATAAGCTAAATCTCTTTGATTCTCAGCATCTAGCAAGTTTTGCTTTATTTGAGCTAATGCTACCTGAACTCTTAGCACGTCAATTTTAGCAGCTGTGCCAGCATTATACATAGCCTGTGTAACCCTTAACTGCTCTTCAATTTGTTTTAAATCAGCTTCTTGAGATGCCACATTATCTTCTGCTTGTAGGCATTGAAAATAAGCTCTTGTTACTTGATAAGTCAAATCCTGTACTGCGCTTCTATAGTTTTCTTCTGCCTCCCTCACATTTAACCAGGCAGCTGATCGTTGCTCCCAAATTTTTCTCCAAACATCAAACTCATAAGTCAAAACAGCTCTATGATCATATGTTGTTTTATATCCTGTTGGTACTTTACCCACACCAGGAATCATAATTGATGGCGCACTTTTAAGCTCAGTATAAGTAGACTGCCAGTTAAGATGTGGAACAAGATAACCTGAAACTTCGTGTGCTTGCATCCTTGCATTGCCGATCTTCTCTCTATCCATTTTTAATATAGGACTGTAATTCTTTGCAAGCTCGATTGCCTTATCAAGAGTCAAATTTAATTCCTTAGGATTAGTTGGTTTATATTCTAAAACATCCTCCTTTGAATATGCTATAGTAGGAAGAGATATAAATAAAGAAACCAAAAAAAATACAATAACATAATTCATTCTTTTTTTCATTTAATCAACCCCGAAGTAATACCTGAAAAGATCATCTGCCAAATTTCCTTCTTGTCCAATTTAATCTCTTCCCCTTTCAATACTAAAGTTGTAAAAAACACAAGGTTACCCCATATAAAAAGAGAGATTATTCTCTGATTAGCTTCTTTAATTATATTTGCCTTTATAAGCTTTTCAACAATTTTATCTAAGTTCTCAATTATATATTTATCTCTCATTTTTCTTAACTCACTATAAAATGTTCTATCCCCTAGAGAAAGCCCATCTAAAACTAAACTTCCCAATTTACTTGCAAGCTCCCAGTTTTCAAAGTAGTCATAAACAAAAGTTCTTAAACTCAATATGCTACTAAAATCTTTGTCTGACCAAAGTATTTCTGCTAGCTTTCTAAATGCATACTCTATAGTCAAATAAAATAAATCCCTTTTGGAATTAAAATACAAATATATCGTACCTTTACCTATATTTGCCTCTTCCGCAATGTCACTAACTCTAACTTGAGCATATCCCTTTTGAGAGAAATGCTCAAGAGCAACCTTCAAAATTCTATCTTCTATGCTCATACTCTCCATTTATGACCAATCAGTCAGATTTTATAAATTCTAAATCAAAAAAACCTTTTTGTAAATATACTAAATATGGTTAGTATTTAATTGTCAAATAACATTCATATTACTTTTATATAATATTAACATAAATAAATACAATTAAAAACTACTTTAAATAGATCGTCAATCAAAAAAAAGATTTTATCAAAATCAGATTAAATATTATAAAATAAAAAACATAGATATTTGACAGTAATCTATAATTATTGTAATTTATCATAATAAGCCGAAGTGGCGAAACGGCAGACGCGCTACGTTCAGGGCGTAGTGAGGTTTAACCTCGTGTGGGTTCAAATCCCACCTTCGGCACCATTAAATTTATATAATGAGGTCAAGCATGACTTTATCAATTACTGATGACGCAAAATTATATATTAGTAAAAATGGAAATATTATTTATTTTGACGACTACCCATCAATTGGGACTTGTGTTGGAGACATAAAATTTCCACCATCAATAAAATTGGGCATGCCGAAAGACCCCTCAAAGTTTGAGGCTACTCAATTAGGCGAAATCACTGTCTATCTTCCAAAGGATGTACAGTATAATCGAGATTTAACAATAAAGCTTAAAAGATCGTTTGGAAAATATCAATTGGTAATTGATGGTTGGAAATATGTTTGACTTTTTGCGTTTTTTATTATATATTTTCTCTATCATATAGGCCGAGGTGGTGAAATTGGCAGACGCGCTGGACTCAAAATCCAGTATCCTCACGGATGTGTGGGTTCGAGTCCCACCCTCGGCACCATTTAAAATTTTGTTTTTAAGTTAATCTCAAGAAACTTTGAAGCGTTTTTTAGTCATTCAAACTTATATCAGTGTTTCAATATAGTAAAAGAATATCTTAACAAATCAAAGTTTATTTTGCACAAAATACTTGACAGAATCATAAAATAGATGAGTTGATAAAAGTAATTTACACAAAGTATAAAGCGTTTTCTAAAAAACTTTTTAGTGTTTATTATATGCATTTAAAATATATTTTTCCTCATCGTTTTTTGGGTATTATCTTGTTCACTTTATTACATTTAAAAAGCTCTCTAATTTTATATCATATATCTTATTCCTCATGTACTTTACAGCCCTCCATAACATCCGCAAGGGAAGATATTTTAGCTATTACATCAAAAGAAAGTTCAGCAAGCTTTAAAAGCTTATCGTTAATTTCTTGATTCTTACCTTGCTTCTTCAGTTCTTCTATCTCTTTACCTATTTGGTGATATATTTTGTGAGGATGCTCAATATCTGAAAATATCGTACTTGCCGATGGACCACCGCATTCCTGAATTATATTCTTGGTATTTGGATCGTAATACCATCTTCCAAAGTTACATTGGGTATGGTCTAATATCTTAAAATCAAGTTCACCTTCGACCATTTTTAGTATATTAAGCATAAATTTTTCATGCTCTACAATCCTCTTGTAAAGTTCTGAAAAAGCTCCTGGTTTTATATTCACTAAATGCTCAAAAGAACCTTCTGCAAGTTTTGTGGCGTTTTGAACAATAGGTTTTTGTTTTTCTATAGTTTTCTTTATTGTTTCTAAGTATTCGGTAAAGGATTGTGTGTTGTTTGCTATATCGTTTATAGCCGCCGACTGTTCTTCTGTAGTAGCACTTTGTTGTTCTATAAGCATAGAAAGACTTTCAAAGCTGTTTTTGATGCTGGAAAAGCCTTGCTTTAGTTCTTCTATATAATCTTTATTTTTGATAATTATATTTCTCGCTTTTACTGTTGTAGACAAAGACATTTCTGTTTCTTTTAAGATACCTGTTATTAAATCTTTTATATTGATAGCGGATTTCGACGTTTTGTCAGCAAGCTTTCTCACCTCATCTGCCACAACAGCAAACCCTCTTCCAACCTCACCAGCACGGGCAGCTTCTATAGCAGCATTTAAAGAAAGCAAATTTGTCTGCTCAGCGATCTCCATAATCACCTCAACTATTTGGTTTACTGAGACTATGCTTTTTCCAAGCTTTTCTGAACTTTTAGCAGCATCTTCTATAGCATCCACAGATAGTTCTACATTTTTTGTGGTATCTTCAAGCTTCTTCAAACCTGATTCAACGTTTTTTGCAAGCTCTGTTTCAACGTTTTGTATGCCGTATATGGCGTTTGTAATATCTGTTATGCTCTGGTTTACCTCAGTTATAGAGTTTATGATGAAGTTTAAATTTTCTTCAAAATTTTTCACTTGATTATCTATCCCAAACCTATAGATTTCCACCAAAGATAAGGTATGAAAAAGCTTAGAAATTGCCGGCATAATTGTATGTATAGAACTATCCATATGTCTTTCAAAGGTAGCATCTTTCCAAATAGAGGCGTAATTTATTAAATTACTTTCTTCATCATATATGGCTGTTCTGTAAGATTCTACGACGTTGTCGCCAATATGAATATCTGCGTTTTTCAATATTTCTCCGGGTCTTAGAGATTTTAATAGCTCTTTTGTTCGCTCTGGATCTCTTTGAAACTTATGTATAGATATGCCCAAAGGGTTTGACCAGTCTATGTTGTAACCATATGTCTTGTTTAAAGTATCCCCTTCTTTCTTAAGTATTTCAATCCCCCTTCTATTGATATAAGTGAGTTCATTTCCTTCTTTGCCCGTTTTAATCTCTGGTGTTGCTACAAAAACACCTTCAGACTGAAGGGCATTTAGCAGATCAAATCCAAGCTTTGCTTTTTTCTTAAAAGTCTCTAAATCTTGTTGTAACATCTCTTTTTCTTTTTCTAAAGCCTCAATTTTAAGCTTTAGTTCTTCGTTTTCTTTAATAAGATCATTACAAAATATTTTCATAAAAAATCCCTCCAAAAACTTCTTTTCTTACCCCACTCAAAATAAATATTTATATTTTATATTATATATAATATATTTAATATTTAATATATAATTTTGATCACGTCCAATTTTTTCTGTAAATTCATCCAACTGATAGAATCAGTTAAACCCAACCCCGTTTAAAAAATATAAATCTTAACTTACTCAATTTAAATAAATGCTTTTCTTCTTCTTTTCTTTTAAGACCTGCCTATAGTAATATGCACCTCACATTCTTCTTATGTATAGTTTAAAAACTGCCCTAAATTTAATGACCTAAATTAATTTCTTAGATTAGTAAATTTAATTTATACGATATTAAATTCTTCTTTTACAATGGATTATACTTTTATTTAATAACTATAAACTTTTCAAATTCTTTTTCAGACATAGGTTTTGCAAAAAGATAACCCTGTACGCCATCACATCCCAAACTTTCTAATATCCTAAGCTGCTCAGGCTTTTCAACACCTTCAGCCACTGTTACCAAACCTAATTTTTTATTTAAAAAGACAATGCTCTCAACAATATGTTGTGCTCTTATATCATTTGCAATATTGTCTATAAAGGATTTATCGATCTTTATATAATCAAATTGAAGTTTGTAAAGATAGTTAAGAGATGAAAATCCAGTACCAAAGTCATCCAACGATATCGAAATACCCTCTCTTTTAAATCTCTTTAAGATCGCTAAACAGCATTCGAAATCCTCTACAAACATCCTCTCAAGCAGTTCGATGGAAAGCACTTTCCTGCGAATAGCATATTTTTTAACAGAATAGATTATATATTGTCTAAAATTTTCATCTTTAAAACTTCTTTCAGAGAGATTAATCGAAATAAAAACACTTGAATTTCCCTTTTCTTCCCACTGTCTCAATTTACTACACACGCTATCAACTACAAATTTTTCAACTTCTATTAAGCGATCCATATCTTCTAACATCGGAATAAATTCCATGGGCAAAACTATTCTATCATTATCTTTCCACCTAAGAAGCGCCTCTGCTCCGATAATACTTTTATCTTTCACTGAAAAAACAGGTTGATAATAGAGGACAAATTCTTTATTTGAGATAGCCTTTTCTAATTTTGATTTCAAATCCAATTTTTTCCTTGCCTCTTGCTCGAATTCCTTCTTATAAAAACCTACTTTCTTATTTTTAATATTTTTAATGCTTCCCAGCGCAATGTTTGCTCTTTCAAAAAGAATCTGAGCATTATCACCATCATTTGGGAAAAGGCTTACACCGTAATTAAAAGAGGCTAGAACATCCTCTCCCTTTGGGTTGTTGTATGGTTTCTCAAGGACAAGATTTAGCTTTGAAATTATGTTTATCACATCTTCCAAAGTTGCAATGTCCTTTAGAAAAATTGCAAACATATCAGATTCTAATTTTGCTACCAAATCGTAATCTCTTAGAGTCTCTTTAATCCTTTTAGCTATATCACACAAAATCAAATCCCCGGTATAAAACCCATAAGCTTGATTTATTGTAGAAAAGTTTATCGGATTTATAATACACATACACGCAAGCTTTTTTTCATACTTTGCAAATTTGATAAAATCATCAGCACTTTCAATAAACTTGTTCCTGTTTAGTAGTCCCGTTAAAGGATCATAGTCCTTTAACTTTTTTAAGCTGTCCTCCAGAGACTTTGTGTGTGTAATGTCTTTGCCAACTGCAACATAATATCTTATTTCGTTTCTAATTAAATATGGGGTAATTGTAGTATAACAATAAACTTTTTCGCCTGCTTTATTTTTATATATAAAAAAATCAGAAAATCTTTTACCACTTTTAAGTATTCTATAAAACCTTCTTGCAAAACCAAAACCCTGTAATTTGGACGATATTATAGAATGATGCTGACCAATAAGTTCATCTCTTGAATATCCAAATATCTTTTGGGTATTGTCGTTTACGTAAACAATCTTAAAATTTTTATCAGTAATCATTACAAAATCACTGCCTGAATTTAAAGCTAAGGATGTCATAGCGTTAAATCTCTCTAGTTCAATCTTTCCCAGAGCAAAACTTATATCAGATCCTATTTCATTTAAAAGTCTTAATACATCAGAAGTAAAGAAGTCTTTTTTACTAGAACCACAAAAAATTGATCCCAAAACCTTATTGTTTTTAAATATAGGTATAGCAACCCCAGATCTTAAAAATTCGTAATCTTTAAATTTATTTTTTATTTCGTCAGTTTTCAATGATGTAGCAAGATCGTTATAACAAGATATTTCTTTCGTTTCTATTGCAATTGCACTGACAAAACCCTCTTTAACTAAAAGGGGTATTTCTTTAAATTTATAATTTTCTTCAATAAATTTAAGAAATTCAACATAATTATCTTTTTCATTATCTTCCAAATAATAATAATTAAATAGCTTTAACTTGTTTTCTTCATCAATAACAGAAAAGAAAACAATTGAAAAATTAGCATCTTTGACTAATATTTCGTTCATCTTTGTATATAATTCATTTACAGAATCAGTCCTTATGATCAGCTGGTTTATATCTGACAGCGTCATATACAACCTTGTTAATTCTGATATCCTCTCCTGTTGAAGCTTTTCTTTGGTTATATCTCTTGAGAGTTGAACCAATCTATATATCTTGTTATTAAAAAAAATTGGGACAATTATATTACTTAGGTAAAGTATACTTTTATCTTTAGCCTGTTTTGCAATTTCACACTGACATTTCTCTCCTGATAAAACCTTATCAAAAAGTCCCTTGTAATGTTCACTTAAGTTGCCAAAATTAAACTCCAAAATATTTTTGCCAATAATTTCATCCAGATTATAACCAGAAAGCCTCTCAACGGCTTTATTTGCGTGTAAAATAGTGCCCCTCTCATCTGCCACCAAAAACCACTCAGAGGATTCATCTATTGCATCGCTTAGAAGTTTCATATTCTTTTCTTTTTCAATCTTTTCGAGTGCAAAAGATATGTCTATCTTTATCTCATCGAGAACTTCCATATATTCTTCACTGAAAAGACCTGGCGTTTTGGAGTATATTACTAAAACAAACTCTACTTTTCCAGATTTAATCAAAGGTATAGAGCAAGTAGAGCGAATGCCATATTTTTTATGATATGTTACCCATGCTCTCATTTTTGGAGAACTTAACGTATCAGAAATTAGAAAAATTTTTCCCGTTCTATAGGCATTCCCAACAGTGCCCTGACCTTCTGGAATTGTCTCATCAACTGATATAATAACCTTTTTAAATGTGTTAACTAGTTCTTCTGACGTATTCTTAGCAAAGTATTTTAATCTAAATAGCTTGCAAGAATCTATATCTCCCACAAAAACGCCAACATAACCAAGTTTATCAACTAATAAATCGCATAAATTTTGAAGAAGTTCCTCTTCACTGTATGTTTTTACAGCAAGTCGATTGATTTCTTTTATTGTATACAAAATAGCTCCAAGGTTTTTTTCTTTGCTTATATACTCTATAATGCCGCCAGCTTCAATAAAATTTTTATCTTTATTAAAGATAACTAAGTTTAATTTTAACCAGGTGTAATTACCTTCTTTTGTTTTAAATCGAAATTCAAATTTTAAGCTTTCTCCTATTTCTAAAGCAATAATATTTTCTATAAGTTTTAATCTATTATCAGGGTGAACATTTATAAAAAAGAGATTCTTGTCAACCAACTCTTTATCAGTAAAACCACAAATTGTTTGATTTTTCTGATTATTCAAAAAGAATATATTATATAAAGATAAATTTTTATCAGAGATTGCAAAATCACATACAAATGCAACATCATAAAGATTATTGACAATTACTAAAGCTCTATCTTTATCATCTATCATCAAATACTATCCCCCCTATTTTAGAACACCTTAAATCATTTACCTGATGGGATTCTTGCTTCAAGAGATAACCTTTTCAAAAAATCATCAATACTCATCTGGCCTAAATCGTTCATACCTCTTGTCCTAAGAGAAACCAACTTTCCTTCATATTCTTTTTTGCCTACTACTAAAATATAAGGGATCCTGTTCATCTCTGCATCTCTTATCCTATATTTTAGCGTTTCATTTCTACTATCAATCTTTACTCTATAACCTTCGTCAAATAATATTTTTTCAATCTGAGAAGAATATTTTAAAAGAACTCCTTCCTCTTTAACAGGGATAATAACCACCTGAACCGGAGAAAGCCATGCTGGAAATACTCCAGCATAATTTTCAATCAAAGCGCCAAGAAACCTTTCCATACTCCCTACAACTGTTCTATGAATCATCACAGGCCTTTTCTTCGTGCCATCTTTATCTGCATATTCAAGGTTAAATCTCTCTGGTAGAGCAAAATCTACTTGAATAGTAGGACCTGTCCACTTTCTCCCAAGTGCATCTATTAACTCAACCTGAATTTTTGGACCATAAAAGGCTCCATCTCCCTCAATTATCTCAAAATCAATATTCTTCTCTTTTAGTGCATTAATTAACGAATCTGTTGCAAGCTTCCACTGTTCATCAGTACCTATTGAACCCTCAGGTCTTGTTCCTACTGATACTGTATATTTAAAACCAAATAGATCCATCATATCCTTTGCAAAGTTAAGAACTCCTATTATTTCATCTTGAAGTTGTCCATCTGTACAAAATATATGAGCATCGTCCTGGGTAAATCCCCTTACTCTTAGGAGCCCATGTAGCGTGCCAGATCTTTCAAATCTATATACCGTTCCAAGCTCAAAAAACCTAATAGGAAGGTCTCTATAACTTCTTGTTTTAGAGTTGTATATCATCATATGACCCGGGCAGTTCATTGGCTTTATTGCATATTCTTGACCGTCATTTTCAAATATGTACA
>Ga0315298_1010370_pt1 | contig 11246 bp, 11 predicted proteins | sample WHS_1_MG_FD_203077 | JGI IMG/M metagenome (GOLD analysis project Ga0315298, IMG submission 203077) | Extremophilic microbial mat communities from Washburn Hot Springs, YNP, Wyoming, USA - WHS_1_MG | ecosystem: Environmental > Aquatic > Thermal springs > Hot (42-90C) | place: USA: Wyoming... | reverse complement strand
AACGAAGGGCGCAACCCGCCGTTCGTTTCTATTTCTTCGATCCTCTACGCTCGCCGTTCTTTGCTGTTGCACGGCAGAGTTTCCGTCTTTCTATCTGTGCCCCGTTCGCATCCATGAGCGGGGTCGATGACCGGGACGAAGATTCTCTGGGGCCAGATGCTGGGTGCACTCGCCATGGTGCTGCTCGGCTGCTGGGCCGCCACGGAGTGGACGGCCTGGCGGCTCGGCTTCCAGCCGGCGCTCGGCTTGCCCTGGGTCCGAATTGGCGCGGCGCCGGTCTATCAGCCGCAGCTGTTCTTCGCGTGGTGGTACCATTTCGACGCCTATGCCCCTGGCGTTTTCGCCAGGGGTGCGGCGATCGCCTCGGCCGGAGGGCTCGGCGCGGCGCTGCTTGCCATCGTGGCCTCGGTCCTCCGCGCGCGCCAGGCGCGGCACGTCACGACCTATGGCTCAGCGCATTGGGCGACGCGCCACGACATCGAGGCGGCAGGCCTCTTCGGTGACACCGGCGTGCAGCTTGGCCGGCTCGGCGCGCAGACCCTCCGCCATGACGGCCCGGAGCACGTCCTGTGCTTCGCCCCCACACGCTCCGGCAAAGGCGTCGGCCTGGTCGTGCCCACCCTGCTGTCTTGGACCGGCAGCGTCATTGTCCACGACATCAAGGGCGAGAACTGGACCCTGACCGCCGGCTGGCGGGCCCAGTTCAGCCACTCCCTGCTGTTCGACCCGACCAATCCGCGCTCCGCCGCCTACAACCCGCTGCTCGAAGTCCGCCGCGGCGAATGGGAAGTGCGCGATGTCCAGAACATCGCGGACGTGCTGGTCGATCCCGAAGGCGCGCTGGAGCGCCGGAACCACTGGGAGAAGACCAGCCACTCGCTGCTGGTCGGCGCGATCCTGCATGTCCTCTACGCCGAGCCGGACAAGACGCTGGCCGGCGTTGCCGCGTTCCTCTCCGATCCGGCGCGGCCGATCGAGCGGACTTTGCGCGCGATGATGACCACGCCGCATCTCGGCGCGCGCGGCGTCCATCCAGTGGTCGCGCAGTCGGCCCGTGAGCTGCTGAACAAGTCCGAGAACGAGCGCTCCGGCGTGCTCAGCACGGCAATGTCGTTTCTCGGCCTCTACCGCGATCCGGTGGTAGCCAAGGTGACGTCACACTCGGACTGGCGGATCGCCGATCTGGTCGGTGCCGAGCGGCCGGTGTCGCTCTACCTTGTCGTCCCACCGTCCGACATCTCGCGCACGAAGCCGCTGATCCGCCTGGTGCTCAACCAGATCGGCCGCCGACTCACCGAGACACTTGACGTTGCCGCGCGCCGCGCGACAGGCCAGGCGCCGTCGCGTCTACTGATGATGCTCGACGAGTTTCCTGCCCTTGGCCGACTGGACTTCTTCGAATCCGCGCTCGCCTTCATGGCGGGCTATGGCATCCGAGCCTTCCTGATCGCCCAGTCGCTCAACCAGATCCAGAAGGCCTATGGCGAGCACGACGCGATCCTGGACAACTGCCATGTCCGCGTCTGCTTCGCCACCAACGACGAACGGACCGCCAAGCGCATCTCGGATGCGCTCGGCACTGCGACCGAGCTCCGGGCGATGAAGAACTACGCCGGGCACCGGCTTGCGCCGTGGTTGTCGCATCTGATGGTCAGCCGCCAGGAGACCGCCCGCCCGCTGCTGACCCCGGGCGAGGTCATGCAGCTGCCGCCGACCGACGAGATCGTCATGGTCGCCGGCCTGCCGCCGATCCGCGGCAAGAAGCTGCGCTACTACGAGGAGCCGGCATTCCGGGACCGGATGTTGCCGGCACCGCCGCTGTGGGAGCGCGGCTACCCCGACGCCCCACCGGCCAGAGGCGACGACTGGACCGGTGCCGAACCGATCGGCGCCCAGGCTGCGGATGCCGCCGAGGCGGCGTTCCCGGACCCCGCCAATGGTGGCATCCGCCAGGAGCCGGAACTGCCCGAGCACGAAGCCATCGTGCCGGCGCGCGAGTCGGCAGGCGAGTTCGCCATCCTGGAGGACGAGCCGGACGACGAGCCGCAACGCCAGCGCGCCATGGCGGCGCTGCAACGGCAAGCCGTGCGCAATGCCGCGATCGACCGTGGCGATGGCATGGCAATGGGGATGTAGCCCATGAAAAGCCGGCTGAACTGCTACTTCGACCCCAAGCTCGCCGACCAGCTCACCACTTTTGCGCTGCGGCAGGGCGTGCACCGCTCGCAGCTGGTCGAGGCGGCCGTCACCTCTTTCCTCTCGCCCGACGCGCTGGATCGCCGCGAGGCCGCCTTCGTCCGCCGGCTCGACCGGCTGTCGCGGCAGATGGAACGGATCGAGCGTGACCTGACCATCGCGATCGAGGTGCAGGCCCTGTTCGTGCGCTTCTGGTTGTCAGCCTCGCCGCCGATCCCGGCGGCCCAGCAGGACGCAGCGAAGGCGCAGGGGGCCAGCCGCTACCAGGGCTTCATCGAGACCCTCGGCCGGCGACTTCAGCGCGGCGATTCTCTGGTCCGCGAGATCAGCCGGGAGATCACCCCCGAACATTACGGCCGTGCCGGCACATCGGCAGATGTCGGCGACGAGATGGACGAAGACGCCGCACGCGCAGACGCAGACATGACCGGGAAGGAGGGTGTCCATGCCGGGGTCTGACGGCACTGGGGTGATGCTGGCCCGCGCGGTGCGCATGCTGCGCACCGCGCTCGGCCCGGCGATCGCAGCGCTGCTGGGGCAGCCCGACATCGTCGAGGTGATGCTCAACCCGGACGGCCGGCTCTGGGTGGACCGGCTCGGGGCCGGTCTCGCCGATACCGGCCTGCGGATGCTGCCTGCCGACGGCGAGCGCATCATCCGCCTGGTCGCCCATCATGTCGGGGTGGAGGCGCACGCGCATAACCCTCGCGTTTCGGCGGAACTGCCCGAGACCGGGGAGCGCTTCGAAGGCCTGCTGCCGCCGGTGGTCACCGGCCCCACCTTCGCCATCCGCAAGCCCGCCGTCGCGGTGTTCTCGCTCGATGACTACGTCGAGACCGGAATCATGCGTGCCGACCAGGCCGAGCAGCTGCGCGATGCGATCGCCGAACGCTGGAACATCCTGGTCGCCGGCGGCACCTCGACCGGCAAGACGACGCTCGTCAACGCGCTGCTCAAGGAGGTCGCCGCCACCGGCGACCGCGTTGTCGTCATCGAGGATACGCGCGAGCTCCAGGTCGAAGCGCCGAACCTGGTCTCGCTGCGCACCAAGGATGGCGTCTGCTCGCTCGCGGATCTGGTCCGCTCCAGCCTGCGGCTGCGCCCCGACCGCATCCCGATCGGCGAGGTGCGAGGCGCCGAGGCGCTCGACCTGCTGAAGGCCTGGGGCACCGGCCATCCCGGCGGGATCGGCACCATCCATGCAGGTTCGGCCCTCGGCGCACTGCGCCGGCTCGAACAGCTGATCCAGGAGGTGGTGGTCCATGTGCCGCGCCCGCTGATCGCCGAGACCATTGACCTGATCGCCGTTCTGCAGGGCCGCGGCCGGCACCGCCGCCTCGCTGGGCTCTGGCAGGTCGGCAAGGTCCTGGCCGCCGGCGACTACGTGCTGACGGAGACCGGCGCCGAGCACCCCTCCAACATCGTTCCCCTCCAGCCCGGGAGTCATCCGTGAACCGGAACACGATCATCCGCCCCCGGCGTCCGCGCACGGCCGCCCTCATCGCGCTGGTGCTGCTCTGGCCGGCCGCCGCCTTCGCGGCGGGTTCGAACATGCCGTGGGAGCAGCCGCTGCAGCAGATCCTCGACTCCGTGCAGGGGCCGGTCGCCAAGATCATCGCCGTTCTGATCATCATCGGCACCGGCCTCGGCCTCGCCTTCGGCGAGACCTCCGGCGGCATGCGGCGCCTGATCCAGATCGTCTTCGGCCTGTCGATCGCCTTCGCCGCCGCGAGCTTCTTCCTGACCTTCTTCAACTTCTCCGGCGGGGCCCTGGTCGGATGAACGGTGCCGCGGACATTCCCGGCTGGTCGGTGCCGCTGCATCGCAGCCTGACCGAGCCGATCCTGCTCGGCGGCGTACCGCGCGGCATGGCGATCGCGCTCGGCACCCTCGCCGCCGCCATCGGGCTTGGCCTCCAGCTCTGGATTGCCGGGATCGCGATCTACCTGATCGGCCATGCCGCGGCGTTGTTCCTGACCCGCCAAGATCCGCAATTCGGGCCGGTGTTCGCCCGGCATCTGCGCGCCGCGCGGCGCCATCTGGACGTGTGAGGGGGGCGGCGTCGGCCATGCTCGATCTCCGGGAATATCGCACCAGGCGCCGGGAGCTCGCCGACTTCCTCCCTTGGGCGGGGCTGGTCGGCCCGGGGATCGTGCTCAACAAGGACGGCGCACTCCAGCGCACCGCCCGGTTCCGCGGGCCTGATCTCGACGCCAGCACGCCGGCCGAGCTGATCGCAGTCGCCGCGCGGGTCAACAATGCGCTCAAGCGCCTCGGCGAGGGCTGGGCGATCTTCGTCGAGGCGGCGCGCTTCGCCGCGCCCGGCTATCCCGAGAGCCGCTTCCCCGATCCGGTGTCCTGGCTGGTCGACGAGGAGCGGCGTCATGCCTTCGAGGACGAGGGCGCGCATTTCGAGAGCGCGTATTTCCTGACTTTCGGTTTCCTCGCACCGCCCGAGCGCGCCGAACGGGCCAGCCGGCTGCTCTACGACCGGGGCGCCAGGGAGGATCGGCGTGCCCATGGCGTGGGCAAGCACGGCGGCATCGACTGGCGCGGCATCCTGGACGCCTTCGCAGCCGAGACCGACCGCGTGCTCGACCTGCTGGCCGCCCTCATGCCGGACTGCGCCTGGCTCGATGACGCCGGCACGCTGGCCTATCTGCACTTCACCACCTCGACCAATGGGTGGCATCCGGTCGCTGTTCCCGAAGTGCCGTTCTACCTCGACGGGCTGCTGCCGGATTGCGATCTTACGCCGGGCGTCGCACCGATGCTCGGGCGCTGCCACCTCCGCACGCTCACCCTGCGCGGCCTGCCGGACCGCACCTGGCCTGGGCTGCTCGACGAACTCAATCGGCTCCCGATCGAATACCGCTGGGTCGCGCGCTGGCTGCCGCTCGAGAAGGCCGAGGCGCAGAAGGAACTCGGCAAGAAGCGCCGGCACTGGTGGGCCAAGCGCAAGGGCATCGCCGCGCTGCTGCGCGAGGTGATCTGGCAGCAGGAGACCCGGCTGGTCGATTCCGACGCCGAGAACCAGTCGGTGGACGCCGATGCGGCCTTGCAGGAGCTGGGTTCGGACGCCGTCAGCTTCGGGTATTTCACCGCGACGGTGACGGTCTGGGATACCGACGAAGCGGCGGCGGCCGAGAAGGTCCGGCTGGTCGGCCGCGCGGTGCGCGCGCAGGGCTTCATCGCGGTCGAGGAGACGCTCAACGCGGTCGAGGCATGGCTCTCCAGCCTGCCGGGCCAGTGCTACGCCAATATCCGCCAGCCACTGGTCTCGTCGCTGAACCTGGTTCACATGCTACCGCTCTCTGCGGTCTGGGCCGGGCCAGAGCGCAATGCACATCTCGACGCTCCGCCGCTGCTGGTGGCGCACACCGCGGGCTCGACGCCGTTCCGCCTCGTGCTGCACCAAGGGGATGTCGGCCACACGCTGATCGTCGGGCCCACCGGTGCGGGCAAGAGCGTGCTGCTGGCGCTGATCGCGCTGCAGTTCCGCCGTTACCCCGGCGCGCGAGTGGTGATTTTCGACAAGGGGCGCTCATCCAAGGCGGCCGTGCTAGGCATCGGTGGTGCATTTCACGACCTCGCCCTCGGCGGCGAGGCACCGCACGACCAAGGTCACCCGGTGGCCTTCCAGCCGCTGGCCCGCATCGACAAGGCGGCCGAGCGTGCCTGGGCGGCGGACTGGATCGCGACCCTGCTGGTCCAGGAAAACATCGAGCTGACGCCGGAAGTCCGCAGCGTCATCTGGTCGGCACTGGGTTCGCTCGCCACCGCGCCGATGCCCGAGCGCACGCTGTCGGGTTTCGCCGCACTGCTGCAAGCCAACAGGCTGAAGTCGGCGCTGGAACCCTACACCATCGCCGGCCCGTTCGGCCGGCTGCTGGATGCCGAGCAGGAGAGCTTCGCTGACGCCGACGTGCTGGCCTTCGAGACCGAGGACCTGCTCGGCTCCAAGCACGCCGCGCGCGCCGTGCTGACCTACCTGTTCCACCGCATCGAGGCGGGGCTGGACGGGCGGCCGACTTTGATCGCCGTAGATGAGGCGTGGTTCGCGCTCGACGACCCGGTCTTCGCGCCGAAGCTGCGCGAGTGGCTGAAGACCTTGCGACGGAAGAACACCTCCGTCCTGTTCTCGACCCAGAGCCTGGCTGACATCACCCGTTCGCCGGTCGCGCCGGCCGTCATCGAGAGCTGCCTCTCCCGCATCTTCCTGCCGAACGCGCGGGCGATCGAGCCGGAGAGCCGGGACGCTTACGCCCGCCTCGGCCTGAATGACCGGCAGATAGAGACGATCGCGCGCGCGGTGCCAAAGCGGGACTACTGGTTCCAGTCCGCCGTCGGCTGCCGGCTGTTCGAACTCGGCCTCGGCGAGATCGGACTCGCGTTCTGTGGCGCGAGCCGGGCGGAAGATCTGGCCGCCTTGGACCGCGTGCTGGGGCGGCACGGGCCTGAGGACTTCCCGGCCGCCTGGTTGCGCGAGCGAGGGCTGGATTGGGCGGCGGCGCTGATCGCGCCTGGAATAGTAACCGCGACGAGTATCCCGGACGATCCTGCCGTCATCGGCGAAGCTGCGTCCGTCGCCGATATCGGCCCCGATCCCGCGCAGCCCATGCTGCCCTTCGGAGACGGTGCCGACTGGTCCACGGCGCCGATGCCTCCTGTGACGGAGACGATCAGATGATCCCAGCCTGGTTCAAGCGCATTGGCACAGGAGGGGTCAAAACCGCTCTGATCACGGCGCTGCTGGCGATCGCGCCTGTGCTGCCCGCCGGTGCGACCGTGCCGGTGATCGACATTGCCAACTTGTCGCAGAACGTGCTGACGGCGGCACGCACCTTGGAGGAGGTGAACAATCAGATCGCCCAGATCCAGCAGGGCATCGCCATGCTGGAGAACGAAGCACGCAATCTTACCTCGCTCCCGTTCTCCGTCCTGGCTGACCTGCAATCATCGATGGGGCAAATCGACCAGCTCATGGGGCAGGCGCAAAACCTCGCCTACAACGTGCAGCAGGTCCAGGCTCAGTTCCAGCAGCTCTACCCGAACTACCAGTCCGCAAACTTTCAAGGAAATGTCACACAGGCTGGCCTGCTGGCGGACGCCAACGCGCGCTGGCAGGCATCGGTCAACACGTTCCAGCACACCATGGAGGTGCAGAGCCAGATCGTCGCTTCAGTACCCGCGGATCAGGCAGACTTGTCCGCGCTCGTCGGCCAGAGCCAGGGTGCGGTTGGTGCATTGCAGGCGATCCAGGCGAGCAATCAGCTTCTGGCTTTGCAAGCACGCCAGCTCTCCGCGACACAGGATCTGATCGCTGCTGATGCCCGTGCGCAGGCCGCCAATGCGATGCAGAACGCGGAGGCGCGCTCGGCCGCGGAGGCGGACTGGAAGCGCTTCTACGGCAATGGCATGAGCTATACTCCGACCCCGGTCAATGTGTTCGGAGGACCCGCACCATGAATGCCAAAGCTCTGCTCATCGTCATCATCTTCGGCATCGCCACACCCGCATGGGCGGCAGCACCAACAATCGATCAGCTGGTCGCCAACCCGACATTGCTCAACGCCGAGATGGACCGCTGCAAGCATCTCGGCATGGCGTCAAATGACGATGCGCGCTGCCGTACAGCATGGCGAGCGGAGAACAAGCGGTTCTTCGGGAATGGCAAAACGACCTACACGCCAACACCCGTAAACATCTTTCCGAACACGCCCCGTAAGCTTGTTCCTGCCTTGAAGCAGCAAGCCGACCCGCCTCCGCAACCAGGGTCTCCTCATGGGTAGCGACACCTCAGTTATCGATCACTTCCTCAACGTCTTCAGCAGTTATATCGATTCTGGGTTCGGATTGATCTCCCCAGATGTCGGCTTTCTCGTCGCCGTGCTGATCGGGATCGACGCAACGCTTGCCGGTCTTGCCTGGGCGCTTGGCGAGGACGACGCTATCCAAGCGCTCGCAAAGAAGGTTCTGTATGTCGGCTTCTTCGCCTTCATCCTGAATAATTGGCTTCTCCTCACGCAACTCGTCTTCAACAGCTTCGCAGCGCTTGGCCTGAAGGCGACCGGGTCGTCTCTATCCTATGCCAATTTTCTTGAGCCGGGGCGGCTTGCCCAGGCAGGCGTCCAGGGAGCAAACGTCCTGCTCACGCAGATCCAGCGCCTCGCCGGGTTTCCAGACTTCTTCTGGAACCTCGGCCAGATCCTGGTCATGGGTCTGTCCTGGATCGTGACCCTGCTCGGCTTCTTCGTGCTCGCGATCATGCTTTTCCTGGCGATCATCGAATTCAAGCTGACGACGCTGAAGGGCTTCATCCTCGTTCCCTTCGCGCTCTGGCGCGGAACTGCCTTCATCGCCGAGCCAGTGCTCGGCCAGATCGTCACCTCCGGCGTGCGCATCCTGGTCTTCGCCGTGATCACCGGCATCGGCACCCAGCTCTTCGGCCAGATCCTGCCGAGCAACCCGGCCACCGAACTCTCGCTCCAGGACGCGCTCACCATCCTGCTCGCCTCGATGACCATCGCTGGGCTGGCCTTCTCGGCCAACCGGCTTGCCGCCGGCATCACCTCTGGCGCGCCGCAACTGGGCCTTGGCAGCGCCGCCGCCGCGGGCGGCGCTGTCGCCGGCGCTGCGGCCCTGGCCGGGATGGGAGGGGTGGCAGCCGCCCGCGCCGTGGCCGGCGGGGTCGGTGCGGCGGCTTCACTCGCCGGCGGCGCGAGCGGTGCCTATACGCTCGGCAGCGCCACCGGCAGCGGGTCGGTTTCGGCGGGCCTGGCCGGTGTCGCCCGCGGGGCGGCTGGTGCGGCCACCAGCGGTCTGCGAGGTGCGGCCCAGAGTGCCTCGACGGCGCTGCGCGATCGCTTCGCCACCGGACAACGCGCCGCTCGGTCGGCGACTGGCGGTTCGGGTGGTGATGCTGCCGGGGTATCCCAGTCTGCTGCGGCGCCCAGCGGCGCGCCGGCCTGGGCGCAGCAGCTGCGACGGCAAGCGGTCTCCGGCGCGGCGCAGAACATCCTCCACGAAGCCGAAGGCCGGGGCGGCGGCATGCGGCCCAACTTGCGCGGGGACGGAACATGAGGTGGCGCCGCTTCTCCTCCCGTCTCGGCGACACCGAGGCGCCGGCCACGCCCTATCAGCGCGGCGGGCAACTGTGGGACCAGCGGATCGGGTCCGCCCGCGTGCAGGCCGCGAACTGGCGCCTGATGGCGTTCGGCTGCCTGGCGCTCGCCGCGGTGGTCACCGCCGATGACATCCGCACGCATTCCCGCGCCATGGTCACCCCGTTCGTCGTCGAGGTCGATCATCTCGGCGCGGTTCAGACGGTTGCCCCGGCGCGCGCGGAGGTACAGCCGACCGACACCGAGATCGCCTATTTCCTGGCGCAGTTCATCGAGCGTGTGCGCGGCCTCTCGGTCGATCCGGTCGTCGTCCGCCAAGCCTGGCTCGACGCCTATGCGCAGATCACCAGCCACGCCAAGCCGATGCTCGATGCCTACGCCCGCCAAGCCGATCCGTTCGGACAAATCGGCAAGCGTGCGGTCACCGTCGATGTCGCCAGCGTCGTCCGCGCCAGCCCGAATTCCTTCCGCATCGCCTGGATCGAGCATCCGTTCCAGGACGGCACCGCCCTGCCGCCCGAGCACTGGACCGCGATCCTGACCGTGGTGATCCAGACCCCGCATACCGAGGCGGCGCTGCGACAGAACCCGCTTGGCATCTACATCGATGCGATCAGCTGGGCCCGCGAGGTGAACACCACCCAGACCGAGGGATCGACGCCATGAGATTTTCGTTCGTCCTCGTGTGTGGCGGCGCGTTGGCACTTTCGGCCTGCGCCCAGCCGGTGCCGAAGATCGCCTATGACACGCCGCAGCCCGCGCACTTGCTGCCGTCGCCGCCAGCGCCGGTCCAGGTCGTGGCGTTGCCCGAACCGCTGCCGCTGCCGGGGCAACTCAAGAAAGTGCCCCCGGCCTCGGCGAGCCGGGTGCCAGCGCAGCCGGCCAATCCTGTCGCCAGAGTGGCCCAGGCCAACGCCGCGGCGCGCATCAACCCGACGCGCGACGGCTACATCAACGCCATGCAGGTATTCCCCTGGTCCGACGGGGCGCTGTACGAAATCTACGCCTCGCCGCTGCACGTGACCGATATTACCCTGCAGCCCGGCGAGCATCTGGTCTCGATCGCCGCTGGCGACACCGTGCAATGGAAGATCGGCAACACCACCAGCGGCGCGGAGGCCGATCAGCAGGTGCACGTGCTGATCAAACCGATTTCGGCCGACCTGCCGATGAACAACGTCGTCATCATGACCGACCGGCGCGCCTATCACCTCGAGGTGCATCCGACCAAGGACACGTACATGGCCGCGGTGTCCTGGAACTACCCGCAGGACGATCTGCTGGCACTACGGACGCAGAACGCCGCGGCGACGAATTACGCGAACACCGTGGCGGCGAACGATGTGAACATCGCGGCGCTCCACTTCCGGTATCGGATCAGCGGCGATGATCCGCCCTGGCGGCCGGTGCAGGTCTTCGATGACGGCTCCAAGGTCTATGTCCAATTCCCACCGGGGATCGCCCAGGGCGACATGCCACCGCTCTTCATCCTCGGCGCGCCGGGTGGCAAGGCGGAGATCGTCAATTACCGCGTGCGCGGCAACACGATGATCGTCGATCGGCTGTTCGCCGCTGCCGAACTTCGCCTCGGCGCCGGGCCGCAGCAGGTGGTGCGCATTACGCGGACCGATGGGCACGGCTGATGGCGGGACCTGATGATGCGGAGCGCGGACAGCGGCCTGCACCCAAGGCTGATCCGGCCGACTTCGCGCTGCGGGCTCAGCCGCGTGCGGTGACGCGCCTCTCACGTCGGGCCCTGATCCTGGCAGCCGGCGGCATCGCGGTCTGCGTGGTGGGAGCGGTGTGGTGGGCGTTCGCACTGCACAGCTTCCGGATCACCACTGGCAAGGAGCTCTACAACACCGATGTCCGGCCCTCGGCGGATGCGATCGGTGGACTCCCGAACGGCTATGCCAGCCTGACCAA
>Ga0315298_1010369_pt1 | contig 11247 bp, 7 predicted proteins | sample WHS_1_MG_FD_203077 | JGI IMG/M metagenome (GOLD analysis project Ga0315298, IMG submission 203077) | Extremophilic microbial mat communities from Washburn Hot Springs, YNP, Wyoming, USA - WHS_1_MG | ecosystem: Environmental > Aquatic > Thermal springs > Hot (42-90C) | place: USA: Wyoming... | reverse complement strand
CGATCAGGGCGTCGATGGTCACGCTGGCCGGAACCTTGGTCAGTTTGACTTCGCGGACGCGCTGCGTGCCGTGACCCTCGGCCAGCGACCAGTAGTCCACGCCGTTGACATCGCCGTGGGCGACGTAGAACGACTGCTGGTGCACGTGGTCGCGGCTGTCGTCGGGATTGTCCTGGCTCATGGGCCAGTCGCGGGTCAGGCCGATGCCGTCCGGCCCGACCAGCGGCCAGACGATGGGCTTGGCGCGGTCCGCCTCAAAGCGGAACACGCCGTAGACCTGCCCGTCGAGGGTCACGGTGATCCGATCGGGTTCCTGCCGCGCATCAAGACCTTGGGCATGGGTCGTCATGAAAAGATCCTCCTCACGTCACGCTTCGACAATTCGCTTATAGATATCCGGCCGGCGACGGGCGAACTGCTCGTTGTTGAGCGCGGGTCGCAGCGGCACGTCGACGACGAGAAGCTGGCGGCAGTTCTCCGACCGGGCCACCACGTTGCCTTTTTCATCAATATAGGCGGCGCCGCACGGCGCCTCTTCTTTGGATTTGCCCTGCCACGTGTACCCCAGGACCAGCAGCGGGCGACAACTGTCATAGGCCCGCACCCGCGCAATGGTCGTAACGAAGGGGGTATTGTCCGCGCTGGGATACAGGAGCACGTCCGCCCCGAGGACCTGGTAGAGCCTGGCCAGTTCCGGGAAGTACAGTTCGTAGCAGGTCAGCACGCCGAGCTTGCCCAGCGGCGAGTCGATCGGCGATGCGGCCTGGCCGGCCACCAGACAGTCCTCGGGCGGCGGCAGGTGGGTCTTGACGTGCCGGCCGGCGACGCGCCCCATTGGGTCGATCAGGAGGAACGAGTTCTGCACCTTGCCGTCCGGACGCTTCTCGTTGATGCCGAAGCCGCACCAGATCCGGCGTTCCACGCACTTGTCCACAACGACGCGAGCCATCGGCCCGCCCGGGACTTCTTCCCCATGCCGGGCGAACAGGCCGTCGATCCGGCCGGCGTCCCATTCGTCAGCGGCCTCCTTCGTCCGTTGGCAGTTGACGTATTCGGGGAACAGCACCATCCGGCAGCTCGCGGCCGCCGCCTCGTCGATGAAGGCGGTGACGTCGCGGCGGCGCTGTTCCTTGGGCACGATCTGCATGTCCACGGCCGCAAGACCGATTTTCAATGCTTGTGTCTCCTGCACGCACTTGTGTCGCCTTTACAGAGTTCGAACAACGAAAACCACACCTGTTCGGCCGGGTAGGGCCACCCAGGGCGGCGCGGATCGCCAACGACAACAACGCGACCCGCTCTGCCCTGGGCTGGATAGTATCCTGCCCTTTCAGGGCAACAGCACCAACGGCGTCTCTGTCGTTCAGTCAGCGCCGCAGCGCCGGTGGCAAGCGTCTTACGTGCCGATTCTCCGGATTGCGTCCTTCAGTGTCGCCAGTACCGTGCGGGCCACAGTATCGGGATCGGGCGTATAGTCAAACGGCTCGGCCGAGACCCAGCCCTTATAGCCGGCCTGCTTTGCGGCCCGCAGTACGGGCACGTAGTCGAAGTCCGACATGCCCGGGCCGAAGCCCTTGGGGTCGTTCACGTGCAGATGCCGCGCCCGCCCGCCGAACCGCGCCAGGTTCTCCGGCGGCCCGCCCGGCATGAAGGACATCGCCTTGACATCCAGCATGATGCCCACGACGTCGGGCTCGTCCACCGCCTCGACGAACTGCAGCGCCTGCTCGGCCGTGTTGATGAAGTTGGTCTCCAGCGGCGAGAGGGCCTCGCAGCACCAGATCACCTTGCGGGCCTTCAGGTGCGGCACCACCGCGCGGACGATCTCCAACGCGCGGTTCCGCGCATCCTGGAACGTATCGGGCGGTGCAAAGGACCGCTGCTTGGGCGAGCCGTGCACCAGGATCGACCCGCCCAGATCGGCGCACAGGTCAATCAGCGCCCGCAGGTAGTCCGTCGTCCGCCGGCGCACCGCCGCGTCGGGCGAGGTCAGGTGAATGCCCGCCGGACCCACGAACAGCCAGTGAAGGGCCGGCATGCGGATGCCGTGGTCGGCGGCCGCGCGGGCGATCTGCCTGCGGCGGCCAGCCGGCACCTGGTTGGCCGATTCGGCCAGCGTGAACGGCGCGATCTCGACGCCGTCATAACCCATCTGCCGCGCCTTGGCGAACACGTGCTCGATGGGTTCGCCCTTCCACATTTCGTTGCAGATGGCCAGAGGCCACATGGCACACCTCTCAACTTGTAGACCGTCGTCCCCCGTTCGGATCGTGATCTGGTTCTTGAGCCTGACGGCATAAGGGTTACGGCGCCCTTTCACGTTGCGAAAGTCGTATTCCTTTCTCACGCAGACACTGTACGAGCGACACAATGCCGGTCAAGCCCATGCTGGAATGGCGGCCAATAGACACAGCCACGGAAACGGCGAGATTCTTCGTTGCGCTCAGAAGGACAGCCGTGCACGCCCGGTTATCCAGGGTTGGTCATGTTCGCTGGGTCGAAGATCTTGTCCAGCTGGTCGGGCGGCAGGATCTTCTTCTCCATCGCGATCTGGCGGACCGTCTTGCCGGTCCGGTACGCCTCCTTGGCGATCTCGGCCGCCTTGTCGTAGCCGATCAGCGGGGCCAGCGATGTGCACATCGCCAGCGACAACTCGACCAGCTCCTCGCAGCGCTTCGCGTCGGCCTCCAGCCCCGCGACACACCGCTCGGCGAACACCCGTACAGCATTGGACAGGATACGGATCGCCTCGAGCAGATCATGCGCGATCAGCGGCATCATCGTGTTCAGTTCGAAAACGCTGTCGCGGGCGCAGAGCGTCACGGCCGCGTCCGCCGCGATCGCCTGCACACACGCCTGGATCAGCATCTCGCTCATGACCGGGTTGACCTTGCCTGGCATGATGCTGCTGCCCGGCTGCGTGGCCGGAAGGAGCAGCTCGCCCAGCCCGCACCGCGGCCCGCTGCCCAGCCAGCGGATGTCGTTGGCGATCTTGGTCAGACTGACGGCGATCGCCTTGAGCAGCCCCGAGGCCTCCACGAGCGAATCCTTGGCCGACTGGGCCTCGAAGTGATTGGCCGCCTCGCGAAAGGCGATGCCCGTCGCGGCCGCCAGCTTCTCGGCGACCCGTCGACCAAACTGCGGATGCGTGTTGATACCGGTGCCGACGGCCGTGCCGCCGATCGGCAGCTCTTCGAGGGCCTTGACGGCGCTCTGCGCCCGCTCGACTGCCTTGGCCGTCTGCGCGGCATAGCCGCTGAACTCCTGGCCCAGCCTGATCGGCGTGGCATCCATCAGGTGCGTCCGGCCGATCTTCACAATCTTGTCGAACTCGACGGCCTTGGCCTGGAGTGCATCCCGCAACAGCTGCAACGGCGGAACCAGATCGTTCTTGAGGGCCTCGGCCACGGCCACGTGAATCGCCGTGGGGATCACATCGTTGGACGACTGCCCCATGTTGACGTGGTCGTTCGGATGGATCTCCTTGCCCCCTCTCCGGCCGGTGAGCATCTCGATCGCCCGCTTGGCGATCACCTCGTTGGCGTTCATGTTGGTGCTGGTGGCTGAGCCGGTCTGAAAGACATCGACGACGAATTGCTCGTCGAGTTTTCCGTCGATGACCTCCTGGGCGGCCCTGACGATCAGACTCGCGATGTCCGGTTTCAGGCGGTCCAGATCCTTATTGACTTCGGCCGCGGCTTTCTTGATCAGGCCCATGGCCCGGATGAATCGCCGGCCGAACCGGTACCCGCTGATCGGAAAGTTCAGGACGGCCCGCTGGGTTTGTGCTCCCCAGTAGGCGTCGGCGGGCACGGGCATTTCGCCCATGCTGTCACGCTCGATCCGCTGATCGTTGGTTGCGGCCATAGGATTCCTCGCGCTTCGTGTCGCTGGACGCCACTTGACGAGCTGCCGCTGGTTGAGACGGTGCGATTATAGCAGCCGCCTGCCGGCCGCGGTACTGGCGGGCAAGACACCCACGCTTGTGGCATCGCCATCCTGGCGATGGCTCACGGGCAGGATGCCCGTGCCACGGACATCCGATCGCCGCTGAAAACCGCCGTTGGGCCTTGTCGGCGTCACGCGGGCAAGTAGACTATCGCTCTGTTTTACCTGAAAGCCCCCTGGAACATGGAGATGGCCAAATGTCAGCTACCGATGGCAGCAAACTGAAGGTCGTGGTCGTGGGCACCGGCGGAATCGCCAAAACCCACATGAAAGGCTGGATGAAGATCAGCGACGCCCAGATTGTCGCCGCCTGCGACGTGCTGGCCGACCGCGCGGAGGCCTACGCCAAGGAGTGCGGCGCCCCGCACGTCTTCACCGACTTCCGCAAGGCCGTCAAGTGCAAGGCCGACGTGGTGGACATCTGCACACCCAACAAGTTCCACACCCCGGCCGTGCTGGCGGCGCTGGCTGCGGGCAAGCACGTCCTGTGCGAAAAGCCGCTGGCCGTCACGCCGAAAGAGGTCGAGAAGATCATCTCGGCCCGCGACAAGGCCAAGAAACTGGTCATGACCGCTCAGCACATGCGGTTTGAGGGCAAGAGCCAGGCCCTTAAGAAGTACATCAGCGACGGGCTTCTCGGCGAGGTGTACTACGGCCGGTCGTGGCTGCTGCGGCGCCGCATGACGCCGACCTGGGGCGTGTTCGCCAACAAGGACCTGTCCGGCGGCGGTCCCGGCATCGACGTCGGAGTGCACTGTCTGGACCTGGCCCTGCACCTGATGAACAACTTCAAACCGGTCAGCGTGACGGGCATTGCCCCGTGCAAACTGGCCAAGAAACCGGGCATCTATAACCGCTGGGGCGAGATCGACCCGAAGACGTATGAGGTCGAGGATCTGGCCGTCGGCTTCGTGCGGTTCGCCAACGGGGCGGCGCTGAGCCTCGAAGCCTCGTGGATGCTCAACATGCCCGAGCCGGACATCTTCCGCATCAGCCTGTTCGGCGAGAAGGCCGGGGCGGTCTATCCCGACCTGGTCATCGCCGACGAGCGGAACCGCACGCCGATCAACACCACGCTGACCGAGCCGCCGCAGATCGCCGGCCACGAGGCCGAGATCAAGGCCTTCTACGAGGCCGTCACGCAGGACCTCGATTCCCCGGTCCCGCCGGAGCAGAGCCTCCAGGTCATCAAGATCCTGGACGGGATCTACAGGAGCCACGAGACCGGCAGGGAAGTGAAACTGAATTAGTCGATGGCTAATATTTAATTCTAACAACAAACACGGCCGGCGGCCAGGGGCCCCAAGCGTGAGAGCCGAACAGGATGATCCTGTCCGGGTGGAACTCCCGCACGATCCGCCTGACCATTATCCGGACCGGCCGGGGCATCGCATGCTACGGTGAGCCTGCAGTTCTTTGTTGCATGATCGCGCGTTGCTCTGAAGTGCCTAGTGCCTCTTGGGTCTGTGGTGCCAGCCCCTCGACCGGAAAGACGTCCTGCGGCTTCAGCCGCGGATGCTTCGCAAACGGCATGTACAGCGGATCGCCCAGCAGCACCTGCATCCAGGACGCCACCGGGCAGGTGTTCCAGTACACCTCCGCCAGCGTGTACCGCCCCGTCAGCAGCAGGCCGAAGAAGTCCCGCGGCCGGGGGAACGACATCAGGTACGGCTCGGCCACCGGCCCCAGGGTCGCCGCCACGCCCTCGTCCAGCATCCGCTTGCACCAGTACTGCGCCTGAGGGTCGTGAAGGCTGACCGCCTCGCTGCTGGCGATGTGCCAGGCAACCGACCCGCGGTTCCACTTGAAGGCATCGACGTATTTGCCCAGGCTGTACCACCCGCAGTACAGGGCTGCGTCCGGGCATTGGCCCTGTTGAAACAGCGCCGGGGCATTGTCCAGGACCACCGGCAGATCGGTCCTGGTCTTCAGCAGGTCCGCCAGCTTTCGCAGGTCCTCGTCGTATTCGCCGTAGCCGCTGTCAGCAGCCTTGATCCCGCGGGCGTCGATGTAGACCTTGCCGGCCAGGCCCTCCCGTTCGACCGCGATCGCGTCATCGATCATCCGCCGCACGATCGCCGGTGTCGGCCCGTCCAGCCGACAGACCATCACCACCGGCTCACCCGGCGGCGGGGTGAACCGCTCCGCAAGGGCTTTGTCGTGCCGGACGCGCCAGTTGAGCGGGTTGACCACCCAGCGATACAGCGGGTACTCCTCCCGCCACAGCAGCGCCAGTTCGCTGTCCAGGGCCGCGTTCGTCTGGCTGCCCTCCAGATCGGCCTTGTCCTCCTGCAAGTGCTCGACCAGGGCCCGCAGGCCGTAGCCTTCGCGGAGCATCTTGTGCGTTTGAGCACGGTCCTTGCCGCGAGGACACCCCGCCACCAGTTCGCCCAGCCGCTGCCGGTGCTTGCGGCCTTCGGCCTTAAGGGCGTCGATCAGCTGGCGCCCGGCCGGATCGTTGCTCTGCATGGCGGCTGTGATCGCCTCGGTGCCTTCCCCGCGTTGGACCAGGGGCGCGATCCGCCGGGTCAGGATCGCTTGTTGGGAGGCGGGGGCCTTGCGCAGTTTGGCCATCGCCTCGTCCCGCAGGGACTGGTAGCGGGCAAGCACCTTGGGAGGATCCGGCTTTTCGACGGGCTCGCTGGCGGCAGGCGGCCGTCCGTCAAACCCCTCCAGATCGCGGCACAGGCGCTGAAGGTCCGCCACGGCAACATCGAGTTCCCCCAGCACTTCCGCAAGCGCCGGCTTGTCCGCCGGCAGCGTGCCCGTCCCGCCGATACGAAGCGGCACCCCGTAGACGGTTACGATGCAGCGGATTTTGTCTGGAAGGTTCTGGCGCCGCAGCCAGGCCCGCAGCGGGGCCCGCACCTTCGCCACGTACGCGTCGCGGCTGATCTGGTCGGCCTCGGGCAGGTCCAGGCCGATACGCTGCGTCGCTGGAACGCCCCGCCGCTGCACGTAGTATTCGGCCAGATCGCGGGACGCCGCCACGTTGCGGTTGTATACCACGAAGATCTCCGCGGGCGTAAGTTCCGCCCGCGCGCTTGGGACAAGGCCCAGCACCCCCGACGCCACAAGCACCTGTATTACCCTACGCATGAGTAGTGTTGATCCCTTCGCTTAACCCGACCCGAAGCGCTATCACCTGCCTCCTGCACGCGTTCTGCCGTCGCTGAACCGGTCTGTCTTCCTGCCGGCCGGGCGGCACCGTCTCCATCTTCCTGCGTTCCCTTCGCTCCAGGCCCATTACAAGCCCTTCTCCGCTACTACGGACGCTCTGCCTCCCATGCCCGGAAGGGACTGGCGCCCTTCGGACCTGGCACGCTCACAGGCGCACGTCGGTCGCCCTTGGCGGATCTGGCGGAAGCCACGGCGGCCGCGTTGCCGCATCGTCGCCATCGTTGACAGGCGGACCGCACGCACGGTCAGACTCCCCGCGCCGCCGTGACGCCGAGCCCCGACCTGCGGGAAAGAACGATCCGGCCGGACGCAAAGCCCAGCCCTTCGAAGGGGTCATCCGTCAGCAGCAGGTGCCCGTCCAGGTCCAGCCAGTCCGCCAGGGGCGACAGCTGGGCAAGCGCGGCGATGTACAGCGAACTGCCGATCATACAGCCGAGCATGACCTTCATCCCGAGGACACGGGCCGCATGAATCATCTGCAGGCCCGCGCGGATGCCCCCGCACTTGTCCAGCTTGACGTTGATGCCGTCGACGCAACCGACCAGGTTTGCGACGTCGCCGGCTCGGACGGCGCTCTCGTCGGCCACGATCGGCAGGATCCTCGCATCCCGGAGTCGCTTGAGCGTTGCGAAGTCGCCGGCCGGAACCGGCTGCTCCACGTACTCCACCCCGTACCGCGCGCACATGCGGACGCGGTCGAGAGCGCAGTCCGCCGTCCAGGCGGCGTTGGCGTCCACACGGACGGTCTTCTGCGGCGCCGCTTCCCGCACCGCCCGGAGAATCTGCTCGTCGAACCCGGTGCCCAGCTTGACCTTCAGGATGGGACAGGCGGCAGCCTCCTGCACCTTTTCGATTACCCGCTCCGGTTCGTCGATCCCGATGGTAAAGCTGGTCGGCGGGGCCGCATCCGCATCGAGGCCGAGCCATCGCCACGTCGGCAGCCCCATACGCTTGCCCAGCCAGTCATGCAGGGCGAAATCGACCGCCGCCACGGAAGCCAGCTGGTCGTCGAATCGCGCATACAGACGCCCCAGAATCGCCTGCAGGTTGAAGGGGTCGTCGCCCAGCAGCGGTCCTATGGCCGCCAGCGTCCGTTCGGCCGAGTCGAGCGTCTGGCCGTAATAATCGGTCGGAACGGCTTCCCCCAGGCCCCGGACGCCGTCGTGCTCCAGCTCGACAACCAGCGTCTGCTTGCGGACCTCCGTCCCGCGGGCAATGGTGAACGGGCGGTGCAGATGCAGGTCCTGGCGATGCCATGACAAACGCATGGGAACGTCTCCGTGGGGCCGGCCGAAGCAGCCGCAGGGACAGGTCCTGCCGGCTCAACGGATTCCGGCGGCCTCTACCGCCTGCGTCTTGTCGGCGACCGGGTTGGCGGCCACGCTCGCCAGGCGTCGAGACCAATCCATCTTGCTGATCAGCCGCACCCGCATCAGCAGCTTGGCCGTCTCGACCTGCGGATCGACCGTCAGGCTGCGGACCAGGATGTCGGCCTCATCGGGCTCGTCGTCTTCGGGCTGCGTGGCCGGGGCCGTCGCGGCGGCCGGTATCACACCCGACTTTCCCGGCAGAATGTCCGTGTTGCGGCGAAGTTCCAGGACGCGGCGGGCCTCCTTGGGGGTCAGCTTGACCTGGACGTCCGGAGCCACACCCCACTCCTTGGAGTCTTCGTCCCGGTGGATCGAGCGGTCCATGAACGGCAGGTAATACAGTGCGGTCGTCAGTTTGAGCATGGCGTCGGTGGCGCCCAGGGGCCAGGGGTTTTGCACGCTGCCCTTACCCCAGGTTCGCTCGCCGACCAGCAGGGCTGCCCCTTGCGCGTGCAGGGCGCCCGCCATGATCTCGGACGCGCTGGCGCTGTAGTCGTTGATCAGGATGATCAACGGCAGGCCCGCGAACTCTCCTCGCCGACTGCTCTTGATCTGCCACGGTTCGGACGCCCGTCCCCGGGTCGAGACGATGTCCTTGTCGGCCGGCAGGAACATCTCGCACATTTCGACGGCCGTCTTGAGCAGCCCGCCGGGGTTAACCCGCAGGTCGACGATCAGGCCCTTGAGGCCCTGCTTGCGCAGCTGCTCCAGCTTGCCGCGGAAGGCCTCCGTTGTGGTCTCGGTGAAACTGATCACCCGCACGAAAGCGATCTTCTGATCCCGGTCAATGAAGTAATTCCACTCGAGGCCGTCGCGCTCCCAGCCCTTGACCGTCGGTACCACGATCTTCTGCCGCTTCATTTTGACGTCGAACGGGGCCTCCAGGCCCGGCCGCGTCATCGTCAGTGTCACGGTCGTTCCCGCCTCGCCCGTGATCCGGCGGACGGCCTGATCGAGGGTGATGCCTTTGGCCGGCTTGCCGTCGATGGCCACGATCGTGTCACCGGGCTGGACGCCGGCCTCGTAGGCGGGGGTGTCCTCGAGCGGGCTGAACACCTTGATGCGGTCGTTCTCCATGGAGATCTGGATGCCCACGCCGGAGAACTCGCCGGTGGTGTGCTTGCGGAATTCCGCCTGTTCGGCCGGCCAGATCATCGAGCTGTACCGGTCCAGGGCATCGAAGGCCCCGTTGACGTATTCGCTGACGATGACCTCATCGGGCACGGCGATGGTGGCGCGGTTGGCCTCCAGCACGTCGCCGAGGGCGGCATTGAGGGCGTCGACGCCGACCGAATCGCTCCTGCTCAGCAGGTCGGCCTGGTGGCGCAGGCGGGCCAGGAACTGCAACCGTTTCTCGGGGCTGGCGAGTCCTTGAAAGGTCTTGAACAGCGCGGTGGTCTCGGCCAGCGCGCTGAGTCGGTCTATCGCATCCTCCCCCATCTTCTTGATGTCCGGCGTGCTGTAGTAGTACTTGTCGATTCGGGAAAAGGCGTCGCGCGCCATGGCGGGCGTGATGCCCGCGAGTCGGTCCTTCCAGTCCGGGTCGTTGTAGGTGGCTTCCAGATTGGCGTGGGCCGCACAGCGGGTCCGCATGTCCTTGTACGTCTGGTCGTCGGGGAAGACCAGGGCCAGTTCGGCGTAGATGCGGGTGGCGTCGGCCCACTCACCGCGCTTGCGGAGATCCTCGGCATAGGCGAAGGCCTTGGCCACAAAGTCCTTCAGCCACGGCTCGCGACGAAACTCGTCCTCGCTGGAGGTGGTCCAGAAGGCGGACGCCAAGTTGTCCATCGCCTTGGACCACTCGGCTTTGGCGGCGTGCTCCTGCGCCTTCTTTACATAGCCCCGGTATTCCGCATCGCGCACCCGGGCGCGCAAGTCGGCGAGCTCGCGGTACTGGCCCATCCAACGCTTAAGCTGCTCGACATTGGGCAGGTCTGTCCCGACCTCCAGCGCGTGCTGGAGGACCGCACTGGCGGCGTCGAACTTGCCATCGAGGATCAGCCGACAGGAGTCTTTGTACGCCTGCCAGTTGTCCAGCGATAGAGGGGCTGACGCGGCCGCTTGGGTCTGCGGGGCCTCTTGCGCGGGCTGGGACGTGGCCGCTACGGCCGGCCAGGAGGCGACCAGCAAAACGATCCCTATGTGAAGCAGGCGAGTCAGAGTCATGCGCACACTCGTATTCCGATAATACTTACACCCCAGCCGGCAAAACGTCGCGTAGGTGGGGATCCCGCCGGTTCGGCAAAGGCCACACTCTTAATTCGGCTAAAGGACCATAGGAGCCGAATTATACGGCTGCGAGGGGTGGCGGTCCAACGGCTCGGCGCAGCGCCCGGAATGTGAAACACGCCCGCCCGGTCCGGGTTCCCGCACCACCTCGGCGCGGCGATTCGGCCGTTGGCCCCCCGTCCCCGGGGGCAGCGGTGTCGTCACGTCTCGGCGTCTACTGTCCCCTGTGGCCTATCCCCTTTTCCCATTTGAACGTATAGACGTTGGCCTCGCAGGTGGTCCAGGTGTCCTCGAACCGGCTTCCGTCCCCCAGAACCTTCCCGGTTCGTTCGTTCTTGAGCCCTTTGACCGGCCGGGCGAAGACCAGACGGATCTTGGTCGGCTCACTGGAGATCTTGCCCGTCGTCTCGCCGGCCGCGTTGATCTGGGCGCTTCTAAAGAGGTTCTTCACGAGACACAAGGCCGTCTTGCCGCCGGCCACCTTCCAGAAGAGACACTGCGTGATGGCCTCGGGCTGTTG
>Ga0315298_1010366_pt1 | contig 11249 bp, 8 predicted proteins | sample WHS_1_MG_FD_203077 | JGI IMG/M metagenome (GOLD analysis project Ga0315298, IMG submission 203077) | Extremophilic microbial mat communities from Washburn Hot Springs, YNP, Wyoming, USA - WHS_1_MG | ecosystem: Environmental > Aquatic > Thermal springs > Hot (42-90C) | place: USA: Wyoming... | reverse complement strand
AGCACGTTGTGGATGCGAACGGGGTGAGGCCAGCAGGAGCAGAGGCTCAAGGGCTGACCTCGGCGGAGGCAGGCGAACGCCTGAGACAGTACGGTCCAAACGAGGTACCGGAACGCCGCGAGAACCGATGGCTGTCGTTCTTGCGCAAGTTCTGGGCGCCGGTCCCCTGGATGCTCGAGGTCGCCATCGTCCTCACCCTCGTTTTGGGCAGGCAAGCCGATGCCGTGATCATCTTCTTCCTGCTCGCTTTCAACGCGGTGTTGAGCTTTGTCCAAGAGAGCCGAGCGGAAAACGCCCTGGCGCTGCTGCGCCAGCACCTGGCGATCAACGCACGAGTGCGGCGGGATGGCAAGTGGCAGGTCCTGCCGGCGCGGGACCTCGTGCCGGGCGACGTGATCCATGTGCGAGTGGGCGATATCGTGCCGGCCGATGCTCGGGTGCTCGACGGCGACGTGCAGCTCGATCAGTCGGCACTGACGGGCGAGGCGCTCCCCGTGGAAGCCGCCCGGCAAGCGGCCGTGTACTCAGGTTCGATCGTTCAGCGGGGCGAGGCCACGGGCGAGGTGGTGGCCACCGGTGACAAGACGTACTTCGGCAGGACCGCCCAACTGGTGCAGTCGGCCAAGACCGTCACTCACTTGGAGACGATCATCTTCAACATCGTGAAGTACCTTGTCGCAATCGACGTTCTGCTGGTGGTCGCTCTGTTGCTCTATGCGCCGCTGGTGGGCGTTCCTCTGCCAGAGGCGTTGCCATTTGCGCTGATTTTGCTCGTCGCCTCGGTGCCGGTCGCCCTGCCTGCCACGTTCACTATCGCCCAGGCCCTCGGCTCCATTGAGTTGAGCGGGCGGGGCGTGCTGGTGACGAGGTTGTCGGCAATCGAGGAGGCAGCCTCGATGGACGCCTTGTGCGTCGACAAGACCGGCACGATAACCTTGAACGAGCTGAGCGTTGGCGCGGTGCGAGCCTATCCGCCGTTCTCGTCGGGCCAGCCGCTCGAGTTTGCCGCTCTGGCCTCTGATGCGGCCAGCCAGGATGCGATAGACCTGGCGATTCTGCGGGCGTCAGCCCCGTCCACGAGTGCCGCCGCGGGTCAACGACTATCGTTCACTCCCTTTGATCCGGCGACCAAACGCACGGAGGCGCTGGTGAAGCGGGGGGATACTCTTCTGAGGGTGGTCAAGGGCATGCCAGAGATCGTTGTCTCGCTTTGTGCCGCCACTCCGGCGGGGCTGATGAGCGATGTCGAGGCCCTGTCCGCCCAGGGCTACCGGGTCCTCGCCGTAGCGGTCGGGTCTGGTGAGGAGTTGCAGTTGGCAGGGTTGATAGCGCTGTCCGACCGCCCGCGGCCGGACTCGGCCACGCTGGTTTCCACCCTGCGCAACCTTGGCGTGCAAATCAGGATGGTCACCGGCGATGCGGCGCCCACCGCCGCGGCCATCGCCCGAGAGGTAGGCATAGGGGAGCAGGTTTGCGGCCCGCAGGAGATCAAGGGGCAGCTGGACTCGCGGTGCAAGGTCTTTGCGGGGGTCTTCCCCCAGGACAAGTACGACTTGGTGCGGAGGCTGCAGAGCGCCGGGCACGTCGTAGGCATGACCGGTGATGGGGTGAACGACGCCCCTGCTCTGAAACAGGCCGAGGTCGGCATCGCCGTGGCCGGTGCGACCGACGTGGCCAAGGCAGCGGCCAGCATCGTGCTCACCGACCCGGGGTTGCTCAATATCGTCGGTGCAGTCGAGTCCAGCCGGCGGATCTACCAGCGCATGCTCACTTACACCCTCAACAAGATCATCAAGACCATCCAGATCGGTCTGTTCCTCAGTCTGGCATTCTTTCTGACGAGGGACTTCGTGATCACGCCCTTCCTCGTAGTGCTGCTGCTGTTCGCCAACGACTTCGTTACGATGTCGATTGCGACCGACAACGTCGGCTACTCCAGGAAGCCGGACCGCTGGCGGGTTGCTGCCTTGGTGGCGAGCGCCGGGCTTCTTGCGCTGCTGGTGCTCGGGGAATCGTTTCTGGTGCTATACTTGGCCGAAGGCGTGTTTCGTCTGGCCTGGCCCCAGGTCCAGACTCTGGTGTTTGTGATGCTGGTCTTCAGTGGCCAAGCCACGGTCTATCTGGTACGCCAGCGCCACCACCTCTGGCGAGGCCGCCCCAGCAAGTGGCTGGTTGTGGCTACCGTCGCGGATCTGATCGTCGTATCCCTCTTGGCGACACAGGGCCTCCTGATGGCAGCGGTTGACTGGCCGGCAGTGCTCGCGGTACTGGGCATCGCCATCGCCTTCATGATCCTTATGGATCCAATCAAGATTGCCGTCTTCGCGAGATTCGGCCTGGTCTAGGGGGTGCTGTGACGTGGCGAAGGCCAACAGGTTGGTTTGGCGAGGAAAGATGAGACGGCCGCCGTGGCTAGGACGTGACCTATCGTTGCTGCTCCTGCTGCGCGGGTTGCGGAGCCTATCGCAGGCGTATTTGAACATCATCGTGCCGATCTACCTCGCACGCCTGGCCTTCGGCCCCGTGGACATCGGGATCATCTTTACCGCCTCCGCCGTGAGCAGTGCGCTAATGATGGCAGCCGTCGGCTTGCTCTCCGACCGCTTTGGCCGCAAGACCTTACTCGTCGCCATGGCGTTGTTGACGTCGGTAGGAGCGTTTGCCTTCGCGCTTTCCAGCACCTTCCTGGTGCTGCTGGTCGCCGCGGCGGTATCTACCCTCGGACGCGGTGGCGGCGCGGGAAGCGGCGGCGCCTGGGGACCCTACTATCCCGCCGAACAAGCTCTCATCGCCGAGCAGGTCGGGCTGAGAGACCGCACGTCCGCCTTCGGCGCCGTCTCGTTCGTCGGGGTTCTGGCCGGCGGGCTTGGCTCACTTGTCGCGCTCGTGCCGGCTGCGCTGCGGAGCTCTTTTGGCTTGGGCACGATCCAAGGGGACCGCGTACTCTTCCTGCTGACGGCTGGCCTTGGCATCGCCATGGCCCTGGTCGTGTTGCCCGTGCGCGAGGCAGCGCCGTCGCGCCCTGCCCTCGGGGCGACGCAGTCGCGCCAAGGCCGGCTGTCCCCGCGCACCCGAGGTTTGATACTGCGTTTCGCCATCACGAACACCGCCAACGGCTTTGCCGTCGGGTTTCTGGGCCCGTTCCTGATCTACTGGTTCAATGTCCGGTACGGGGCGGACGCCGCTCAAATCGGCACCCTCTTCTTCCTGATCAATCTTGCTACGGCCCCTTCCTACCTCTATTCCGCTCGCATCGCGCGAAGGTTGGGCGATGTGAACGCCGTCGTAATCACGCGGGGGATCTCACTCGTTCTCCTTTTCGTGATGGCGCAGGCGCCGACCTACTTGCTCGCGGGGGCGCTATACCTGGTGCGGATGATTGCGGCGACGATGGCGATGCCGGTGCGCCAATCGTATCTTATGGGGGTGGTACAGGCCGAGGAGCGCGGCAGCGCGGCTGGGCTCAGCGGTCTACCGTCCCAGGTGACTGGCGCGGTGAGCCCGACGCTTGCCGGCTACCTTATGCAATCGGTCTCTCTCAACCTGCCCTTGGAACTTGCCGCCTTGTTCCAAGGCGTCAACACGGCGCTGTATTACGTGTTCTTCCACGGTGTTCGCCCCTTGGAGGAGACGGAGAACAAGGTCCGTGAAGGCAACGAGCCGGCAGATGAAGCCGGCCCGACGAAAAGATCGCCAGACGAGCCCTGAACGCGGCTATTGAGGCTTCGAGAACGAGGGAGGTCTTCAGGTGACAACGGGTGCAAATGGCGGTGCAGGCCCTTCGGGCATTTCCGAGCCGAGCCGAATGGAGCAGCTTCTGGAGGTCGCGGTCTTCCTCTTTCTGATAGTGCCCGGCATGATTCTTTCCCTCTTTGCCATCAGCCAGGGTACCCTGAGCTTTGTGCTCGCCGCGGTCTCGACTATTGTGCAGGACCTGGCGCTCGTCAGCCTAGTGCTCTTCCTTCTCTGGCACAACGGCGAGCCGCGCGTTCGCATCGGCTGGACGCTGCGGCACGGCTGGCGAGAAGCCGCCCTCGGCGTACTGCTCTTTATCCCTCTGATAATCGCCGCTGCGTTACTGGAGAACGCCTTCCGGGCCGCGGGTCTCTCGGGCCCGCCGACGGCGCCGTCGTTCTTGGCCGCCAAGGGTACGGCCCAGATCATTCTTGCCTTCATCCTCGTCGTCGTCGTGGCTATCGCCGAGGAGACGATCTTTCGCGGCTACTTGATCCTTCGCTTCAAGGGTGTAACGAACAACATCGTAGTGGCGGTGCTGCTCTCGGCGGCGGTCTTCTCCTTGGGCCACACGTATGAGGGAACGGCTGGGGTAGCTACCGTTGGCCTGATCGGCGTCGCACTCGCGGTGGTCTACGTGTGGCGCAGAAGCCTCATCGCCCCGATGATGATGCATTTCCTCCTGGACTTCATCAGCGTAGTCTTGCTGCCTGCGCTTGGCGCCAGCTGAACCGGACCACGCAGAAGCTTGCCACGGCAACCGACCCACTGCGGACTTGCCCCTTCCAATACCTTGCATTGCAGGGTACTGTGTTGTACAATAAGACCGCTATGCAGGAGAAGCAGGGACTCATCACGCAGATGCGCAAGGGCGCGGTGGAGTACTGCGTGCTCGCCCTCCTGGCAGGGCGGGAGCGCTACGGCTACGAGCTGGTGCAGGCCCTCTCGCGGGTGGACGGGATGTTGGTGACGGAGGGGACGGTGTACCCGATTCTCAGTCGCCTGAAGCGCGAGGGGCTGGTGGCTACCGACTGGCGCGAGTCACGCGAGGGGCCACCGCGCAAATACTATCGGCTAACCCCTGCCGGCCAGGCGGCGCTGGCCGATTTCCAGACCCAATGGCGGGTCTTCGCGCGGGCGGTGGAGACGTTCTTGGAGCGTGGAGGCGAACTGTGAACGACCGCGAGCGAGACACGGTTATTAACGACTATCTGCGCCGGCTTTCCCGCGCGTTGGGGGACGCGCCGGGGGAGGCGCGGCGTGAGCTGCTGGAGGATGTGCGCGGCCACATAGACGAGGCCTGGGCGAGCGCGCCAACGCGCGACCGGGCAACCCTGCTGAACATCCTGGCGCGTCTGGGCGAGCCGGAGGCGCTGGCCCGCGAGGAGCGGGAGAGGTTGGGACTGGTAACGCCGCCGGAGGGCGGGCCGGGGCTGTTGGAGGTCGCCGCCATCGTCCTCACGGTGCTGTTCTGGCCCATCGGTCTCCTGCTGGCCTGGCTCTCGCCCCACTGGCGGGCGCTTGATAAGACCCTGGCGACGGCTGTTGCTGTCCTGGGGCTGCTGCTGATAGTCGGCACCAGCTTTGTCGCCCTCGCGGCCGTCTCGGGCCAGGCGCCGGTGATGGTCCAGCCGGTGGCGACGGCCCCTGTCGGGGCCCCGCCGAGCGCACCCGCCCCCGTCACGCCGCAAGAAAACGTGGCGCAGGCGGTCGCGGCCAGAGGGCTTGCCTTGTACGGACTATTCGGCGCTCCGCTCACAGCCGCCGCGTACCTGGCGCTGCGTCTCCGGCCGCGGCCGCACCGCGCTGCCCTGCTGTTGCCCGTCGCCGTCCTGGCAGGCGTTCTCGTGGCGATTCTCGTGCTGTTCCTCTTGCCCGCGCCGGGGGCGCCGAGCGCCCACGCCACCGCCGTCAACGCGCCGATACAGGTCCAGCAGGGTGGTGGTGACGGCAGGTGACCCGCGTCGGCCCCCTGGTGATCTCTGGAGGGGCCTGCGCGCTAGAGATCGATTTGGCCTGGAATGCTAGCTGCTGAAGGGAGCTTACGAAGTGGCGTAACTGGTGTGGCCGAGGAGAGGCCGCGCATCACGTCGCCGGTGGCAATAGCATGAGTAGCAAGACGCTATCATTACCGCTCATTCTGCCCAGCGGGGCGGTCGAGTGCGCGCGCTGCGTGGCTTGGCTAGGCGATGCCATACGGGCCATCCCCGGCGTCGACGCCGTCGCCGTCGATCAGGCGGCCTCTTTGCTGACGGTGAGCTACGATCCCAGCCTCGTCAGTGCGGAGGCGGTCGAGCGGCGCGCGCACGAGTTGGGCGCCGAAGTGGCCCTGCGCTTTCACCACGAGACGATGACGCTAACCGACATGGATTGCGCCGATTGCGCCCGCACTATCCAGAAGGCCGTGGGTGACCTGCCGGGCATCGTGCACGCCTCGGTGAATTTCGCCGCGGCGAAGCTGGACGTCGAGTATGACACGCCACGCCTCTCACGCGAGCAGATCGTGCACACGATCACGCAATTGGGTTATGGCGTGGAAGAGGCGCACGAGCGCTGGGACATGCAATTCTCCACCTTCCGCCTGGCCGGTCTGGCCGAGCCCGAGCAAGCACGCCGAGTGGAGGCGATTGTCAAGGGTCTGCCGGGCGTGAAGTCCGCCGCCGTCAGTTTCGGCGCCGGCACGTTGGTCGTGGCCCACGACCCGCAGACGGCGGCCGTCGAGAGAATCCTGCAAGCGCTATTTGCCGCCGGCTTCGACGCCTCGCTCGAGGGCGCGCGGGCCGCCGAGCCGCCGAGCCCGCCGTATTGGCGGCGCAGCCCGCGACTGGCGACGACGGCGGCCGCCGGCCTGGCCGTTCTCGGCGGCTTTGCCGCTTCGGCCTTCGCGCCTGCCAGCGAGATGGCGGTGGGGCTGTTCGCGCTGGCAATCGTGGTCGGCGGAACCACCACGGCGCGCAGCGCCATCTACTCGCTGCGCTATCTGACCTTCGACATGAACGTGCTGATGACGGCCGCCGTCATCGGCGCCGTCGTCATTGGGCAGTGGTCGGAGGCGGCGACGATCGTCTTCCTCTTCGCCCTCTCGAATACGCTGGAATCCTACACCGTCGACCGCACGCGCGGCGCCATTCGCGCCTTGATGCGCCTCGCGCCGCAGGAGGCGACGGTGCTGCACGACGGCGCGGCCACTCGGCTGCCGGTCGAGCGGGTCGGGGTGGGCGACCACGTAATCGTGCGCCCCGGCGAGCGCATCCCGATGGACGGCGTCGTCGTCGGCGGCACTTCGGACGTCGACCAATCGCCCATTACGGGCGAATCGCTGCCGGTGGAGAAGACGGCGGACGACGAGGTCTTTGCCGGCAGCATCAACGGCCGCGGCACGCTGGAGGTGCAGGTCACGAAGCTGGCCAAGGACACGGCCATCGCCAAGGTCGTGCACTTGGTAGAGGAGGCGCAGGCACAGCGGGCGCCGTCGCAGCAGTTCGTGGACCGCTTCTCGCGCTACTACACGCCGGGCGTTATCGCCCTGGCAGTGGTGGTCGCCACCGTGCCGCCGCTCGTCCTGGGCCTGCCTTTCGACCAGTGGTTCTATCGCGCCTTGGTGTTGCTGCTCATCGCCTGCCCCTGCGCGCTGGTGATCGCCACCCCCGTGACGATCATCTCGGCCATAGGCACCGCCGCCAGGGCCGGCATCCTCATCAAAGGCGGTAGCAACCTGGAGGAGGCCGGCAAGGTGGTGGTGGTGGCCTTCGACAAGACGGGCACGCTTACTTACGGCCAGGCCGCGGTCACGGACGTGGTGGGGCTGAACGGCCCCGACCAGGCGGAGGTGCTGCGGCTGGCGGCGGCGGTGGAGGCGCGTTCGAAGCACCCCCTGGGCGCGGCCATTCTGCGCGAGGCGCGGCACGGCGGTATCACGCCGCGCGAGATGGGCGACTTCGAGGCCATTGTCGGCCGCGGTGTTCGGGCGAGCGTGAACGGGGCGACGTACTACGTCGGTAGCCCGAGCTGGTTCGCCGAGAGAGGCGTGTCGCTGGCTGCGGTCAATGAGACGCTCTTGCGCTGGCAGGGCGAGGGCAAGACGGCGCTGCTGCTCGGCGACGACGAGCGGCTGCTTGGCATGATCGCGGTGGCCGACCGCCCCCGCCCGGCCGCCCGCGAGGCCATCGCCGGGCTGCGCCGGGCCGGCATCCAGCAGGTCGTGATCCTCACGGGCGACAACGAGGTCACGGCCGCCGCCATCGGCCGTGAATTGGGGGTGGACGACGTGCGTGCGGAGCTGCTGCCGGAGGATAAGGTGGAAGCCGTGCGGCAGCTGATGCGGCGCCACCAGCACGTTATGATGGTCGGCGACGGCGTGAACGACGCTCCGGCGCTCGCCGAGGCGAGCGCGGGCGTGGCCATGGGTGCGGCCGGCACCGACGTGGCCCTGGAGACGGCCGACATTGCCCTCATGGCCGACGACCTCTCGCGCCTGCCTTTCACAATCAGGTTGAGCCGCCGCGCCGTGGCTACCATTCGCCAGAATATCGGCCTTGCCCTTCTCGTGAAACTCGCCTTCCTCGTCCTGGCCGTGCTGGGGTTGGCAACGCTCTGGATGGCGGTGCTGGCCGATACCGGCGCCTCGCTCGTCGTCATCGCCAACGGCCTGCGCCTGCTGGGGCAGAGTCCAAAGTAGCGAAGCAGGAACCCTTCGCCTCTGCGCGGCGTGCACGGACGTCGCCACAGCATTCGCTCGGAGGGGGCCACGGCCCGCTGCCCATAGCTCTTGGCAGCACTGCCGCCTGTCCATATGGATGATAACCGACCAGAGCCTCGGCCTCCCGTAGTACGGTTGTCCCGTTCCCAGGAGGCCGAGGCTTTAGCCGGTCGTCCTCATCCCTTGTGACTCACCCGCGTTAATCTGCGGTCTGTTACTTGCCGAGCCTCCACTGGCCGGCGGGGCGTGTCTTGACCGCTGGCGACCCAATGGGTTATATTAATGTTCCCCTTGCACGAAGGAGTGTTCAAGGGGAGTTACCCGCGGGTGCGGTGGACGTCACGAGGGACGGGCGATGCGGGCTTTCGGTGACTGGTATGGCGAGCTGAGCGGCGGGCAAAGAGCACTCTTTGTTACTATGCTCGCCGTTTTCATCTTCGTCTCGCTGCTGTACGTGCTGGGCATCGCGGCCCTGATAATGGCGCCACAGCTGCGCGCACGCCTTGCCTCGCCGAGCCCCACGGGGCTGCCGGCGATCGTCGTCTCGCCTTCAGCGATGGCGGAGCCGACCCCCACCCTCGGCGCCGCGACGGCCACGCGGCCGCTGACGCTGCCGCCGACGCGGACCCTGGAGCCAACGCCCGTTCTGCCGATCTACCCGACGCGGACGCCCGCCCCGCCGCCGACGGCCACGCCCAGCCCGGAGGCCTCGCCAACCGCGGCGGGCAGCCCCACGGCCGGTGGTACGCCCGGCACGCCGACGCCTGCCTCAACTGGCGCGACTGGTACGCCGGAGACGCCGACGGCTGCCTCAACTGGTACGCCGGGAACGCCGACGCCGGCCTCAACCGGTATGCCCGGGACGCCGACGCCTGCCTCGGGTGGTGCGCCGGGGACGGCGACCCCGGCCGCGAGCGCCACCTTGCCGGTACCGACGCTGGCGCCGACCAACACGTATGCGCCGACCTTCACGCGCACGCCCGAGCCAGCGGCGACCGCGCCGGGGTCGCCAACGCAGACGGCGGCCACGGCGACCAACACCCCGGTGCTGTCGCCCGCGGCGGTGCCGGTGCCTGCGGCAGCGACGCCGTCACCGCTCCCGACCGGAGGTGGAACTGGTGGATAGCATAGTCACTAAGACGAATGGCAGCAACCTGGGCAGCGGTGCCCGCGCCAACGGGGGCGCCGACCACCGGCTGCACATCGAGGATGGCCGCGTGTCGCTCGTCACCTTGGACGAGGTGAAGCGCTACCGCGAGGTGCAGACGCTGCTGCGCCGCGCCGACGAGTATCTGGGGGTCATCGGCTACACCGAACACGGCCTGCGCCACGCTAACCTCACGGCCAGCATCGCGCAGAACATCCTCCTTTATCTTCATCACGGCGAGCGCCAGGCACAGTTGGCGGCCATCGCTGGCTACCTGCACGACATCGGCAACGTCGTCAATCGCAACGTCCACGGCGAGGTTGGCGGCGTGCTGGCCCTGCAGCTGTTGCTGGGCATGGGCATGGGCATCGACGAGGCGGCCATGGTGGCCGCGGCCGTGGGCAACCACGAGGAGGACAACGGCGAGCCGGTGAGCGACATCGCCGCCGCCGTGATCATCGCCGACAAGTCGGATGTCCATCGCAGCCGCGTGCGCAACCCGAACCCGCTGGAGTTCGACATCCACGACCGCGTCAATTACGCCGCCGTTCACAGCTTTGTGCGCGTGGACGAGGCGCGCAAGGCCATCGCCCTCGAGCTCACCATCGACGAGGGCTCGGGCGCGGGCGTGATGGACTACTTCGAGATCTTTCTCCAGCGCATGCTGGCCGCCCGTCGCTCGGCCAAGAAGCTCGGCTGCCAGTTCGAGCTGGTTATCAACAAGAACCGCATGCTGTGACGTCGGCCGGTAGCTCTTGCTAAACGCGTGGTACCTGTGGGGGCGACCGGTTGGTCGCACCCATAGTTGATCTGGCGGCAGCCTGTAGAGACGCCCCGGTGGGGCGTCTTCCCCGGTGAGGCGACTTCCTGACGGGGCGTCTCTGCAGAGGTCGGCACCAATCGACCAGTAATTGGGGAGATGGAGGGGCGATGGGCGTAGGAGCGTTCACCGACAAGACGCACCAACCGACGGAGACAGAGATGCTGGCCGCGCTGGGACCTCGGGCGGATGCCTGGGCAGAGGTGGTCCGTTGCCTTCGCGAGGACTATCGGGCCGCCGCGGACGTGCGTTTCTACGGCAAGTCCTACGGCTGGGCGCTGCGCTTCCGCAAGCGAGGCAAGGCGCTGGTCTCGCTCTATCCAGGCGAGGGTGGCTTCACGGCCCAGATCATCGTGAGCGAGGCCCAGATTGCCCAGGCACTGGCGACGGGGATGGGCGAAAGCGTACGCCGGGCCATCGCCGCCGCCAACCCCTACCCCGAGGGACGCTGGCTGTTTATCAGGGTCGATTCCAGCGCGGACCTGGCCGACCTGCGTCGGCTCCTTGCGCTCAAGGCGGGGGCTGGGCCAGAGTCGCCTGCATAGGACGGCTACACGCTACTCTCTGCCTGGACCGGGTCGCACGCTGGCGCTGGCGGGACGCGGTGGTTGGCGATGAACAAGCCTTTCTGCGCGCCCGCGGCCAGGGTGCGCGGCGCGTTGACGATGCGCGGCCCGTTCGTGGACAGGCCTATGGCGACGCTTCGCGGACGACCGATCTCAATCTCCCGCTCCCCGTCCAGCGCCAGCGTGCACCTCGCCAGCACCAGGTCTATCGTCTCACCCACTCGCAGCCGCCTGTGCTGGGCGATGCCGACACGGTCGATCAGCCCCGGGGCGATGGGCGCG
>Ga0315298_1010365_pt1 | contig 11249 bp, 11 predicted proteins | sample WHS_1_MG_FD_203077 | JGI IMG/M metagenome (GOLD analysis project Ga0315298, IMG submission 203077) | Extremophilic microbial mat communities from Washburn Hot Springs, YNP, Wyoming, USA - WHS_1_MG | ecosystem: Environmental > Aquatic > Thermal springs > Hot (42-90C) | place: USA: Wyoming... | reverse complement strand
TGGTAAAGATAAAAACTTATGGGACCTCATATGGAAGTACTAGAAAAACTCCAAAACTTTTTTTTATAACACCATCTTTAAGATCAGCTATATTAAATAATAATTATCCATCTGGTATAGAAGGAAAAAAGTTGGAAGATTATTTTGTTTTAATTTTTCAAAAAGTTATAAAAGACAGCCAAACATTTGGAGTGCCGAAGCTTTCTTATGATATAGCTGAGGGAGGGGCGGATTTTGTGCTAACACTAAAGGATAGAAGCAATATTGTTATTGAGATTGGTTTTAATAAAGAAGAAGTTAGACAGGTCCAAAACACAATGAAAAAGATAAAAAGCCGATATGGTTTAGTTTTTGGCAGCAGTGAATTAGAATTAGTTAAAGACTCTATTGTTAAAGTCCCACTAAGATTTCTATTACTCATTTGATTATAAAACATATCTTCCAAAATTAAAAAATGACATTCTAAGAATAGATTCACTTGCGGTAGATGAGAATGCAAGAGGACAAGGGAAAAATTGGTTAGGAAAATTTTATAAAATGCAACAGCTTGAAGTTTATACCGTTAAAGAAGGAGAAGATTTAATTATTCTCAATAAAACTTAAGAAGAATTGTGAAAACCTGGTAAATTCCTCAGGAGCTTTTTTTAAAATTTTTATAACCTTCTTCTTTCAATCTTTTCCGTATAAACGTTCTTCTCCTTCATTTGTTTTTACCAAATATTATTATTTATTCTTAACTAAATATCTTTTTAACCATTCTTGCTACTTCTTTGCCTAGTTTTGCAACATCTTCCTCATCATAATGAACACCATCTATATCACTTGGCTTAATAATCTCTCCAACGTCCATAAAACTGCAGCCATATAAATTTGCAATTTTTTTATAATTTTGTGCAAGATTTTTTGATTGCTCTATTCCGTCATCAAATAAATCTTCAAAATAAGTTAATTTTCCAAGAGGAGGAGGGCATAAAATTAAAACCTTTGGTGAAGTTCCATTTGGACCAGATTTACTAGCTTGAATTGTTTTTACCAAAACACCTACACTAAAAGCAATATCAAATGCACTTAGTGAAAATCTTTTCTTTAAATCATTCGTGCCAAGCATTAATATTACAAGATCTATTGGTGCATGAGATTCTAGGCAAGGCACTAAATAAGTTAAACCATTTTTATGAATCCCCTCAACTGGATCATCAAAAACAGTTGTTCTTCCATTTAATCCCTCTTCAATAACTTCAAATTCGCCACCAAGCTCTTTTTGCAAAATACCTGTCCATCTTTTATCTTTAGGATATCTATAATATGTTGGTTCAAAAGGAATTTCTAATAAATTAATATCAATTGGTTTTGTTCCGTAAGTATTTGAATCTCCATAGCAAAGTATTGTTTTCATAAATTGCTCCTTTTATTTGTATTATTTATTTTATTTCATTCTCATTTATTTCTTTATTAATTTTTATATTATTCAACATTTATTTATAAAAAATAATTTTTAATTATTTGCATCATCTAAAAGTCTTCTTTCACCTTCAAGTTTTTTAATATCTGTAATATCCATTGTAACTTCTATTGTTCCAATATAATTTGAAAATTCATCTCTAACAGCAATAAATTTTATAAAAATAAATTTATCCTTAAAATTTATCCAAAATTCTGCACTTTTTCTTTTGCCTTGTTTAAATGCAGAAAGAATTTTCTCTACAGCATCAACACTCTGAGGAGGATGACAATTTTGTACTTTTCTTCCAATAACTGATTTTGTTCTAACAAATAACCTATCCTTTTTATCAGAAAAATACCTTACAGAATCGTTTTTATCAATAAATGTTATTTCAATAGGTAAATTATTTAACATTCCCACTAATTCATTAAATTTTAAAACACCAGTTGGTAGAATAAGTTCATTGTTTTCATTAATTTTTAATTCACCCATGGCAGCTTTTTTTAATTCATTAATTAACGCTGATGTTTCCTTTGGCTTATCTATAAATGAATAGCCAACTTCTTCACTCTCTTTTAATATTTCTACCCAATCATCAATACTTAATTTTTCTTTTGCTGTTGGATAAAGAATATTTTCTTCTTTAAAAATCATCCCTTCAACTTCTTCAATTAAAGGATTTATATATTCTTTAATCAAAGAATCAATCTGGTTTTCTTCTTTAATTTTTTGTATTTTTAAAATTGAATTTTTAATTAAATCTCTAATTTCATTATGCTTGCCCCACATAACCTTTGTTGGCCCAGCAAAATTATATTTTTCTAAATATGGAAATAAAAGTTGCTCTTTTCTTGTATAATGAAGCTCTATTTCTTTTAATTTAGAAATTAATTCTTCTAATTTTTCTAAAAATATATCCAAATTATATGAATCTTTATTTGAAATAAGATTTCTTATAGATTTTGTAATTTTTTCAATTTCTCTATTTTCTTTTTTAAAAAGATATATTGGATGATTTTCAGATTCTTCTTGAGTTAAAATTTTATTAAGCGAAGACTCAAATAATAAAGCATGGACATTACAAAACTTTTTAATTATATCTACTGAAACACCTTCATTAATTAATGATTGCTCTACTTCTGCAATATCTGTGGAAGATATGCTACCTATTTCTTCTTCTATTTTTTTTCGAGCCTCTTCGACAGTAAGCCCGTCATGGAGCTTTAAAATAACTTCTTTAATTATTTCTTTTTTATCTTTATTGTTGCTATTTTTTAAAATTTCAGTCATATATTTATCCTTTGTTTTTTTTATTTAAATTATTAAAAATATTTTTTTCTTTTTTTATTATAGCGTATTCTTACAACTTCTTCTTATTTCATTATCAATAAAATTTATTCTAATTTATTTTTTAAATTTAATATACCACTTAAATTCAAATTTTTATATAAAATGCTTAATTGATAATAGATATAATATTAGATGTATTAAAATTAAAACAATTATTTGATTTACTCAAGCAAATACAAATAAATATTTTTTTAGCTACTATTTAAATAGATACATGGCATTATACCAATTACTATTATGAGATTGGTTTTGATAAAGAAAAAACAAGGCAGGTCCAAAACACAATGAAAAAGATAAAAAGCCGATATGGTTTAGTTTTTGAGAGCAGTGAATTAGAATTAGTTAAAGACTCTATCGTCAAAATCCCACTAAGATTTCTATTATTTATTTGATTATAAATAGAATTAAAAGAAAGTTTAATAAGGTCAAAAATCTTTTATATTAAAATAATATGATTACAAAATAAATTACAACAAAAATAAATTTTAGCATTCATATATAATATATCCAAATGTAAAGTCCATTTTTCAAACAGTAAATTTTAGGATTAAAAAAGTAAAGAACAAAATAAGTAAAATAAATTATAAACAAAATAATTAATATATAAAATGGATAATATATAAAACAAGCAACACATAAAATAAACAAAAAATATTGACTTCTATTCTGAATAGTTCATATTAATCAATAAATCAATAATTATTAAAAATTTAAAAAATATCATGATTACTGAAAAAGATAGTAAAATTTATATTGGTACTTCGGGGTGGAGTTATAATGAGTGGCAAGATATTTTTTATCCACAAGATTATAAAAAAAGTGAGTGGATTACTTATTATGCTAAATTTTTCAATACCGTAGAAATAAACAGCAGCTTTTATAATCTTCCCAAAAAAGAAACTTTTAAAAATTGGGCAGCAAAAACTCCAGAAAATTTTTTATTCTCAGTTAAAATTCCTAGATATATTACTCATATAAAAAGGTTAATAGATTGTTCAGAGTCATTAAATAAATTTTTTAATGCTGCAGAGGGCTTAGGAGAAAAATTAGAGATACTTTTATTTCAACTTCCACCAAATATGAAATTTGACATTGAAAGACTTAACAATTTTCTTAAAATACTTAAAAAGTATTACATTAATTTCAAAAACACAGCAAACAATCTCTTGTGTGCTTTTGAGTTCAGGGAAGAAAGCTGGTTCTGTCAAAAAACATATGATTTATTAAATGAATACAGCTTCGGTATTGTAATTTCTCACTCTTCCTGTTTTCCATATCATGAAGTAATTACTGGTAATTTTTGTTATCTAAGAATGCATGGCAGTAAAGAGCTTTATTCATCAAGTTATTCAGATGAAGAACTGAGAAAAGTTGCTGATTTTATTAATAAAAATAAAATAAATAATATTTCTTCGTATGTTTATTTTAATAATGATTTTCATTGTTATGCTGTAAATAATGCAAAAACCTTAATTGAAATGACCACTTAATCAGTTGTAAATATTTTTATTTTTTAAACTATCTATTTATAAATCATTACATTACTAGCAATACCTTAAGCAATACCTACTTTTTAGTAAGTTAATTCTGGAACTCCGAACCAAAATGGCAAAAATAACAAATATTTATCGTCAATATTTTTTTTATTAATTAATTTGTCAGAAAATATAATGGCAACTTTAGTATTATATTTATTTATAAAACTATAAATTGAGCGAGTTGAAGTCATTTTCCCTATATGGCTTTTTATTTCTATTGGAATAAGCACCTGATTTTTTTCTGCAATTAAATCAACTTCTGCCTGAGATTTAGTTCTCCAGTAATTAAGATTAAAGCCATCTTTAAATAATTCACAAAATAAAACATTTTCCAGTAGTGCTCCTTTATCTGGCCTGTCACTAAGGTTTTGAAAATTCTGTATTATAATATTTCTAAATCCTGTATCCATAAAGAAAATCTTTGGATTTTTTACAATCTCAGTTGCCTTATTTTTAAAAAACGGCTGAATGTTTTTTGTAATAAATGTTTTTTCAAGTAAATTTAGGTTATTTTTTACCTGGCTATAGTTTAAATCTGCAACAATTCCTAAGTTATTATAATCAACTTGTGAGCCTATCTGCAGTGCTAATGCTTTTATAAGTTTTGTTAGCTTATAGTCTTCGGCAATTTTTATAATTTCTTTTACCTCACGTAAAAAAAATATGCTGTATATATTTTTTAGCACTTCTATTTTTTCTGAATCATTTTCTGCTGTTGCAACCCTTGGATAACTCCCATAAACTGCAAACTCTTCAAAGATTGAGTTTAGTTTTTCTAATACAGCATCACTAATATCTGGTAAAAAGACCCCTGTTGGAGTTAATTTAAACTGATTTTTAAATTCTTTAAGTAACATATAAAGGGCAGGATCTTTAAACGAAAGATACTCTTCAAAATCAAGTTGATATAGATTTAAAATAAAAATTCTGCCTGTAAGATATTTTATTGCTTTTATGCTTAAATCTATGCTCGAAGAACCAGAGATTATTATTTTTTTGCCTGGATTAAAATCAAATAAATATTTTAAATCTTTGCCTCCCTCTCTGGCATATTGAAATTCATCGATGAATATATATTTATTTGCCTCAGGTTTAATATATAACTTTTCAAATGCTTTGAGATCAGTCTCAAAAAGTTCTAGTAATTGCCTATCTTCGAAGCTTAAATAAAGAGAATTTTGAATTTCATTGCAAACTTTTTTAATAAGTGTGGTTTTACCACTTTGTCTTGGTCCAATAATTGCAATTATTTCAGGTACACTTAAATATTTTTTTAATTTTTTTTCTAATTTTCTTTCTATATACATTTTGCAAATCTACACTTCTAATTTAAATAAAAATAAATTTGGATAAATTATAACTTTGCTAATATTTAATTATAATAAATTTTAGCAGGTTTAATAAAAATTGCAATAAAGATTAATTTAAATCCTAATATTTATTTTTATCAATTAATATTATAATTTATATAAATTAATATATATTTGGCTTCTTTTGTGCCATAGAGTTTGCTATTATGTCGGTACCAATCTCTTTAAAGCATTTATATTCTATCTTTCAATATAATATTTATAATTAGTATAATATTCAAAGTAATTTATTATAATCTGAAACAATATTTTGAAAAAAGCTTTTTACTTCTTCAACACTGTATTTTTCTTTTAAAAATTCCACATTAAAATCTTTGATATCTTCAAAATAAACAAGTTGCGAAAGAAAAAGTTTTTCAGAAAATTGCCCGGAAAATTTCTCCTTGGCATCAGTAATTATCTGGCTGAAGCTGAAACCATCTTTTAGAATAATAAAAAGATCAACGTAATCACGATATTCAGGTCTTCTTCCAATAACATACGCTTTGTCTGAAGCAATATCTTTATAAGATGATAATTTTATAAAATTTTCAGCTATAACCGGGCTGTATTTTCTTTTAAAAGGGAAAAAAATAAACGAAACCTTTATCATGTTATTGGCAATAAATGTCAGTTCATCACAATTATCCACAAGAATTTCAATTTGTGAATTAAAAGCCTTTGATACCAGTTTTGCAAAACTGGATGGAATTTCATATGGAAAAAATAAATCAAAATCGTATGATTTCCTGACAGGTTTCTGCAGCATAAGTGCAGTCCCTCCTGATAGAAGACCTCTCTTGTTAAAAAAAGGTTCAAGACTTAAAAGGATTTTTTGTTCGCTCTTGTTAAGCAGATTAATAAAAACTTCTGACATAATTGCTTTCTTTAAGCTCTGTTTTTATTTTAAACATATAATTCTTTATAAACAGAAAAACAGGCCGTGTATATACTTTTAAAGGATTGTTTATAAAAACATTTATAACTTCATCTTTTGAATAGATATTTATTATATACTTTATATCTTCAATACTGCCATATGCCAAAACCTGGTGAATAATATAAATTTTGTCTTTTTTAAAATCCAGGTTTTTTACATTTCTTGACCACAGGAGGGGCTGAAGACTTTCAGGAACATTGCCAGTATCCGCATCATATTTAGCTTTTGAAACAGATTCTTTGGGCTTTATTTTATTAGGTGTATTTACTTTTTCCATATTATAATTATAACATAATATTTAAACAATTTCTTAAAACAGTTCTTTTTGCTACAAATTAATCATTTTGGCTTGACTTTAGTTAAAATGAGTATAAGTTTAGTGTTTTTTTACAATAATTATATAAGACTTTTAAAAATTTTATTTTTTAAGGTCAAAAACTTTCATAATTTTTATTATAGTAATATTAATAATAAGGATGGCTTTTTGAGGAACTATTAATTTCATACACATTTAAATATACATGTGCGACACCATATCCTTCTTCCAAATTTAATAGGTAGCAATAGCAAAAAGCTCTTTGGTTTGTTATTATTAGGTGTTGCTTTTACTGTAGGCTTAATACTATCAAGTTTTACCTGGGCAATTTATATATCAAGCTTTTTTTAAATTAGATATACTTTTTACAGTCACCTTAGAAGTGCAACAACTGAAATGTCTTCATCCAATTCTTCCCAGTGTATTCCTACACCCTTTCCAATAAACTTCCACTTAAGTCTCTGCTCATTTGTTGCTTCCCGTAATTTTGGAAACCAATCCAGGGGAACGCTTATTTCCCTACCATCAAGGAGTCGGACATGCATCATTTCTGAATCGAACCATACATCGGTTGCCATAATATCTGAAGTTTTAACGCTTAAAGTATTCATTCCACCTCTCTTTAAAAAGATTTAAATTTTCTAAAACTAAACCTCTTATCTCATTTAACTCTTTTGCACTATATCCTATTGATCGAGCAAGCTGAACAGGTTCCAGCCAAAATTTGGCATATTTTTCATCAGATTAAATATGAATATGCATAGTTTCACTGCCTTCATTACTAAAAAAGAAAAACCTGAATTTACCTATTTTAAATACAGTTGGCATTTTATAACCCGTATAATAAGATAACTATTTTTATATATGCATTTATTTTAAACTTTATAACTTTTTTCATCAAATAATTATTATTTTTTCCATGTGGGTTAAAGTCAAATAAATATTTTAAATCTTTGTCTCCCTCTCTTGCCCTCAAAGGTAAAATAAATTCCATCTCTCATGGTCATGAAAATTCCATAATTCAGATTCTTAATTAAACAATAATTTATTTATATTAGAATCCATGTATTATATTTATATTATATTTATTGTTTTTGACAACTGTTTGTCAGTTTAAATAAAAAAATAAAAAATTTTTTCCATAAGTTTTGGAAAAATTGAATCTCTTTTAAAACTTATCTAATATTATTGCCAAATTACCCTTACCATAGACCAATAATGGGATTGAAGTTATTCTTATAACAAATTTAATTTAATTGGTGACGATTTTTGTAAAATAAAGAAGCCTTTGAAAGTGTTCAGAAAGGTTTAAATAATCCTTACTTCAAAGTTGTTTAACTTGCTTTCCTCCATTAGTAAATTTAAATCTTTTTTTTGAGAAGATGAAAGTGCTTCGTAGTTAAAGTGACTTTTGGTTGTTAATTTTAAAACAGAGTTTGGATTATATATTTTTTTATCAATTTCTACTTCTTTCAAGTTTGTAAATAAAAGCATCTTGATAAGAGCATCTTTAATATCACTTAAAGAAGGTAGTGCAACTTTGCTGTGTTTTCCTTCAATTAGGAAAATATTGTTTCCCTTTATTTCCATCTCATCAACAGTAAAATAATAAAAACCACCAAGATAATTTTGAATTGTGATTTTACATTTAGACCCAGAAAGATATTCTTTTGGTTGCACTGTTAAGCTTTCTCTTTTTTGTGCTTCTTTTGCAAGTTCTCTTGATAAAGTCATAAATACATCTTTACCTTCCATTAATTTTTCTATCCTTTTCTCTGCACTAGATTTTGAGTGCATCTCAACCCTTAATTTCTTAGAAATTTTTCCATAACTATCTATGGCTAACTGTGCAATTTCTCCAACATTATCTATTTGAGATAAATTCCAATGCAATGCATCAGATTGATATTCAAGACATTCTCTAATTTTTATTTTAATATGAGTTATATCAAATCTTTGATTAGTAATCTTATGTTAATAACGTTTACTTCTTTCAGCATCAGTGTAGTAACCAATAATTACATAAATACCTAATAAACTCATCAGCGATACTGTATCCCATTGCAAAAAATCTCTATCCCCTTCTTTACCCTCATCTTTTATAATTGGGATAATGGTTATTTTCCTTCCTGTAAAACCTAATGTGTCATAAATTTAGCATATGGATATGATCTGGTGCGTTTTGCTGAAACCCACCAACTTACAGCAATTTTATTATTTTCATCAACATTTAAAATAAAAGAAGCACTTTCAGAGAGAGCGTAAGATAATTCTTCAAAGGAATAAAATTTTAACTTTGCACATAGGAGTGGTTTGTATTTAATTCCTGTTATTTTAGCCAATATGTTCAATTGCTTCTTCTTCTCGGTAAATAATTTCTAATTTATCTTTATTATCACTTAATAGACTTCTTTGACCATTGCCAAAGCCTATTTTATCTTTGATTGTTTGAATAAGTTCTTTTTTAATTTCAATACCTATGCTATTTCTACCCAAACTTCTAGCAACTTTCATTGTTGTACCACTGCCTACAAAAGGATCTAATACAGTTTCCCCTTTGTAAGAAAAAAGCTTAATTATTCTGTATGGAAGTTCTTCAGGAAATGCTGCTATATCCTTTTCCAGTAATGAGCCTGGCAAAACATTATTCATTTCCCAAATAGTCATATACCATTTTTTATTAGAGAATTCCTTTGTGTCTATTTTTGAAGCCTCTCTAATTTCTTTAGGAATTGATTGATAATTAAATTTCCCTTTTTGAAAAATAATAATACTCTCAAGCAGGTTATCTGGATAAAAATACATTGGATATGGATTTTGTAAAATTACACCACTTCTCCTACTAATTCGTAGATAACCATCTGGTTTTTTCCATATAATTCTATCTCTATACCTAAACCCAGATTCTATAAAAATTTTAATTGCATCTGCTACAATAGGAAACTTTTCTCCATCTATTAGCATATCATCAATATTTAAAACAGCTACTCTCCCATCTTGTAGCACCCTATAAACTTCCCTGGATACAGCTCGTAATAATTCAAGATAATGTTTGTAGGTTTTAAATAAACCCTTATAGTCAAAAGGTGCATTGAAATAAGGTGGGGAGGTCACCATTAAATGAATACTATTATCCTCTATCTCTTTCATACTAGCACAATCACCAATTATTATTTTATGTATTGTTGACATTTAAATCTTTTCTCTTAAAAAGTTTATATTTTTCTTAATTTTCTTTATCATTGGTAAATATTAATCTATTTATAATTATCTTTACCAAGCAATTAAACTTAAATCTATTTTTTTTAACATCTTTATTATCTCATATGTTTTAAATTTTTAAAAAATTAAATTCTTAATTAGTTTCTAATTATTTATATAATACTAATATTTAGTATAATTGTATATAACTTTATTAAAAAATATACTTTTATGCTTAAAAATATCAATTTATTTGTTGTCTGGTAGTATATAAATATTATAAAAATTTTTATTTTTTATATAAAGTATTAGATTACCACATTTCATGTGAAGAATTAATCTGTGTTAAAATTATTTAAATATAAAAAAGAGAATGTTTTGAAGTAACTTCTGGTAAATATTTCAAAACTTTTAATCTGATAGCTCTTTTAAAATCTACTGAAGAAAAAATTAAACTAGCTATTGAAATTGATGAAAAATTTACTGCAAAATTTAAAAGAGCAGGCTTTAGAAAAAACACTGGTTCTCGTCTTAATCATAAAAGTTAAACCCTACTCTCATTAATGATTCTCTGTCAGTGCTTTTATAAGTAGCGCAAGATAAACTAAAACTATGGGTGGCATTCCTGTAAGTGTTAAAATAAGTCCTTTAGTCATCTTATGATTAGCTTGTGCTTTTTTAATATTAAAGATTATGCTAACTAAAAAAAATATTCCCGCTGCTAAAACAAATAATAAGAAAAAACCCACCACAACATAATTATAAATCATTAAATTAGCTTTCATAAAATTAATAGCTGCAAAAATAGTAATTATATAAAAAGCAAAAGTAAAATATCCAAGAATTACTGTGATAATTCCAAGTTTGAAATTCCTTTTTTCTATCTCCAATATAATTCTCCTTTTTAAATTGTAATATAGATTACTTATAATTTACTATTTTTTACTCTTTAATTAAGATAAACCTTATTTTAATTCTGAAGTACAATTAGGACATCGGGTTGCATTAAGATTAATTGTTGTAAAACAATAAGGACACTGTTTGGTACTGGCAATTTCTTTCTTAATTTATTTATTTTTATCTAAGATATTTTATTATGTTTTTATTACCT
>Ga0315298_1010363_pt1 | contig 11253 bp, 10 predicted proteins | sample WHS_1_MG_FD_203077 | JGI IMG/M metagenome (GOLD analysis project Ga0315298, IMG submission 203077) | Extremophilic microbial mat communities from Washburn Hot Springs, YNP, Wyoming, USA - WHS_1_MG | ecosystem: Environmental > Aquatic > Thermal springs > Hot (42-90C) | place: USA: Wyoming... | reverse complement strand
TTAGCATCATAATCCTTAACTCTAAACGAGGAACATTAAGAATTTCTATGACTAATAGTGAAATCGCCAATATCTTTTCAGAAATAGCCGAGATGTTAGAAATTATTGGAGAAAGCCAGTTTAGAATCATTGCTTATGAGAAAGCAGCGCGGGCCATCGAAGACTTAGGCGAAGATTTACAAGATATTTATCAACGAGAGGGACTTTCTGGTTTAACAAAAATTTCAGGAATTGGTCAAAGTATTGCGGAAAAGATTGCTGAGCTTCTCACTACAGGAAAATTAAAATATTATCAAGAATTACAAAAGAAGGTGCCTCAGGCAGAATTAAACCTGATGAAAATTCCAGGAATCGGCCCCAAGACTGCTACCAAACTTTATCAAACTTTTAAAATAAAAAATATTAAAGAATTAGAAAAGTTGGCTAAAGCGGGAAAGATTAGAGAACTACCAGGTTTTGATATAACTACCGAAGAAAATATTCTAGCCAATATCGGTCGCTTTAAGAAAAAAGAGCGTCGTTTACTTATTTCTTTTGCTGAGCCAATTGCTAATCAGTGTTTGGCTGCTTTAAAAAAATGTCCGTTTGTCCAAAAAGCAGCCTTTGTGGGTAGTTTAAGAAGAATGAAAGAAACGATTGGAGATATTGATTTAGTTGTGGCTTCTTCTCGACCAGAATCGGTTATTCAATATTTCTTAAAGCAGCCCTTTGTAAAAAAGATTAGTGCCCAAGGCCGGACCAAGGTAAGTGTTGTTCATCAAAAAAATGTGGCGATCGACTTAGAGATCTTGCCTCCCTCTTCTTATGGATCTTTGTTACAACATTTAACTGGTTCGAAAGAACACAATATCCATTTAAGGAAATTAGCTAATGAAAAGGGCTTGTCTTTATCCGAATACGGTATTACTGATTTAAAAACTGGTTATAAGGAACATTTTGTGGACGAGAAAAAATTTTATCAACGTTTAGGATTAGCTTATATCCCTCCTGAATTAAGGGAAGATCGGGGGGAAATAGAAGCGGCAGCGCAGAATAATCTTCCTTCTTTGGTTAAACTTTCTGATATTCGCGGCGATTTACATATCCATACCAATTGGAGCGAAGGGAATAAATCAATTGAAGAAATGGTAGAATTTTGTCGGGCCAAGGGTTATGACTATATAGCCATTACCGATCATACCAAGGGATTAGGTATCGCCTCGGGGATGGATGAAGAGACTATCTTGGAACAGATTAAAGTAATTAGAAAATTAAATAAAAAATTTGGACGTCCTTATATCTTTACTGGAGTAGAGGCCAATCTAAAGGCCAATGGAGAATTAGATATTAAAGATGAAGTACTTGCTCAATTAGATTTGGTGATTGCTTCCATTCACAGTAGTTTTTATCAACCTGAAGAGAAAATGACCAAGCGACTTGTTTCCGCGATTAGAAATCCTTTTGTTAAAATTATTGGTCATCCCTCTGGTCGGTTGATTAAGAAAAGAGAAAGTTATGATGCTGACTGGCCGGTAGTTTTTCAAGAAGCGGCCAAAAATAATGTGGCTTTAGAAATCAATTCCTTTCCCGATAGACTTGATTTGAGAGATTTTCTTGTCCAAGAAGCAAAAGAATATGGCGTGGAATTTGCCATCAATACTGATGCCCACGATCCTTCGCATCTAAATAATATAAGATACGGAGTGGCTGTGGCTCGTCGGGGGTGGTTAGAAAAGAAAGACGTGATTAATACTTGGCCTTTAGAAAAGTTAAGGAAATGGTTGAAATAAAGTTACCTTTTATATATTATAAATACCAGGATTAAGAAAGGGGGTTAAAGATGAAAAAATTAAGTATTGTTTTAGGAACTATTTTGGGAATCTTTACTGTATCCGTGGGAGCCTTGGCTGCTTATGACTATACGATTATTAGAGATTTCTTAGGAAGAGGTTTGCCTCGCGAACCAAAAGCGGCAGTGATAGAAGCTTATAATAATTTGACTAATCTGTCGAGTTATCGGTTTAACCAGAAAACAGTCGTTAAATTTAATATTCCTCAAAGCGATTTGAAAGTAGAGACCTTTTATTTAGAAATGGCCAATGTGGGCGGATATCTTAAGCCCAATAAATATCAGATAGAAACAAATTTTAAAAACAATGATTTGGCAGAAAAGGCTATTCCTTTAATTAAGCCCTATTTGCCTCAACCTATTACCGAAGAAATGATTACCCCTGAACTAAAAAAAGAATTAAGTGAAATTAAAAGCAGTGTAATTATTGCGGACCAGAAAATTTATTTTAAGCTACCGATATTATTTCAAGAAGATTGGATAAGGGCTGATATAGATAACTATGTTCCTTTAAAGGGAAGAATAGAAAAGTTAGATGTAAATTCCCTTATGTCTTATGCAAAGGAAGTAAAAAAACTTGGTGATGAAAAAATCGAGGAAACAAAATGCTATCACTACCAAGTCCAAGTTGATATGGTTAAGATTGCTAATGAAATAAGTCCGGTTTTGAAGAGTTTGCCTTCGGAGCTTAAAAATAGCGAGTCGGTTATCGATATTTATATTGGTCGAAGAGACTTAGTAGTTCATAAATATCAATTTAATTTTAGAATCCTTACCCCGATTCTTTTAGAAATTAAGACAGAAGGATTTTATTCTAATTTTAATGAACCCTTCGAGATTAAATTGCCTGATCGATTTAAAAAGATTGAATCATTAACTATGGCGGATTTAGCTGCTTCGCCTTTGGCACAACTAATATTAAATAGTTATCTACCTGATGCTTCTACTCGTGACCTTAAGCGCAAAGGAGATTTAAAAATTATCGAGGAGGCTTTGAAAAAATATTCGATAGATCATGAAGGGCACTACCCACTTTTGACCGATACGAGCAAGGATAAGAAATTTTTAGAAATTTTGGTGCCTAAATATCTTACCAAGGTTCCTTTAGATCCACTAAATAACACCAAATATTATTATCGTTATCAAAGCGCCGATGGTAAGAATTATCAACTTTCTTGCGCTTTAGAAAATAAAAATGATCCCGAGGCCCAAGAAGGCCTTTATATATTAACTAATAAATAATTTAAGGAGGTTTTATGACTGTTTTATGGGTAATTTTAGGGATCTTGGCCATTATTGTTTTGTGGCTGATTTTTGTTTTTAATAGTCTTATTAGGTTGAAGAACCGAGTCGATGAGGCTTGGGCAGATATTGATGTTCAACTTAAACGCCGTTATGACTTGATTCCTAATTTGATTGAAACAGTAAAAGGTTATGCTCGTCATGAAAAAGAATTGTTTGAAAAGGTTACTGAGGCGCGAACTAAAGCAATTTCTGCTTCTACGGTAAAAGATCAGGGAGAGGCTGAAAACATGCTTACTGGTGCTTTAAAATCACTTTTTGCTGTGGCGGAAAATTATCCAGAGTTGAAAGCCAACGAGAACTTTTTAGAATTACAAAGAGAATTGACGGACACGGAAGACAAAATTCAGGCAGCGCGTCGTTTTTATAATGGTAATGTTCGTGATTTCAATATTAAAATTGAAGTATTCCCCAATAATCTGGTGGCTAAAATAATGGGTTTTAGCCAAAGAGAGCTTTTTGAAATCGAAGAAGCCGCTGAGCGAGAGACGCCCAAAGTTGATTTTGAAAAATAAAATTCTAAGTTCTAAGTTCTAAGTCCTAAATTCTTTTATTGATAAATCAATAAAACCGTAGGTTTATAATAAATTGTTGCGCAATTGTTTCGCAATTTACAAATTACAATTTCTAAATTCCAAACTGTTTTTAGTATTGGTTATTGAATTTGTTCGTCTTGCGGCGAAGAAATCTTCAGCTTTGCTGAACATTTTGGATGTTGTTTAGAAATTAGATATTATAAATTAGGATTTAAGGTAATTGTGTATAAGCAGATTGATACCAACAAAAGAAAAACATTTTTGCTGATTACTTTGTTTTTGATTTTTGTCATCGGATTGGGATGGTTTTTTTCTTATATTTATAATAATTTTTTTATTTTGGTAGTTGCTGTTATCTTTAGTATTTTGATGAGTTTTTCTAGTTATTGGTGGAGTGACAAAATTGTTCTTGCTATTTCTCGTGCTCATCCGGCCGATCCAGAAACCGATAAGCCTTTGTATCGATTAGTAGAAAATCTTTCTATTACTGCAGGACTGCCTATGCCTCGGATTTACATTATTGAAGATTCTGCTCCTAATGCTTTTGCTACTGGTCGCAACCCTTCTCATGCAGTTATTTGTGTTACCCGCGGTCTTTTGGATAAATTAGAAAAATCAGAATTAGAGGGGGTGTTGGCTCATGAACTTTCTCATATCGGTAATTATGATATCTTATTAATGACCGTAGTGGTGATTCTGGCTGGTTTTATAGCCCTTTTATCGGATTGGTTTTTAAGGTTTAGTTTCTTTGGCCGACGTCGTGACGGAGGAGGGGAAGGAAATATTGGCCTGGTTTTGTTTTTAATCGGTATTGTTTTGGCTCTTATTACTCCTTTAATTGCTACCCTTATTAAGATGGCTATTTCTCGTAAAAGAGAATTTTTGGCTGATGCTTCGGGTGCGCTTTTAACTCGTTATCCCGAAGGATTAGCTCGTGCCTTAGAAAAGATTGCCGCAGATAATGAACCTCTTGAAGTGGCCAATAAGGCTACAGCACACTTATATATTACTAATCCTTTGAAAGAACATAAGGGTACTTCTCGCGGTTGGTTTGCTAACCTTTTTAATACTCATCCACCTATTGAAGAAAGGATTAAGCGTTTAAGAGAAATGGCTCTCTAAATTATTGTTAAATCAGCAAGGATTTAACAATAGACACTCCTTAATAAGAAAAATTTTTCCTAGGACGAAATTTATCAGAGGTTTTTAGCTTTAATACTAATTATCAAAAGTCTGTTCTTAATTAATACAGGTCCTTTTGAATATTACAAAACCAATCTAAATAGAAAAATGATACAAAAATCAAGCGATCGCTTAAAAATTGTTCATTAGAGAAGGACGATATAACCTTATTATGGTTAAATTTAAAGGCAGACAAAATTTTAATTTTTTGTTATGATATATTTGTAACATTAATCTAAAATTTATGAAAATTTCTCTTCAAGAAATCAATCATTTAGCCCTTTTGGCCCGTTTAAAAATTAGTAAAAAGGAACAAGAAAGATATAGTCATGAACTTTCGGCTATTTTGGATTATGTAGAAAAACTAAATGAACTTCCTATAGGCAAGACCGAACCCATAGCACAAATTACAGGACTAGAAAATATTACCCGAAATGACCAGATACAAAATAAACCTGATCGTAAACGTTTATTAAGAAATGCACCGGCCCAAAAAGAAGGATTTATTAAAGTAAAATCAATATTAGATTAAAAGCTTCAATTAGAAAAATTAATAAATTTATCTAGAGAAGTTGGCGCCATGCTTTTTGGTTAAACCAAACACTTAAACCTTAAAGTTTATAATTTCATCGCTAATGAAAACTATGGATATAAATAAACTTACTTTAGAAGAAGCTTCTGAAAAAATTAAAAAACGAGAGATTACATCCCAAAAACTTGCTCTTAGTTGCTTTTCGGCTATTAATGACAAGATTAATGCTTTCATTTCCAAACCAGATAAAAAAAAGGTAATCGAACAGAGCGAACAATCTGATCAAAGATTACAAAAAGGTAAACCCCGGAGCATTTTAGAAGGTATACCTATTGCTATTAAGGATAATATTCTAGTTAAGGATGAAAGAACTACAGCCGGATCGAAGATATTAGAAGATTTTATTTCTCCTTACGATGCTACGGTTATTAAAAAACTAAAAGAGGCAGGCGCAATTTTATTTGGTAAAACGAATATGGACGAATTCGCCTGCGGCTCTTCGACAGAAACTTCTTATTTCGGCTCCACCCTGAATCCTATTGATAAAAGCCGTGTACCAGGTGGTTCTTCAGGAGGCTCCGCAGCTGCTGTGGCTAATCATGAGGTAATTGCTGCTTTAGGATCGGATACGGGCGGCTCCATTAGACAACCGGCTTCTTTCTGTGGAATAGTGGGTTTAAAGCCTACATATGGTCGAGTTTCTCGTTTTGGTCTTTTAGCCATGGCTTCTTCTTTAGATCAAATTGGCACTTTAACCAAAACAGTTTTTGATGCTGCCCTTCTGCTAAAAAAAATCGAAGGGGGTGACGATTTAGATTCTACTTCTGTAAATAAAGAACCAATTAATTTAAGAAATATTAAAAAACCAAATAAAAATATTAAAATGGCTGTATTAAAAGAATCTTTTGCTCAAGGAATAGATAAAGAAGTAGCTACAGCGATAAAAGAGTCGATTGAAAAGGGGAAGAATTATGGGTTTTCCATCAAAGAAGTTAGCTTTCCTATTATTGAGTATGCCTTAGCCGTTTATTATATTATTATGCCGGCAGAACTTTCTTCTAATTTAGCTCGTTATGATGGAATCAAATATGGTTACTCGATAGCGAAGAACCCAAAACAAAAAGCTGAAAGTTTGCTTGATGTCTATTTAACTTCCAGGGCAGAAGGATTTGGTCCAGAAATTAAAAGAAGAATTATGTTGGGAACCTATGTTTTATCCTCGGGTTATTATGAGGCTTATTATCTTCAAGCACAGAAGGTTCGTGCCTTAATTAAAAAAGGGTTTGACCAAATCTTTAAAAGTTATGATTTGATTCTTACTCCTACTTCTCCGACTACTGCTTTTAAATTAGGTGAAAAGATTGATGATCCTTTAAAGATGTACCTTTCTGATGTTTATACTGTGCCAGTAAATATTGCTGGGCTTCCCGCTATTTCCCTTCCTTGTGGTCGAGACAAAAAGGGATTGCCTATTGGTTTACAAATTATTGCGCCCGCTTGGCAGGAAGAAAAATTATTAAATGCTGCTTATCAATGGGAGAAAATTCTAAACTATAAATCCTCAGTTATTCCTTAGAATTTTATAAGAAAATACATATGTCCTTTTTAGAATTTTTATTGGGCAAAAAGAGAAAGCGTTTCCGTTTAGGACTCCCTCGTCAGGATAAAGTTATTGTTCAGCAAAAATGGGCCGAGATACAAGAATTAATAAAACTTGGTGGTCCTTCTCGTTTTAAAACAGCTATTTTAGAAGCTGACAAATTACTTAATTTTGTTTTAGAAAAAATGGGTTATCAAGGAAATTTGGGTGAGAAATTAAAAATGGCTAAGGATAAATTTATAGACGGTAGCGATTATTCTATTTACAATGAAATCTGGGAAGCACATAAATGTCGCAATCGAATTGTTCATGAAGTAGAATATACCCCTTTATCGCATGAAGCGCATGATGTTGTTAGGAAGTACGAAAAAGGATTGAGGAAATTAGGTGTATTATAAAAATTAAGATAATTTTGAAGTTTTGACCGTAATTTTTCACTTTTTATTTTAAACTTCACACTTAATCCGAAGGATTGCTATGTCTTACGAAACAACTATTGGTTTAGAAATTCATGTCCAACTAAAAACCAAATCTAAAATGTTTTGTGGTTGTGATAATTATTCTGGAGTCAAAGAACCGAATATAAACATTTGCCCTGTTTGTGCAGGGTATCCGGGTGTTTTGCCGGTAATTAACAAAGAAGCTGTTTTATGGACGATTAAAACAGGTTTGGCCTTAAACTGCCAAATTCTTCCTTTGAGTAAATTCGACCGTAAAAATTATTTTTATCCCGATTTACCCAAAGGTTATCAAATTTCCCAATACGATTTACCTTTATGTCAGAACGGGTACTTAGAAATTACCGTAGGCGAAAAAGAAAATAGTTATCTTAAAAAAGTGAGAATTACGCGGATTCATCTAGAAGAAGATGCCGGAAAATTAATCCATCCCGAAGGAAAAGATTACAGTTTGGTCGATTTAAATAGAGCCGGTACGCCTTTAATGGAAATTGTTACTGAGCCCGATCTTTCTACTCCAGATGAAGCTAAGGTTTTTATGCAGGAATTGCGAGCAATTTTACGTTATCTTGGTGTTTCCGAAGCGAATATGGAAGAAGGAAATTTACGTTGCGATGCTAATATTTCCATAAAGAAGAGAGGAGAAAAATCTCTCGGAGTAAAAGTAGAAATTAAAAATATGAATTCTTTTCGAGCAGTAGAAAGGGCTTTGGCCTATGAACAGGATCGCCAAACTGAAATTTTACGTGAAGGGAATAAAATTATTCAAGAAACACGAGGTTGGGACGAAAAAGAAGGAAAGACCATTCCCCAAAGGACTAAAGAAGAATCTGCAGATTATCGCTACTTTCCTGATCCTGATCTTCCGCCCCTTGATTTAACAGATAAAAATTTTATCGATTTAGAAGTAATCAAATCTTCGCTGCCCGAGTTGCCCAATGAGAAACAAGCTCGTTTCCAAAGAGAATACGGTTTATCTTCTTATGATGCTAATATTTTAACCCTGGAACCAGAAATTGCTTATTTTTTCGAAAAAAGCGTAGAGAAAATACTTGAATACCTTGATTCTTCAACGTCCAAACAAATAATTAAAAAGGTGAGTAATTGGATTACTGTAGAATTATTGGGGCGTTTAAATGCCCGCGGGCTCTCTGTTAGTCAATGTAAAATAAAACCACAAGACTTGGCTCAATTGATATTTTTGATTGAAAAAGGCGAGATTTCAGGCAAAATGGCTAAGGGTATTTTCGATGAAATGTTAGAAAAAGGCAAAAATCCAGAATTATTAATGAAAGAAAAAAATCTTAAGCAAATTAGCGATGAGAGTGAATTAACTAAAATTGTTGAAGAAGTGATTAAAGAAAACCCCAGTTGTTTGGCAGATTATCAAAAAGGGAAAACTCAGGCTTTGGGATTTTTGGTTGGTCAGGTAATGAAGAAAACTAAGGGGCAAGCCAATCCTCAATTGGTTAATAAGATTTTACAAGAGAGGTTAAAAAGTTATAAGCCATAAACTTAAAACTTCGTTTTATAAAAATTTGAACACCATTAGATTTTTATATCATTACTTCGGTTTACACAAAAGTTTGAATAGTTTATACTAAAGTTGAATTAATTTAAAAGGAGGTTTTATGTATTTTATTAACACGAGGGATTTACTCTTTGTTACTCTTTCTTTAGGAATAGCCTTTTTGGTTATTTTTCTTTGTTTACTTATTTATCAGTTGTTACAGGTTTTAAAAAATGTAGAAGAAATTACCAAAAACTTTGTTGATGTTTCTAAAGATGCCAGTCATACGTCGCGTTTATTAACTCAGGGGGTGGACGCTTTAAGCGATAAAGTTAGTAAGATAAGTTTATTTTTGGCGAATTTAGGACCGATAGTGCAAGAAGTAATAAAAACACGGCAAAAGAAAAATAAGAAAAAATAACAAACCTATGAGTAAAAGAAAAATTTTAGGCAGTTTTATTATTGGCGCTGTTTTGGGCTCTTTGGTGGGGCTGTTGACCACACCTTATTCAGGCAAGAAAATGAGAGCTAGACTGATTAAAAAAACTAAGAAATTAATTGGTTATCAAGGGAAAAAATAATTTTTATTTAAAATGGGCTCAAATAATCAAATTAAATTCGATATTGTAGAAGAGGAAGAAAAAGAGGCAACCATTATTCCTGGTTGGGAACAAGTAGAGAAGTATTTAGAAGAAAAAACTGTCTCAGGATTGATTGTGGCTCTTATCGAGGCGGATAAGCTTCTTGCTGCTGTGCTAAAAAAGCAAGGCTATCCCGGTAAATCAATTGAAGAGCGCATTAAAAGGGCACGGGATAAATTTAATAATCTTAATGGTCTCTTAGAAGGAAGAAGGCTTTTAAAAAGGATTTTAAAGAGTCAAGGTGGAAATATTACCAGCCTAGATATAGAAGATGCTGTCTTGGCTTATAAACAAAGCCTTTTAGATTTACAAAGCAAGGAAAAATCAAGTTTGGGTTTTTTTGAGCGTTTTATTATCCTTTTAGATTATTATCTGCCTGCTAAATGGAAATTAGCCAAAAAATTTTTTCTTTATCTTTTGCTTTCTTTAATTATTATTTGGTTTTTAGCCAATACTAATTTAGGCAATTTAATTGTGTGGGGAGTTGTTCAAGCGGTAAATATCATCTTTAGTTGGATTTTAGCCATTATTCTTTTATGTATAGCGATCATTATCATTATTATTGCCAGTTTAATTTATTTCGAACGTCGTAAACGAAGATTAATTAGATAGAGAATTTATTTCGCTACTTTTTGATAATTTCCGGTTAACGGAATTCGTTTTTAATTCTTTAAAGGGAGTAGAATGGAAAAATTTGTCCATCTTCATGTTCATAGCCACTATTCTTTATTAGACGGTTTGGCCAAAATTGATGAGCTTTTGAATGAGGCGGTTGCTTTGAAGATGAAAACATTGGCTCTAACAGATCATGGTAATATGTACGGGGCAGTGGAGTTTTATCGAAAAGCGATCGAAAAAGGAATTAAACCGATTATTGGTGTAGAAATCTACGTAGCTCCTCGAAGCATGCATTCTAAAGTAGCCAAGATCGATACCGAACCTTATCACTTGGTTTTGTTGGCTAAAAATTACGAGGGTTACTTAAATCTTATCCAATTAGTTACTCAGGCCCATACTTATGGTTATTATTATGTTCCTCGGGTAGATAAAGATTTATTAAAGAAGTATAGCAAAGGTCTTTTTGCTTTATCGGCTTGTTTGGGTGGGGAAATTCCCAAATTAATTTTGACGGGCAATCGAGATAAGGCTGGCGAAAAAGCGCAAGAATACCAAGATATCTTTGGAAAAGGTAATTTTTATTTAGAACTTCAGTATCAAGAAAGATCCGCCGATCTTAAGAAAGTAAATAAAGAATTGGTAAGGATTGCTCAAAAGACTAATATTCCTTTGGTGGCTACTAATGATGTTCATTATCTTAAGCCGGAAGATAAAAAGGCTCATGAAATACTTTTATGTGTTCAGACAGGTAAAACTGTCGACGATAAAAATCGTTTATCGATGAGTGAGGGAAATCTTTCTCTTTTATCGGCTAAGGAAATGATAAAAAATTTTAAAGAAGTTCCTCAGGCTATCGAAAATACTTTAAGGATAGCTGAAAATTGTAATTTAAAATTAGAATTAGGAAAAATTCATTTACCTCATTTTGCCGTCCCTTCTCCTTATGATGAGGATAGCTACCTTAGGGTTTTATGTTTGGGAGGATTGATCAAACGTTATGGATCGGATAAAAGCAAAAGGCCTCAGGCTTATCCTTTAAAAACCGA